>Ga0208958_1000551_pt1 | contig 44424 bp, 39 predicted proteins | sample RifOxyB1_FD_184032 | JGI IMG/M metagenome (GOLD analysis project Ga0208958, IMG submission 184032) | Soil microbial communities from Rifle, Colorado - Rifle Oxygen_injection B1 (SPAdes) | ecosystem: Environmental > Terrestrial > Deep subsurface > Rock core/Sediment | place: Rifle, Colorado...
TGTACGCTTTTACACTTGTTTGGTCACGGCTTTTTGGCTAGTCATTTATTTTTTTGGCTTTATACCCGGTTTGGCCGAGCTGGGAGTGCCAAGCTTTTACAATATCAAAGTGCCGACACTCGAAGTGGTGTCGCTGGCTTTCTTTTCTGCCTACACTTTCTTTATCGCGATTGTGTCTTTGTACGGTACTTTAAAACGAGCCGACACATCTGACGTTATGCCGGTGATCGGTGCCATATCGGCAGTTGCATCTTTTGCCCTGACATACTTCTTCTGGGATATTAGTTATTCGCACAACTTTATTTGGGGCATATTGCTATTAGCAACTGGTACTTTTGCGGTATCTAGCATGCGATTTTCTACCAATATCGCATTAGCCGCCATACACAGTGGCTTATTCTTTGCGCTTCATTACCTCGCGATGAAAGGGTTGTTTCAGATGACCAACTTTGATGATGGTTTCTTTTGGTCTCGCATCGCGCTAATACTTTTTGCGCTCTCATGGCTCCTGGTACCTAATTACTTGGAGCTTATCAGAGAGCAAAGCAAAAAGACCAGCCGACGTACTGGGTTGTTGGTGTTTGGTAATAAGATCTTAGCCGGTGTTGCCGCTTTTATGATTCTAAAGGCAACCGATTGGGGCGACGTGGCAGTGGTACAAGCGCTCGACGGAGTGAAATTCGTATTCATACTTTTGGTCACACTATTTCTTGGCCGGTGGCTACCAGAGTCTGTTCGTGAACACGACGGTGATTCAAAGACGTTGGTGCAAAAGTTTGTTTATATCACTATTATCTGTCTCGGCTTTACTCTCCTATTCTTATAAGCGATGAAGAAAAACAAAAAAACTAACAAATGGTCACGCTGGCTACTAGTGGCGCTGTTGCTCATTGGCATTGTCGCGGCTTTTGCATGGTGGCTGACTGAAAAGCCCGTTCCTTCGAAGATAGTTTACGGGATGTCTTTTAATACGTTGTATGCAAATGAACTCGGTCTTGATTGGAAAGAAGTTTACGATGCCATTCTCGACGACCTCGGTGTACGTCACTTGCGATTGGCGGCTCATTGGCCGATGGTTGAGCCAGAAAAGGGCGTGTACAACTGGACAGAGTTAGATTATCAGATGGAGCGCGCGGAAGAAGTGAATGCCGATGTGATCTTTGCGGTTGGCCGGCGTTTGCCAAGATGGCCTGAGTGTCATGTTCCAGAATGGGGCGCTAGTTTGCCGTGGGAAAAACAAAAAGAGGAAATACGAGAATATCTGCGCGTTGTGGTGGAGCGCTACAAAAACAATCCCGCCATCATATATTGGCAAGTTGAAAACGAACCTTATCTGGAGGTGTTTGCCAAGGATTATTGTAATGAGTTAGATGAAGAATTTTTGATAGAGGAAATAGAGCTGGTTCGTTCACTTGATCCAACCAGGCCGATTTTGGTAACAGACAGCGGCAATCTAGGTCTGTGGGCACATGCATACAAGCACGGTGATGCTTTTGGTACGAGTGTATATGTTTATTTTTGGAATCCAGAGCTAGGGCAGTTTAGGACAATTTTGCCACCGTGGTTTTATCGAGCGAAAGAAAATTTTATTAAGTTGTTTTATGGTAATAAACCGACTTTCTTGATCGAGTTATCTGCTGAACCGTGGTTGGTAGAACCGGTCACCTCCGTTGATTTGAAGACACAATATGAACGAATGGATCTTCAGAAGATCAACGAAATTATTGATTATGCGGTCGAAACCCGTTACGATAAGCAATACCTATGGGGAGCCGAGTGGTGGTACTGGCTCAAAAAACAAGGACACAATGAGATCTGGGACAGAGGAAGAGAACTTTTCAAAAATTGAAAATCTAAATCATTAAAATGAAAAACCTAAACTTAAAGTCCATAACAGCAAGTAGTGGCTTGTTTGCTATCCTCGTCTTGGCGATCTTCCCACTCTTTGCTTCTGCGGAAACAGTCGTGCGTACTGGTAGTAATGTTTCGGTAAGTGCTAGTCAGATTGTAGAAAATGATTTTTATGCGGCTGCCGGTGGTGTGACTCATTCCGGCGAAGTGCGGGGTGACATGTATGTGATTGCTGGCTCGGTCACGGTAAATGGACAGATTGGCGAGGATCTTACAGTGATGGGCGGTACTACTAATGTCCACAATACGGTAGGTGATGACTTGCGTGTCATTGGTGGTGAGGTAGTGATAGCGGGAGAGGTGAAAGATGATGTGTTTGTCCTAGGTGGACAATTGCACATTTTATCTACTGCCAAGATCGGCGGTAATGTCTATTTCTACGGCGGTGAAGCGGTGATCGAAGGTAATGTATTGGGTACTGTGATGGGTCAGGCCGATCGCTTTACTGTCAACTCGGCAGTTGGTGGTGTTGATGTGATCGGCACTTTGGAGTTGCAAGACAGTGCTGTGGTCAAGGGTGATGTTCGGTATCAAAGTGAGCAGGATGTTACTCGCTCACAAGGCGCGACTGTCGCCGGCGATGTTGCTCGCGCGGATGTCGCTATCTCTGATAGTAAAGAAGGGAACTTCAGTTTATTTGCGATGGTGGCATGGTTCTTCACTACACTCTGTTTGTTTTTCCTATTTCGTGGACGGATCGAGCATCTTTGGCACTTGCTACGCCGTGAGCCTGCCAAGAGTGGTCTCTTTGGACTGACAGCGATTATTGCTGGTCCGGTTCTCTCCTTTATCTTGTTGGTCACTGTGCTCGGAGTTTGGATCGGCTTCTTGACTCTTCTGACTTCAGTCTTGCTTGTACTAACCAGTATGCTTTTGCTACCGATCATTATCGGGCGATTAGTTGTTTCATTCTTCCCGAAATGGGACAAGATGAATTTTGTCACAGTGTTGGTAGGATTTGTTGCGACTACTCTTCTTTGTTCACTTCCGTGGTTTGGCGGCCTGTTTATCTTCATTGCTTTAGTAATGACGGTAGGCGCCATTGCATATAGTGTTTATTTGAGCGTAAGGAATCTTGTTTGACATTTAACAAATAATAAGGTACAATGTATCTCTCACTAATTCCGGTGAGAGAAAAAAGGAGAATCCCGATGGCGGATATGAGTAAGGTTGGCATCACAATTCCACATTCCAAGGGCGGGCTTTATGTCAACGGCCTCGGCAGCTCCGGTGATTACACCGGATACGTTGTGGACAAGTCCGGCCGCAAGATCGGCAACCCGCGTACCCTTTCCAGACAGGAGTCAGAAGTCGTCAACAACACGCCGCGCTGATACTACCGATCCTTTACGTACAAGCCACCGGTTTCTGCTACAATTATTGTATGCAGAAACCGGTGGCTTTTTTTGATATTGACGGGACGGTATTTCGCTCAAGTTTGTTGATTGAGTTGGTAGAGAAATTGGTTGAGCGTAAGATTTTTCCTGCCGAGGCAGAGGAATATTATTTGGAAGCCAAACAGAAATGGATTGATCGTGAGGGTAACTACGAAGAATATATAGACGCCGTGGTGGATTCTTTTCGCCATCACATCAAGGGCGTTTTTTATGGCGATCTGGCCGACATTGGCCGCGAGGTGGTGTCGCTTCATAGTAAACGCGTTTATCGATACACTCGCGACTTAATAGCCTCACTTAAGAAAGAAGGTTATTACCTAGTCGCCATCTCACAATCACCAAAGACAGTGTTGGATGAATTTTGTCGTCAGTATGGCTTTGATAAAGTCTATGGGCGTATCTACGAGATAGGCTCACAAGACCGTTTCACTGGCGTTGTCGAAGGAGAGCATCTGATCGGAAACAAAGCCAACATCGTGGCTCGTGTTTTAAAGGAAGAAGGTCTTACTGACAAAGGCTCTATCGGTGTCGGTGACACTGAAGGCGACATCTCACTTCTTGAAGCGGTAGAGCATCCGATTTGTTTCAATCCTAATCAGGCACTCCTAACACACGCCAAACGTCGCCGCTGGAAAGTGGTGGTGGAAAGAAAGGATGTTATTTACGAATAAGTAGTATTACAATTGATCGTATGGAAATTGATCGTCATCAAAAACATAGTTCTAAGGCTGGTGTAAAATCAGTTTCTGCGCGTACTTACATCATCAGAACACTGACTGCTAACGACGTTACCTTTTGGGGAGCTGATGCTTTCGTATCTGTGGCCCTGGCGCTGTTTGTGGTGACTTACATTGACGGTGCGAGCGTACTTAATGTCGGAGTGGCACTAATGATACATAGAGTCGTCGGAGCATTTGCGGCTATTCCAATTGGACGCTGGTTTGATAAGAATAAGGGGTATCTGGATGAGGTTTGGGGTCTTTCTATTGCTTGTATGCTGGGTGGTTTTACTTATATTCTGCTCAGTTTTTCTACGGCTATCTGGCAGCTCTATGTAGCGATGTTTTTTATGGGAATTTTTTCCGTAATCAATCTGGCTTCTTGGCGCATTCTTTTTTACAGCAATATCAACAGCGAGCAGTTCGGACAAACCGTAGGGATGTACCAAACACTTTACTCGCTTGGGATAGGTTTGTTTATGGTCATCGGTGGCTTTGTTGGTGAAGAGTTTGGCTACGATGAGGTATTGATGCTCGGTGGATTGTTTATGGTCTTTGGTAGTGTTTTGCCGATTTTGATTAGAGGATATTTTAGAAAGTAGTGGAAAATGTATGGCGTACAAAAACGGCCGGAGCGAAGCTCCGGCCGTTTTAATATCCTAGGTATAACGTTGATTAGATTCCAATCAATACCGGTATCACCATCGGTGTCTTGTTGGTTTTTTGCATCAAGAATCCAGAGACGGTGTTGGTAAGCTCATCCTTAACGTAATCAAGATCCAAAGGATGCATATTTTCAGTATGCTTCTCGACCGTCTTCTTAATAAGCGTGCGAGCTTCGCCAAGCAGTTGCTGGTTTTCTCTTAGATATACGAAACCACGAGAAATGATGTCGGGTGATTTGCGCAATTTGCCGTTCTTGGTGTTGACGGTGGCAATGATGACGAACATGCCGTCCTCTGCCAATGTCTGACGATCACGCAGTACCACTTCTTGCTTGGTACCGACAGTGAAGCCGTCAACCATAACAAGCTCTGTTGGTGCCTTTTCCTTTCGCACGATCATCTCGCCATTTTTGAAATCAATCAAAAATCCGTTGTCTGGCACGACGATATTGTCGCGAGGGAAACCGTTTTCAATCGCCGTGTACATATGACTCTTCAAGTGGAAGTGATGTCCGTGTACTGGAATCAAAAACTTAGGTCGTACCGCTTGGCGTACCCAGTTGAGCTCGCCAGCGTTGCCGTGACCAGAGGAGTGCACTGCGGCACTGCGGTAGTTGATGACCTTTACGTTTTTGCGGTAAATATTGTCTTTCAACTTCTGTACGGCAATTTCATTGCCAGGAATCACCGAAGATGACAACACGATAGTGTCACGTTCGTTTAGGGTGATGGACTTGTGCTTATCGGTCGCGATACGCATCAAGGCGGCAAATTCCTCTCCTTGTGCACCGGTTGAGAGAATAACGATTCGATCTGACGGGTAGTCACTCATGTCGCCAGCGTTGATGAAGATTTTGTCTTCAACTTCTAGCAGCTTGGCTGTGCGAGCAATGTCGATGTTGGTCTTGATGCTGCGTCCTTCGAGCACGACTTTCTTGCCGTACTTTTCGCAGGACTTAATGATCGCTGTTAGTCGTTCAAACTGAGAAGCGAAGGTACCAATAATCATACGGCCAGTGGCGTTTTTGATGATGGTATCGAGGTTGGCCAGCACCTGTCCTTCTGGTGCAGAAAAGCCTTCGCGGTCGGCGTTGGTCGAATCGCAGATTAAAACGAGGTTGTTGTTCTTTCCAACTTTCTCCCAGCTCTCCCGTTCATCGAGAACAACTTCTCCGTCTTCGTGAGAAAGGCGGATGTCGCCTGTGATAACGATGTCGCCTTGAGGGGTCTCTACCGATACACCCATCGCGTCTGGAATAGAGTGAGTAACAGGGAAGGTTTTGATTTTGACTTTACCGACAGTGAAAGAATCACCTTCTTTGATAACGTGCATATCGATTGGATCAAGATGAGGGAATTCTTCTTGGCGCTTCTTGATCATCAATGAAGTGAGGTATTGAGTATAAACAGGAGGATTACCGATTCGCTCCATTACAAAAGGAATACCGCCGATGTGGTCGAGGTGGCCGTGGGTCACGACGAGTGCTCGGATTTTGTGCTTCCGTTCTTCAACGTACTGCGTATTTGGCAAGATGTAGTTGATACCTGGGGCGTTGGACTCTTCGGTGACAAACTGAAAACCAATATCAAAAATGATGATATCGTCTTTGGTCTCTACGATTGTCATGTTTCGTCCGATCTCTTCCACACCACTCATTGGTATAACGCGCACAGTGTCGTCATCGAGAACCTCTGGCAGACGTGGATTCTTTTCGTCAGTGATAGAGATACGGTGCTGAAGCGCCGGTGCTTTGTTGGAGCGACGCTTATTGTTGAAGCGTGAAGGGCGGCGTGAACCGCGGCGTTCTCCTTCGGGAGCACGACCACCTCCATTCGCGCGTTTTGGTGCAGATGGTGTAGCAGATCGTGGTCCAGCTGGGGTTGCACCAGCGGCCGGTGCTTCCTTGCTACGCGCAGGGGCTCCGCGGTAGTTGGCGCGAGCACCAAAGCGAGGGCGGTTTGAACCACCTTGTCCAAAGGAACGTCGAGGGCCGCCAGTGCTAGGCTTTTGTTGATTGTTTTGATTGTCCATAGTTAGTTAATTAAGTTTTTAGTTAAATCAGTTCCAAATATCCCAGTTCCTGTCAGCAAAGAATGACCAGACTCCGCTCTCGTTCATGTACCAGTCTGTTACGTTGGAAAATCGTTCACTCGGTCTTTGGATACGTTTCATCTCGGCTGTGCTGATGTGTGAATCTATGACGTATTCGAAGGACGGAGCAAATAGGAATGTGGCCGGTTGTTCGTTGGCTATTTCATTTGAAAATTGGCGTAGTAGGTCGGTGCGTAGCTCACTCGATGTCGCGGTGCGAAGTTCGGACACTAGCTGATCGACAGCAATGTTGGCGTAAAGAGAAACGTTTAGCCCTGGATCTTCACGTTGTGAAGAGTGCCAAAATGGATAAAGATCGAGTGAACGGCCGATGTCGGCTCCGAAGATCAAGATCTGATAATCACGTGGGCGAATGATCGTCTGTACTAAGTCGCTTTGTTCGTAAAGTTCTACTGATACGTCGGCACCCATTTCTTGCCAGATACCGGTCAGATAGCTGCTGATGGTTTCGAAGAGTAGGCTGTTGCCTGAGCGCATCGTGATTGTTAGAGGGGAGTCGATGCCGTCGATTTTTTTCTCATAACGGCCGTTTGCACCGATTGCCCAACCGCCTGCTTCGAGAATTTGTCGGGCGGCCTTCAGCCGCTCTTCTTTGGTTCCATAATTAGAGGTGGTTTCTGGGACGTCAGTAAAACCTGGTGGAAGTGGTGAGTAGGCAGCACGTCCGTAGCCGTTGACGGCTAGTTTAAGTAATTCATCACGGTCCACAACAACAGACAGTGCTTCACGCACGGCCTTGTCTCGCAAAGCAGGATTTTTATTTTGGTTATAAAAAACAGAGAAGACACGAGGCAAGGGCTCGCTAATGAAGTTGAAATCGTCGCGAGAGATGTCATTAAGCCAGCGTTCACTCAAAGCGCCGGTGGCATTTATCTTACCTTCCTTAAGAGCGTTTAAAATAGCTTCTTCGTTTTGATAAAAGCGAATGGTTATCTGATTGAGATTGGTTTGTTCATTGTAGTGTGGAGATACACGCAGGTGATATTCAGACACTAAGCCGGCAGGGTTGCGCTTAATCTCCGCTACTTCGTATGGGCCGCTACCGATTGGTTCGATATTATGTTGGCTAAAAGGCAACTCTTCATCAGAGAGAGTCTCCCAAATATGTTTTGGTAAAATACCGACGGTCATATTTTCTACGAAAGGTGCATATGGATTTTCCAATACAAAGTTTATTTCGTACCGGCCAATCAATTCGACAGTGACGCCGCTCCAGTTGCCGCGGAGTGGTGACTTAAGGTCGGGGTTTTGGATTAAGGCTATCGTGTAAGCAATATCTTCTGCTGTGACTGGTGTACCGTCGTGCCACTTGCGATCCTGTCGCAGGATGACGTTATAGACTCGGCCGTCGTCAGAAATAGTCACTGACTCGGCTAAGTCGTTTTCAAATTCACCTGATGGTGAAAGTCGTAAAATACCACTGTATGTGAGGGCCACTAAGTCATGATCTGCCCGTGTGATTGCGAGTACTGGATTGATGAAGCGTGGGCTACCGATAGCGCCTTCGATAAGTTTGCCGCCGCCTTCAGGCACGCTAACTAAGAAAGATTGATTGAGAATGATTGAATTTACAATCAACGAAAAAACAAAGACCAAGAATAATACACCGAAGACTAGTCGGTCGAAGGGACGAAGTTGGTCAAGGTAGGAGAACCAGCGGTCCAACCAGCTTGAATGTGGGGGTAAGGACAGGCTCATTTAAGTAAGCGAAGTTGTTAAAGAGACCCTTTTGGGTCAGCGTAATACATTCCAAGGAAATCCGAGCGTCTATCGTAATAGTCTAATGAGACCTAGGCAGCAATAGCGACAAGTGCAGAAAGCACAAACAAGACCGCCAAGACAATGGTAAGACGGAAAAGAAAGAGTTCACTACCGCGACGCTTGTGAAAGGCCGCTGAAAAATTGTCACCTCCGAAGGCTCCGCCCAAGCTCGATCCGCGCTGTTGCAATAGAATAGCTGCAACCAGCAAGACGGATAGAGCGATCTGGATGTGAGGTAGTATCGGAAGTACGACTGTACGGACGAATTCCATGACGTTGACAAGAATATCATAGCGACTTAAAAACGGCAAACTGTGAAATTGCTAGCGCAAAAGTTGGTTGCGTTGAGAGTTTGGACGGTTTCAACTATAATCAAGGCGCAAAGGTATGGAGGTATTAATGGGCGGCACAATCCTTTGAAAAGCACGCGTAATTTTTTCTGAGGAAAAAATTCGCTCTGCTCGCCACTCTGGCTGTGCAAGGCTTTTTAAAGGAATGTGCCGCCCATACCAAACCCCAAACCCGAGCACCCATTAATTTATAAAGCTTTTTTATCTATGTCAGAAATAAACATCAAGCCCCTCGCCGATCGCGTCGTGGTACGTCCACTGACCAATGAAGAAGCGGGGAAAGTATCAGCCTCTGGAATCATCATTCCTGATACTGCCAAGCAAGAAAAGCCGGAACAAGGAATTGTGGTTGCGATAGGAGCTGGCAAATGGGATGAGGATGGTGAGAAGCGATTGCCTTTGGAAGTAAAGGTTGGCGATCGTGTGGTGTTTAGAACTTGGGGTGAGCCAACAAAAATTGGCGACAGTGAATATTGGATACTCGCAGAAAGCGACATGCTCGCAATTATTATTAGTTAGTGGATTTGAAACATGGCAAAAGTAGTAATCTTTGACGAAGAGGTAAAGAAGAAGCTGAAGGCGGGTGTTGATATCGTGGCCAATGCTGTAAAGGTGACTCTCGGGCCACGCGGTCGCAACGTTGTTCTCGATAAAGGCTATGGCGGTCCGACTATTACGAATGACGGCGTCTCGATCGCTAAGGAAATTACCCTTCGAGACAAGTTTGAAAATATGGGAGCCGAGATCGTAAAAGAAGTTGCCAACAAGACTAACGAGCAGGCTGGTGACGGTACTACAACTGCCACGGTACTTACACAGGCTTTGGTACATGAAGGTTTGCGTCAGACTACGATGGGTCTCAACTCGATGGCCGTCCGACACGGAATGGAGCATGCGGCCGCTGATGTCGTAGAGGCTCTCCGCAAGATGGCAACTCAGGTATCAAATTCTGATGAAATTAAGCAGGTAGCCACCATTTCTGCTGAGTCAGTCGAGATCGGAGAGAAAATCGCTGAGACAATTGAAAAAGTGGGCAAGGACGGCGTAGTAACCGTGGAAGAAGGTCAAACGATGGGTATTGAGACTGAATATACTGAAGGAATGGAATTCGATAAGGGATTCGTTTCTGCCTATATGGTGACTAACCATGAACGAATGGAGGCTGAGTACAAAGACGCGCAGATCCTCATTACCGACAAAAAAGTATCGAGTGTCAAAGACATCTTGCCACTTTTGGAAAAAGTAGCGCAGGCTGGTCGAAAGGAGTTGGTTATCATTGCTGATGATGTCGAGGGCGAGGCGCTAACTACTTTTGTGGTAAATAAATTGAAAGGCGGATTTTCTGTATTGGCAGTGAAGGCACCGGGATTTGGTGACCGAAAGAAAGAAATGTTGCAAGACATCGCGGCCCTTACCGGGGGTCAGGTGATAAGCGATGAGCTTGGTCGCAAACTAGAAAGCACTGAACTCTCTGATCTTGGTCATGCCGATCGTGTTACTTCAGATAAGGACAAGACGATCATTGTTGGTGGCGCAGGTGATAAGAAAATTATTGAGGACCGCGTTAGCGCTTTGCGTAAGACACTTGAAAATACCTCATCTAAGTACGACAAAGAAAAACTCGAAGAACGCATCGCGAAACTCTCTGGTGGTGTAGCTGTGCTTAAGGTAGGCGCGGCGACCGAGACTGAGATGAAGTATCTGAAACTCAAGATAGAAGACGCTGTTAATGCTACTAAAGCAGCGCTTGAAGAAGGCATCGTACCAGGAGGAGGAACCGCGCTTACTCGTGCGGCGGCGATTGTAGAAAAAGAACTCCTTGGCAAGAAAAACTTGGAGCGCGAAGAGATGGTTGGTTACAATATCGTACTGAAGGCACTGGAAGTACCATTGCGTCAGATCGCTGATAACACCGGCAAGATCGACGGCGCTGTCGTGGTGCAGAAGGTCAAGGAGGCTAGTGGCAACGCTGGCTATGATGCATACAAAGGCGAGTTTGTGGACGACATGATCGCCGCTGGGATTATTGATCCAGTAAAGGTGGAGCGTGCCGCTGTGCAGAATGCTGTTTCAGCCGCCGCTATCTTGCTGACCTCAGAAGCCGCAATTGCTGATGAACCAGAAGATCATAAGCATTCGCATGGTGGAGGGGGTGGTATGCAAGATATGGGAGGAATGTACTAAAGTTAGAGTATAAAAATTTAAACGGGGCGGACTCAAGTGAGTTTCGCCCCGTTTGTGTTCATTCGTCGGCAATTCTTGCGATTACTTCGGCCATATCCCTGACGCTGATCGGAGTCTTTATAAATTCAACCCTCCCTTCGTTGAAGTTAAAGTTGAATGACTCGCGATCTTCTGGCGACAGGAAGATTATCGGTCCATCTTGCCATCTCGATTGGCGGATGTGCTGGATGTCTCTCATGCCGACTTCTCGGTCGCCGACGCCATCAACTACGATGATCAGCTTGAAATCGTTGAACTGCTTGAATTCGTTAACCCCAAGCAGTTCGCTAACCACTTCACTGGAAGGGCTAATAATAATGCTACATCCGATATCCCGTAATTTCAGCACTTCTCGGGTAGCCTCAATCGATTCACCGATGCATAATACTTTCAACACGACTTCGCCTCCTTTGCTCGTTAACGAATCGGCCGTATCGTACAATAACTTGCATTTGTGTCAAATATGCTAAAATAAGGATATTAGAATAATTTCATAACCATTCTCTATGGATCCAATAATTATTACTCTAGTTGTCGTCGCTGTCGTTGGTGTTTTTGTGATGTTCACCTACAACCGTTTCGTTCGCCTAGTTCAGCATACTAGCGAAGCGTGGGCTGATATTGATGTACAGCTCAAGCGTCGTTACGACCTTATCCCGAACTTGATCGAATCAGTAAAAGGGTATGTGTCACACGAACGCGGTACTTTAGAGGCTGTTACCGAGGCTCGTGCCAAGGCTACTCAAGTACACGTTGACCCGAGCAATATTACTCCAGAGCAAATAAAGGCCATGGCCGCCGCAGAGGGGGCACTTTCTGATTCTCTCGGAAAATTATTGGCAATTGCCGAAAATTATCCTGATCTCAAAGCTAGTCAGAATTTCGTTGAGTTGCAACGCGAACTCACCGATACTGAAAACAAGATTCAAGCCGCTCGTCGCTTCTACAACGGCAACGTACGCGATCTTGGCATTGCACTCCAGTCTTTCCCAAGCAACATCATCGGCAATATGTTCAACTTCAAGAGCCGAGAATACTTCGAACTAGGTGAAAACGAAGAAGCGGCTCGTGAACCAGTGAAGGTCAGTTTCTAAATACTAGTCAGACTAGTATAAATCTATGGCTCGCATAGAATACAACAAACTAATCCGTGACCGAGTGAAGGAAAAGATCGAAGGTGCCGGCGACACGTGTGAAGTGAGAATCGTTACTGACCCGTTAGAATTAGCAGAGGAACTGCGCAAAAAAATCGTTGAGGAGGCTGGCGAATTAGCTTCTGCAGAAGGACGTGAAGACTTTCTTTCTGAATATGCTGATCTGATGGTAGTGCTAGACGCTCTTACCAAAATGATGGAGCTAACTGAAGCTGATATAAAAGTGGCGATTGAAGAAAATCTCACAAAGAAAGGAGTTTATAATTCAAAGCACTTCCTTGTCTGGGCTGAAAGTAAAAATTAACTATGGCAACTCTTTATACTCATCAATCAGCAAACGTTCGCAAGACATGGTTCTTGATGGCGATGTTTTTTGCGATTGTGATAGCAATCGGCTATTTCCTCAACTGGTACTACGGCAATCCGGCCATAATGTATGTGGCGATTGGCTTTGCACTTTTTATGAACGTCGCGAGTTATTGGTGGAGTGACAAACTTGTCATAGCGATGACAGGTGCAAAAGAGGCTGATCCACGAGCACATTATGATCTCATCAAGGTGGTAGAAAATCTTTCTATCACTGCTGGCCTGCCAATGCCTAAGGTGTATGTGGTAGAAGATCCTGCACCTAATGCCTTCGCTACCGGTCGCGATCCTAAACACGCAGTAGTGGCCACTACCACTGGTTTGCTCACCATCCTCGACCGTACAGAGTTGGAGGGGGTGATGGCGCACGAGCTTTCACATGTTGGCAACCGCGATATGTTGGTCTCCACAGTGGCAGTGGTGTTGGCTGGTTTTGTGGCGATTGTAGCTGATATGTTGATGAGATCGATGATGTGGGGTGGAGATAAGGGTGATCGTGACAGCAAAGCCGGAGCGATTATGCTCGTACTTGGCATCGTCGGTATCATCCTCGCGCCTATCGCCGCTCAACTCATTCAGATGGCAATTTCACGAAAGCGTGAATATCTGGCCGATGCCACAGGCGCACTCCTTACACGTTATCCGGAGGGCTTGGCTTCTGCTTTGGAAAAGATCAGTGCCTATGGACGACCGATGGCTCGTGCCAACAACGCCACTGCCCATCTTTTTATCGCCGACCCATTTGGTCCAGAAAAAAACACTTTTGGACAAAAGATTTCCAACCTTTTTCAAACTCATCCACCGGCCGGCGAACGCATTCGTATTTTGCGTGAAATGAATCATTGATATCAACATGGCAACTCGTCGTCATAGCAAAAAAAGAGAGAAAGTTTTAGATGTTTTACAACGACATCACGGCGCCCTTTCGGCGGCTGAAATCCATCTCAAGTTACGAGATATGGATATTACTACCGTTTATCGAAATCTTGAGCTATTTGTAAAGGAGGGGACAATCAAGAAATTAAACCTCGGTGGTGATGAGGCACAGTATGAATACGCAAGTGAGCCACATCATCACGCTATCTGCGATGACTGCAACCGAGTGCTACATTTCTCCGTGCCAACCGATATGCTTAAAGAGTTACTTAAGCTGCCGGACTTCGAAACAAAATCGATTGAGATCACTGTACGAGGAAATTGTAAGCATTGAGATAAACAAAAAGGCCGCCGCGTCTGACGCGGCGGCCTTTTTGTAACACCGATTAAGTAAAGTACACGCTCCAAGTAAGATAGACGCCGATTATTACCAGCACCGCGCTACTTGTTGTGAGCATTTGTAAATTATTATCCATCCAGTGACCCGAGCGCTCGACCCAGTTTGGCATAATCACACAGGCAAGACCTTTAAGAAGAAGGAGCCAACCAAGTAGGCTCACCAACATCTCTGGCAATGTCTCCCATATATTGTGTGCATTGACCTGCGCCATACCTACAACGACTGCAGCCATCCCGAAAATCATTACGGCGAATGGTTCGCGTGCGAGATCGCGGTAGATCTTTATGTAGTGGCCACGATTGATAAACATCCCTATGCCGATAGCCAACATCGCTGGACCCCATAGACCTGCCAGGAACATCGTCATTTCCATACGTGATAAAAATTTAGCTTTTAAAGCCCTTACATACATTTTACTCCTATGCAGAGTCCGTTTGACCGATCAAGACGCAGATTGTGTATAACTCACCATTCATAGAGAAATATGGGTGCTTAGGGAAAACAAGCTTCTTATGAAGAATTTGGTACAATTAAATTATATGGAAAATGCAAAGAACAATGTCCTCGTCGTTGGTCTATTAACCCTCATCCTTGGTTTAGTCGTCGGTTATTTTGTTGGCACGAATCGTCCAGTAATTAATCCCACACCAACCTTTACCTCATCAGGCATGCATGGAGCAATGGGCGGCATGATGATGGGTCTTGAGGGGAAAACAGGCGACGCCCTTGATCGAGCATTCCTTGATGAAATGATTATTCATCACGAGGGTGCGGTACAGATGGCACAAACACTTATCCGAGGTACCAACCGCCCAGAACTGACCAAGCTTGGTAATGACATCATCTCTGCTCAGACAGGGGAGATACAGATGATGAGAGATTGGCGTAAGGAGTGGTTCAATCAATAACTCCGCAGACTATCTAACAAAAAACAGCGACCTGAGTCGCTGTTTTTTTGTACCATCTTTGATTATGAATCTTGGCGGAGGGTGAGGGAGTTTTTCTCTTACAGAGCAGTATACCTTTTGGCTAAAATTTTCTTTAAATTAATTTCAGCTCAAAAGGATTTTCAAATCCCTCCCACCTCTCTCAAAATATAATCACACAAAACTCCAAGTGTTCGTTTTGCGTTCATTATTTTGCGGAGGGTGAGGGATTTGAACCCTCGAAGGAGTTTCCCCCTTACCGCCTTTCCAAGGCGGCGCACTAGACCACTATGCGAACCCTCCAAAATATTGCGGGGTTATCATAGCCTAAAGTGTGTCGGTTTACCAACCGACGGTGGTGCGGCTTCGCCGCGCCACCGTGTATAATTTAGACAATGAAACGCGACGATTGGATGCTCTTCACGCTGACTTTTTTTACCGGTGCGGCGCTCGGGATGTATATGTATGTTGCTGTATGGAAACCGGTGTATTTACCGGAAGATCTAGGAAGTGAAGAGGCCGCCGCTTCTGATTGGAGCATTGTTGGCGAAAGACGACAGGGTTATATAAATGATGCTTCTTTTCGACTATTGTCAGACGGCACTTACACTCTTATGACTATTGACGAAGAGACGGGTGAATCAGTGGTCAGTAAAAAGGGGTCAGTCAGCGGTTCTTTGGTTAAAAAGTTGATGCTTACAGAAGACGAGATTCTTCCATACAAAGAGGATAAGGAATGTGAAATATCAGAAGATGTCGAATATGAATATCGCTTCACTGTCGATGGCTATACCTATCTGCTTGATACTTGCGAGACCGAGCTCGGACATGACACCGAGTTGGCTATTTCACTTCAGAAGGTGTGGCAAAGTATTGATGAAGGAGATGGTAGCGAAAGTATGACTCCATCCAAATGGCTCCAAAAATGGCTCAATGAAAATATAGGGGTAGAGAATAAGGATTAAGGAGGAGGGTTTAAAACGGCCGGACAGCGTAGCTGTCCGGCCGTTTGAAATACAAACTACTTTTCTGCGTAGCAATAAGTGAAGCGATCAGACAAATGCAGATTAGTCGCTATTAAACAACGCAGAGCTAATTATTTTTCATCTATGAATTTAAGATCAGTGTTAATACCAGTAGCTGCGTTTGCTGTGACTGTGACCGGCGCCAGTGCCTTTAATAGTGACCTACTTCAGAAGGCTGGTCTTAAAGACGAGCAAATCAGCGCTTTTGAAGAAGCTAAAAAACTCCGTGAAGCAGGCGATAGTGATGCCGCCCGTGATGTACTCGAAGAAGCCGGTATTGATGGAGACGTAATGGAGCGCCTTCGCGATACGATGCATGGCGAACATGAGGCAGTAAAGACGGCAGTGGAGAATAACGATTACGATGCTTTTCTGAAAGCAATCGAAGGTTCACCACTTGCTGACATCATTAATACTAAAGAGGAATTCGCTAGCTTCGTTGAGGCGCACAATCTGATGAAGAATGGTGATCGTGAAGCCGCCAAGGAGATTTTTGATGAACTTGGTATCAAGGGCCCTCGTGATGGCGAACATGGTGGCAGGATGGGTGACGGTAAGGAACCGCCATTCTTGTCGCAACTAACCGATGCCCAAAAGACAGAGATAAAAGCCGCTTTTGAAGCGCGCAATCATGACAAAGTAAAGGAATTACTCACCTCTTACGGCATTGAATTGCCAGAGAAGGCAGAGGGTCGTGGCTTTGGTTTTGGTCGAGGAATGGATAGGGAAGACGACGATCAGGATTAATAGTCTATAGTCTTCGGCAAAAAGCCGGCGACTTGCGAGGTAGAGACTTCTGCGAATCTACCCCGCAAGCCGCCGGCTTTTTCCAATTCTATTGGACAATCTGTCGATTTTGATGTAGGATTTCGTGCACTTATAGCCGCCCCCAAGGGCACTTTTTCTTTTTTGATTATGGAAATACGAAATATCGCAATTATCGCTCACGTGGACCATGGTAAGACAACCCTTACTGATGCCCTGATGGAGCAGACTGGTTCCAAACTCGAGGGTCAGTCTATGGACTCAAACGCTCTCGAAAAGGAGCGTGGCATTACTATTTATGCCAAAAACACCTCGATCGAATATAAGGGCACCAAGATCAACATCGTTGACACTCCAGGCCACGCCGACTTCGGTAGTGAAGTGGAGCGTGTTTTGCGTTCTATCGACTCCGTTCTGCTCGTAGTTGACGCACAGGAGGGTCCGATGCCTCAGACACGCTTCGTACTGAAGAAGTCACTTGAACTCGGCCTTAAGCCGATTGTGGTCATCAACAAGATCGACAAGCCGGCCGCTAATCCACACCATGCTGAAGAGCAGGTGTTGGAACTTTTCCTAGAGCTTGGTGCCAACGATGAACAATCCAATTTCACTACTGTTTTTGCGATCGGCCGTGAAGGTATTGCCAAGCGTGCACTAGAGGATGATTCAAAGGATCTTTCCCCGCTTCTTGATGTGATCTTGGAGCAAGTGCCAGCCGCTAAGGGTTATACGGAGGGTGAACCTCTAACAGCGCAGGTTTTCAATCTTGGTTATGACAACTTCCTCGGTCGCTTAGCCGTAGCGCGTGTATATAGCGGAAAGTTAAGCAAAGGTCAGAACCTATTTGTGACAGCGGACGGAAAGGAGAAATGGAGTAGCAAAGTGGTAAAAATTTCTACCTTCAAAGGCACTAGCCAGGTAGAGGCTGAGACTGTTTATGCTGGTGATATTGCACTGATCGCTGGTTTTTCTAAGATCGATATCGGCGAAACACTCGTTGACAATGAGGCGACTGAACCTCTCACTGCCATCCACGTTGATGAACCAACTATCGGCCTCCGCTTTATGCCAAACGCTTCTCCTTTCGCTGGTAGAGAAGGTAAGTTTGTTACTGGTCGCCAGATTAGAGAGCGTCTTGAAAAAGAATTGGAAATTAACGTCGGTCTAAAGGTGGACTTTTCAAAGGGAGATTTCTTTGAGGTGTATGGACGTGGTGAAATGCACATTTCGATCTTGCTTGAGAACATGCGACGTGAAGGTTACGAAATGGCCGTGTCACAACCACAAGTAATCATCAAAGAAGAAAATGGCCATAAGACTGAGCCGTTTGAGGAAGTGGTAGCTGATATTCCGTCTGAATTCCAAGGCTCAGTAATTGAGAAGTTGTCCAACCGCGGTTTCGTGATGCAGAATATGATTACTCACGAAAATCAGGTTCGTTTGATTTTTGTTGGCCCAACTCGTGGCCTTCTTGGGTATAAGGGCCAGTTTATTATTGATACTAGAGGAGAAGGCATTTTGGCTTCTCAGTTCGTTGGCTTCCGACCATACGCTGGCGAGATTAAGAAGCGTCAGGCTGGTAGTATGATCTCGATGGCGGCAGGTAAAGCACTTGGATTTTCTTTGTGGAACTTGCAGGATCGTGGTCAGCTTTACATTAGCCCTGCCACAGAGGTATATGAGGGTATGGTTATTGGTAACACTTCTAAGGGTGAGGAGATGATGGTTAACCCGACCAAGGGTAAGCAACTTACCAACATGCGCTCTTCTGGAGCGGATGAGGCAATCAACCTTACTCCACCGCGAATCCTTAGTATTGAAATCGGCTTGGAAACAATGGCAGACGATGAATTTTTGGAGGTGACTCCGCAAAGCGTGCGTTTGCGAAAGGCTCTTTTGAAAGAGAGTGAGCGTAAGAAGGGTAAATAATAATAAAACAGCCGCCGGCGAAGCCGGCGGCTGTTTTATTATTGTTTAAACCATCCCCAGAGCTTTCAAAAAGTCTTTAAGCTCTTTTCCGGCGATTTTGCGATATTGATTTGGTTTCAATTTGCCAAGTTCGATGTTTACAATACGCACACGCTTCAAGTTTTCTACCTGCCAGCCGAGAGCGGCACACATACGTCTGATTTGGTGCTTCTTACCCTCAGTGAGGACGAGTCGAAAGACATTTCTGCCCTTTGGCACAGCGAGGGCTGGTTTGGTCTTGTAGCCTTCGATATTTACACCGCGCGCTAGTTGCTTCAAAAGACCGATGGTCACCGGCTTATCTACTGTTACCTCGTACTCCTTTTCGTTGTCGTTGCCTGTATCGAGGAGTGGGCCAGTGATCAGACCGTCGTCAGTGATGATCAGAAGGCCTTCAGAGGCCTTGTCCAACCGACCGACCGGAAAGAGCCCTGTAAGGCCATAATCCTTCTTTAGACGCGTCACAATGTCGGTTTCGCCACTGCTTGGAGAGTGAGTAATAATACCAACACCTTTGTAGTAGGCGAGATAGGTGCGGGGCTTAGTAGCATCTGGCGCGAGGCGGACGATGTCATCCTCGGTAATTTGTTGTCCAAGGACGGCCTTTTTGCCATTAACCAGCACCTTACCTTCGGAGATCAGTCGGTCTGCCTCGCGCCTAGAAGCAAGCTTTTTATCGGCTAGATATTTGTTCAAACGAACGCTCATCTCACCATTCTACCATTAATGGTCTGAAATATTTGACCGCATAGAGCGTATAATTCTAAGATGGTCGCAGAGATAACATCGCTAGGGGATAAGGAGGTGGTAAAACTAGCGCTCAAAGAGCGGGCGCTATTTGGCCATATCGTCGAGCGTTATCAAAGCAAGTTGTCTCGCTACGTCACTCGTCTTGGGGTCAGAGACCCTGATGATCGCGATGATGTGTTACAGGAGGTTTTTATCAAGGTCTATCGCAATCTAAACGATTACGACGATAGTTATTCCTTCTCAGCTTGGATTTATCGCATTGCGCACAACGAAGCGATTTCTTGGTATCGTAAGAAAAAAGTAAGACCAGAGGGCAATCTGGTGGCAGATAGTGAGGAGGTGTTGGCTTTTTTAAATAATGACGAAGAAGATGCTTCGGTACGTCTAGATCAAAAGATAAATGCTGAATATCTGCAAAGGGCAATGGCAGAACTTGATCCTAAATACCGAGACATCTTGATCCTTCGATACTTTGAGCATTTAGAATACGAAGAGATTTCCGACGTTCTTAAATTGCCGCTAGGAACAGTCGGGACTTTTATTCACCGTGCTAAGAAACAGCTCCGTGAACTTTTAAAAAAATATGAGTGATACACAAAAACAACCACATAATGACCTGAAGGAGTCCATTCTTTCACGTCTGGAGAAGGAGGGTATCGAGCCACGCTCACGCCTATATTGGCTTTCTCACGAATATGCCCTTTGGGGAGCTTGGGGGGCTACTGTTTTGTGCGGTGCTTTAGCTCTTTCAGTGGCTTCTTTTGCATCTTTGCATATCGGATACGCTCTATATGAAGCCGCGCACGACAATTTCCTAACCTTCTTGTTTGATGCCTTGCCATACCTCTGGCTGGTAACCTTTTTCTTGCTGGTAGCGGCCGCCTACTTCAATTTACGACATACTAAGCGCGGTTATCGCTATCCAATAGTGTTGGTGGTCGGTAGTAGTATTGGTTTTAGCGTTTTGGGAGGCGGTTTACTGCACTGGCTCGGTGCGGGTTGGTATTTGGACCAAATGTTAGGGAAAGCAGTTCCGGCTTATCAGTCACGGGCAAAATTCGAAGAGGAAATGTGGCAAAAGCCACTTGCCGGAAGGTTGGTCGGGCAGGTAGTAGAGGAGATAAATGAAAAAGAAGATTTTCTAGACTTCATCGACGCCGACGGAGAGTCTTGGCATCTCAATACAGAAGAACTGCGTGAACACGACATTAAACTGCTAAAAAGCGGCGAAAAAGTACGCATTTTGGCCGCCACTTCAAGCGAATTGTCTGAAGACGCACTTTACGTCTGCGCTGTCTTTCCATGGATCCTCGACCATGCACCAGGGCTCCGCGAATGGCGTGAAGACCGAGCCGAGTTTATAGAAAACGTCAAAATGCCTAGGGAGAGGTTTCGAGAAGCTCGTCTAGAGAGGGAGGACGATGAACAAGACCGTGCTTTGCCACCTATTGCGATAGCAACCGAGAATTCAAAAACATCTTCTGTCTGCTACAACTTATCAGTTTTCAAAAAAGCCAGACCGGATGTAGAGGAGTAGCGAAGTTCAAACTTAGCCACGACTCTGTTATCGACCGCTGTCAAGCTTACCAAGGAGTGGGGGCTTGCTAGAATGAAAACATTATGAACGCAGACATAGTCCCATCCATGGGTCTGTTTGACGAGAGCATCTAGGCATTTTATGTGCCAGATGCTTTTTGCGTTTTAGTATTCAAATTAAAAATTTATATTTATGAATTCCCACACTGCTCACTTCTTCAACCGTGTTCTTTCATTTATGACCATAATCGCTCTGGTTTTGGTCATGGTTCCGGTCTGGCCACAAATCGCCAACGCCGCTACTTTTACTGGAGAGATCAGTTTGATGCCAAATCCTGATAATGGCGTTGGGGACGGAAATGGTGAGTGGTTCAAAATTCAAAACACTGGCGTCGGTAATCTTGATCTGACGGGTTGGGAAGTAAATGATGGACAATCCCTTTCTTATATTTTTGGATCTACGACGCTGTCACCCAGTGAATCCTATGTGGTATGCGCGAACGCTAGCACTACCTTAAATGGTGGGGTGGACTGTGACGATGAATGGGGCGCCGGTGGCTGGAACAATGGCGCTGGCGGCGACACATTTATTCTGTCAGACGCTTCATCCGCAGAGGTTACTTCATTCTCTTATGTGAATCCTGCGGATGAACAAATATTCACCAATACATTTCAGTATGAAGATGGTTCGGTACCAGAGTGTAGCTCTACAGATGATGTGTCGTTGACCACCTTCGACACTTTCGCTACCGGTACAGTGAATGCCCAAAACTCATGGAGTGCAACCGGCCCTTATGATCAGGAAGTTGTTCCGAACACCTATGGTTTTACTGAGTTCGGTTGTAAGTCACTCCGCATCTCGAATGCCGTTACGAATGGTGCTTTTGGAGATCAAACATTCGCTGCTCCAACTGTGACGACAGCCGGCGAATCGAGTGTTGCCGCCAATAATCATTTTGAGGCGCAGTTTGATATTGCCTCAACTATGCCTGGCTTGCAGTCAGGGCTTGCGCTTTCCGTATCTCCCGATGACGGCAATGGTTCACGAATGAGCTATTTAAGCTTTACGGACACTTCAGATGGTATCGACGTAGTCTTTTACGACGTGACCAATGCTGGTCCTCTACCAGGTACAACCTCTTGGAATGATCAAGAAATAGCCACCCTCGATCGTGATGAATCACACACGATAAAGTTTGTAATGGACTTTGTAGATGGTCCGGCCAACGATATTGTAAAGATTTACATTGATGGCTCCCTTGCACACACAGGCACCAGTTGGGAGGATTATTACCGCTATGACGCAGAACAGAGTGGTAATGGAAATGCTTTGTTCCCAGTAGATACTCTTATTTTCCGTGCCGGTGGCTCAGCTGTTCCAGCAAATGACAACAAGGGCTTCTTATTTGACAACATGTCGCTATCTGTGTCGAATGTATCAGATCCTGAGACTTCGGAGACAGTTGTAGTAACACCTGGTGTTATGCAAGGTTGGGAGTTTAATAGTGATCGCACTACTTGGACGACTGGAGTAGGTGAGATTGTCGCTGGACCGGCAACTCCTCCGCTAGGCAAAGGTAGCGCCCGCATTACCACTCCGACCTCAAACGAAAGAACAAAACTTCGACACTATTTGGAAGCTGGACTCAACATAAGTGATATAGTTGAACTCAAATATTCTACATACAGAACGGAACCTACTGGTGGAGTGCTTGCTTTGGCGCTTCAGTTCGATGTAGATATGGACGGCACGCCCGTTAATCCAGCAAAAGCTGACGGACGTATTGTTTATGAACCATACTACACTCAGACCACTCAAGATGATACTTGGCAGGAATGGGATGCACTAAATGATTCCGCCGGATCAGGAACAGGCAACTGGTGGATAGCAGGTCCTAATGGTGGATCAATGTGTACCATGTCAGACCCGTGTACATGGGAAGAATTAAATGATAATTATCCAGATTTGCGTATCAGCGCAAAATCTTTGGAAGATGTCGATACTCAAGGGGCAATGATATTTAAGGCTGGTGGTTCTTGGGCTGGCTTTGATGGTAGTGTGGACAAATTTGTAATTGGTATCGATCAGGGTTCCAACATTCACACAACCACTTACGACTTCGAGCCTGAACCTACTTCGAACGTGACAATGTGTAAGTACGATCAAAGTGAAGTTGCCATGGGCGGTTGGACTTTGATGTTGAAGGGTGAGCACGTGGAAGACCTGGTTGTCCCTGCAAATACTGCAATGGGCACTACAACAGTGACTTCACTAGAAGCTGGTAAATCATATATCGCGGTAGCGACAGGTGTTTGGCTAAACGATCGCAATCCTGATAATCATGTAGATGCCGAGTACTCCACTGAGGACAATTGGCTTACACAGATGGATGGCTTCACTGGCTACGGAGAAGATATTCTTGATCTTCAAGTGGCTGAAGACTTTGTAGAATGGGGCTCTTACAATAGCAACCATACTTATGCCACTTCATTCACTCCGGATGCTGACGGCACAGTAAACTTCAGAATCTTTGACGGTACAGGCACAGACCCAATCCCTAGCTGGTACAACGACAACTCTGGTTCACTCAACGTTTCTATTTACGAAGGTTATGCTGGAGTAACAGGAGAAGGTTGTGTCACTTTTGAAGGAGTGCCTTATGGTGAATACGAGGCTGACGAAGTAATGCAGGCCGGTTGGTGGCATCTAGACGGACAAGGTGTTGTGAGTGTTAATGAAGAAAATGAGAACTTCTCTATCTTCAATACCGATGAAGAACCAGTAGATCCTGGTCTTGTAATCACCAATCCAGCCACCGATTATGAAGTCTTGTCTGAATCACATACCTTCTTGGCTGAGTATATTGATGCAGATGTAAGCCTAGACCCTGTTCAATGGGCGATCCGCGCGGGTACTTGTAGCGCCAACACCAATACTGTGGCAGGTAACGTCGATGGCTTCAGTACTCCTTTCTCTTGGAATGGAGCTGACTTCTCGACAACGATTGACATGAGTGCTTGGAGCGACGGCGACTACTGTTTAGTGGTCAATCCGACTGAAGATGGTGGTGAAAATTTCCGTGAGTCTCGCTGGTTCACTCTAGAAAATCCAGTTGTCGTATCTTGTATCGCTGAGACAAACCTCCTTGCGAACGCTAGCTTCGAAGAACCAGCAATTGATGGTCAGTGGGAACACATCTCTGACCCGGTTGACTGGGTAGTTAAAAAAGCAGGCGATACTGGCACTGCGTTGATGGAAATCATCCGAGGTTACTCCGGATGGCTTGCGGCTGATGGCGAACAGTTTGCAGAACTCGATAGTGATGAATCAACTCGTCTCATCCAGACCATTCCTACTATTGAAGACAAAGAATACACTTTGAGTTGGGCTTTCTCACCACGACCAGGTTTAAGTACAGGAAACAACCAGATGGAGGTCTTCATTGACGGTGATGAAGTGGCCTCAAATCAAGCAGATGGTACTGCCAACACCAACACTGATTGGGAGACTCATACATACAGCTTCGTTGGAGATGGAAATGATGTAGAGGTGACGTTTGCTGACGCCACTCCTTCTGATGGCTACGGCGCTCTTCTCGACAACGTATCTCTGACCTGTAACCCTGATACTGGAACAATCAACTACTGTGGTGACGAAGAGGTAAATGGTTACGAACAGTGTGAACTTGGCGACGAAGGTTGTAACACCTCTTGTCAGCTTGCCAACCAGTGTCACGAAGACAAGCTCGTCAAGATTACACTTGATGACACCATCGAGGCTTCTGGTAGTTGGAATGGCAAGGTTTACTTGGGAGACTCCAACAAGATCGCTCCGAATGGTTACTGGTTCAGTGTCGATGAAATCGGTGAGGCTTCAGCCGTTAGCCTAGCTTCTGCTGGCTTCAAGGGTCTAGCCCTCGACTTCGACGGCGCAAAGATGAAATTTGCCTGGAGGGGAGAAAATCCTAGTGGTCAGATTGACTACATAAAGGGCAACCTCGCATTCCAGGGTTTTGATAGCATTGTAAACGACGATGTTGTACGCGAGATCAACGGTACTGGATTCAAGTTGGAAAACCCAGGTCAAGGATTCGTTGATGTCTTCCAGACCACAAGCACCTCAAGCCTAGTGTTTGATATGCGTGCAGATACTGGTAATGATGGAGCAACCCTAACACTTCGTGATGGAGTAATGTGTGAAGAGGACATTCCTGATGCTGAGACTTACGAAGTATTTGGCTTCGTCTGGCGCGATGAAAATGAGGACACTGTAAAAAATGAGGATGAAAATTATCGGGCTGGAGTAAGTATCTCGATTACTAATGGAACCACAACGGTAGCTACGACTACCGACGCCAGCGGACGTTACTCCTTCGAGGTAGAAGCTGGTAGCTGGACTGTTATTGCCGACATCGGTAGCGACTGGGACTATACTTATCCTGACAACATCGGTCATTCCCACAGCGTAAGTGTTGTATCATCCGATACTGGCCCTTATGACTTCGGTACTGCTGAAGACAATTCTTCTTCAAGAAACACTAATGACAACAACGGAGGAGATGGCGATGGTAATGGCGGTGACGGCAACAACGGTGGTGACGGAGGAGGTGATGGTGTAGGTGGCGGAGATACAACTATCGACGGCACTGGCGCTACTCCACAGGTCGCTGGCGCATCAACTGGCAACTTTGGATCGGGAGAAGGTGATGGTGATACTGGTCCAGACGGCAAGGTATTAGGTGAAAGCACCTCGACTGATAATGATGTTGATGATTCGACCGAAGAAACCGCTTCTTCGTCCAAAGCAGTAGCTGCACTGGTAGATTGGATTGATGAGTGTTGGTACTGGTGGCTTATGGTCTTGACTTGGATCATTGCAAGCGGCGCTGTTTACTACTGGAAGGGTTGGAGCACTGAAGCAGTATCTGTAATGAGTGTGTCGTTTATCTTCGGCATTCTAGGATTGCTCGGGTTGATCTTCTACTTCGTACTAGGTACAGAGTGTGCACTTTGGCCATCACTGATCACTACCATCGGTGCCGCCCTGCTCTACTACATCAATAGTCTTGAGGTTCCTCCAACCAAGCCGGTACTGTAATTTGGGAAATTTCAGCTTCCATTGTTGAGGATTATTCTCGGCATTTGTCCCCGTGTCTTACCTCAAGAATATCCGATCGCCGGCTTTATGGCCGGCGATCGTCGTATAGACTTAGCTTGATTCATCTTTTTGTCGTGTGAATATCTTGACCGAACGTCATACGCAAATTAGGATCTAGTACCGCTGCAAAAATTCGAGGGCTACATGACGCGGCGCTTGTTAGACATTTAAAACATTGCTCACTTGAAATGGGCGAGATCTACAGACGAGAACAAGAGTTACAGAAAGTGATTACAAAGTATGAATTCTTGCCGCTGACACTAGCGACGGCGAGGGGTTGTTGATGTGTGTTGCTTTCGTTGGTTTTTAGTCACACTTGCTACTAGATGAAATTAGACAGTGTCATCATCTATCTACCAACCATGTTCATGAACTCAAAATTATTTTATTTGGTCGCGGAAATAAATTGGAGACCAGCTTTTACACTGGACGTTCCGCGACCAAATAAAATAGTTTTGGTACGGCGGGTTTTAACAGGGTCTATCGAGGTTTGAGCTAAAGAGCTTATCAATACAGTGTATAGCAGTTTATCGACAAAGGACAATAAGCCGATGTCCCCAGTTGATATATTGACAGGTGATCTTCTTGTATCGCAGTGAGATTTTTTCGTATTTTTCATTGCACCCTTTTTGGTGGGGTGTATTATTAAATAAATTGGAGGCCAGCGAGTGAAGGACATTTGTATTATGAATGTTACTCGCATCAGTTTTGAATATTTGTTTTGGGTGAGAGCTGCTTTCGTGCGTATTCGCACGAAAGCAGTTTTTTTTGTAATTTTACAATCTTAAGAGACAGGAAGGAAGTCGCAGACTTGAGTTCAACGACGTTGAATTTAATTCCGTGAGCTCCTTCAGCTTCATTTGCGCGCCGTTTGGCATTCAGGTGAAGACTCCGGGTTCACCGGCGGAAACTGCAAGTCAGTTCGCCGCATTATTATCAGAGTTAAAAGTTTTAATAAAACTAAAACAAACATTATGACAGCAATAATCAACAGGACAGCCGCTGTACTCGTTCTTCCAGCTTTGGCCTTTGGCATGTTTGCTATGCCAGCTAATGCTTATGAGAACGACACGGTGGTAGTAGCTAACAGTAATTCGGCCAGTATTATGAATGTGGCCGTATCTTCCGCTTCGACTGGTGGCAACGCTTCTCGTGGAGGTCGTGGCGGTCGCGGTGGTAATGCCGGTGATGGCGGCAGTAATGCCGGCGATGGCGGAAGCAGTATCAACATCGCTCCTGGTGGTGACACTCAGGGTGCTGGCGACGGCGGCAACGGCGGCGCTGGCGGCGACGCTACCGGCGACGTTGACGGTAATAATGGCACTCAGACCGGCGGCAATGGCGGCGCAGCTGGAGTTGGTGGCAACACTGGCGCTGGCGGCGACGGTGGCGACTCTGGCAATGGCGGCAATGGCGGCTCTACTGGCGCTGGTGGTTCCGGTGGCGAGGGTGGTAACGGTGGTGCTGGTGGCAATATCACCACTGGTGAAGCTGTGTCAACCTCCGAAATCAATAATGACATCAACAATAACGATACTGATGTCGTCCGTGATGCTAACAGTAATGCGGATCTTGATGAGACCGCAGCTGTGGTTGTAAACGAGAATGAAGTTGAACTCGGAAATGCAGCTATCTCTGCTTCCGATACCGGCAATAACTCTTCAGATGGAGAGGATGGCGGTAGAGGCGGTAACGCTGGCGACGGCGGCAATGGCGCTGGCAACGGCGGTACTAGCTTAGATATCGCTCCTGGTGGTGACACTCAGGGTGCTGGCGACGGCGGCAATGGCGGCGCTGGCGGCGACGCTAACTCCCTTGGAGGAGACGAAGTAGATGGTAGTCAGTCTGGTGGCACCGGCGGTACTGGTGGCACTGGCGGCACCACTGGTCCTGGTGGCGACGGAGGTGCCTCCGGACACGGCGGCACTGGCGGCACCACTGGCGCTGGCGGGCACGGCGGTGACGCTGGCGACGGCGGCAATGGTGGTACGGTCTCTACTGGACGTTCAGATTCTTGGAGCGAGATCACTAATGTAGTGAATCGCAATATGACCCGAGTCGTTCGTCGATAAAGGTTGAGGGTTGGGAGTTCTCCTCGGAGAACCCCTCCCTTAAGGCCGGGATTCTCCTGGCTTTATGGAGGGAAATCTATGTCACGCTTTCAACATATATTATTTTTCGTCGCAATTGTATTCGTCGCATCTTTTGGTCTTTTGACCCAAGCAAGGGCCGAAACGGTGCGGATCGAAAACTATGTCAGCGCCCACTCGAGCACTGGGGGTGTTATGTCTAGTGGTCAAGATGGCCAGGACGGTCAGGATGGTCTACCTGGCCAAGACGGCCAAGATGGCTTGTCTGGCAAGAATGGGGCAGATGGAAGGTCTTATATTTCTGGAGACAGTGATTCGACGGTCAAGATAGAGGCCAGTGTCGACGGTAAGACTGTGGTGGATATTGTCAGGCATGCTTCAGGCACTAGCGAGTCTGACACTTGGGTCGAATCGAAAATGGAAGTAGGGAGTACATCTCTTCCGTTCGATGATCAACAAACATTAGTAGCGTTGTTGGATAAGATACGTTTAATTTTCCTAAATTATGTTCTCGCTATTTTCTAACGATCTCAAAAAGACACGAAATTTGGCCGCGGCGTTGACTCTCGTGGCACTCTTGTTTAGTTTAGTCCCATTATTTACCTATGCAGAAGAACCAGTAGAGGGCGAGGGAACGGAAGCGCCAGTCGAGGCCATAGAGGTCATTAGTGAAAACAACGTGCCGACCGAAGGCGACCCAGGCACAGGAGGAGAAGGGGGTGTTTCAGGTACTCCTGGCGAAGAGGGTGGTGAGAGCGAAGGTGAAGACGTGACCGGGCAACAAGTGGAATCCGGCACTACGACCGCGATTAAGACTGGCGACGCTACTGCGACCGGTGACATCTCAACTACTGCTAACTCGAATAATATTCAAAGTACTGCCACTTCGTCTTTGAATGATCTCGACACCTACGAACTCAACGCTACTGGTACCAACAGCGGCATCATCACCAATATGGGGACTACAACCGCCATTACTGGCGATAACTTGGCATCTTCTAGCGATACTGCCACGATCGAGACCGGCGACGCAGTGTCAGTCCTCAATATCGCCAACGTGTTGAATACCAATGTTATCAACTCCAGCGGTTTTATGAGACTGCTCAATCAGATGTTGGGAGACGAAGGTATCTTTGATCTACGGGAACTTTTTTTCAATAATCCAGATGCATTAGTCAGTGCTTCTAATCAGTGTTCTCTGTTGTCGTGTGCAGCAGAGGATGTCATCTACAATCTTTTGCAACAGAACGAGGCTGTGATCGACAATGATGTCGATATATACGCTATCACCGGCGGCAACTCAGCGGAAGGAGAGATTGCTGCCATCGAAACCGGTAATGCTTACGGCGCGGCCAATATAATCAATGTCGCCAATACCAATATCATTGATTCAAACTATATTCTCATGGCGGTGAACGGTATGGGTACCCTAAACGGAGACCTTGTCTTGCCTACGGCAGATCTTTGGTACGCCTTCTTCGGCAAACCAAACGCTCTAGTTCAACTTGAAGATATTGAAGACGCTTCATTGGTCGACAATAACGTCAACTATGCGGATATTAACAACGAACTAGATACTGTCGCCGAGTCTGGAAACAATGAAGCTTTCACCGATATAGTGGAGTCCTACACTTCCACTGGTATCGCGGAAGCCGCCTCAAATGTTCTCAATAAGGTCAATCAAAATTTCTTCGGCGGCGATTCGATGTACATGTTAATAAAAGTACACGGCAACTGGAACGGAAACGTCTATGGACTACCTCAGGGACTATCGTGGGAAGTCACTCCAGAAGGGGTGGTTATCTACAATAGTGATGCTGAAGTGACGCCATCAGAGCTTTTGATGTGCGGTAGTAGATATTGTGATGTCGATTCCTACGAGGCCAATTTCAATAATCAGTCAACCAGTACGATCAATAACAAAGTCGATATTGTCTCACTCACTGGTGAAAACTTGATCGACGCCGAGCTTGGTGTGATCGAGACAGGCGATGCTTATGCTGGCGCAAACGTCATGAATATCGCCAACACGAACGTGGTTGGACGCAACTGGGTGATGGCAGTACTGAATATCTTCGGTGATTTTAATGGTGACATTTCTTTTGGAGCACCTGATCTTTGGGTTGGTGGTCAGTTGCAGGCTGATAGCGATACGATCAGTCCTGGTAGTAAGGTCATCTATACTTACACGATCAAGAACAACGGCGATCTAGAGGCGCGCAATGTTCAATTTGATCATGAGTTCGACTCGGAATATATGTATCACCTTGTCGGTGGATTGGCCGCAAATAATTTGGAAACCGCTTCAATTGGCGATATTCCAGCTGGAGGAAGTAAGACAATCGTCTTTGAGGGTATCGTAGAGGAGATTGTGCCGATTGGTACGACGACGATAACTGCTAGGGCTAACGTGCGCAGTACGCAGTCGGATGGCAATCGAGCTGATAATACCGAGCGTTTAAGTATTTCGATTTATCGCGCGGCTCCAACCGACAATGGTGGTACTGATTCCGGTACTGGTAATGGTGGCAATAGTGGTTCCGGAGATGAGCAAGGAAACGGCACTGACAATGGTGGTACTAATACTGGCGGTGGAGGTGGAGGTGGGGGTGGAGGTGGGGGCGGTGGGGGAAGTTCTTCGAGTAATAACAAAAATGCTGGCAAAGTGCTTGGCGCCAGTATCGAGCGAGAGACGAGTAAAGTTAAAGCAGATGCTGCACCGGACATTCGAATCTACAAAAACACTGTGCTACCGATCAGTAAGACGGTAAATGCCGGTGACTCTGTCGATTATGTTCTTACTGTTAAGAATCGCGGCGGTACTGCCTACGATGCTCAAGTAATAGATACCCTGCTTAATCCGATAGGTACGGTCGTGAGTGAACAAAGCTGGAATTTGGGCAATGTTTTGCCTGGCGAGGTCATTACACTTACTTATACGATCAATTACAAGGCCGATACTCCGACTGGTTCTTACACCAATCAAGCAAAGGTGATCGCATACAACGCAGCGAGTTCAACTGTTGGGAAGAAAACCAAAGAACTTCGTATACCGGTTGCAAAGCACACCTTGGAAATAAAGGGAGTGGATATAGGAATACGGAACGTTGGTCTCTTGGGTACTTATCAACATACGAACGGTCTATATGTTGCCGTATTGACTTGGGAGACAAGCAAGCCGACCGATGGCCAGATCTTCTTCAGTGAAAACAATGGAGTTTCTCCTTACGATCAACTAGCAAAAAACTTGGGTTACGACCGAGCCAGTGCTCATATGCCATTTTTGAAGACCAAACACTATATGTTCCTGCTCGATCTCAAGCCAGCGACAGAGTACACTTACAGGATTCGTTCCTCAGGTTCGGGCAATACTTCTACGGGTGGTGATTATACTTTTGCTACTCCGGGTTTTGTCTCGAAAGCTAGTGCATCCGTCGTCGCTACGCCAATCGTCGCCAAGCCGATCACTCCAACCACACCAGTCGTCGTGAAGTCTATTGCTCCGCCTGTACCGAAGCAGCCGGTGGCTCCTACACCGACTCCGGTATCGGAGCCGAAGACCGAGACCGCTCAACAGCCAGCCCCAGCAGCCCAGAGTGGTGTTGGTTCCGTTGTAAAAAAAGTATTTGGATGGTTCCATTAGGTCAGAAACGGGTTTGTTGAAATCTGTTAGGTCGAGAGGTAAAATTCAGGTAGAAGCATAAGACTTTAGAATCAACGTAAAGTCAGTGGGATAAATCCGAACGAGTTTGTTATTGCAACGATAATCCACCAAGCTATGAAAGCACTATTTCGCCCAAGTATCTTTTGGCCGACCACTTTATTGCTAACGTTAGCAATTTGCGTATTTTTACTTCCGATCCCATTGCCTACGGTATCAGCTCAGACGATTGGAGATACGCCGACCACTGTCGATGTTCATGTCTATAAAAAATTCAGCGGCGACAGTCAAGGTTACACAGAAAGCGATTTTAGTTTTAAGATCATTGGCGTTAATTTTAACGAGACCGTGCCTCACGACAGTGTCGTAGCGCTCGAGCCAGGTACTTATACTGTCGAGGAGATAGTTCCAGACGGACTCGTGAAATCGGATTGGCGAGTAGGTTGGTATGGTTCTGGTTGTAATCCTGATCCTAATAATGAATACCTAGCCATGATCGAGATCCAAGAAAGCGATCTTGGCCAATTTAACTCCCCGCTCCCATGTGAAGCAGATAATCAATATCGTCCCGAAGCAGGAGGCGGCGGTGGTGTAGATATGGCGACTCTCAAGGTCGTGAAGCTTGTTGTTGGTACTAGCACAGCTCCAGATTCGTTCTCCTTTAATGTAAATGGTGCCAGCACAACGGCGTTCGAATCGGATGGAACCAACGACATGACGGTGGAAGTTGGAACATATAACGTCGTAGAGGATAGTGTACCGAGCGACTTTGCCGTCAGTTATGATAACTGCACTGACATTGTCCTAATCAAGGATGAAACTGAAACTTGTACCATAACCAACACATTCAATGATGGTAATGGTGGCGGAAACGGCACCAGTACCAGAGAGTACCGCATCGAAGGTTACGTATGGCACGATGCTAATCAAGACGGTTTATGGCCAGAGGGCGAAGATCCACTAGAAGGATGGATAGTGACGATTACTGATGGTGTTACGACTGCCACCACTTCGACCGATGCTACCGGATATTACTCGTTCGTCGTAGAAGCGGGAACTTGGGTCTTGTCAGAGAGTGTCTGGAGCAACTGGTTACAATCTTTTCCGAGCTCACCGCAGAGCTATACCGTCACTGTACCAAGGAATGAAGAAGGTAACGAAACAGTTACTTGGCTCGGCAATCTCAAAAATTGGTTCATACCGACCGCGTACGCAGCCATTGTAGAAACATATTCAGGGTTCAATTTCGGTAATTTCTTCGGCGGCGGTGGGAATGGTGGAGGTAACGGGGGTAACGGAGATGGTGGTGGTAGTGGAGGTGGAAGTAGTGGAGGTGGTAGCGGTGGAAGTAGTAATGGTGGTGGTACTCCTAAGATCTTGGGAGAGCAAATAACTGCGGTTCCTACCGGAGCACTCGAGGCTGGTAGAGGAGGGGCTGCACCACGGTTATCTAGCGCTCTGTCATGGTTATGGCCAATCTTCGCCTGGTTAGGCTTCTAATGTTCAGTTTTCTGCGACCGATCAGAAAACCAATCGCTGTTTTACTACTTGGTGTATTGATGGGTGGTTCGAGTACGTACTTCTGGTTGGATCAGGTAGGTCTTGCGTTTGGTCGCACCGATTATCCAGAAGAAACATCTCGATCAGTCGAGCCATCTTTGCCGGTGTTTATCCGAGTCTTGGCGGTCGGCATTGAGGCCGAATTTGAGACACCACTTGATTTGGACTCGACAGGCTTAATGGAGGTCCCAAAGGGTTTTGATACCGTCGCTTGGTACAAACATAGTCCGACACCTGGTGAGATTGGACCGTCAGTGATTGTTGGGCATGTCGATTCGGAGACAGGACCAGAGGTCTTTCAGCCACTTAAAGACATTAAGGATGGAGACTTAATAGAGATAGGTCGCGAAGATGGAAGTACCGCTGTATTTGAGGTCTATCGGCTGAGCTACCACTCAAAAAAGCGTTTTCCATTTGAGAAGGTCTTTGGAGACGTTGACGGCTCAGAACTTCGCTTAATCACCTGTGGTGGCGTCTTCGACCATAGTGATCGGAGTTATAGTCACAATCTAGTGGTTTATGCGAAGTTTCTCCACTGGGACCAGAAGGAGAGCGATCAGGGCTAGGCCGCATGTTATGATTTTTATAACACATGATCAAAACAACTTGGAAAAAATATTTAGTGCCGGATCAGGAAAACGACTTCCAGCCTCATAGTCTGCAGAAAGCAGCAATGGTTGGAATGTTGATTTTGACGCTAATTACCTTCTCGCTAGTCAATTTGCAGTCGATTCTGTGGCTTGCCTCAGAATATCTAGTCGCAGCAGTATTGCCGGCGGTAGTAATAGAAGAAACTAACGCCTCGCGCGCCCGCGAGCAACTCCCGACACTTGGCAGAAGTGCCGAGCTTGATGAAGCGGCGCGCCTGAAGGCAGAGAATATGGCGGCAGAAGGGTATTTCTCGCACTGGAGTCCAGAAGGAGTGTCGCCTTGGCACTGGTTTGAGGAAGTTGGCTACAATTACACCCATGCGGGAGAAAACCTCGCCGTGCACTTCACTGATTCAACGGCCGTTGTGGAGGCTTGGCTCAATTCACCTTCTCACCGCGCGAATATCTTGAATGAACATTATACGGAAATGGGAATTGGTACAGCAGCAGGAAAATTTGAAGGTTACGACACAGTGTTTGTAGTGCAATTGTTCGGTGCGCCAGCGGTGGCCATACCGGTCGAGGAGCCAGTCGATATCCTAGGCTTTACGGCAGAAGCTTCGAGTTCGGACGACGTGGCCGCCGCCGGCTCACCGACAGTTGCAGGTGTAGAAAACATAGATATGACCGAGTCTGGCACGGTAGTGATCGAAAGCTTTGCGACGACCTCAAACGAAATGGCCGTCGCCGCCGTGGTCACACCATCCGGCGTTATGAAGCTGGCGACATCGCCACGGCTAGTGCTGCAGATTATTTATTCAATGATCGGTCTGTTTGTGATGGGTGCGCTACTCATAGCGATGCTTCTCGAATGGCGCCGTCACCACCCAGTTCAGATTGCATACAGTGCGGCTTTGCTCGCGGTGATGATAATGCTTTTCCAGATACATTTGGTACTCTCTGGTTCAGTCGTAATCGCCTAAGTTTCACGTAGTTAGACTACATGGAATTTTGTCCAAATATCAACCTTATTTATATGGGAAAAGTTTTTGATGTGATGAAAGAGCGGACGGAAGACAGACCGCTTGATATACATGACTATTTGGTAAAACACCCAGCGTCCACATTTTTTATGACAATGGAAGGGAGTGGGCCAGAGGGTAGTGGTATAGAGGAAGGGGATGTTTTGGTGGTTGATAAGGCCGTGAATGCAAAAGGTGGCGACGTTGTTGTTTTGATTGAAGACGGTCAGATGAAGGTAGAGAATTTTTCTACAAAAAACACCTCTTCAGAAGAGGTGTCATTGTGGGGTGTGGTCGTCGGTTTAGTACGACGGTTTTATTAATGATCGTTGGCGACACCGAGTTCCTTTAGGATGTCTGAAGTTTTGCGGTTGAAGTGATGAGTCTTACTTAGTTCTGCAAAGGCAGGTATTACCAACAACTCATCGAGAATGGTCGGAGATACGGAAGCAAAGTACACGCCTTTGCCGCGTCGTTGTAGTTCACTTACGCTCTCAGATAATGCATCAACGCCTTCGATGTCGATAGAAAAGAGGTCACGCAAGCGGATGATAATGTTGTCGATGTTGCTCGCTTCTGCCAAACGCTTGAAATTGAGTCGGTGTCGTTCAGCATCAATGTAGCCGAGGTTACCAGCAATCGAATAAGTGGCCGCTCTGACTGACTTATCGTTTTTTGGTAGCAAGATGTGACGTTCACTGCGTACATCTTCTTTGGTGCCATCGCTATAATTCCAGACCACATCGAAGCGGCCACGAGCAATCTTGCGAGCAAAGAGAACTAGAGCGGTTACCGCACCAATTGTTACGCCTAGTCCAGCATCGTGGAAGATAGTGATAAGAGCAACCAGTATGGCAATGCCGAAGCTCTCCATTTCACGCTGATAAAATTCCTTAAACTTATGAAGTTCAAGTAGTCCAAGGGCAGTGTTAGTGAGGACGGCGGCGATCACTGGCATTGGTAGGTAAGAGAAGAAAGGTAATACTAGGAGTGCGATCAATGCGGAAAAGAGGGCGGTCAAGATTCCACTAGTGCGATGGGTAGCACCGGCTTTGATATTGGCACCAGTGCGGATGAATACACCGGTTGCAGGTAAGCCGCCGGCGGCACCAGAGCCGATATTGGCAAGAGCCAAACCAAGCAATTCACGGCTTGAAGATGACTCAGTACGGGTGAGCTTGTCGCCAAGTTTGGCAGTGATAAGGGTTTCGAGAATGGCGATCAGTGCCACTATACCCGACACTTTTAGGATCCACATAAGGGCGGCTGACTCTCGAAAGATGTCTAATGCTGCCCAAGAAACTGGCAAGATGAGTGTTGCTTCAAAGTCACCAAACTTATCAGCTAGCGTGGTGAGTCCGAGTGCAGAATCTGCGAAGTAACCAACCAAAATGCCGATCACAGCAGCAGGAATTACGGCCGGTACGCGCTTAACAAAACGCTTGAAGACCAAGATACCAACCAAGAAAGCGGAGAAGACAGCCAAAGAAGGCAAGTGCACATCACCCCAATGCTCCACAAATTTCTCTAGGTCTCCAGTTAGGTGGCCTGTGCGAGATAGTGCCGAAAGACCAGAAGCGTCAAATAGTTGTGAAGCGGCGATCAGTATAGCTACGCCGGCGGCAAAACCGTACATCACCGAAGAAGGGATGTAATAAAGATAGCGATCAAATTCAAAAAACCACACCAAAAGAATAATGAGACCGGTGGTGATGGCGATAAAAGGTAGTACAGCGGCACCGAGACCCGCCGGTGCGGCCAAGGTGGCGGCAAAAAGTACAGTGGCGAGTGCTCCAGCCGCACCGATGATGTTGAAATGACTACCGCCAAAGAAGCCGGCGATTAAGGTGGCGACCACACCGGTCACCAAGCCTGGTAGTGGGCCGGCACCAGAAGCGATCGAAAGTGCGATTGAAAGTGGTACTGAGATAAGAGCGACGGTCAAACCAGCCTGCCAATTTTGGGCAACTAGCGTACGGATCGAAGTGAAAGATGGCATATGTTTAGTAAGGAATTTAATTATGAATAAACCCCTGGTCCGCGCGCAATGCACGGGCCAGGGGAATTTGGGTGGCGGACTCATGCCGCCGCCTGGCGTTTTTGGTCGAGATGCTGACGGATCGCCAGAATCACATCCTCCGCCATATCGTCGATAGATAACGAATGGTCGAATATTTGGCCGCGTTGGCCGGTCTCTGGTCTGAAGTAGTCTCGGATGACACGTTCTTCTTTACGAATGAACGCGTAACATTCTGCAATGTCGATACCTGGGACATTCTCCTGGAGGTAATCAACCAGGGAATTGTGTCCACCCAGAGTGATGAAATACTCTGGCGGCGGGATACCTTGCTTGATAACCCGCGCACGCACTATCTCGTGATGCATCTGGATCGCATTCTCGTCGTCCTCCCTGCTTCCGCCGGCACAGGCCGTGGAATATAAGAGGGCATTGAGCCCATATCCGTCAACCAACACGACGTCGTTTGATGCCAAGGCTGGCCGCAGGTGTTTGATATTGAACTCGTTCAGTACTGACCAGAGGCTGAATAGCCGACTGACCGGATCCCTCCCGCATTCCTCGGTCGCCCACAGGAGCGGATGGGGTAGTCCCCCGAAAGGGTCTTCAAAAAAGGCAAACGTCTGATTCCCGAAAACGTCGGGAAGCAAAGGTCCGAGTTGCTTGAAGAGCTTCGTTCTGCCACTTCCTCTCATTCCGGAAATGGCTATAAAAAGAGCTTTTTGTTCTAACACGCGCGGCTCCTAAACTTGCGTTGTTGTTTTGTTGACACCCCTCCGGCATCAACGGTGAAGAATCATACTCCTACTTTTATGACTGTCAAAGCCAGTTATGCACAGTCATAAACATCCCCACCAAAAAGAAAAGCTGAGCGGGATATATCCGCTCAGCCTTGAGGGTGGTTAAGCGACAAAGTGTCGCTATTCTCGTCTTTCACAGTGTTTGACTCCGTACTGCATCGCCTGAACAAGGCGATGCAGATATTCTGGTTTGGTGGACAGAATGCAGAGTGCACCAACCATCCCAGCGAATATTATTATCGCCGGTGCAAAGATCCAAAGATTCATCACTTCCTCCTGTGTTGATGAAAATCTGTCGCCCATCCTACTCTTTATTTTGGACTAGACAAGTACTTGCTGTGCAAAGGTACAATATGAGGGTGAAGCTATATGGACTCCTAGATTGCAACAATTTTTTCGTTTCTTGCGAGCGGTTGTTTAGACCTGATTTAGTAAATCAGCCAGTAATCGTACTGGGCAGTAATGATGGTGTAGTTGTGTCGAGAAGCGAAGAAGCGAAGAAGCTCGGTGTGCCGATGGGGGCGCCGTTCTTTAAGGTGAGGGATATTGTGAAGGAAAATAACATTGCCTTATTCTCCTCAAACTTTGAGTTGTATCGAGATGTCTCTGACCGTGTGATGTCAGTCTTGAATGACGAGTTGGGAGAGGTCTATCAGTATTCAATTGACGAAGCCTTTTTTCAATTCAGCGAAAAGGATCAGATCAGCGCGGTGTCAGAGTTGCTCCGACTAAAGCAAGTCATAGAAAAGAAAGTCGGGGTACCGGTGTCGCTTGGTGCTGGTAAAACAATGACGATTGCCAAATATGCCAGTGAAAATGAGAAAAGAAAAAGTGGCGCTGCAGTTTTTTATGGACAGTCGTGGCAAGAGCTGACTGCTGAAATTTCACTCAATGAAATTTGGGGTATAGGTGGTAAGACGGCTACTTCGATGCGCGAACATGGCCTGAATACCGTCGCTGACTTATTAGCTGCACCAGAAAATTTTATTGTAAGGGAATTTGGTGTGCATGGATCGCGACTTTGTGCTGAGTTGTCAGAAAATGCGGCGCACCAACCGACAGAAAGAAAGGGTCTTCAGAAAAGCATTATGCATACTCGCTCCTTTTCTAAAACGACGGAGTCGCTTTCGGCGCTCGAAGCGGCGGTAACTTATCATATCGAGCGAGCTAGCGAAGAGCTGAGGTCCATCGGAGGCAAAGCAGGATCTCTCGGAGTACAACTTCAGACCAACCGTTACAGTGATTGGCTTTTGCAAAGTGGCCGACAGGAAATAATTTTACCCACTCCAGTATCTGACACACGAACCTTACTGTGTTACGCCTTGGCCTTAACCAAGGTGCTTTATCGACGCGGTATCCCATACAAAAAGGCGGGAGTAGTATTGGGTCGCATTATACCGGCCGACGCTGTGCCAGTTTGTTTGTGGGAAGAGGAAGAAAGTATGAATGACGACACGCAATTGATGAGCGTAATCGATGATCTTAATACACGCTGGGGAAACGACGCGATTACCTTCGGTCGAGTGAAGCGCGGCGGTCAACTCGATCATGATCAACATCGTTCACCTTGCTACACAACTCGTTGGAACGAGATTAGAAAAATTAAAAATTAAAAGTGATAACACGCGCTTGTTTATCCACTCCAAAAATAATTTTTATTAGCATTACGTTTGTATAATAAGAACAATAGTTATGCGCGTTCCTCTTTCGTTTATTTTTGCTAGCGTCATACTCACACCGATTTTGGTGTTTGCTCAAAATTCTGAAATAACACCAGAAGAACTTTATTCCGGCGGCCCAGAGGCACCGATTATTCAATCGTCGACCAATCCTGATCCAGATCGTTGGTACAAAAGTGCGCAGGTGGAGTTCAACTGGGAGTTGCCAGCCGATGTGACCGCCGTAGCGGTAGATATTTCTACTTCTTCCCTGCAAGAACCGATGCAGCCTCATCGTCCACCCGTAGATAGTGTTACTTTCACTGCCGCCGATCTTTCTGAAGGTGTGAATTACATCGTTGTACAATTTCGCAACTTTGAAAAGTGGGGAATGATTGCAGAGCGGACACTCAATATCGACAACACTCCGCCCAGTGCGCCGGTAATTGAGGTCAGTCAGTTGGATAAAGAGGGCGGCGTAATGATCCAACTCACAGCGGGTGATGAATTGTCCGGACTCTCACACTTTGAATTAACTTTTGGAGACCGTCAGTCTAAGCGGCTCGATGTTGCGGAGGCGTCACGTGGGCATTTGCTCACACTTACACCAGGACAAGCGTATCGTCTTCAGGTCACCGCATATGACCGAGCAGGTAACTCCAGTGATTCGGCACTTATGATTTGGCCGATGTCATATAAAGGACCATCAGCAATGATCAGTACAATCGCTGATGAACCTGCATCATTCTTGGTCACACTACTGACCTTTTTGCTGACGCTGATGTTTGGATACTTGATTTACGAGCGATTGCGCTACGCTCGCGCCTTGGCCGCATTGCGCCGCGAGACGAGCGATGTGCACAACCAGCTCATTCGTATCTTTACCGCTCTTCGAGAAGAGATATACGATCAAATAAGAGGAATAAGTAAAAAGTCGCGTCTGACCAAGGGCGAGAAGCAGGCGGTAGATGGTCTGAACCAAGCACTCGCAGTATCAGAATCACTACTAGAAAAGGAGGTCAAGGACGTAAAAAAACTTCTGGCAGAGTAATTGCGCTTTTACCCGAATAGGCTAAACTTCAAATAATTATGTTGCTGAATCGGATGCTCGAGTACGTTTTCTTCTTTGGTCTAATGGCCATGATCGGCTATCTAGTATGGCTGATGTTTTCTCCTTTTATCACGGCACTTGCCCTCTCCGCAGTCATCGTCACTATTTGTTATCCTATATATGAGTACATTCTCGCGCGAATGCCGCGAAACAATGAGACAGCTTCGGCTTTGTTGACCACCTTTCTTGTCCTTTTGATTATTGTCCTTCCTCTTACTTGGCTGACTTCTATTTTGGTAAGCGAGGCAGTCTCAATCTATAAGATCTTGGGTAACGGTCACTATTCATTGGTAACGACGCTCGACGACTTACAAAATATCGCGGCTAGATTAGTACCTGGACTGGAGTTAGACTTGGCTGGATATTTGCGACAAGGCGCACGTTGGTTTGCTGGCAATCTCGGTGCGATCTTTGCTGGCACAGCTTCAACCCTGTTTTTATTCTTCATTGCGGTGATGGGTTCCTTCTATTTCTTCCGCGATGGTAAACGTTTTACTAAATCTCTTGTAAAGATCAGCCCGCTTTCTGACATTGACGATACGTTGATCTTACACAGAATGGCCATGGCAGTGCGAGGTGTCGCTACTGGTACGGTTTTTATCGCTATTATTCAGGGTACTTCGGCCGCGATTGGCTTTACGTTCTTCGGGTTTGATCGCGCCGTACTGTTTGGCACGATCGTTGCTATAACAGCTTTGGTACCTGGTATTGGTGCTTCAGTCGTCTTTCTTCCGGCCGCAGGATACTTAATATTTATTGGCGAGTATGTAGCGGCTGGCGGACTTCTTATATGGTGGTTGTTGGCGGTTTCTATTGTCGATAATATCCTCGGCCCTTACTTGATGAGTCGTTCTCATCCAATGCACCCATTCCTTGTTTTGTTGTCGGTTTTGGGTGGCTTGGTCTTATTTGGACCGATCGGCTTCATCGTTGGCCCGGTAGTCACCAGTGTATTTATAGTTCTTATAGAGATTTACTCTCAACACATCGCTCCGGATAAAGTAGAAGAAGAGGAATTGATAGCTTGATACATTATGATCGATCGCGGTTATCTCGAAAGAATATTGAAGATGAACGGCTCGTCTGCAACCGCGCCGGATGAAGAGATCCGTTCGGTACTGATTTCCGCACGTTGGAATAAGGATGATGTGGAGAGTGCGATTACTGTTCTTCGAGAGAATGTAAATACTCATAAGAGTCGCATTGAGAGACTCGACAACGTTTTCCTCACCGATAAGCGACTAAGTCCAGAAGCGATTCATGCACTCCTCGGTATAGACGTTAAGATAGATGCCTCTGATCTTTCTACTCTGCGAGCTCACCAGAGTTTCGTGTACTGGATACAAATCAGTTCTATTTTTGTTATAGCTTTGATAATCGCGGCGATGTCACTAATTGGAGTTATGTATGCAGAAGGTGTCGGAATTTTTCATCCATCATCACCAGAGCTGTTTCATCGGTAGTCTAAGTAATAAATTGTAATGAAAGTTTTTGGTGTGTTTGTAGGTCTGGTGGTGCTTTTTGCAGTGCTGTTTTTTGCAACTGGTGTAAGTAGTAATGTTGATCTTGCATCCAAACTAGAGGCTTCAGCTACGAAGTGGAACTCTGGTGAGATTTTGGAAGGCGTTGTTCAAGATGATGAAGAAAAGAGTGACAGCGTAATATTTGTAGGTGATGTGATGTTGGCAAGAGACGTAGAGAGGCGTTTGCCTCTGCTTCTTCCGGGAAACCCTTTCAGCGAAATGGCAGAACTATTGAGCGGCCGTGTCGTGGTGGGCAACTTCGAATCTAGTATTCCGACCGAACACAAGGCGACCCCTGATTATGGTATGAAGTTTTCGGTTGACCCGACAAATCTGGATGTGTTGGTAGAGGGCGGGTTCACTCACCTCTCATTGGCCAATAATCATTCACTTGATCATGGCGCAAACGCTTATCAAAGTACTCTATCAGAGCTTACTGCGAGGGGCTTTGTGTCTGGTGGTCATCCGACTATGCTCGCTAGTTCCTCGATTTCACTTTTTAATCTTGCGGAACAAGATTTTGCATTAGTCTTTATAAACGCCACTTTTGGTTATCCAGACGATGTAGAGTGGGTGCCGTACGTCGAGCAGTTGAATGAATCTGGGAAAACTGTCATCGCGTATGTGCACTGGGGTGATGAGTATCAGTTGGTACACAACAACACGCAAGAAAATTTTTCACACAGACTAATCGATGCCGGAGTTGATCTTATTGTTGGACACCACCCACATGTGGTGCAGGACATAGGACTATATAAAGACAGGTTGATTTTTTACTCTCTTGGTAATTTGGTTTTTGATCAGTATTGGGACAATGATGTAACAGAAGGTCTGGTTTTGAATCTTTTAAAGGTTGAAGATGACTGGCAAGTTGATATTAATCCGGTGGAGAGTCGCACCGTAAAGACCCAGCCGAGGGAAATGGATCCATCAGAAAGCTCCGTTTTCTTCCGCCGCCTAGCGGAACGTAGTGACCCGGCACTCTTTGAGCAAATTTTGGACGGAACGCTTTCATTGCAATTTTAGGCAGTCTATTCTATTCTGAAGGCCTTATGACAAAGCTCAACAAATTTGAAGCCACAGGTATCGCCCTATCTATCGGAGCAATGGCTTTGGCTCTCTTCGTGATGCGTCTCGACGGCACCTTGGCAAATCGCGGGGCACTCGCTGATCACTTGTTTAGCGAAGATCAGGTTGCCGGTGTGGTAGTTGCAGAAAACGGCATAGAAGGTGCTCCGGCCGCTTTAGATAGTGCTATTTCTGGTAATCGTGTTGAAAAGCTCGTTATCACTGATGTGAAGATTGGTAGTGGAGATGTGGTTGAAGACGGCGACACTATCGAGGTGAGTTATATCGGGACTCTACAAAATGGTCAGGAGTTCGACAATACTTATAAGAAGGGTGAGACTCTTACATTTACCGTTGGCGAAGGAAAGGTTATCAAGGGTTGGGAAGAAGGAGTGCTTGGTATGCAGACGGGCGGGCAGCGTATTATCGTTATCCCATCTGAGATGGCCTATGGCAGTAAGGGCTATGGCCCTATTCCAAAGAACGCCACTATTGTGTACGCGATTGAGTTGGTTTCTATCAAGTAATGGGGAAGGCTCCAATTACATTTGAAATAGTAAAGCGTCAGCCCGGGTCAATGGCCCGGGCTGGTGTTATTCATACACCGCATGGCGATATCGAAACGCCAGCTTTTGTGACAGTCGGTACTAAGGCAACTGTTAAGGCCTTGAAGTCTGAAGACTTGAAAGATTGGGTAGGATCACAGGTAGCTCTCGCTAATACCTATCACCTTTATCTCCAGCCTGGTCACGAAATCATTAAAGAGGCCGGCGGGTTACACAAATTTGCCAACTGGGAATTACCAACCATGACCGACAGTGGTGGTTTTCAAGTATTTTCACTGGGTGCCGCTTTTGGCAAAGGTGTTACTAAATTTGCTAAGGGCGAGGTAGAAGATGATGAGAAACCACATATGCACGGATTAAACGTGTACTCCCGCGCTTTAGCAGAGAGTCACGGCAAGCTCTGCGTTATAGACGAAGAAGGTGTGACTTTTACTTCTCACCACGACGGTTCGATGCACCGCTTCACAGCAGAGCGCTCGATTGAAATTCAGCACGCCATCGGCGCTGACATCATTGTTGCTTTTGATGAATGTACCAGCCCGACCGCTGATTTTGATTACCAAAAGGAAGCAATGGAGCGTACGCATCGCTGGGCCAAGCGCTCGATAATGGCGCATAAGCAAAATTATGAGGCATTGAAGAAGCAGGGGCTCTACGGCGTGGTGCAGGGCGGGCGCTTTCTAGACCTGCGTCTA
>Ga0208958_1000555_pt1 | contig 44242 bp, 44 predicted proteins | sample RifOxyB1_FD_184032 | JGI IMG/M metagenome (GOLD analysis project Ga0208958, IMG submission 184032) | Soil microbial communities from Rifle, Colorado - Rifle Oxygen_injection B1 (SPAdes) | ecosystem: Environmental > Terrestrial > Deep subsurface > Rock core/Sediment | place: Rifle, Colorado...
TAGAGGAAGCCGACAAGTCATTTGTTCCCAAAATTTTGGAAGAACTAATGCACGAAACTATTCGTGACAACATTCTCAAAAACAGCCTGCGGCCAGACAGTCGCAAATTAGATGAAATTCGACCTCTTGATGTTAGTGTTGGTGTTTTGCCGAGAGTCCACGGTTCTGCAATTTTTGCCCGCGGTCAAACGCAAGCCTTATCAGTCACAACTTTAGGAGCCCCTTCTCTTTCTCAATCCCTTGAGTCAGCTGAAGGTGAAGCGACAAAAAGATATATCCACCACTACAATTTTCCGCCATTTAGTACAGGTGAAACCGGTAGACTAGGTTCGCCTGGACGTCGTGAAATTGGCCACGGAGCGCTAGCAGAACGCGCCTTATTACCAGTCATCCCAGACGAAGAGAATTTCCCGTACGCCATTAGGGTTGTATCGGAGATTATGAGTAGCAATGGAAGCACCAGCATGGCCAGTACTTGTGGTTCAACTATGTCTCTTATGGATGCTGGAGTTCCTCTTCTTGCTCCAGTTGCCGGTATTTCAACCGGATTAATCACTTCTGAATCATATCCAAAAAAATCTGATGACTATGTTCTTTTAACCGATATCATTGGCATGGAAGACCATCATGGAGATATGGATTTCAAAGTTGCTGGAACAAAAGATGGTATCACCGCAATTCAGCTTGATGTTAAAGTCCCGGGTATTACTTTAGACATTTGTGAAGCTACTTTTGCTCGAGCAAAGACTGCTCGCATGCAAATTCTGGATGTTATGAAAAAAACCCTCGCTCTTCCTCGACCGTCAATTTCTCAATATGCCCCGCAGATTAGCACCACTTCAATTCCGGTCGATAAGATAGGCGAATTAATCGGACCCGGCGGCAAAAATATCAAGCAATTAATGGCTGACACCAACACTACAATTGACGTGCGCGACGACGGTTCGGTTTTTGTTTCAGGAACTGATGCCGATGGCGTCTCTCGAGCAATTACCTGGATCACTGGTTTAGGTAAAGAAGCAGTTCCTGGTGAAATTTACGAAGGAACAGTTGCCAGGATTCAGCCGTTTGGAGCATTTGTAAACATTCTACCTGGAAAAGACGGTTTGGTTCATGTTTCTCAAATGGCAGCAGATTTTGTCGAAGATCCCAGAACAATTGTTACTGAGGGTCAGAAAGTTAAGGTTTGGGTGACAGAAATCGATGCCCAAGGTAGGATCAACTTAAGTATGTTATTCGACGAGAATGGACAGCCGGGAGTTAAAGTCAGGTCAGAGTCTGATTCTCCTCGTCCGTTCCACAGAGATCCGTTTCAGTCTCCTCGTCGCATGGGTCGTGGTGACCGTCCCCCTCCTCGTCGTCGCTTCTAAATCATCTCCGTGACGCAACTTTATTCATACAAGTTCTTGGCAGTGATGCTATCATAAATATATGGACGAAAAACTAACTTCTGATATTCAAAAAATCAAAGATCAACTGGACTCGGCCGCATTGCCATCCAGCCTCAAAGAGAAAGCTCAGGAGATGATTGATCGCCTGGTAAGGGGATCAAAGTACGGAAACTACAGCGCCGATTTCGAGGTGGTTCAGCGTTACGTCGATTGGATAACTCACTTGCCTTGGGATAAATCAACCAAAGACATCATGGACTTAGGACACGTTCGTCAGATCCTCGATCAACATCACTACGGGCTAGATGCTCTAAAAGAAAGATTTTTAGAATACCTCTCTGTCATGGTTTTGAATCAAAATAAAGCAGACTCTCTTTTTAGAGCTCCAATCCTGCTGCTAGTGGGATTAGTAGGTACCGGCAAAACCACCATTTCTCAAAGTATAGCTGAAGCCTTAGGTCGTAAATTTGACCGCATCCCATTTGGCGGTATGAGTTCAGCTTTAGACTTACGTGGCCAATCAAGGGTTCATGGTGAGGCTGAACCTGGACTAATTATCAAAAGCTTGCGTCGATCCGGAGTAAAAAACCCGGTAATTTTGTTAGATGAGATCGATCGTGTTTCAGACAACGCACGGGGTGAAATTATGGGCGTTTTAGTGGAGCTGTTAGATCCTGCTCAAAACAGCACTTTTGTTGATCATTATTTAGATTATCCGGTTGATCTGTCTCAGGTTATGTTTATAGCCACAGCCAATAACACAACTCACATCAGCACGGCTGTCATGGATCGTTTGGAACCTATCCTTATGCCTTCTTACTCAGACGAAGAAAAGATTCACATTGCTCGGGACTATATTTTGCCTACTCAAATAAAAAAAGCGGGATTATCACCAAATACACTCAAAATTGACGATGCCGTTTGGGCAAAAATAACCAGACCTTTGGGTTTTGATGCTGGCATTCGTACTCTGGAGCGAACCATAGAGGGTATGGTTCGAAAAATTGCCAAAATGATAGTAGAAGGCAAAGGCAAAGAATTTATAGTTACAGAGCAAAATGTCAAACAGTTTCTCCCTACTTTTTAATGAAAACATCACTCACCCCAGGCATTCACTATAATTTGGAAAACCGTGCAAAATGACAACTTCGGAAAAACAATTTGAGTTGGACAAAATCGCTCAGGAAATAAAAGACTTTAAGGGACTTGATATTGCAAAAAATTGCACCAATTCAGTACCTGGAGAAGGTAATCCTGACGCTCAAATAATGTTTATAGGCGAGGCTCCAGGATTTAATGAAGACCTGCAAGGTAGACCATTCGTTGGCCAGGCGGGTAAGTTACTGGAAAAAACGCTTAAAGAAGTATTAAATCTCAATCGTTCGGATGTGTACATAACTAATATTGTTAAATTCAGACCACCAGACAATCGCGATCCCTTCCCCAATGAAATAGAAGCTTGCAAAAAATGGCTTGACGCACAAATTTCAATCATTCAACCTAAAATAATCGCCACATTAGGCCGTTATAGTATGGGAAAATTTATCCCTGATGTAACTATCTCCAGAACTCACGGCCAATCGAGATTCGTTACTTTTAATAATCAAAAGTTTATTGTTTTTCCGATGTATCACCCCGCCGCAGCCCTAAGAGCTGGAGCTGTAATGGAACAGTTTATTCTAGACTTTAATAAATTAAAGTCACTAATTTCTGTTTCGTCCAATTCAACTCCTCAAACAACCCCTCAAAAGCCAGAGTTAACCCAACCAACCTTATTTTGATAGAGTAAAATAAATTCATGAACAACGTTCCGCTCAAAATAATTTCCCTAGGTGGCTTCGGAAAAGTCACTTCGAACATGTTCGTATACGAGCTTGAAAATGACATTCTACTCGTTGATTGTGGTATGGGATTTCCCACCGAAGACATGTTGGGGATAGATATTCTTATTCCCGACATTTCCTACCTTCGTGACAAAATGCATAAAATCAGAGGTTTAGTAATTACTCATGGACACGAAGATCATACTGGTGGGCTGGCATACATTCTCCCGGAACTAAAAAATATTCCGGTTTATGCTAACCAACTTCCGGCCAATCTCATAATGGAAAAATTAGCCGAATATCAAAACATGCCCAAACAAATAAACATCCTTACCCCTGGGGAGATTTTGAAACTTGGCCAGTTTTCAGTTGAATCGGTTCGAGTCACTCACTCCATACCCGACACCACCCACCTGATTATTCACACTCCACAAGGCACTATTTATCACGGCAGTGATTTCAAATTTGATTTCACCCCCTTAGACAATATTCAATCTGACTTACGGCGTATTGCCCGGGCAGGTTCTGAGGGAATCGTCTTGCTTCTCTCTGACTCATTGGGTAGCGAGCGTCAGGGATATACGCCTTCCGAAAGAACCCTTGCCGACACCTTTGAAAAAGAAATTGCAGGTTGTGAGGGTAAATTTATCGTCACCTCAATGAGCAGCAATATTAGCCGCTGGTATCAAGCCGCGCAGGTGGCTATTCGCCACGGTCGCCGCGTAGCTGTTTCTGGTCGCAGTATTGAAAGGAACTTGGCCATTGCTTCTCGTCTGGGTTATTTCAATCTCCCCAAAACCGCCTTTATAGATCTAAGATCCATTCGCAAACTACCACCTAAAAACGTCTGCATTTTAGTAGCTGGGTCACAGGGGCAAACAGGATCTGCCATGGAAAGGATTGCCACCGGCGATCATAGGGATATCACGATTACCCCTGGAGACAAAGTTATTTTTTCATCAGACTATATTCCCGGAAATGAAACAGCTGTCCACACGTTAATCGATGCACTGTCCAAGCTTGGTGCAACTGTAATTTATTCTGAAATTACGGACCACCTTCATGTTTCCGGCCACGGAAGTCAACAGGATCTATTACTTTTAATGTCCCTGACCAAACCTCAATATTTACTGCCCATCGGGGGTACATATCGACACATGGTTCAATACTCAAAATTAGCTCAGGAAATGGGTTATTCATCCGACAAAATTCTCCTTCCGGGGAATAACCAATCTATCACCGTTTCTAACGGAAAGGCTGCATTAGGTCCGATAGTGACGGTTAGAAATGTTATGGTGGACGGTTTAGGCGTTGGTGATGTTGGAAACGTTGTCCTACGAGATCGTCAACATTTAGCTGAGGAAGGTGTAGTGGTAGCTGTTTTAGAAGTAGATCAAAACAACCTAGGCAATTTGACCAACTTAGAAATTATTAGCAGGGGATTTGTTTTTGAAAAATACACGAGCAGCTTACTTACTCAAGCTTCAGACCGGATTAAGCAGGCCGTTGCCCAAAAATCAGGCAAGATTGAATCTGACCGCCACCTGCGTCAAATAGTCATCGACCATTTAGGAGCGTTTCTTTTTGAGCAAACTCACCGCCGCCCCATGATATTACCCGTTGTTGTAGAAGTATAGGTTTCGTTTCTGCTATATAATGGAGTTATGGCTCGAAAACATTCATTTGTAGGTCGTAAAAACTTCAAGTTTAAGTTAAAGAAAAACACAATCTATTCTATTTCCGCGCTCTTACTTTTTTCATTCGCGGGATTAATCTGGGTATCATTTATCCGTCAAGGGTTGCTTCTTACAAAATTAAACACTTTTCTATTAAGTCAACTTGGGTTAATTGCCGCACTTTTTCTTCCTTTCCCTTTTTTAATTGGGGGGCTAATGGTTACCAAAATAAAATCATCATTGGGCCAGTCTCATGTATTCATCGGCAGCTTAATTGTCATAACGGCGCTGACTGGAATATTTCACAACGGCGAGTTAGGAACAAAACTCTGGTTAAATTCTAGTGTCTTTTTGTCCGAGCCCGGATCAATGTTATTTCTTATCGCCGGCTTGGGTGTCGGTTTAGTCATAATGTTTAACATTCCATTCGAAGACATTCTTAATTTCTTCGTTAAAATTTCTCAAAAAATTCCAACTAAATCAGTACTTACTCATACAGAAAAAGTCTCTCCTGCTTTAAAAATTTCCGGCATTTCCCCAGATCAGCCGCGTCAGCTCGAGATAAAAAACACTGGGTTGCTCAATAAACCGGTAAGTTCAAAACCTCCCGCTTCCGCAGAAACAAAAAACCCAGCTCAACTTCCTTTATCTCCCCCCCTTGCCGCCACTAACTCCCCATGGCACTATCCGCCAGTCTCATTACTCTCAGACAATATTTCCGGCAAAGCAGATCGTGGAAATGTCAATCAAAACGCAGGAATTATTGAAAAAACCCTTGATGCTTTTGGGATAACCGCCAAAGTAGTTGAAGTTAACGGCGGACCGGCTGTAACTCAATATGCGCTTGAAGTTGCCATTGGTACCAAGTTAAGCAAGATCAACGCCCTCTCAAACGATTTGGCTTTGGCGCTAGCTGCTCCCACGGGTCAAATTCGTATCGAGGCTCCAATTCCTGGCAGATCCTTAGTCGGAATTGAACTGCCAAATAAAGCTCCGGAATTTGTTAGTTTAAGAAAAATCGTTGACGAAGATCGGCTCAAACACCACAAAAGCAAGTTGGCTGTAGCCCTAGGCCTAGATGTTTCAGGCCAACCAGTTGTGGCCGACATAGGCAAAATGCCCCACATTCTGATTGCTGGACAAACCGGCTCGGGTAAATCCGTATGCATTAATGCATTTTTGGCATCGCTGCTATTCCGATGTAGTCCTCAGGAGCTGAACTTAATTATGGTTGACCCCAAACGCGTGGAACTTACTGGGTATAACGGCATACCACATTTGCTTTGTCCAGTGATTGTAGAACCGGAAAAGGTTCTATCTGCTCTTAAATGGTCCATGGCCGAAATGGATCGTCGTTACAAGCTTTTTGCAGAGGTAGGGGTAAGAAATTTAGAAGGCTACAACGAACTTTCTGGCTTTCAGGCAATGCCATACATTGTTCTTTTTATAGACGAGTTGGCCGATATCATGTTATTTGCTCCAGTAGAAGTCGAGGACGCAATCACTCGGATTGCCCAGATGGCCCGGGCTACTGGTATCCATTTAGTTATTGCCACCCAACGACCATCAGTTGACATTATTACTGGCTTAATTAAAGCCAACATACCCACCCGTGTAGCTTTTGCTGTTTCATCAATGATTGATTCTCGCGTCATAATTGACCAGCCAGGTGCCGAAAAACTTCTTGGCCGAGGCGACATGTTATATGTCCCCCCCGAAGCCGCAAAACCAACTCGTATCCAGGGAGCATTTATTTCTGATAAGGAGATCAAACAATTAATTGAATTTCTAAAAAAACAGGGTGTTGCACCACATTACACAGACGAGATTACCTCAATGCCAATCGGCAACGGCCGTCGTGGTACCAAAGGAGCCGCTTTTATTTCCCCCAGTGGAGAAGAGCGAGATAGTATGTTTGAAGACGCGTTGCGTTTAATTATTCAAAATGACAATGCTTCCGCCTCATTTCTTCAAAGAAAACTCAGCGTGGGTTATGCTAGGGCGGCCAGGATATTAGACGAACTTCAACAATCGGGTTTTATCGGACCGGCAGACGGAGCCAAACCCCGCGAGATCCTAATTCACGAATTACCGGAATCATCAACTAATCAGACTTCATGAAAACTGTTGGCCAGGTTTTAAAAGAAGCCAGACTAACCCAAAAATTAGAGGTGGGAGAGATTGCCGCCGTTACAAAAATCAGGTCTCAGTTTATTGAATTCTTGGAGTCAGATAATTTTAGACAACTTCCAAATGCCACAGTGGCTCGCGGCTTCATTGCTAATTATGGCCAAGTATTAGGCCTGCGCCCAAAACAACTTATGGCAATTTTTAGACGCGATTTTGCGGAAAATGATCAAGGGCAAATCGTTCCCCGAGGCATGGTTGATCCGGTTACCAAAGATAGTATTTGGACACCTAAAAGCACCATTATTGCCTTGGTAGTGGCCATAATTGTCGTTTTTGTAATGTATCTTTCATATCAGTATTGGTTGTTGCTTGGACCACCTTCGCTCACACTCTCTTATCCTAGTGAAAATATTACAACTTCCGAAGTTACGGTCGAAGTTGCAGGAAAAACAGATCCCGAAGCAACAATCTCAGTAAACGGTCAATTATTAGTGCTCGAAAAGGGTGGCCAATTTTATGTGAGGCTTCCTCTTAATCCAGGTCAAAACATACTCACAGTCACCGCCAAAAACAAAACCGGCAAAACAACCACCATTAATCGAACCGTTTTCTTGACACCAGACAACTAACACCGTAACCTTATTCAATGACTTTAGTCATTCAGCTACTTTTAGCAGTCGTCATTACTACACTCACCTTTTTAATCAGTATCGCGGCGATTCAGGTCTTTCACATTTTGCACGAGTTTCGCCTGACCCTAAGGAAGGTTAACCATATTCTTGATAATACTCAGACTCTTTCTGATTCTGTCACCCGGCCAGTCTCAGCCGTCAATAATTTCTTTTCTGAAGTAAAAACCTTAATTAACACTACCCAGGATGAAATTATCGATAGCACCTCAGACAAAGTCATTCAAACTCCCAAACTGAATGATAAATCACCCCACCACTTTTTCCGTCGCTCTGGTTTACCCCTTCGCAGTTCCTAAGCTGACTACTATTCCCATTTCACATCTTCCGCCTGATTATTGTTCAGCTCAGTTAACCCCATTTGCTCCCGGATAGCCCTCGAACCAGAAAACCAGTTAGGGCGTCTGTTGCAATGCGCTTTTGTTGTTTCATTTACCTTTTGACCCCAGGTGACACTTGAAGGAATTATTGTTAATAACCCAAACCTGCCCACAGACACAACCACCACTTCTCTACATGTGTGATTCAGTGGGCACTTTCCACTTTCTCCGTAAACACACACTCCTATTGTCCCGACTGTAATTTTTCTATCAGTCGTTAAAGCACTAAATCTTGCCTCAATAGGCGACCAATTATTATGCTGATCCGTTAAATGTTGACAAGTTATCCCCCGAACAACTAATGGAGTCTCGGGTCGCATGTCATGAAGTATACACCTCTCTTATTGTGGCTGATCAGTTATAATTACCAATATGATTTCCGCTAACGATATTCGTCTCAAATATTTAAATTTTTATAAGGCTCGCAATCACGCCGTAATTCCCTCGGCTCCACTAGTTCCTGAAAATGACCCCACGGTTTTGTATACAACCGCCGGCATGCACCCATTAATTCCCTACCTACTAGGCCAGCCTCATCCCGCCGGTAATCGATTAGTAAATGTTCAAAAATGTGTCCGTACAAACGATATTGACGAAGTGGGCGACGCATTTCATCACACCTTTTTTGAAATGCTTGGCCACTGGTCGCTGGGCGACTATTACAAAAAGGAGGCTCTAGCTTTCACTTTCGAATTACTAACTCAGGTCTTTGAATTCGATCCCCAAAGCCTTTCCGTTACTTGCTTCGCTGGAGATTTGGATGCCCCCAAAGACGAAGAGTCCTCTTCAATCTGGCAATCCCTCGGGATCCCTAAAGACAGGATTTATTTTTTACCCAAAGAAGATAATTGGTGGGGTCCGGCAGGTGTCACTGGTCCCTGTGGACCCGACTCAGAAGTATTTGTGGATCTAACTAAAAAATCATGCGGACCCAATTGTCAGCCTGGTTGCTCTTGTGGACGTTTCTGTGAGGTCGGAAACGACGTTTTTATGCAATACAACAAAACTTCATCGGGAAAATATGAATTACTACCCAAACCTAATGTTGATAACGGTACCGGACTTGAGCGCAATCTGGCGTTAATTAATGGGTTTAATGACAATTATTTGACCGATTTATGGCAACCTGCAGTCAAATTACTTGAGAATATTACAAACAGAGAATACTCAGACAACAAAAGAGAGTTTCGCATCGTTGTTGACCACCTCAGGGCGGCCATTTTTATTATCGCTGATGGAGTCTTTCCTTCAAACAAAGAAAGAGGGTATATTTTACGTCGCCTTATTCGTCGAGCAGTTCTAAAACTTCATTTATTTGTACCAGATCCGCTTCTGCCCAGCCTAGAAGTTGCAAATGTTTTTATTGCTCAAATGTCTCCTGTTTATCCGGAGCTCAATTCCCAGAAAGACTTAATCAAAAAGACGCTCGCCGACGAAGTTGGTAAATTCTCAAAGACCTTAGATAGAGGTTTAAGGGAGTTCAATAAAATCAAAAAACTCGACGGTAAAGCGGCCTTTGATCTTTTTCAGACATTTGGTTTTCCTTGGGAGATAACCATTGAAATGGCAAAACAGAATAAACAAACTCTCAATTATCAAGAATTCGAGACCGAATTTAAAAGACATCAGCAATTGTCACGCACTGCCTCGGTCGGCATGTTCAAGGGCGGATTGCAGGACCAATCAGAAATTACCACCAAATATCACACCGCCACCCACCTACTTCACAAAGCGCTGCGTATTGTCTTAGGTGACCATGTTCAACAAAAAGGCAGCAACATAACTTCAGAAAGGTTACGTTTTGATTTTTCTCACTCAGATAAGCTAACTTCATTACAAACGCAAAAAGTCGAAGAAATTGTCAATCAAAAAATCATTGACAACCTAACGGTCAGCAGAGCTGAGCAGTCAAAGTCCCAAGCCCTGTCCCAAGGCGCATTGGCCTTTTTTGTTGAAAAATATCCCGACCAGGTTTCCGTTTATACGATTGGACCAGAAGAAAACTGGTTTAGTAAAGAATTATGCGGAGGCCCCCATGTTAATTCGACAGGGGAGATTGGTGGGATTAAGATAATCAAAGAGGAGTCAGCTGGCGCCGGTATTCGTCGTATCTACGCGCAACTCACAAAATGAACCTGCCATTTTTACAACGTCAACAATCGTCTCAAACACGACAACGGGAATATTTATTCGCTCTGGATTTGGCATACGATCACGTTGCAAGTGCCATTTGGACTGTAGCCAACGGCAAAACCCAGGTGATTTCCTTGGGGAAAATTGCCCTTTGGCAAGAATCAACAGCAGGAAGTTTATTAGAGGCATGTGATCAAACACTGTCAGATTCAACATTTCAAGTTGATCGAAGTGGTAGGGTCCAGCCCGACAAGATAATTCTCGGCTTACCAAATGATTGGATTGTGGACGAAAAAATAAATCCCGACAAATTGAAAATCCTAAAACAAGTAACCAAAGAATTATCACTTACTGCGGTTGGATTTGTTGTAACTCCTCAGGCTATAGTCAGATATCTGTATCACACAGAGGGAGTTCCCCCAACAGCCATAATTGTTGGAATTAGTAAATCCCTTCTCGAAGTAACTCTTTCTCGTTTGGGTAAGATCCAGTCAACTCAGATTGTAAAGCGGAGTTCTAACTTAGTTTCTGATTTGACAGAGGGTGTTTCCCGTTTTTTACCACAGGACATGCTACCATCACGCATTCTACTTTATAACTCTGGAAGCTCGTTGGAGGAAACAAAACAGATTCTCTTGGGACACCCATGGCAGGCTCCTCAAACCAAATTGCCTTTTTTGCACTTTCCAAAAATCGAAATTCTACCTCCCGATTTTCCCGTCAAAGCAATCAGTTTATCGGGGGGAAGCGAAGTGGCCCAAGCAATAGGTTTACTACCTGCACAGCCTACCACATCAAATCAAATCGAAGATGTAGACGACGACACCACCGATCTGGGTTTTTTTCGAAATATTGATATAGCCAAACAGGAACCTGTTCTGGTCGAAGAACCTATCGAAGAAAAATTAATTTCATCTCCAAAGTCTCATTTGCCGTCCTTCTCAAGGCTCAAATTTAACTTTCACCTACCCGCTTTCAAAATTCAACCCCCCAAGTTTATGGGTTTAATAGCATCAGTCATGGCCTTGGCATTGTGCGGAATTTATTTTTACTGGTACTTTCCTACAGCAGAAATTCAAATTACACTTGCACCCAAGGAAATTAACACTCAGTTTGAGGCCGAAGCGGATGCTGGGGTTTCTAAACTGGATTTAGATGCCAAAATTTTACCAGCAACTTATATCGAGACTGAAGCTTCTGGTCAAAAATCAAGGCCCTCTACTGGTAGCAAAATTATTGGCGATAAAGCCACTGGGGAGGCTTTAATATTAAACGGAACCTCGTCCCCTCGAAGTTTTCCCGCAGGAACGGTCATTACCTCTCCATCAGGTCTAAAATTTGTACTGGATGCATCCGTTGAAGTTGCTTCTGCTTCAGGTACTGCCGACCCTAATTCTTACCAACCTGGACGGTCTAAGGTGGGGATTACAGCTGCAGCTATTGGTAGCGAATACAATCTCTCAGCAGGGACACAGTTTCGAGTTGGTTCGTTTTCTTTTTTAGATTTTGTTGCCAAAAATGAGGCTGCTCTGTCTGGGGGCTCCAGTCGATTAGTACAAGTTGTATCAGATAAAGACATGTCCTTGTTAAAAGCCGAATTGACCAGCCTTGTAAAAGAAGAAGTTGTCACTAAGCTGAAAAACCAAGTTTCAGAAAATAAAAACATTATTGAGTCATCCATAAGTCTTTCAACTCTTTTGGAGAAATTTAGCCATGACCAAGGCGAAGTCGTTGATAGTATCTCTCTTGACCTGACACTCAAGGCGGCAGCGTTAAGTTTTTCAACGCAGGATATCGATCAACTTGTAACCCAGAGCTTGACTTCACTTATCCCGTCTGGTTTTCAACAAGACAAAGAAACCAATAGAGCTATTCAGGTAAAAAGTCTAAAAGGACAAAAAGCTCAAATTTCGGTCCAAGTCGCCTCACGACTCATTCCGATTTTAAATACAGACCAAATAAATACCGACATATCCGGTAAATCTCAATCATATGCAAAAGACTACATTGGCAAGTTGCCAAACGTCTCAGGTTCAAAGATCCAGATAAAATCCATTCTGCCGGAATCCTTGGTAGGCTTGCCACATATTTCTAAAAATATCACCATAACCACAAATGTTTCCGAATGAAAATTAGCCCGCCTCTTTTAAAACGCTCCTCTTTGGCGCTGATATTGACTGGTTTATCAATTATTCTCATAACATTAACTCCTATAATTATTTCAATTTCTAAAAATGCCTTAAATCCACGTATCACAGATCCCACCACCATTTCACCTTTCTCTTCATCGGTTATGATTGTATCTTCGCAAAATTCAGACGATTTAACCCAAGCCTCTAATTGGTTTATCCCCTCAAATGACCTAACGTCCCCCGCAACAAACTCCGTTAAGTACTTCAATCTCTCTTTCCCCCGACTTAAATTGACTAACGTTACAGTTGAGATTAATGGATCAGACCTGAAGAAAAACGCTATTCATTATCCCGGAACTGCGTTTCCGGGGGATTATGGCAATTCAGTAATATTTGGCCACTCTGCCTTACCTCAACTTTATAAACAAGGTAGTCCGTTAACCATCTTTAATCCCATAATTAAGGCCCAAATAGGAGATGTTATTCAGGTTAACTACGATGATCTAGAGTATCGTTATCAGATAACAGGAATTACTGAAACTACACCAGCACAAATAGAGGTTTTGGCCCAAAATTACGATCGAAGACAAATGACACTTGTTACATGCACTCCCTTAGGCACCTACTGGAAACGATTTGTTATCCGTGCTGAAATCATCAATTAGTTTATTATCTTTCACATAAAGACAAATTTATCCATGCAATTTAATTCTGGCCTTAAGGAGATATTGATTCCGTCTTCTGATTTTTTGAATAGACAGAGGACAAGCTATAATGCCAACGTATGAATTACATTGGCATCGATTACGGCCTCAAATCAATCGGTTTATCTATCGCTACCGGGCCTCTTGCCGAACCACTTGCCACTATCTCCAAAGATCAAATCTTCAATATTCTGCCAACACTTTGTTCAACTCACAATGTCAAAGACTTAGTGATAGGTTTTCCAGATGGGAACATCCGCCCCCTTGTTGAGAAATTTTACCAACAATTAGAAGGACTTGGCTACATTTGTCATTTGGCCGATGAAACTCTATCTTCTCGTGACGCGCTGGCATCTTTGAGCCACAAAAAAGCCCGGAAACGCAAGATTTTAGAACACGCCGTTGCTGCCACCATTATTCTTCAAAATTGGCTTGACTCCCACTCCGGCACATTGTAAAGTCAATCAATGTTTAAAAACGTTATTGCTCCGGTTCAGGCATGGCTTCTATCCCAAGGTCGCTGTGTTGGCTGTGGAACCGAACTGCCGTCAGGCCACGACAAAGCAGAATCAAAAGATCAAAAAATTGTTTGTGGCAAATGCGGCCGTATTTTTATCAAGGAAACACTTACGGGGAAATATCGTCGAGCTTTGTTTGAAGAAGTTTAATTGTTTGTGAAAATTCTACTCGCTATCGTATCCCTTTCTGTTTTTTTGGCTGCCGTTGTAGTTACTTTGTATTTTTTTGCCCTTACCCCTGCATCCATTTCTAGTAAAGCAAGTGTCAATTTTTTGATAAATCGCGGCGAGTCAGCAGCTTCAATACTTTCACGCCTTGAAAGCCAAAAGCTTATCCGCTCCTCAATAGTTACGAGGGTATATCTAAAAATTAACAATCTAGAAAAAAAATTAGTTCCTGGAGAATTTTCATTATCCGGCAATAATTCAACACAGGAAATAATAAAAGGTCTAATGGTTGGCCCTAAAGACATATGGGTTACCTTTCCAGAAGGCTGGCGTCGTGAACAAATAGGCGCTCGACTTTTGGGGATAAATCCAAACTTTAATCTTGATAATTTTATTAAAGATACAGCCACTATTGAAGGTCAACTCTTTCCTGATTCATACCTAGTCCCCAAAGACATAACCTCGGATCAGGCAATTCGAATGCTTACTATTAATTTTAGTAACAAAGCTAAACTAAATCCCCAAAATGCTCAAGATCGGAATTTACTAACGATTGCCTCGTTAATAGAGAGAGAAGGACAGAACACTCATGACAGGTCACTAATTTCTTCTGTTATCGAAAACCGTCTCAATATTGGCATGGCATTACAAGTGGATGCCAGTGTTCAGTACGCCACTGATTCATATAATTGTCAAAAAAACATCGTGGGCTGCGAATGGTGGAAACCTGTGTTAGATACAAAATTCCCCTCTCTTTTTAATACCTATATTAATCCAGGGCTTCCTCCGCACCCGATCTGTAATCCCGGCTTGTCTTCCATCGAATCTGCAAAAAATCCCAACAAATCGGATTTTTTGTACTACATTACCGGAAATGATGGTGTTACCAGATTCGCCAAAAACCTGCAAGAGCACCAACTGAATATTGACAAATATCTAAAGCCCTGATATAAATACCACAAATTGTCTAGGCTAAGACTAGCCGAGATTTTTTGCGCCCTTCGGGCCTTTTTGTTTTTCCGCGGCAACACCGATGAATAAAAACAACAGAATCTATTGGGGAAAAGACTATCCGAGTTTTCCTATCTTAAACTTAAGTGAACATCAATCGCAGTCGTGGAAGTGGTTTTTGCAAACGGGGATTAGGGACAGCCTAAAAGAAATTGTTCCCATTGAGGATTTTACTGGCAAAAACTGGCTGCTCGAGTTAGGTGAACATGCCATTGAAAAACCCACAATTACTCCTCAGCAAGCTTTGAAAAAAGGACTCACATACTCTTCAGCACTTCGTGTTCAGGCAAAGCTAACCAATCGTCAAACAAGCAAAACAACCCAAGGGGAAGTCTTTTTGGGGGACATACCGCAGATGACGGACAGAGCTACATTTATTATAAATGGCGTTGAGAGAGCAATAATCAATCAAGTTGTTCGCTCTCCAGGGGCTTATTTTGGCGCAGAACTGGACCCAGCCTCGGGGAGAATTCTCCACACCGCAGAACTACGTCCAATAAGAGGCACCTGGCTTGAATTCGAAGTATCTCGAAATGATGTCGTTTCTGTCCGTATCGATCGAAGACGAAAATTTGTTGCCAGTACCCTGCTTCGCGCAATGGGAATTTCTTCTGACGAACAGATTATTTCTTTATTCAAAGAAGTCGATCAGGATCAAAACCATAGTTATTTGACTGCTACGCTCGCAAAAGACAGCACTCATACTACAGAAGAAGCATTGATCGAAATATATAAAAAAATGCGTCCAGGTGAACCAATTGTTTTAGACAACGCCCAAAAACTTATTTTTGATTTATTCTTTAACTCTCGACGTTACGACTTGGGCCAAGTAGGTAGATATAAACTAAACAAAAAATTTGGGCTGGATTCCGATCAGCAATTTCTAACCCGCGATGATTTGGTAATGACTGTAAAATACCTAATAAACTTGCAAAACGGAATTGGCAAGGTTGATGACATAGATCATTTAGCAAATCGTCGAGTAAGAATGGTGGGTGAATTGGTAAGCCAAACCGCGTTTAGAGACGGATTGCTACGATTAGAGAGGACAATTAAGGAAAAAATGAGTTTGGTATCAACTGAGGATTTAGTTACTCCAGCAATGTTGGTCAATGCCAGACCAGTTATCGCGTCAATCAACGAATTTTTTAGAAGTTCCCAACTTTCTCAAATACTCGAACAAACTAATCCTTTATCAGAAATTGACCACCTTAGACGCTTAACTGTTATGGGTAGGGGAGGAATTACGCGTGAGCGTGCGTCTTTTAGTATTCGTGATGTTAACAGCAGTCAGTATGGGCGCATCGATCCAGTAAGATCTCCTGAGGGAACAAATATCGGGCTTGTAACCTACCTGGCCCTATTTGCTCGTGTTAATGAGTTAGGCTTCCTTGAGTCTCCTTATCGCAAATTGATTAAGGAAAAGAATGGGGATCAATTTAGATCCAAAATTACAGACGAGCTGATTTATTTAACAGCCGACGATGAGGAAGGTTATCATATTTCACATGCAGATATTCGCATCGATGAAAAGGGATTTATTCAAGAAGATTGGCTCCCCATCAGATATCAGGGTAATTTTTACGAAGGGCCAGTCGCCACGGTTGATTTAATCGACGCACTCCCAAGGCAAGTGGTTGGAGCTTCAGCGTCGCTTATTCCTTTTTTACAAAACGACGCCGCCAACAGGGCTCTTATGGGTTCAAATATGCAAACACAAGCAGTACCACTAGTTATGCCCAAAAGCCCAGTGGTCGGAACCGGAATGGAGAAAGACATCGCACAGGCCATGGGATGGTGCGTCTATGCACGTCATTCTGGGATTGTCACATATGTGGACTCTAAGAAAATCATTGTCAAATTAGACAAAAAGCCAGAATTGGCGGAAAACAATGAAAACATAACCGTGAAAGGTGATGTGGAGACATACAATTTAATTAAATTCAAACGCACTTCCCAGAGTTCTTGTTTCGATCAGCATCCAGTTGTCTCACTTGGCCAGAAAATAACTAAAGGTCAACTATTAATTGACGGCCCTTCATCAGAAAACGGGGAAATTGCATTAGGTCAAAATTTAATTATTGCCTATGCCTCATTTGAAGGATTGGGATTTGAAGACGCAATTGCAATTTCAGAACGTCTAGTTCGCGAAGATATTCTTACTTCAATCCACATAGAAGAACACGAAGCTGATGTTGTTGACACTAAACTTGGGCCTGAAGAGCTAACTCGAGACATTCCTAACGTAGGAGAAGGGTACTTGGCCAATTTGGATGTCGAAGGTATTGTGACTGTTGGTTCAGAAGTTGGGCCAAATGATATTTTGGTTGGCAAAATAGCTCCAAAAGGGGAAACTGAATTATCCCCGGAAGAAAGATTGTTACGTGCCATTTTTGGCGAAAAAGCTCGAGATGTACGTGACACCTCTCTTCGTATGCCACATGGAGAGCGAGGCATCGTTGTTGATATCCATGTACTTGATCGAGACGCCGGAGATGAGCTTCCTCCTGGAGTCAACAAACGCGTAATTATTAAGGTTGCCCAGATAAGAAAAATTAGCGTTGGTGATAAGTTGGCCGGCAGGCATGGAAACAAGGGTGTAATTAGTCGTATAGTCCCTACTGCAGACATGCCATATCTGTCGGACGGTACACCTGTCGACATACTTATTTCCCCTCTATCGGTTTTGGCCCGTATGAATTTAGGACAACTGCTTGAGGCACGTTTAGGTTGGGCTATGGATAAGTTGAAAAAGAAAGTTGCTGTTCCGGTTTTTGAAAAAGTTTCAGAAGAGAGTATTGCAAGCGCCCTAGAAGAAGCCGGACTTCCTGTTTCCGGTAAGACCGTTCTTTATGATGGTCGTTCTGGCCAGGCCTTAGAACAACCATCGGTCGTGGGCATTGGTTACATTCTCAAGCTTCACCACATGGTTGAAGACAAGACCCACGCACGATCAACTGGACCATACTCCCTTGTTACTCAACAACCCCTTGGTGGTAAAGCACAAATGGGAGGTCAGCGGTTAGGAGAAATGGAGGTTTGGGCTTTGGAAGCACATAAAGCGGCCCACGCTCTTCAAGAAATGCTAACTATTAAATCGGATGATGTTATAGGCAGAGCAAAGGCTTTCGAAGCGATTGTTAAGGGGACACAAATTCCCACAAGCTCAGTCCCGGAGTCATTCAATGTATTAGTTAAGGAACTCCAAAGCCTTGGGCTTCAAGTAATCCCACACGGAGTAAAAATAAAAACAGAAGAAACCACGACCACTTCAATTGATGACGCTTCGCTTTTATCCGACGATGCTGTAAAATCAGCCGTTCTTACCACAGTGGTAGAACCTGACCCCCTTTCAGTTACCGAATCGGAATAATTCTTATGTCTCAACCTAAAACAACAACCTATCAAGATTCATTTAAAAATATTTTAGACTTTACCAGCCTTCAGCTAAAATTGGCCTCACCTGAGACAATAAAAGCTTGGTCTCGGGGTGAGATTACCAAACCAGAAACTATTAACTATCGCACTCTGCGTCCGGAAAAAGACGGGCTTTTTGATGAACGAATTTTCGGCCCTGTCAAAGATTGGGAATGTTACTGCGGTAAATACAAACGGATTCGGTATAAGGGTATTGTTTGTGATAAATGTGGAGTAGAGGTCACCCACTCACGTGTTCGCCGCGAACGTATGGGACATATTACCTTAGCTTGCCCAGTATCACACGTTTGGTACTTTAAGGGTTCTCCGTCCCGACTATCTCTATTGTTGGATGTGGCTCCAAAATCCCTTGAATCAGTAATATATTTTGCACAGTATATTGTAATTTCAGTAGATGAAAATATCAGACAAAAAACGATTGACAGGCTTCAAAAAGAGCTTTCACAAAAGAAAGAATCTCTTAGAGAAGATTTTTCTAAGAGAATTTCGGACATCGAAAAAACTTCAACTCACGAAGAGAAACAACTCAAATCCCAGGATTTGAATGAAGATTCATTTGCTTTGGCATTAGATCAGCTAAATTTGAAACTTAAACAACAGGTCCAATCAATTAAAGATCAAGAAGCTGTAGAAACAGAAAAAATTGCCAGTCTTTATCAACGGTTATCCGATGTTGTTCACCAAATTAAGGTAACAAGTGTGGTAAGCGAAGACGAATATTTGAAATTGGTAGAATACGACGCAATCGATTTTGCAAATCTAGGTATGGGTGCAGAGGCAATTTTAGAAGTTGTAAAAACTTTGGACTTAGCTTCTTTGGCGAATCAACTACGTCAAGAAGTTGCAACCACCACTGGACAAAGACACATTAAGGCCACCAAGAGATTGCGGGTAGTTGATGGTTTAAGGCGCTCCAGCATAGATCCTTCATGGATGATTCTAAAAACACTTCCAGTTATTCCTCCGGACTTAAGACCGATGGTCCAGCTTTCAGGAGGTCGATTCGCTACATCTGATCTGAATGATCTTTATCGTCGAGTAATTAATAGAAATAATCGCTTAAAGCACCTAATGGATCTCGGGGCTCCAGAAATCATTCTGAGAAATGAAAAACGCATGTTGCAAGAAGCCGTAGACGCTCTTATTGATTCTTCTCAAAGAACAGCAAGAACCTCGCGACTTCCAGCTCAAGCCAAATCTAAATCCCTCTCTGATATCCTTCGGGGTAAACAAGGCCGATTCAGACAAAACCTCTTGGGTAAACGCGTTGACTATTCTGGTCGGTCTGTCATCGTTGTTGGTCCAGAACTAAAAATAAATCAATGTGGGCTTCCCAAGGAGATGGCTCTAGAAATGTTTAAGCCTTTTGTGCTACGCCAAATGATAGTTCAGGGCTTGGCTCCAAATGTTAGGTCAGCAAAAAACTTATTAGAGACCAGACCCCCAGAAGTATTTGATATTTTGGAGAGCATTACTAAAAATCACCCAATTCTGCTTAACAGAGCCCCCACCTTACACAAACTCTCAATCCAAGCGTTTTATCCCATCCTCATTGAAGGGTCTGCCATTAAGATCCACCCTTGTATATGTGCGGGATTCAATGCAGATTTTGATGGGGACCAAATGGCAGTTCATGTTCCTTTAAGCAAAGAAGCCATCGAGGAAGTAGAGGAATTAATGATGCCTGAAAAAAATCTTCGCAAGCCAGCAGACGGTACTCCTATTTCAGTGCCCTCAACTAAAGAAATGGCCTTGGGAAATTATTACTTAACCTCAATTGACCCCACAATTAATCCTCACTCTTCAATTTTTTCAAATCAAGAAGAGGCAATTTTAGCTCACCACATAGGAACAATTAAACTTCGGCAAAGAATTAAAGTTTCTTTGGAGGGCCAAATAACCGACACCTCAGTAGGCCGACTTATATTTAATGAAGTTATTCCTCCTGCGCTAGGTTTCATCAATGAATCAGTTCGTCGCTCCACTATTGTTGGGCTATTTAATAAAGCATTCAAAATATTTGACACCTCGGTTATTGTCAAACTTATCGACGATATCAAAAACCTTGGTTTTTGGGCAGGTACTCTAGCTGGAATTTCAGTGAGTATTACCGATTGTATAATCTCTCCAGATAAAGACGCAATCATTAAATCAGCAAACGAAAAGGTTGCAGAAATTGAGAACAATTTTTCGTTGGGACTCATCACATTGGAGGAGAAAAAGCGATTAGCCCAAGAGGTGTGGCTAGAGACGACAGAAACACTAGCTGATGTAACATGGAATCTCTTTGACCAAACGAACCCAATTAGACTTATTGTAGACGCCCAAGTCGGTAAAGCATCTCGTGAACAGGTCCGTCAGCTTTCTGCCATGAGAGGACTGGTCGTTGATCCCTTGGGAAGAATTGTTGATTTGCCATTAAAGAGCAATTATCGTCAAGGGTTTTCCTCTTTTGAATATGTCTCAGCAGCCAGAGGAGAGCGTAAGGGTCTATCCGACACAGCCGTTAGAACCGCCGACGCAGGTTACCTTACTCGCCGATTGGTTGACGTTGCTCATGATGCCATTATTCGGATCGATGATTGTCAAACCAAAAATGGTATCACTATTTCTAAAAACGAAAGACGTAGTAAAGTTTTCGCCTCCAGAATTTTTGGAAGGATTGTAGCAGCTGATGTGATTTCTCCAAAGTCCAAAAAGGTCCTCATTTCGCAGGGTACGCTTCTGGATGATCAAGGGGTTGATCTAGTTGTCAGCGAGGGGGTAGAACAAATTGTGGTTCGCTCTCCCTTAACTTGTGAATCCAGATACGGAGTCTGTGCCAACTGTTATGGATGGAGTCTCGCAAGCATGGCAATGGTAACAGTAGGAGACCCGGTGGGTGTCATTGCTGCTCAAAGTATTGGTGAACCTGGAACTCAGATGACCCTTCATGGTAAAAGGGGTGGACTTTCTGTAGGAAGCATTGACGTTACTCAGGGGCTGCCACGAGTTGAGGAGCTGTTTGAAGCCAGAACTCCCAAATTGGTTTCACCACTAGCCGAGATATCTGGAAAAATTGAAGTGGTAGAAACTGACGAAGGTTACAAAGTTCGTATCAGAAATACCACCGTCAAACCAATCGAGGAACGAGAATATATTATTCCTTTAGCTGCAGAGCTGAAGGTTTCAGATGGAGAACTGGTGGCCACTGGTCAGCAATTGGCTTCCGGATCTTTGGATATCAAAGAAGTACTGGAGGTCAGAGGTCTTCGGGGAGCACAAGAATATTTGATTGAGGAAATTCAAGCGGTATACGAATCTCAAGGAGTTCCAATCCATGATAAGCACTTTGAAGTTATAGTCAGAAAAATGAGCGACAGAGTCCGCATCCTCTCCCAGGGAGATGCCGTTCTCTTGCCGGGAGATATTATCGATAGAGCATTATTTGAAAATGAGAATGCTAAAGTATTAGCCGCAGGCGGTGAACCAGCGACCGCCCAGGTGGTGGTCTTGGGTATTACTCGAGCCGCTCTGAAGACAGGCTCTTGGCTTTCAGCCGCATCCTTTATCGAAACCACTTCTCAGTTGGCTGAGGCTGCAGTAGAAGGTAAAGTCGACCCCCTGCTTGGACTCAAAGAAAACGTTATTATTGGGCGTTTGATTCCGACCAGCCCTGAAAGAGCAACAATATCCTAGTTTTTGTATAATTAAGCGTTATGCCAACTATTAATCAACTCATTCGAAAGCCTCGCCATCCTAAAATAAAAAAGGTTAAAGCTACCGCCCTTCGTCGTTCCTTTAACGCTAAGGATAGAGAGTTTGTTTTCACCACCAACCCGTTTAAAAGAGGGGTGGTTACACTGGTTAAAACCATGACTCCCAGAAAACCAAACTCGGCCCTTCGAAAAGTTGCCCGCGTTCGCTTATCCAACAAAACCGAAGTCACCGCGTACATTCCCGGAATTGGTCATAATATTGCAGAGCATGGAATTGTATTAGTCAGGGCTGGCGCGGTAAAAGATCTACCTGGAGTTAAATACCACATTGTCAGGGGAAAATTTGACGCCGGAGGAGTTGAAGGCCGACGTCAGGGTAGATCCAGATACGGCACCAAATCCACCCAAGGTCCCCAGGCAGCCGCCGCTAGTTAATATTTATGCGATCTAAAGCTTCACCAATCAGAAATATACTACCAGATCCGGTTTTTAATTCCGTGATCGTGTCCCATTTAATCAATAGGGTAATGTTAAGCGGTAAAAAATCCGCCGCCCAAAAGCAGGTTTACAAAGCATTTGACATTTTAAAAGAAAAAACTGGTCAAGAGCCTCTAACTTTTTTTATTAACTCGCTCGAAGCCATAAAGCCGCAAATGGAAGTTAGAGCCCGAAGAATTGGCGGAGCTGCATATCAGGTTCCAGTTCCGGTCAGAAATGTTCGCAAAGACTCTCTCGCCATTAGATGGTTGATTACTGCAGCTCAGAGCAGGCCCAGTACCGAATATCACACTTTCGCTGAGAAATTAGCTGCCGAACTAATTGACGCTTCCAATAACAACGGAGCTGCAATTAAGAAAAAGTTAGATACCCATCGCATGGCCGAAGCCAACAAAGCCTTCGCCCATTTTAGGTGGTAATTTAAACGTAATTTATGTCTCACTACACAGGACCAAAAAATCGCCTATCCCGAAGGGAAAACTTTGACCTTTTCGGTAAAGGTAATAAATTGCGTCGGGCCCAAAATCCCCCAGGTCAGCACGGTCCCAAGGGATCTCGTCGTCCGTCTGACTTTGGGGCCCAACTTCGGGAAAAGCAGAAAACTAAAAGAATCTATGGTATAATTGAGAGACAGTTTCGGGGGTACTTTGAAAAGGCAAAGAAAGTTCGTGGTAAGACCGGAGAATACCTTCTCCGCTTGCTGGAGACCCGTCTGGATAATGTGGTGTATCGTTTAGGTTTTGTGCCTACTCGAGCCATGGCCAGACAATTGGTTTCTCACGGCCACGTTCTTATCAATGACGGGGTAGTCAGCATTCCCTCCTACCAAATAGGTATCGGGGAAACCGTAGCGCTTGACGCTACAGCTGCCAATATCCCTCAAGTCAAAGCTTGCCTAGAAAATCCCAAACTACTTCCTGCCTGGCTGCAAAAGACTGGCTCTAAAGGGAAAATCATTAGTTTTCCCCTAAGAGAACATGTTGACAGTCCTATTAATGAGCAACTTATCGTGGAGTTTTACTCCCGCTAATAAATAAAACATGCACAATCCGCAATTCACAGTCAAAACCGAGTCGTCTAAGGACAATTTTTCCAGATTTGTCATCGAACCATTACCTCAAGGTTTTGGTGATACTTTGGGAAATTCACTCAGACGAGTTTTATACACCACCATTCAGGGCGCTGCCATAACAGCCGTCAAGATCGAAGGTGTTAATCATCAATTTACCACTCTTGAGGGAATGCGCGAAGACATTGTCCAGCTGATTTTAGCCTTAAAACAAGTCAAAGTAGCTTATCAGGGAGACAAACCTGTAAAAATTACCCTTGAAGCCTCTGGTCCCGCCGAAGTTAAAGCGGAAAGTTTTCAAACCCCTCCAGAAGTCACCATTATTAATTCTGATTTGGTAATTGCTACCTTAGCCGATAAGAACGCCAAACTCGAACTGGAAGCTACCGTTGAATCTGGATTTGGTTATTCACCAGCTGAAGATCGAAAAAGTACCACTCTGGGATTAATCCCTGTTGATGCTACATTTACTCCTATTGTCAGGGTAAATTACAAAGTAGAAGCCACCCGCGTGGGTCGAGTAACCGATTTTGACAAATTAATCCTTGAAGTACTTACTGACGGCAGTGTTGCTCCTCTTCCGGCTCTGACTTCAGCTGCACAGACTCTAGTTAACTATTTTAATGGCATTGTTAATCCTCAAACAAACGAAGACCCCAAAGGATCATCGGCCTTTCAGTCACGGCCAACCGCTGGATCAAACATTTCCGTAGAAGAGTTAGATCTTCCCACTCGTATCGCCAACGCATTACAAAAGGCCGGATTTCAAACCCTGGCTGACGTCTTGGCTGTTCCCAGAACCCAGCTTTCAAAAGTGAAAAACCTGGGCGGAAAGTCAGTTGATATTATTGTTGATGCGCTAAAGGTGCGCGGTTTTGAACTTGCCCAATGAGACATGCGTCACAATGTTTTCGGAAAACAGCTTTCTCGTGATACCGGACAACGTCAGGCTCTTTTGAAGGGCCTAGCCGGTGCACTGATTCGGTCAGAAGCCATTGAAACTACAGAAGCCAAAGCCAAAGCTTCGGCGGCTTTAATTGAGAAACTAATTACCAAGGCTAAAAAGGCGGGTTTAGTTAACATTCGTCAAATAGAAGAAGTTATCGTCGACAAATCCTTAGTCCATAAGCTCGTTCACGAAATTGCTCCCCGCTTCAAATCCCGAACTGGAGGTTATTTGAAATTAATCAAACTCGGTACTCGTACCGGTGACAATGCCCCCATGGTAAGAATGGAATTATCAGCAGGGGAAGTGGTAGCAGTTTCCTCCCCCGAACCGGTAAAAGAAACGACCAAAGCCTCGCCCAAAAAAGTTGTTAAGCAAAAAAAGTCGAACAAGTAATTAAATTCCTGCCATGAATACCCTTTCTCCCTCAGTTAACGAAATTTCCCGAAAATGGCACTTTTTTGATGCCAAAGATCAGATTCTTGGTCGTCTATCAACCCAGATTGCCAAAATTCTTATGGGAAAACACAAAACCGACTTTGTTCGGTATTTTGATATCGCCGATCACGTAGTAGTTACAAACGCAGCCAAAGTAGCTGTCACCGGTAATAAATCAGACCAAAAAGTCTATCGCCACCACTCTGGTTACCCGGGGGGAATGAAAGTCACTTCCTATGTAAACATGCTTGAGGCTCATCCCGAAAGAATTATTACCAAAGCGGTTTCTGGAATGTTGCCCGATAACAAACTCAAATCAAAACTTCTTCGTCACCTTCATGTTTATCCTGGTTCTGACCACCCGTTTACTAAGCAGTTTAAACAAGATTAATATGTCTAAAACTGAAACAAAAACTAAAATAATCGCTAGCGCCATTGGTCGTAGGAAGCGGGCCGTAGCCTCAGTCAGACTTATTGCTGGAAACGGCGAAATTGAAATTAACGGGATACAATCCGGCCAATATTTTCCTGGAGAACAAAGCCGAATTAAATTACAAAGACCATTTGCTGTTACAGGCATGGACAAGTATGCCGTTACGGCCAAAGCCATGGGAGGTGGACTGGGCGGCCAACTAGACGCTGTGGTCTTGGGCATAGCCAGAAGCCTGTCACAAATCAAACAGGAATTTAAAACTGCACTTCGCGGGGCCGGACTTCTTACCCGTGACGCCAGAAAACGTCAACGCCGTATGGTGGGGACTGGCGGCAAAGCCAGGAGACAAAAACAATCTCCAAAACGATAACATGAGAGAAATTTCCAGTGATCAGATTTTCGATTCTTCGGACCAAATTTGGAGTCGATTGAGACCATGTAAGGCTATTTATCCGAAAAAACCAAATGTATCTGGCGGAGGTGGTTATTCGCGGGAAAGCCCAAGACTTGTGAAGTCAGAATTCAAAGTTCCCTCAAACTGGGCAGTGCTCAAAACATTATCAGATGGGCAACCGATTTTGGACGAGAAGGGCCGGGAAATTACTCAAGTAACAGCAGGTGTTAGGCAGGTTCTGGTTCATGTATGCCAAAAACCATACAACGGCCTTTCCGATCGAGCTGGAGGTTTTTATGCCCAATGGTCACCAACCACCCGAGAGATTAAAAATCGCCTCTACGATCCCCAGTGAAACCAGCACCACCTCAATGGCAACAACCTCACCAAAGCCATGAATTTTACTCTTTTTAAACCACTTCAGATTTAGAAGCAAACAAAGTGCCGGAAGACCGATATTCACTGAATTTATCAGTGCCTGACCAATTTTTAAGTTCTTAATTCCCGCCACAACCACATCGATTACATAATCTGTTCCCAGCGCCCAGGCCATACAGGCAGACAGCCAGTATACAATTGGTATTATTACAAACCCTACATTAATTGCAGCAAACCTCACCACCTGACCATCTGCACTTACACCGCTCGCCTTTTTCATCTACTTAATTTTACCAAGTTTTTTCATCTTTATACCCCAGCTTTTAATTCCTTTAGTTCTTTCTTTAACTCCGTCATTACCAGCTCCCTCCCGACCATAAGTTTATTCATTCTTTCTAGCTCCATTAATTTCTCCTCCAAATCTTTTTTGGCTTGTTCCAGCTCTACCGTTCTTTCTTCAACTTTTTTTTCTAATTCTACGTAGTATCCCGATAGTTTTGTCGCCATGTCGTTAAACGTCTTAGCCAAATCTCCGATTTCGTCATGAGTCAGAATATCAATTTTAGTATCCCAATGGCCTTTACTGATGGCCACTGACGCATCCCTTAATTTAATTAGGGGATTAGTGATTCGTTTTGACAAATAAACACTTGCAATTGTAACCACCCCTAAACTTGCAATCGCAATCACTACAGAAGCTTTTATTATATCTTTTAGAGGTTCATACGCTTCGTGTATTGGTAACTCCACTACTACTGCCCAATCGGGGATTTCCAGCGCCACATGGCTGGTCACTACTTTTAAATTTCCAATCCCATTAGAAGTCACACTCCCTTCAGTAGTATGTTCTCCATTCACAAACCTTGCTACTTCATGCAAATTGCTCAAGTTTTCTCCGGCCAAAACTCGGCTAATGTCGCCATACGCTAGTAAATTTCCTTTTTTATCCACTACATAAGCCAGTCCATTTTTTCCAATTTTTATATTCCCCACCAAATCCCACATGAATTTCAAATTTACCTCAGCTGCCAGTGAACCCAGGCTTTCACCAAAAGTATTTTGTATCGGAACTAAAATTGCCACCAGCGGTTCGCTGGTATTATTATCAATATAAACCGGACTGATATATATGTTCCCTTTTTGGACATAGGGTAAAAAATCGTAATTAATCGCCTTTTCCAATTGACTTGGTTCAAAACTAGACAGCCTAGAAGTCTTCATTTGCACCCCACCTACCATGTCAAAAATTAACAATTGTCGAAAAGAAATTTCTTTTCCCAGTAGTTTTTCCAAGTTCAATTTTAGTTGTTCAGAAGTGGCCGAAGATAAATTACTAAATTTTGAACTTGTTTCCAAAATTACTATTTTGTTTTGAACAAAATTCTTTACCACATTGGCTGCATCTTGAGCTACAATTTGTTGTTGAGAAGATATAAAATTTTGCTGCATCCGGTATTGGAAATATATTTCGAAGCTGATAATAGTCAACAAAATGCCTGTACATAAAATTAAAAACGTTGCAGCTAACGTAAACACCAAGCTACTGCTAGTTTTTTTATACCTGTCGGCAGACATCATCTCTACGTGTCCTTCTAAACCTGTTAGCGAATAACTTTATTTGCCTTATTCAGCAAGCTTTCAGAGAGATTTATCCCCAATTCTGAAGCCATTTTGGCATTAAGAATCAGATACGTTTCTGGAGAAACCACCGGAATAATTCCGGCTGACGTCCCTTGTAAAATTTTGTTCGCCAATCGCGCCGCTAGTACTCCAATCTCTGAGGTGTCCACAGTTACTGCAAAAACTGTTCCATAATCATCTAAAGTTACAGACGAACCACCTACTGGAATTTTTTTCACCCGGGTGTATTTTGCTATCGCGGCAAAGGCTTCCTTGGTAGTAGAAAGAGATTCAGGGATAAACAAAACTGCTCCAAAGCCCAAATCCTTGTTTTTTGCCCGATTTGCTAATTCCGCCTGCAAAGCGACTAAATTTTCAGAAGGAAACTCAATCAAAGTCAGACCCAAGGACTTAGCTGCTGGACGTACCACATCCAGTTCTGCTGGCACCGATGGATAACCTTTTTGGTAAGGCAACCAGATCTGTTTTACCTGAGGCACAACTTCGTGTAATACCTCCAGCCGCCTTATCGCAACGTCAGTATTCGGATACCGAACTCCCGTGATATTTCCCCCTGGAGCTCGTATGCTGTTAACCAGATTATTTCCTTCGGTAAAGGCATTTGCAAAAACCACCGGTATGTCAGTTCCCTTTGTGGCCTCTTTTGCTTCCAAAGCTGCCTCAGTGTTATACGCCAAAATTAAATCCACTTTTTCATCAACGAACTTCTTGAGTATTAGCTTTTCCTTATCCGGCTCAAAGTTGGTCTTTTGTAAATCATAAGTTATGTTTTTTCCATCTACGTATCCCAAACCAGTCATCTCCTGTATAAAACTGTCGGCAATGCCGGAAAACAGATTCAGCCCTGACAAAATCCCTACTCGGTACGCCCCTTTTTTGTAATTTGATCTTTTTTCTCCTTTTGTCAAAATATACCCTACTCCTATCACTATTCCCAAAATCACAATTAATAAAATAACGGCCTTCTTGTTCATAATCACTTTACTATTTCAATTGATCTACTTAACAACCCCTCGCCCACAGTCAACCCCAACTTCTTTGTCAGTTTATAATTTATCCGCAAGTCATTATCTGCCGTTACTACCGGAATAGTACCAGCCGAGATCCCCTTTAGCACCTTATTAGCAATTGGCGCCGCCAGTTTTCCGAACTTCAAATTATCCGGATGAAAACCCACAATCGGTCCACTAGCCTCTTTCAAAATCAAAGCGCTGCTTATAGGCAGCCTGTATTTGTCGGCAAACTTGTATATTACCTCGTTCACTTCCGGAGTGACCGAAAACGGCTCTACTAATTCCAATATCGCATCTATCCCCGGATCTTTTGCAGCCATCCTCCCATCCAAATACTCTTTCACTTCGGCCGCATTTTCAAACGGCATTATTGTTAAAGTGATACCCATTTTTCTTGCTGCTAAATTCAACTCCGCAATTTGCGATGGAACAGTCGGGTAATTTTTTAAATAGGTAGCCCACACTCTCTTCACTTTTGGCGCAATCTCATGCAAAAGCTCCAATCGACCCACCGCACTTTCCGTAGTTGGGTACCGGACTCCAGTAATGTTATTACCTGGAGTCCTGACATTCTGTACCAAGCCAGTCCCCTCGATAAACGCTAGTCCAAAAACTACCGGCACACCAGAACCTTCAGCCACCTTTTTAGTTTCTATGGAGATTTCAGTACCAATCGGGAACAACAAATCCACTTTCTCTTCAATCATCTTTTGTACCGCTTTTTCATTCCCGATTGGTTGAGATGCCGAAAACACATCGTATGTCACGTTCCTACCTTCTACATAGCCCAACTCTCTCATTGCCTCTTTAAAAGAATCCTGTACGTTTGAAAAAAAGGGATCGAAATCAAAACACCAATTTTGTAAGTTTTTTTGGATTGTGCTTCTTGTTTTTCTTTTGCCAACCAAACCCATCCTCCAACTACCACGGCCAACACTACCACCAAAACAACCACCACAGCTCGAAATTTTTTATTAATCACAAACCCTCATATTTATTAGAACACGTCCCCAAACGAAAGTCCAGCCAACCTGAGGCGGCTGACTCTCTCTGTGTCGGGGAAGGCAGAATTGAACTGCCGCCAGACGCACCCCATGCGCCTATTCTACCGTTAAACTATTCCCCGATATTTGTATTTTACCTTATATAAAGCTAATATTTAACCATGATTTCAACTTTTAAAGAGACTATAGCTAGCATCCGTGATAAAAATTACGCCAAGCTGATAATTGCCAAATCACCTAAGCAGGTGGTCTGGTACTGGTCGAAATATCTTATTCTGGTATCGGTAATATTTTTAGTTATTTCTGTTTTTTCCCTAACGCATTATTTGCCTCAACTGCCTAAGTTTATAAATGATTATTTTCCGGACGGAGTTTTAAGTTCCCGGGACAACTTGCTCTCAACTACCATCAACCAGCCGTATAAAAAGGGCGATACCGAATTTGTTTTCATTATGAATCTGGAAGGCTCTGCCTCCGATCTGGACGCATATGCGGCCGGAGTTCTGGTTTTAAAGGATCAATTAGTTTTTAAAACCAATCCAGATCAAATCCAGACCCAAAAATTCGATAAAGTTCCGAACTTTAGCATCAGTAAAAATGATCTATCGTCATATGTAAGCAAAAATAATCTCAAACTTTGGCTTATTGGCTGTGGCATATTAGTCGCACTGTCCTTAGTTGGGGCTTTAGTTAATTGGACTTTTCGTCTGGTAGTTAACGCATCAGCCGCTTTGCTTTTTTGGATTTCAGCCAAGTACCTTATGAAGAAACAAATCAATTTTATCGATACCTTTAAAATTATTTTGTATGCCAACGTTTTGCCTTTGTTACTTTCATTCTTCCTCTCTTCTCCTCCAAATCCGATTTTTGATTTCTTAAACCTGGGTTTATTTATTTTTCTCAGCTTGAGATGGATTCGCAACTTACCAGATACAGTTGTTGCTGTTCCGGTCCAGACAGAGGTTTCTCACCCTAAACGAAAATCAGTCAAACATTGATTTTTCACTTGCATTTTATTCTGTAACAGGTATATTTGGGGAGATATGAGTAACGACCAAAGACTTCAGGCAATCAAAGTGGCCATGGAGCAAATTGAAAAACAATTTGGCAAAGGGGCAATCATGAAGATGGGAGAAAAATCTGAAAAGTTTGCCATCGATGTTATTTCCACCGGATCAATCGCTTTAGATTTGGCCCTTGGAGTAGGTGGGCTTCCCAGAAGCCGTGTTACTGAAATTTACGGTCCAGAAGCTTCTGGTAAAACTACCCTGGCCCTGCACTGTATCGCTGAGGCCCAAAAAAACGGAGGCACTGCCGCTTTTATTGATGCAGAACACGCGTTAGATCCCGTTCGGGCTGAGGCCATAGGCGTCGATTTGGACAATCTATATATCTCCCAACCGGATACCGGAGAACAGGCCCTGGAAATTGTCGAAACCCTTATCCGCTCCGGTGCCATAGACGTTGTCGTAATCGATTCCGTTGCCGCTCTGGTACCTCGGGCCGAGATCGAAGGAGAAATGGGTGATAGTGTGATGGGGGTTCAGGCCCGGCTTATGTCTCAAGCCTTAAGAAAAATTACCGGCGCCATAGCCAAAAGCCGGACCGTAGTGATCTTTACCAATCAACTCAGGATGAAAATTGGCGTCATGTTTGGTAATCCTGAAACGACCCCTGGCGGAATGGCACTTAAATTTTATTCATCGGTTCGCATTGACACCAGAAAAATTGAAAGCATCAAAGACGGCGATGTGGTAATAGGGTCAAGACACCGAGCCAGAATTGTTAAAAACAAAATTGCCCCTCCATTCAGAGTCGCTGAATTTGATATTTTAAACGATGGTGGAATCAGTAAATATGGAGGCCTGATTGATGTCGGACTCGAACTCGGCGTACTGCACAAAAAAGGTTCATTTGTTTATTTTGCCGAAACCATAATTGGGCAAGGTCGAATTGCTGCTGTAGAATACCTTAAAGAAAACGCAAAAGTTGCCAAACAAATTGAAGAATCAATATGGAAAATAGCCAAAGACATCAAAAAGCCTCTTCCCAAGCAGGTGGGCGAGTCGGAAATAGAAGAGTAGATCTGCTCAACTCCTGCTTTCGTATTTTAAGCCTTCGTCCTCGAAGTGAATCTGAAGTCGTCTCGTTTCTCAAAAAAAAGACCACCGATGCGGATTTGATATCAGAAATTATTACTCAATTAAAACAGCTCAAATATATCGACGATGCCAAGTTCTCTTCCTGGCTTGTTGAGTCCCGTTCTCGCTCCCGGCCCAGAGGCAAAAGACTACTGGTTCGGGAAATGAAAGCCAAGGGCATATCTGCAGATGATATTAAAGTAGAAATAGACGAAACTTCTCTTGCTGGCAAAGCTTTAGAAAAGAAACTTCATGTTTGGAAAAGCCTCCCGTACAAAGAGTTCAAGACCAAATCCTATCGTTTTTTGGCTGCCCGGGGCTTTCCATGGGAGGTCATTGAGAGGGTTACCCGGAAGCTGTATAATGGGCAGGATGTTACTGACGAAGATTAACCAACAAACATATGGGTTTCTATTCTCCTCCGGCAAAAACGACCGGGTCATCTCCTGATCAATCAGCTCAGGCTGAAAACTTGCTTTCTGAAATTGACGCCAGGCTGGATCAGCTTGAGCAACAAAAAGTCGGTTTAAAAAAATTAAACGACGAATACCTGACAAAGTTAGAAAAAGTCAGTGGTTTGGCCCGAGAAGATGCCAAAAAGACCTTACTGGAAGAAGCCCAGAAATTTTATTCTGACGATTTGGCCAAAGTCATTGAGCAAACCCGTCAGGATTTACAGGCCAGATCTGACGAGCTGGCTCAGGAACTGATTGTCTCCGCCATGCTGCACGGCGCCACCGACTATACGGCTGAATATACCGTTTCCACCATTACCTTGTCGGACGAAAACATTAAAGGCAGCATTATTGGCCAAAGCGGTAGAAATATTGCCGCATTTGAAAAAGCCACTGGAGTCGAAATTGAAATTGAAGAAGGAAATACCATTAAACTGTCCTCATTTGATTCTCTGCGCCGGGAAATTGCCAGGAGAAGTTTGGAATTCTTAATCAAAGACGGACGAATTCAGCCGTCCCGGATTGAAGAAGTGGTAGCGCAAACCAAAAAGCACATGGATACGGTTTTAATGGATGAGGGTCGCAAAATTTGTAGTTCCTGCGGAGTTTATAACCTTCACCCGGAATTGATTGCTCTGATTGGCAGATATCGTTTCCGTTTTTCATATGGGCAAAACCTGGGCATTCACACCATTGAAGAAACAAAAATCGGAGTTCAATTGGCTCATGAATTGAATCTCTCGGCCAACAATCTTGAGCTGATTCGCTTAGGTTGTTTGCTGCACGACATAGGAAAGGTGGTAACTGATGAAGAGGGAACCCACGTTCAACTTGGAGTCCAGGTTCTGAAAAAGTACGACATGCCGGAAGCTGTAGTTAACGCCGTAGCTGAACATCACGAAGACAAGCCGTTTTCTTCCATAGTTTCCCGGATTGTTTGGGTAGCTGATGCAATTTCCGGATCACGTCCTGGGGCTCGCTATGAGCCGCACGATGCTTATGTTAAAAGACTGCAGCAGATTGAAGACATCGGGAAATCTTTCCCTCAGGTCCAGGAAGTTTATGCTTTTCAAGCCGGCCGGGATGTTAGGGTTATCGTCAAACCTGAATTGGTTTCTGATTCCGAACTTACTATTTTAGTCGCAAAAATTAAACAGGGACTGGAAAAAAATGCCCAATATGTTGGTCAGATAAAGATCACCGCCGTACGTGAAGTGCGGGCAACTGATATCACGAAAGCAAAATAATCACCGTACTTCTTGACATTTACTCCCCGGTATAATATTTTTGGCTTACACATGAAGTTTTTTGGAGAGGAGGTGAAGATAATAAATGACTAAACAACAAATGTTTGAAGTAGTTGCCAAAAAAGCTCACTTGACCAAAAAAGCCGCTCGCGAGTCTGTAGAAACTTTGCTCGAGGAGGTCCGTAAATCATTGGCCAAAGGAGAAAAAGTCGTTCTATCTGGATTTGGAACTTTCAAAGTTACTCGGGTAAAAGATAAGCCGGTTATCGTACCCCGAACCAAAGAAAGAAAGATCGTCAAAGGTCACAGAGTCGCCAGGTTCACTCCCGGTAAAACTCTGAAAAAAGCAGTTAAATAGTTTTTAATTATTTAATTGGCACATCGTTTGGAAAAAAACGAGGCACTTTCGCCTCGTTTTTTGGGCTTAAAAAAGAGGTAAAATACAAAAATGCGCAAATACATAGCTTTTGCTAAGGCAACCTGGCAACTGACCCTCGCCTATCGGGGGGAGAGTTTTATATGGTTAATCCTGGAAATCATACCCATGCTGATTTTCATCAGTTTTTGGAATAGTTTGTTGGAAACTCAACGTATCACCCACGCCCAATTTTCTCATCTGGTGTTGTACTATCTGCTCACATTAATAGTTTCACGGCTCACCGCTATTCATTTTGAAGACTGGATAATCGAGGAAATCAAAGACGGAAAAATCAGCCGTTACTTATTAAAACCGTTTTCTTACAAGTTGTATTTACTCTCCAGCGAAATTACCTGGCGGGTTTCCGGGTTAATATATTTACTCCCCGCGCTTCTTCTGTTTGTACCGATTCTGAGTAATATCGAAATATCTGCTCCGGGATTACCACAAATCTCAGGCAGCCTTCTTATCTTATTTCTGGCCTTTCTTCAGCGTTATTTCTTGGGGTTTTTAATCGGTATTGCCGCTTTTTGGTTTGAACAGTCAAAATCATTAATTCACCTCAAGTGGATGTGTGAGGGAATATTTGGCGGCGCTTGGCTGCCTTTATATTTTTTCCCTGACTGGTTACAAAAACTGGCCCGGCTCACCCCTTTTTATTCCTGGTTCTTTTATCCTTTGGAAATGCTTCTGAAACCTCTCAATGCTTCTGCCTTTGTTATCAATTTAGCTCTGGCCGTGTTTTGGACTCTAAGTTTGTGGCAATTATCAAAATTACTCTGGAAGAAAGCCATCGTTAAATATTCAGCCGTTGGCAATTAATATGCGTCGCTACATTAAACTGATCTTTCATATGATTTCCATCTCCTGGATGCAGGCCATGGAATATCGCAGCGATTTTATCAGCTGGATGCTTGTAGATACTGGCTGGTCGATCATGGATTTAGCCTTTTTTACTTCGCTCATTAACTTTACTCAGGTGATCGGCGACTGGAACAAAGGTCAGTCGCTGGTCGTTTTGGGTGTGTTTAGGCTTTTGGTTATTCCGGTCTGGGGTTGGATGTTTAATAGTTTCCATCTGCTACCTCGCTTAGTCTCCGAAGGTCGTTTGGATATGATTATTACCAAACCAGCCGATAGTCAGTTCTTGGTTTCCACCAGAAACTTCAGTTTTTCCATTTTACCCTCACTTGTCACCGGCTCGGCTTTCATCTGGATGGGCTTTAATTTACTGGGTTTTGTTCCCAACGTATATCAGATATTGCTTTTTCTTTGGCTGACTTTAGTATCAATTACGCTTATGTACGCCTTGTATTTTCTTACTATGACCGCCGTTCTGTTTACCGATCGCTTGGATAATCTCTACCACATATTTACGGCATTTTATGACTCTTCCAAATACCCGGCCCAAATCTATCCGGTTTTCTGGCAACATCTCTTAACCACAATTTTTCCGCTGGCCTTGATGATTGTTGTTCCGGCTGAATCACTCTTTTTACCCGTAAACATCGTTAGACTGGTTCAGTTTCACCTGTTAACCGTTGTGTTTCTTTTCGTAGGTCGCCGGGTTTGGTTTGCCGGTCTTCGTCGCTATTCGTCCGCCAGTTCCTAGGAGTACAATCAACCGATGAAGCGGTATTGGTTGGTATTCACGCAAAATATTTCTCAGGTTTCCACCTATCGGTTTCATATTTTATTATCCTTATTTCAGAATTTAGTTCAGCCCGCAATTCTTTTAGTAGTTCTATTTTTAATTAAACCTTCAGGAGAAATTACTTTTGCCCAACTCCTGCCTTACTATCTGCTGGTTGCCTTAATTTCCCCGCTGACTATCAGTAATATCGACGAAGAATTGGATGAACTGACTGCTAGTGGTGATATCAATAACTTTTTAATTAAGCCGTTTTCCTTAACCAAGTGGCTCTACGCCAAAGCCTTAAGCGAAAAGCTGACCATGCTTTTACTGCTTTGCCTTCCTCTGGGTCTGGCCTTTGTTTATAACCATTTAAACCTTTTTCAAATTGCTTTGGTTATGCTGATTATTGTTTTATCGTTTTCGCTATCTTTCTTTCTGAGTTTTTTTATCGGAATCAGCTGCTTCTGGATTGAAGATTTTTGGGCCATTCACAACGTTAAATACGTTGTTATTTCTTTCCTGGGTGGGCTGATCCTGCCTTACCCGTTCTTTTCTCAGGTTTGGCAGGATATCCTGAAATTCACCCCTTTTCCGTATTTAGTTAATTTTCCCATCAAATATATTCAGGGTCAGGTTTCACCCGAGTCGATTGTCATTACTTTAATTTGGTTGGTGGTTTTGATTATTTGGTCGGAGCTTTTTTTAAGAAAAGCCATCTCGAAATATTCATATGTTGCCGCTTAAGATTTTTAAAACCATTTATTCTGCCCGGCTGGGTAAGGATTTTAGTTTGCCGCTTTGGTCTCAGATTTTTTCTCACGTCGGCTCGTTGTGTTTCTTTTTCTTTCACCTTTTATCTTTTCAGCTGTTTATAAATAAATTTTCCTTCCCGGGTTGGCCCGCGGTGGATTTATGGGTTTTATTATTTACTTTTGAAATTTTTACTTATTTGGCTTTCTTTTTATTTTGGAAGGGTTTTAATCACACCATTCGGGACGTTAACACCGGAGGATTTGACCTGATTATTACCAAACCTGTCTCAACTATTCTGATAACAATTTTTCGCGGCGGTGGGTTGCACAACCTAACCTGCGCTTTCCTGGGTATTTTATTTTTATTCATCCATGTCGTGACCAATAATCTATCTGTTTCACCACTATCCGTAATTGGTTTTTTGTTTAGCCTTGGGTTTAGCCTTTTTACATTTCTTAATTTGTCGCTTTGTTTTATCGCCCTGACTTTTCATTTCGGCAAAGTGACCGGTCTGGCATATGCCAGCTTTCAGGTCCAGGAAGTATACAAATACCCTTCCCAAATATATCAAAACTCTAACTTGCTCTTTGCCGTTGCTTTTATTTTTCTGTCACTTTTTACTACATTTCCGGCCAGTATCCTGTTAGGAAAGTATATCTCTCTTTTGAATGCCGGCATTTATATCGGTTTTTCAATTGCTATTTATTTACTATCTAGAATCATCTGGTCTTGGAGTCTTCATCACTACTCTTCCGCCAGCTCTTAGAGTAAAATTACCGCATGTCTCAGATTTCGGTTTCCGGTCTTAAAAAATACTATAAAGTTCATCAAAAAGAACCGGGACTTTCCGGATCAATAAAATCGCTGTTTAATCGTAAATATTATGACGTCAAAGCCGTAGACGACGTTTCATTTGAAATAGCCGAAGGCGAATTGGTCGGTTTTATAGGTCCCAACGGGGCCGGAAAAACTACCACCTTGAAAGTTCTGTCAGGTCTTTTATACCCCACCTCTGGGCTAGTTAGTGTATTAGGCTACACCCCCTGGGATAGAAAACCGGCCTTTCAAAAGCAGTTCTCCTTGGTTATGGGTCAAAAAAATCAGCTCTGGTGGGACTTGCCGGCTATTGAATCTTTTATTCTGAATAAGGAAATCTATGAAGTTCCCGACGATAAGTACAAAAAGACCCTTGATGAGTTGGTTGAATTATTGGAAGTTGGGGAGTTTCTGAAAGTTCAGGTCAGAAAACTGTCTTTGGGCCAGAGAATGAAAATGGAATTAATTGCCGCCCTGATTCATTCGCCCAAAATTCTTTTTCTGGATGAGCCGACGATTGGGTTAGACGTAGTCATGCAAAAAAAGATGCGCGACTTTATCAAACAATACAATCGGAAATATCAATCCACCATCATTCTCACTTCTCATTACATGGACGACGTTAAAGAACTGTGCGAGCGGGTGGTAATTATCGATCACGGTAAATTAATTTTTGACGGCAAATTAAACGACATCATCAAAAAATATGCCGACCACAAGCTTTTAAGCGTCGTATTTTCTAAATCCGTTGACAAGTCAGCCCTTTCCAAATTCGGGACGGTCAAAGAATTTGAGTTTCCTAAAGCCGCCATTTCCGTCAAAAGAAACCAGGCTCCCAAGATAGCAGCCCAAATTCTGGAAGAATTTCCCATCGAAGATTTAAACATTGAAGAGCCTCAGATTGAAGACATCATCCGGGAAGTTTTCACCGGAAAAGATGTTGCCTGAAAATGAAAAAGTATCTAACGGTTTTTAGCCTCTCGTTTCAGAATGAATTTACCTACCGGGTGAATTTTATTCTCTGGCGGGTCCGTAATGTCTTACGGGTCTTAATGACTTTTTTTCTCTGGCACAGTGTTTTTTCATCCAACAAAATAGCCTTTGGCTATACCGGCCAGCAAATGTTTGCCTATGTCTTCTTGGTTTTAATTATTACCTCATTTGTTATGTCTGCTCCGTCAAACGACAACATCGGTGGGGAAATCGGCGGCGGAAACCTAAACAATTTTTTGGTCAAGCCCATTGGTTATTTAAAATATTGGCTGACCCGGGACTGGGCCAGTAAGCTTCTCAATCTTTTATTTGCCGGTGTTGAGATCACTCTTCTCTGGTTTCTGTTGCGTCCGGCCATTGCTTTTACTTCCTCAATCCCTCAGCTACTAGTCGGCCTGCTTCTTTGTCTTATGGCATCCTTAATTTATTTCGTCGTTACCAAGTTGGCCATTTCGGTTTCTTTTTGGGCTCCGGAAAACACCTGGGGGCTGATGTTTGTCATTTTGGTGTTTATGGAAACATTAGCCGGCGGAATTTTTCCATTAGATGTACTTTCTGCTCCGGTCAACAATTTACTTTTACTTACTCCGTTTCCGTATTTAATCTACTATCCGATTGCTGTTTTGGTTGGCAAATTATCTCTGAGCCATTCATTTTTTATTTTTACTCTGTCCGTTTTGCAGTTAATTTTTTATTCTTTAATTTTAAAATTCGTTTGGAAAAAGGGGTTAAAAAATTACGGAGCCTACGGTGGTTAATATGAAAAACCTTAGAGTCATTCTTCGCTACTCAGTCAATTCTTTCCAGCAAACGTTATCCAACTTGCCGGTATTTTTTATTTTTTTGTTTAGCAAAATAGTTCGATACGCGCTTTTTGGCATATTTATTTTCACTCTTTTCTCTCAGGTCAGTCCGGCCGCCGGCTTTACCGGGATTCAGATGTTGATGTTTTATTTAATTTTTAATCTGATTGATACCACCTCTCAGCTTTTGTATCGCGAGGTCTATCGGTTTCGTCCTTTAGTGGTTTCCGGCGGATTTGACCTGGTTTTAACCAAACCCTTTCCGCCTCTGTTACGGGTTCTTTTAGGTGGACCGGATTTAATGGATTTGGGTATGCTTCTGATTATCATTTCCCTGCTTGTTTATATTTCCGGCACGTTTATTCACCCCTCACTTGACCAGACACTGATATTTTTTCTGTTATTTATCAACTCTCTGGCTCTGGCCACTGCCTTTCACATCTTTGTCTTGGGTATCGGAATAATTACTCTTTCCGTAGATCATTTGGTTATGATTTACCGCGATCTGACTAGCCTAGTTCGTATTCCGGTTGATTTTTTTACTGACTCTCTCAGATTTTTACTGACATTTATAATCCCGGTCGGTATCATGTTTACTTTTCCGGCCAAAGCCCTGATGGGCCTGCTGTCCTGGCCGCTGGTTGTCTTGTCATTGTTAATTTCAACCGCTGTCCTATCGCTCTCTTTTTTCTTTTGGCGCTACAGTCTTCGCTTCTACCAATCAGCCAGCAGCTAGTTACTTTGACAAGTCCTTTATTCCCAGTAGTCCCCAGGGGATTATTTCTGCCACTACCCCGTAAACAATTTTTGTAACCAATTCCTTTACTTTTATTTTCCCTGGATTTGCCATTTCACTTTGCCACCGTTTTAGTACGGCCAATCTGTCGGGGTTATCGTATTGCTGTTGGAGAGTTACCGCCCTTTGCATCATTGACACGTTGTTTTCTCTTAAGGCCAACCTGGCCCAAAGCACCGCTTTTTGGCTGGAGTCTGTCCATACCTCAAGCTCTTCTTTTATCCCCGGCTCACCGTCTCTGATTCTTTTTTTCATTCTTTCCATTTCAACTTCCTGTAGGACATCCTCCGGCCCTTGGGTTGACTCATCAAACCATCTATATAAAGGTTCAATAAGTTGCCTGTTTAGAATCTTTCTTCTCTGATAACCGGCCCTAAATGCCCAGTCTTCTCCGGCTACCAACATAATCAGTCCGGCTTTGGACCTGGTTTCCAAAGAAACTTGTGGATCGTCGAAAATTTGCTGTGACTGCCTGATGGCTGCAATCCATCCCAGGCATACTATACTGGCCAGATTGTTTCTGGTTTGTTCAGCTTTGATTAACCGTGCTTCGGCTTCATTTTGTTTCATGTCCTATAGTCAAATTATAATATATAATAATGAACATGTCTAAGCTTCTCGTCGTCTGCGGTCCTACCGCCACCGGAAAGACCTCCCTAGGCCTGAAAATGGCCCAAAAGTTTAATGGTGAAATAATTTCCGCCGACTCCAGGCAGGTCTATGCCGGCATGGATATCGTGACCGGAAAAGATTTGCCGCCGGCAGTCACTTCTCAGGTCTCAAATCTCAGCTGGCAGGGTCGATTTCTCAAATATTATGAAATTGAAAAAATTAAAGTTTGGGGTTATGACCTGGTTAACCCCGACCAGGATTTCAACGTTTCATTTTGGAACGAGTGTGCCAAGATTCTTATTTCCGATATTCGTTCTAGAGGCAAACTTCCTATAATAGTCGGCGGCACCGGTCTTTACCTCAAATCACTGACCGTTTCAATGCCGGATATTGATATCCCTCAAAACCCGGATCTTCGTTTAAGTCTGAAAGACAAATCCGCAGACGATTTATTGGATTATTTAAGTCTACTGGATTTTGCCAGAGCCCAACAATTAAATTCTTCTGACAGAAAAAATCCCCGTCGCTTAATTCGGGCTATTGAGATTTCCCAATTTAAATTATCCGGCGGCGTTAGTGCTTCCCAACCGAAAGCCCCCACTGATGTTTTTTCCATATGTTTAACGGCCCCTATCCAGTTTCTCAAATCCCGAATAGACCAAAAAATTTCCCAGCGTATTGCCGCTGGGGCTTTTTTTGAAGCTCAAAACCTGTTGGCTACTTTTCCGCCCGATCTTTCGTCTCTGTCTGCCTGCGGATACAGAGCCTTTTGTAATCCGGATTGGGAAAGTTCCTGGAGCAGGTCCGAACACCAGTATCTCAAGCGCCAGCTAACCTGGTTTAAAAAACAACCGAATTTGTTCTGGTGTGATATCAGCACTGACTCTTGGTCGGATTTGTGTTTTAGTGCGGTTACTAACTGGTATAATAATTAGTAAGATGCCCTCAAAAATTGAGATCTCTCACAACACCATAATTTTCATTGCCGTTTTCGCTTTTTCTCTCTGGTTGGTTACCCAGGTCTGGGACATACTTTTGCTGTTTTTTATCGCTCTGATTATCATGTCCGCCCTTAAGCCGGCTGTAGATCTGCTGGAAAGATTCAAACTTCCCCGGGGCCTTTCCATAATTATAGTTTACGTAGTTATGTGGATCCTGCTCGGCGGTTTGGTTGCCAGTTTGATTCCTCCCCTTATCGATCAGACCCGGCGCTTGGTTTATTTGCTGCCTCCCACTTTGGGAAATATTGATTATTTAAGCGCTCACGAACAGGAAATCACCACCCAGATTTTGAGTAGTGTCGGGTCTATTCCCCAAAACATTCTCAAAATCGCCGTCGACTTGTTCGGCAACGTTTTAAACGTCATTACCACCATGGTTATTTCTTTTTATCTGCTTCTGGAAAGAGAAAGTTTGGACAAACACACCCTGGCCCTAGTTGGCAAAAAGAACACTCCCATGATTATGGAACTTTTTGGCCGTATCGAGACTAAATTGGGCGGATGGATCAGGGGTGAATTAACCCTGATGCTGGCTGTAGGCTCACTGACCTATGTCGGCTTGAAGATTCTTGGTATAGATACCGCCTTGCCCTTGGCAATATTAGCCGGACTTCTGGAAGTAATCCCCAGTATCGGGCCGACCGTTTCTGCCATCCCCGGAATTCTTATCGCCTTAACCATTCATCCGTTACTGGCCGTTTCTACCGCTGCCCTGTATTTCCTGGTTCAATTTTTTGAAAATAACGTCCTGGTGCCTCAGGTTATGAAAAAAGCCACCGGCGTTAGCCCTCTTATCAGCATTCTTGCTTTAATGATCGGCTTTCGCTTGGCCGGAACCGTTGGGGCTATCCTGGCTATCCCCGCGGTATTGATGGTCCAGATTGTCGGCAACCAGTTTTTCCCCTCGTATTTTACAACTGAAACCCCGGAAACTTCCCCAAGTAGAGTAAAATAGTACTTGCCTGGAGGTGGGCGACTACTCCTTTATGGTCCGTAAGGGCAATGGGGGAGAGGAAAGTCCAGACAGCCAAAGACAGGGTGTCCGGCGGAAAGCCGGAACGCGTAAGCGCTAGTTTAGAGCAACAGTGACGAACCGAGGTTATGCTCGGGTGAAACGGGCAATCCTCCCCGCTGCAATCTCCGAATTGGTTGCTAAAGTCGGTCGTCTTTCCGAGTCAACCTAAAGCATGAGAGCATCAGACAGATTGTCGCTTTAAAACAGAATCTGGCTTATTCACCTCCAGGCAAATATAATTGCCGTATGACACTTTCACCCGACATTTTTGCCAACAGAGGCGCCTTCCAGGGCCTGGTTTCCCTCATCTTTGGGGTGTTGGTTTTGATGTTTCCTAAAATTCTCAACTACCTGATCGCTTTTTACTTTATCATCACCGGACTGACTGCCATTCTTCCCTACCTTCGTTAACATGCCAAACCTTTTGGACAAACGTAAGATCAGTTACAAAGATCGACCCATTCTCTTTATCGACTTAGAAACTACCGGCCTTGACGAAGACATCCATGAAATAATTGAAATTGCCGCTTTGATTGTTCACCAGCCCGGCTTAACCGTTGCCAATTCCTACTACACCAAAATAATTCCCCAACATATCGAATCCGCTGACCCCAAATCTTTAAAAATTCTAAATTATTCCCCCAAGGATTGGCAGGATGCCATCCCTTTAAAACAGGCTCTGACCGAGTTAAGTCTTCTGGCTCCGGACAGCATTCTGGCCGGCTGGTCTGTCCAAACCGAATGGGATTTTCTAAATGCAGCAGTAAAGCAGCTGGATCTGCCGTATTTTTACACCCACCGGCTCCTGGAGGTCTATACGCTGGCTTTTAGTAAGCTTCGCCACCTACCTGAGCTTAATTACCTTAATCTGCCCTCTGTGGCTCGTCATCTGGGAATTCACCTGGATCAACACAAACCGGATTCTGACATTCGGGCCACTTTTGAAATTTTCAAAAAACTGGTCTGACCACCAAAAACCCCGCCAAGTTTACGTAAACACAAATCTTGCGGCGGGGCCTCTGGAAAAAGGAAAATTACTTTTTTCCTCCAATCTTGTACATTCCTGTACCACAGGTTGGACACTTTCCTTTTAAAGCCTTTTTACCATTTTTCATGGTGACTTCTTGAGCGTTTGGATCATCTCTCTTCGCTCTACATTTTACGCAATACATAGACATTTTTAATCACCTCCTCTCACTAATAAACAGATGTTATTTTTTGTAACAGGGGAAAAACCTGTTGCCATCCGCCTCGATTTAAATAGGTTGCTAACATAAATTGCAAAATCAAGGCCAGAATAGCCACGACCAGGCTCTTTGTCAAGTCCGAGGAAATTAATTTAAGGGACAAGGGAATTTCAGAAACATAATAATTCACTTTATTTTCCGTAGCTTTGGCAGTTGTTTTATATTCATATTTTTCCGAAACGTTACTCGTAATTGTCGAATTTAAATTACTTCTTCTTTGCAAAGCTGTGATTTTTTGGGCCCGTGTTCTTCTTTTGGCCATGGCGATATCGTATAGCTACGTTTGCCAAAATGCAATCCTATCTAATCGGCCTCTTTACTAAACCCCCCTCCAGGTGGCATACTAGACCGATCTATTCTTATGAAAAAAAATACCCTGGTTCTGGTTTCATTGATTCTCTTTTTAGTCACTACCGGAGCCTCATATACAGTTTTTTCCTCAACCGCCTCTCGTTCCCCCGGTACTAAAATTGTTACTCCGGAGCCCGGAAACACTTCCGGCAAACCCACTCCCACACCTAAAGTTGATCCCTCATTGCCCAAAACCGCCGTTTGTCCTCTAAACGGGGCCATGTTCACTGAATTGGAAAAAGAGGTTTGGATG
>Ga0208958_1000556_pt1 | contig 44073 bp, 42 predicted proteins | sample RifOxyB1_FD_184032 | JGI IMG/M metagenome (GOLD analysis project Ga0208958, IMG submission 184032) | Soil microbial communities from Rifle, Colorado - Rifle Oxygen_injection B1 (SPAdes) | ecosystem: Environmental > Terrestrial > Deep subsurface > Rock core/Sediment | place: Rifle, Colorado...
TGATGGTGAAGAATTAGAGTTGCCTTACGAAGAAATGACACAGCGCTTGCAGACAAGTGGATAGGATTTATAGGTTAACCCAAGGTGTAAAACAACTTTGGGTTATTTTTATTTATGGTATCCCACTTGACAAAGTTATAGGAAGGTATATATATTGTCGTTATGTTAGCTGGATCCTCTAGTTGGAATAATATTGAGAGGAACGTTGCTTGAAAGAGCCGCCGAAGGGCGGTTTTTTTGTGGCTACTGAAAGGGGGTGAAGAAGATGAAGAGAATACTTTTAAGTATCATGACAATTGCACTTGTGGCTGTTGTAGGAGTTGGGGCAACAAGAGCATATTTTAGTGATGTTGAGATAAGTGAAGATAATACCTTTGAGGCCGGTGTTTTAGATTTGGAGGTAGATTTTGATGGGTACTATAACAAAGAAGTTGATGGACAACCTAATGCTGGTCATTGGGTAATGACAAGTATTAATGATGGCCAGAAATTTTTTGACCCAGAATTTCTTTCTGATTTGAAACCTGGAGATTATGGTGAAGGAACAATTAGCCTTCATGTAGATAACGATGCTTGGTTGAGAGCTGTGATTAGCGAGGTTCATAATGATGAAAACGCTTGTACAGAACCTGAAGCAGAGGTTGATGCAAGTTGTGATAATCCAGGTCCAGGTCAGGGTGATTTAGCTCAGTATTTGGAGTTTATGACATGGGTTGATGATGGTGATAATATCTACGAGCCTGAAGGGGAGACTCCAGAGCGTTTGTTGTTTGATTGGTCACCAGCGAGTGATGTTTTGGGAGGTATTTGGTGGGATCTTGGAATGATCTCATCTAGTGAAGTTCATTACTTGGGAGTTGCTTGGAGAGTACCTGAAGAAGTTGGAAATATTATCCAATCTGATTCATTGGATGCTGATATAACATTTGAAGTCGAACAGTATAGACATAATGAAGATGGTCCGAGCTGGAACGACTAAGTTTTGATTTTAGTTTGCGGTGGGGAAGAAATACTTTCCTACCGCAGGCTAAGTAGAATTTAGAAAGGAACAAATTGAAAAAGATTTTAAATTTAGTTTATTGGGGAATTTTGATAATTATATTGTTGATTGCTGGGGTTTTGGTGCTGTCTACTTTTGATACTCCACTGAATATTAGGGTGTTTAGTGTGCAATCTGGATCAATGGAGCCTGCAATTCGACTGGGCAGTTTGGTAGTTGTAAGGGGAAGTGAAACTTATGGAATTGGGGACATTGTGACGGTTGTGGGAGAGAGAACTGTGAAGGAGACTGTAACACACAGGATAGCTGAGAGGGTAGTTGATCCGGATAATGGGCGAATTAGTTACCGGCTTAAAGGAGATGCAAATGAAGAGGCAGATCGTGAACTGGTTCCTTCAGGTCGGGTAATTGGGAAAGTGATTTTCTCTATGCCGTATGTGGGGTATTTAGTCAGTTTTGTTCAGAGCCAGGTTGGGTTTATGGCTCTTATTATTATTCCGGCAACAATTTTGATTTATTCAGAACTGATGGTGATTAAAAAAGAGATTAGGAAGATGTTTTTTAAAAAAAGAAAAAAAGCAGATGAAGATATGGAAGAGGAGGAAGAAGATGAATAATTTTATCAGAAAAGTATTATTGTTTTTGGGAGTGGCTTTTGTGCTTTTGGGTGTAAGTGCAAAACCAACCCTTGCCTATATCTATGATAATGAAGTATCAGAAGAAAATACTTTTGGCTCAACCAGTCTTGACATGACACTGACTTCAGAGACGAGTGATTTTTTCCCAGAGGAAGGACTGCTTCCTGGTGTCGGCGTGGGTCGTACGGTTTCAGTTGGGAATGTTGGAGAGTTACCTTTTTACTATAGATTGGAATATGAATATGTATCAGGGGACAGTGATTTTTGTAATGCACTTACTGTAAATATTGACAGTGGTGTGACATACAGCGGACCATTAACAACTAATCCGCATGTTATTGGTCCTTTGTTTTCAGCTTCTGGATCAGCGGATTTTGATTATCAAATAACACTCCCTTCGGATACTGATTCGAGCCTTGCTAACAAGAGTTGTCAATTTAATATTAAGGCTTATGCTTGGCAGGAGGGTGGAGGGGTGGGAAGTGGATTTTGGGATGTGGAAGTTCTTCTTAACGATATTTCAAGTGGAGAGTGGGGAGGGGAGCCTGAGCTTGTAAAGATTGTGGTTAATGAAGTTTGCTATGATGTTGATACTCCTTCTCAGGGAGATGATGGGGGTGGTCCAACATCTGATGAATGGGTCGAGCTTTATAATCCAAATGATTTTGCGGTGAATCTTAAAGATTGGACTTTATCTGACAATTCAGTTTCTCGGACGATTAGCCATAGTAATAAATATATTCCAGCACATGGATTTGCAGTTATTGCAAAAGCTGCTCAGACTTGGACTTATTGGACGATCCCAGGGGAAGCTGAAAAAATTGAACTTGGGGATAATATTGGGAATGGACTTGCCAATGATGGGGATAGGGTAATTTTAAGAGATAATAACGGAGTTGAAATTGATGCGGTTAGTTGGGGGGATGATATAACTGCTTTTACTCCGTCTGTGGGGGATGTTGTTGAAGGACATTCAATTTCAAGAGTGGTGAAGGGAGTAGATACTGATGCGGCGGTTGACTGGATGGACACTTATGGGGGATCTGATCCTGTTGGGCCAAACCCAGGAACTAATCCTCATCCACCAGCGGTATCAAGTATTTTGTTTACGCCACTCTTTGTCAGTCTTGATCCCTTTCCAAGTCCAACACCTGAACCCTTAGTTTTAGAGGCACCGCCAACACCAAGTCCAAGTCCTGAGCCAATACCTATGCCCAGTCCAACACCTGAGACGTTAGTCTTAGAAACTCCTGTACCAACACCTGATTTAGTTAGCTCTCCAATACCCTCTCCAACACCAAGTCTAGAGCCAAGTCCGACAAGTACCCCAGCTGTTGTTGATCCGATTGCAACTCCCAGTCTCAGCCCTGTACCAACACCCAGTCCCAGTCCGGCATCTGAAGCAGTGCCAGATCTACCTGTGGTAATTGTGCCAGAACCAACAATATTACCAGTCAATGAAGAAAGTTAATTTACTGCTTATAATTTTAGCAAGTTTTTTGGTTTTTGGTGCTCGGGAAGTTTTGGCAGAGAGTGATATGACAGTTACTTGTGATGGTGTTGGCGATTGTGTGATGTCTCCTGTTTCGGGAGGAAGTTTATTTAATGAGACTGGAATTCTACCAGGTGATTCAGTAGAGCGGATTTTGAGTGTGATTAATGAAGATCAGGGAAATAGCTGCGAGCTTTTGATGGAGGTAACAGATTATGAAGAAGAACCGAGTGGTTTTTCTGACAGGCTATTTACTTCACTACAGAAAAATGGTGGTGATGTATTTGGTTCGCGCTCTGGCGGGCAAGCACTGCCTGGAATTAGCATGAAAAATATCTATCAATTGGGACTTGTTAATTTAGGCCAAATAGAAGCTAACGAAACAGCTAATTTAAGCTGGTTGACAACATTTGATTTGAATGCTGGGAATGAATTTCAAGGTGCAGAAACAATTTTTGATTTTGAGGTTCGTTTTACTTGTGGAAGCGAAGAAGGTGAGACTTTGCTTCTTTTGGCAAAATCAAATGATACGGGAGGAGCTAGTCGGTCACCAGGGTCTGAAGTTACCTATACTTTGACTGTTTCGGCTTTGCAGGATCTTTCAAATGTAGTTGTCTCGGATCTTCCTCCGGATGGGTTTGATTATGTAGTTGGTTCGTGGACTGGTACGGCGGTTGAGCCGGTTTATTCGTCACCTGGGAAATGGGTGATAGGTGATATGTTGGCGGGGCAAATAATTAATCTGACATATAAGGTGGTAATAAACTCAAGTGTTGATCCAGGAACTTATCCTGATTTGGCTTGGGCTAAGGGGGAATATTTGGGAGGAGATGTATATGCGAATGCTGATTCTGGATTTTTTGTGGGGACTGAAGTTTTGGTGAATGTCTCAGCTCAAGGAAGCATTAGTTTTGAAGGACAGGTTCTTGGTATATCAGATGAAATTCTACCGGCGACGGGTGCTGAAACTAAATGGCTGTTGGTGGGATTTTTACTTATGATATTTGGTGGAGGAAGTATAATTTATGGCGCAAGAAAGGAGAAAAATGAAGAAAATAATTAATATTGTTGTTGTTTTTGGCTTTTTATTGTTTTTGTCTTTGGGAGAGATTTTTGCGGGTAGTTTGACTGTTCGGATTGAGAAACCAAGTTCACCTACAAGTAAAAAGGATTTTCGGATTGATTTTGTTTCACTGGATCTTGAGCAAAGAACAGTTCAAGTTGATTGTTATTACAAAAAGCCTGGGGGAAGTTTTTCGTTATTTGAGTCCAAGAACCTAAAAGCTGGAGGAGATAGTGGATACTGCCAAGTAGATAGTGGAGAAATTAGTGAGCGGAGGGTTTATGATTTTTATGTTGTTGCGAATGCGGGAAGTGATAGTATAACCAGTGCAAGTGTAGCTGTGGAATATGACGACATTGGTCCAGGTACTCCAACTGATTACAGTAGAGTTAAACAACTAGATGGTTGTTCGTATGAGATTAAATTTAAAACAGCAAACGATAATAATGAAACTGCAAAGGTTGAGCTTTATCGCTCAATGAGTGCTAATTTTACTGCTGATTCGAATACTAGAATTACCCAGGTTGGGATGGGATCAAATTTAGAAAGCAAGTTTTTTACCACCTTACCTGATTGCGCTAAGGAGTATTTTTTTGCAATTAGGGCGTTTGATGGAGCGGGAAATGGCTCGGGTGTTGTGGGTGATATGGGAGGAGTGGTATCAATACCAAGAGTTGGAGAGGGAGTGGGAGCAATTAGGGTAAATGAAAGTCAGATTTTGGGAGAGGAGACTTTGCAAGATGAGGCGTCAAATGGTGAAGAAGAAGGCACTCCCAGTCCTGAGGTTTTGGGGGGTGAAACCGATGTAGCTGAAGAAGAAAAAAAAGGGACAAATAGACTGTTTTTGTGGGTAGCGGGTATTGGAGTTTTGATGGGAATGGGACTTGTTTTCTTCAGACGGCAGAGAAAATGAAAATATCAGGGAGTGTATATATTGATTTTGGCAAAATACTTCTATTTCTCTCAGGAATGATAATGTTGTTTTTGTTTGGGCCACTTCTGATCAAAGAAGTGAAATATTTACTAATACCGAAAGGTATTAGCTGGGAAGTAAGTGATAATGGAACTTTTGAACAGAAACAGGATGAGAGAAGTGTTGTTTTGGTAAAGGATTCTGAATTTGGTTTGGTAATTCCCGAGATTAATATTAATGCGAGTATTATTTCTAATGTTGATTCAACAAGACCAAATGTTTACCAAAAAGCCCTGACAAAAGGGGTGGCACATGGATTGGGATCATCCTTTCCAGGAGAAGATGGAAATGTGTTTTTGTTTTCTCATTCATCGCTAAATTTAGCCGATGCTTTTTACTATAATTCTGTTTTTTATTTACTTTATAAACTAACTTTGGGGGATTTGATCTATGTTTACTATAAAGGAGTGAAATATACTTATGTTGTTGGTTCAAAAGAGGTTGTTTTAGCAAGTGAGACCGATTATTTAAAAAAGGGAGACCGTGAGGTGTTAACTCTTATGACGTGCTGGCCTCCAGGTACAAATTTCAAACGTTTGATAATAAGAGCAAATCCGATATAATAGCTTGCTTTTCATTAAGATTCTGATACAATAGTTATTGTTCAGATTACACATACTCTTGAAAGGAGTAATAAAGTTCTTTGATTACAAAAGCGAATTTTACATTTGGTCCGCATGGTGCTATCCGTGAACTTACTGGGGAAATTGCCCAGTGGTGGCAGAATGCAGTGGTCAGAGGTGGTGTTGTTGGTTTAAGTGGCGGGATTGATTCGGCAACAGTAATTCAATTGATGTGGCTGGCTGCCCATAATAATCGTTCTCGTGAAAGGGTGGCACATGTTGTTGGTGTTGTTATGCCTTCAAGTGCCAATCATCCGATGGATGGTGCATATGGGATCAAAGCTGCTCAAGCTGCCGGGATTACTCATTTTGTTTTTTTGCGTGAATCTGACCATTATTTGTATGTAGATTTGTTTCGGGAGGTTGATCAGCTTCATTTTGGAAGTGAGATTAATCTTAAGTCGCTTTTAGCAGAACATGATCTTTGTTTGGTTATTCCAATTCAAGAAGTGGCAGATGCAATGATTGCTACTGTTCCTTGGGTTTTGGAGGACAAATTTCATATCGGCAATCTGTATTCCGAAATCCGGGCGAAAATTTTAAGCCGAATTGCTGGGGATCTGAATCTTCTTGTCATGGGAACTGGCAATTGGGATGAAGACTATGTTTTGGGATATTTTACCAAACGTGGAGATGGCGCGGTTGATAATAATATCCTAGGAAGATTGCCGAAGCGCTTGGTGCGTTTGTTGGCACGGGTGATATTAGTACCAGTTGAAATTATTCAGCGTGTGCCAACTGCCGGACTTTGGTTTGGGCAGACAGATGAGGGAGAGCTTGGTTTTAGTTATGAATTGGCTGAGTCTGTCTGGCGCGGGATCATGCTAAACATGGGTTATCAGTCAATTGCGACTGAGCTTGGTTGCAGTATGGAATTGATTGAAAAGATTGTGAAGATGAATGAGCGGACACAACATAAGCGCGAATTGCCGCTTGTTGGTGGAGTAACGCTTGTTTATCGCTAAGTTTTAGTTGTAGTGCACTTGAGTGAGTATTTATTTACCGTTCAAGTGCATTTTTTTTGATATACTAAATTTAACTGCCCTATGAATTTAGATACTGAGGTTTTAAAGCAAATATTGGTTACGAGTGGATATATTGAGCCTTTGGAATTTGATGATGCTTCTCGGTCTGCTTCTGACTTGGGAAAGGATTTGTATGATGTTCTTATTTTTAGGGGACTTATTAATTCTGATGCACTTTCTAAGCTTATTGCTGAGTATTTGAAGGTGCCATATGTTGATATTCGACATCAGCTAATTGAAGACAGTATTTTGCAGCTGGTTCCAGAAAAAATGGCTAGGATGTATAAGCTTTTGCCATTTAAGAGGGAAGGTGATCAGCTTAAAGTGGCAATGGTTAATCCATCAGATGTAGAAGCGATTGAATTTTTAAAAAGACACACAGGACTTATAATTACCCCTTACTATGCATCTGATGAGGAGATAAAGCGAGCATTGGGACAGTATAAGCGAAACTTTGGTGTTGATTTTGAGCGCATTATTGCTGAAAATCTCAAAAAAGTTGGTGCTTCTTCGGAAGATTTGACTAAGGCGGCTGAAAATTTACCGATTATTAAAGTGCTTGATACAATTTTGGAATATGCCGTGTCTGAGCGGGCAAGCGATGTGCATATTGAGACACAGGAAACACAAGTGATTGTAAGGTTTCGTGTGGATGGACTACTGCGCGATATTATTAAGTTTCCTCGTGGAGTGGAGGAGGCATTGGTTGCTAGGATTAAGATTCTTTCTAATTTGAAGCTTGATGAACGGAGAGTTCCACAGGATGGGCGACATAAATTTAATATGGGGACCGAGCCAATTTCACTTCGTATTTCAATTATTCCTGGTTTTTTTGGAGAGAACGTGGTGATGAGGCTTCTTGATGAATCATCTCGCCCTTTAAGTTTGGAAGAGCTTGGGGTGATGGGAAGAAATTTGGATGTGATCAAGCGAAATTTTAAACGCCCGAATGGCATGCTTCTTGTTACTGGTCCGACTGGAAGTGGTAAAACAACTACTTTATATTCGGTTCTTAATATTTTAAATACGATTAGGGTAAAGATTTGTACGATTGAGGATCCAATTGAGTATAGTATGCCCAGAATTACACAAATTCAGGTAAATTCCAAAACAGGAGTAACATTTGCAGCAGGACTTAGGGCGTTTTTGCGGCATGATCCAGATATTATGATGGTTGGGGAAATTCGAGACAAAGAAACTGCGGAGATTGCGATTCACGCAGCTTTAACTGGGCATTTGGTGCTTTCTACACTTCATACAAATGATGCAATTGGTGCAATACCTCGGCTTCTTGATATGGGAGTTGAGGATTATTTGCTTGCTTCAACAATTAATGTGGTGGTTGCTCAGAGGCTTGTAAGAAAGATATGTAGTTCTTGTATTGCGGAGTATAAACCTGAAGAAGTGTTTTTGACAAAGCTTAACCGTGATTTTGGTGTAAGTTTGGAGAACCTGAAGTTTTATAAAGGCAAGGGTTGCCCAGAATGTAAAGGAAGTGGTTTTATGGGTAGAATTGGAATTTATGAAGTACTTGAGGTGACAGATGAGGTAAGGGATCTTGTTAATAAAGGCTCAGGTGCCCAGGAAATACTGGATTTGGCAAAAAAACAGGGAATGATTAGTATGGCTGATGATGGGTTGAATAAAGTGGCAGGAGGGTTGACAACGATTGAAGAGGTGATTAATGCAATAATGGAAGGATGAGGGAGCGGTCATGAAACTGTATAATTATAAGGCAAAAGATGGGCGTGGAATGATACTTGAGGATATTCTTCAGGCTAATGATGTTAATGAAGTAGCGGGGATTTTAAAATCACAGAATTTGCAGCCTTTGACAATAAAAGAGAGAGAAAAAATGGCTTCTGGTTTATTTGGCGGGAAGATTGCGGTTTCGGAAAAAAGTGCTTTGTGTCGCTTTTTATCGACAATGTTAAAAAGTGGCATGTCAGTGCCTGAGGCGGTTGACATTATTAGGAGTGAAACAAAAAATAAACGTTTAAAAAGAGTATTGTCTGACATTTCATTTCAAACAAGAAAAGGAAAGAGTCTTTCGTTTGTTTTATCACAGTATCCTCATGATTTTGATGAGATTTTTTTGACAATGATTAAAGTTGGTGAAGAGTCAGGAACTTTGGATAAATCGTTTAGGTATTTGTCAGGGCAGCTTGCGGCTGCACACGAGCTTAACCAAAAAGTGATTGGTTCAATGATGTATCCGGCTGTGATTGTTGTTGCTATGGTAGCAAATGGGTTGATGATGACTTTGTTTGTTTTGCCAAGAATTTCTAAAGTCTTTTTAAGATTGGATTTACCACTTCCGATTTATACAAAATATTTACTGACTGTGGGGGAGTTTTTTGGGAGTCATGTTCTTCTTGTTATTTTGGTGACAATTGGATCATTTGTGGGGATTGTTATGTTATTTTTTATAGAGAGAACTAGAAAAATAATGGTTAATATTTTAATTAGAATGCCTTTGGTTAAAAAAGTGGTTGAATATATTGATATTGCTAGGTTTTCCAGAACTTTGGCAACACTTCTTGCAAGTGGTGTGCCAATTATTGATGCTTTGGATTTATCGGCAAATGTTTTAACCCAGGGAGCGATGCAAAAAGAAGCAAAGAGTTTTGGTGAAGCAGTTTCAAGGGGTGAGTCTTTGTCTTCTGTGCTTGTGAATAAAAGAAGTGTTTTTCCAGCAGTGATGGTGCAGACAGTGCGAGCGGGTGAGCATTCAGGATCATTGGACAAAATATTGGCAGAGCTTGCAGATTTTTATGAAAGTGAAGTTGATTTTAGTTTGAAACGTTTGACTTCACTGCTTGAACCTTTGTTAATGCTTGTTGTTGGTGCAGTAGTGGGGGTGATGGTGATTGTGATGATTGCGCCGATATACAGTATTATTGGGGGGTTGCAATCGTCAATTCAAAATTAAATGTTTAAGAATAATAAATATCAGGTTGGGATAGTGATTGGGGTTTTGGTATTAATTCTTTTGGGGATTGTTTTATTTAGTGGTGGCGGGAGTGGCGTTGGATTACTTGGAGAGAAGAAAAGAGAGAAAATTTCAATTCAAAAAGCAGATACAAAATTAACTGTAAGAGCAGACGGAAGGGTGGCAATTGAAAAGGGAGGAAAAACAAGTTATGAGCAGTGGGAGGACGGGAAAGTAACTGCTTTTTTTTCTTACTTTGACGAGAAATACTGGGGAGTGGGTCAGAAGGCAGAGGGGGAAGACAGTGCTGTTATTTTTGACGGGGGTAATTCTTTGAAATTAAGTGATGATGATGAGCTGGTTGATGAGCTTTTGGGAGATGGTGGTAGTGGAGGTTCTGGCGGAGGAAGTGGCGGTGATGATTCATATTTTACAGGAGGGGGTAGTGGAGGAAGTGGGAGCGGTGGAGGTGGGTCTTTGGGTGGCGGGGGTAGTAGTGGCGGAGGCGGTAGTGGGGGTGGTTCTCAGGGTGGTAGTGGAGGTTCTGGGGGTAGTGGTGGAGAAGAAGGAGGCAATGGTGAAGATGGAGAAGAAGAGTGTTTGTATTGGCGGTTAAGTTACTGTGTAAATTATCCATCTCCTACTCCATCACCAACACCAACGCCACCAGGCCTTGGTGAATCAGTTGATTTACCTCCTACTTGTACTGATTTAAATAACCAGACAACAGGGAGAACAACAATTTCAAATGAGCTATGTGTACCTCCATATCAGGAATAAAATAAGATTAAGTTCTTGACGTAGAATTTCTGCCAGTCTATAGATAAAATACTTTAATTTATATTCTTAAAATAATATTTTAAATATATAATCTCTTTCAACTGTTGCAAACAAGAGTAAGAGGGGTATATATTCTTTAGTTAGAGATATTGTGTTACAAGGAACTCTGGTGAGCTAATTGAAAAATAAAAGCAATTCCAGGACTGTGCCGCAACTGTAAAGTCAGAAAACTAACAATATTTTTTTAGAAATGTCCCGAGCAGGAAAATGGAAAGAGAAATATTAATTGAAGTCCGTGATTATTCTTCAGAAACTTTTGAAGGTTTTGTTTTGGATAGGTTTAACCGATTAACACAACAGCCAGATTTAGTTCCTTTTAGCCTTAGTGGAACTGGTTTTTCAATACTGGATCAGATGAGAGTTTATGGTGAGCTGAGAGATGCAGTGCTGATGGGTGAGATTGGTGAAGATACTGCCAAAGAAAAATTTGTTGAAAAAACAACAGAAGACATGGCTGCATTTTATCTTGAATATCTAAAGCGGATTCCGGTTTTACCTATTAAGATTGGCTTTCGAGAAAATAGTGGTGAGCGCGAAGTTATTTGTCCTAAATATGACAGTGCACTGTTATCTGAGATAGTAAGTTGGGAGGAGCGGGAAGGAAAGACAAAGGAAGCAGTGATATCTGCAAGTGATCAGTTGGTACAGGCAGAAGGGCAGACAATGGTTGTATTTACCAGTCCAATTGGTTGGAGTGGGTTTGCACAACCTTATACTGAGACTCAAACTTATGCTTATCTTGTTGATGAAATGGGTAGCTTATCTGGTATGACTGTAAGAAGTTCAATGACTTTAGCTGAGAATGAAGAAATGCTGAGGTTGTTGGGTGGAGCCGGGTTTGTGATTGATGGTTTATCTGAAAAGGAGCGAATAAAGAAGGTGGCTGGGGAAGTGGTGGTTTGTGAGAACGCTAGTATTGATGATCTTTTAGAAGTTATTGGAAAAGTAAGAGGAAGAACTCTTCCTGTTTTTGATGACCAAAGTACAGGACAGAGATATTATTTAGATGAAATAAAAGAAGCAGTTGAAAGAAGAGATGAATTTTTTAGAATTGATGGGCAAATTGAGTCAATTATGGAAGAGTTTGAAAAATATGTTTGGGAAAGGGTAGATTTTTTGAGTTCGCTTGATGAGAATCAGGTGCAAGATCTAATGATTGAGATGGGAAGAGTAGTTTTGACAATGTCTTTTGTTCTGCAAGGAAAAGAGACAGGGGCTGTTGGTGAAGAAGGTGATTATTCAGAATATCAAAGAGCATATTCTTTTGTTCAGAGCATGGGAGGGTGTAATGGTGGAGGGGAAGAGTCTGGGGGTAAAAACAGTAGTGCTGGGGGAGAGAAGTTTGTCAGAAAATGTGGAATGTGTGGTTATGTGCTATTTCGGATGATTAGAGCTGGTTTTAGGTGTCCAAGTTGTGGGGGGGTGTATCGGGGGTGTTAGTTATTCTTCTTTCCAAGAAATTAATGTAAAGTTGTCAGTTGTTGGGAAGTAAGGTGGAGGGGTATAGAGTAAATTGTTGTCGTAATTAATATTTCTTGTTGTAAAGCCGGATTCTAGAGGATCGCCGTAATTCCAGTAAGATTTTGAGTAACTACTGATTGAACCGTTGATGGTGAGACTGTTTCTTACGGCATTGGTTGTACCTTCACACCACCAGAAGTAACCATGACGAATAACACGGCCTTTTTGTGCAATAAGAGCAGCGTTTATTTCAAAGTTGTTTGGGACATTGCGTGTGAAATAGATATCATTTTGGGCAATAAGACCGAGTGAATTAATATTGTTGGGATTGGTGTAGGTTAGGTTGTTTGGAATCCAGATATTCATGTTTTGGGAGGTTAAAGGAAAACCGGCGGCAACAATGCTCATTTTTCCATCTAACACTCCTTCAACCCAAAGATCGTCTTCGGCAAAAACGATTGTGGTGTCGGTGACATTGTAAGTACCTTGATGACTTTCACTATCAATAATTTGGTAGCGCTTACGACATCCGCCTTGTCCGTTTTTACCCAGGCCTTCACCAGGGACGCTGTAGCCATAATAATAACCTGTATTGAGAACAGTATAAACATCGAAGGTATTGTTATTTAGAACGATGTGGTAGCCTGCGTGTCCAGAGGAAGGAAGGTAAAGACCATTTGTTTGGGCGCTATCGCGCATAGTACTAAAGTCAAAGGCAATGGAATCAAAGTCAACTGGTGTGACTGGAAATTCCCACAATGCTTGGTCCTGTCCACTTCCCCAGACACCGGGTTTTTTGGTTGGTGGATGACAACCTGTTTCACTGCCGCATTGGTATTCGTCTTTGGCACTTGTGACTCGGCCGGTATTGATGCCGTCCATTCGAATGCCGTTATTGGAGTGGATATCACCGTTGATTACTGCACCAGGTCCATACCAAACGCTTCCATTATTAAGAAAGACATAGTTAGAAAATGAGGTGCTGCCGTATTGTGCTGTGATGGTTCGCTTGAGATTGGGATAGTTGGTTGTTGTTCCGATTGAGCGAACAGTGACTATGGTTGATCCGTTTTCAGGAGGAGTAATTTCAAGTTGATATGAGCCAATTTCACTACCCTGGGGGTCTTTGTAAGTTTGAGTAAGATTGGTGTAATTGGTTGGGTCATGGGCAAGTTGCCAGCGGTAATAATTAATACCTGCCTCGGCAATGTTTAGGGCTTGTTCACGGGCAACTTGGCGGTGTGAAAAACTAACTTGCATGGTAAGAAGAAAAAGGAGGCCGTATATAATAATAATGAAACTACCAGTGATGACAAGCATTGCGGGAGTGACTGATCCTTGGTGTGTTGATTTGGTCATTGTTTAGAGATTATTTTTAATGGTTCGGATGTGAACAAAGGATTCAAGAACATAATCCTGATTGGTATCTTCTTCATTATTAACCACAAGATAGATTTTTATCATCTGTATTTGAGAAACATTTACCGGGCTGACTAGTGGGTTGGTTGTAGTATCACTGGGCCAGTTTTCATTATAGTAGTAAAAGACAGGCTGTTCATTATTTCTGATGTAGTTCGTGATTGTTGTAATTTTTGCGTTTTCTTCTGGATAACTAATTGGATTACCGGTTGGTTGGGTAGTGCTTTTTTTGAGACTTTGGGCATCAAGAAAATAACTTATTTTTTCTGAAGAGTTATCAGAGTCTATATCTGAGTAAAAGGTAAATCTTTGTGGAGTTGCAGATTCAAGAAGAAAGGCGCCGTTATCTGCTGGTCTTGCGGTTCGCACTTCTTTTGTGATCATGGAAATGGCGTAGTTTGATTCGTCAACATTGATGATGTTGTCAACGGCAGTTAGCTGGACATCGCCCATAACCCTTTGTAGTCCCAGGATGCTTATTCCAAGAACAACAATTAATAATCCTGCGATTGAAACTTCAACAAGAGTGAAACCGTTTTTGTTGGTGAATGACCTTTTCATGTTATTGGGATCCGAGATAGATAATTTCTTCAGTATTTCCTGTGAGGTTTAGATCAATTGTTGAGTCAAGATAGCCAGATGCTGTGGCAACCAGAGAATAAAGGCCTGCGGTAAGATCAGAAAAGAAAGTTTGTCCAAAGTCAGGATCTAATTCAACACCGCTTGAGAGAGTAGCAATTGGGCTGCCTGATTGGTTTAGGGTTGCCGTGACTGAAGAAATGGGGCTGCTGCTTTCATCAAGAAAAATGGCAAGAAGTGAGCTTGCTGTTTTGTTGGCAAGGCTAACAGATGTAGATTGATCGGAGTTCGGTAGAAGTTGGATAGGTGGGAGAGGGTTTTTCCCAGCAAAGGTTTCGGTAGAACTTGTTGGTAGGGTGATGTGGTAGTTGTCCCATTCAACATTTTCAAGTTCATAGATGCCTGTTGAATTGGTTGTGATATCTTGGGAGTATTTATATACAGGTTCATCAAGGCTCGTTGTACCAAGGGTTTTTTCACCTTGAAGATGGAGAGTTTGATTGGACAGGGGGGAGAAATTATTTTCTTTGGTGTTGAGAGAAGAAATGGTGAGGTTACTAAGCTGATCAATTGAAAAGGTTATTTCGGAAACGCTTTGGTCAATAATTGTTAGGTGGGGTTTGTTGGGGTTGGCGATTTCTGTGGTTGAGTATGTTCGTTCTGAACTGTAACCTGATTTTGTGACTGTGATTTGGTAGCAGCTTACACAAACAGGTGCACCAGGAAGAATAACACGTCCTTCAGAGTTGGTTTCAAGGTTTAGGTTTACTGGAGGATTTAGGGTGCTTGCGAGGAGATTAATGTTTGCACCAGGAACAGGATTTGCGTTGGCATCAAAGACAAGAATGGAAATAGTGCCGGCATTTGTGATTGTTTCAATGCTTGGTGGAGAAATATCAGTGATTAGCGTTATGGTGTTACTTTTTGATGGTGCAACACCACCCCAGGACACATCAACTCGGATTCTTTTGTAGTCGATTGGTAAAAGATCAGCAGGAGCAAGACTGTCAAAAGGATCATCAACGTAGACGACACTAGTTTTGGCAAGGTAATTCTGATGATTTCGTAAGATGTTTTCTTCTTGGGGAAGCATGCCAGGGGGAATACCATTGATTGTGCCAACATCGACAAAAGGGAGATTTCTGATAATTTCAATTTTCTCACTTGCGATATGTATTGCTGTGGTTCTGGCTCGGGTGTAGGAGACAAGATTGTAAGTGTTGAAAACGAGTGTAATCACAGCGGCAGAGAGAATGGTGAAGATGCCAAGTGAAATAATAATTCCGATTAGAGTTTGTCCGAGGCGGTTTTTGATCCTTTTGGGCATTTTGTTTTAAGTATATCAAGAATCAAAGCAAAACATTTTATTTTGAATTTGCTATAGTTAGTGTAACTGCCATGTTCCAAAAAAAGTTTATTTCTATCGTTTTTACTTCGCGTAAAATTCAATATTTACAGCTTGATTCATCAAAGAAGACTGTGGTTAAGTTTGGCTCATTTGATATACCTCCAGGGTTGATTGTTGCTTATCAGGTGAAAGATGTGGCTGTATTGTCACAGTTGGTTGCCGGTACATATAAACAACTGGGTTTAAAGGAAAAGGCTGTTGGGATTGTGATACCAGAATTTTCAACTTACACCAGAGCGTTTAATTTTCCCAAACTTGAACACCAAGAACTAGATGAAGCAGTGCGTTGGGATGCGGCTGATTTTTTACCTGATTCTGGAAAAGATATGTTGATGGATTGGGAAATTATTGGAGAGGAAGGGGAAACATATAAAGTCTTGATGGCAGCAATTAAAAAAGAGGCTTTGGCTGGATATGTAGATGCTGTGAGTAGAGCGGGATTAATACCATTAATTGTTGAGACACCATCTTTATCCCTGGTGCGGGTGACTGACGGGATTGATGTTGAAAAGTTAGTAGTATATGTTTCAGCGGATGAGACGATTTTGGTACTTGGAAAAGGTGAGAGTATTTTGGCAAGTTCGGTTGCAAATTCAAGCTCCCAGAATGAAATTATTCAGACAGCGCAAAGGTTGATTCAACATTACTCAAAGGTTGCAGTGGAGAAAGTATTTGTTGGTGGGGCAAATTTATCGGGGCAGTTTTTGAACGATTTTCAGGCCAACTTGGGTAAGAAGATAGAGCTGATTAATATTGCTATCCAGGGATTAACCCCAGCTCAAGTGCAGGAATATATCATACCAATTTCTTTGCAATTGAAAGACCCTGTGCAGCCTGCTAGTGAGGCTACTATTAATTTATTGCCTAAGGAGTGGGAAAAGCATTTTAAAGAGAGATTAACAGGGCTTAGATATTGGACACTAACGCTTTTTATCTCGGTGATTGTTTGGGTATGTCTTTTGGCTGTTGTGATTACATATATGCTTTTTGATAAGGTGGCTCGTGATTATGAGGCTCGGGAAACAATGGTGGATGACAAAGTGCTTACTCAAGTGACTGCTGATGTGGAGAGGGCAAATAATTTGAGTGAAAGCGTGCTTTCAATTACTGAATCGATTGTGTGGCCACAGACGATTGTTAATCAGATTACCAAAGTAAAGCCAGTTGGAATTGAAATTCTTAGCTTTGATTTGAATCTGGAAAAAGGAACGGTTAAGCTGATTGGGAAAGCAGCCGACAGATCAGTTTTGATTAATTTCAAAAAGAAAATTGAGTCAACTTCCGCATTTGATTCTATTGAACTTCCAATTACGAGTTTGGTTAGTGAAACTAATCTTGATTTTGAAATGACGTTTATATATATGCCAGTTATGAAAGAGACGAAAAAGGTTCCAAAATTAAAAATATGAAAAATCAAACAGGGCGAGATATTAGAGCAATAATTGGACAAGAAGGACTAAATAAGTTCATTTTACCTTTTGTTTCAATTATAAAAGTGGTAGCACTTAATATAGGAAGTTTGGGAATTGTATTTGTGACGCTCTTTTTGATGAGTAAATTACCTGCCAAGGCTGAAAAAATCAAAGAGTTAAGAAATCAAAAGATTGTGAAGAATGAACAGGTTGACATTGCTTTTTTGATGGCAGGATTGGAAGGGAATAAAGAGACGCTTGATTTTATAAATACATATTTTGCGGATGAGGAGGGTCTTTTGAAATTTTACCTGGCAATTGACGAGCTTAGACGTGAAGGTACGCTGCAGAAGTTTGTTCCACTTTCAGGAACGCCGGTAAAAAGCAGTAATCAGGCGATGGGTTATCCAATCGCGATTGAGCTAAAGGGTAGTCGAGAGTCGGTCAATACTGCTTATCTGAAAATACTGAATTTGCCGTTTTTGATAAGACCAATTACTTTTAAATATGAGGTTTTGACAGAAGAAAGTGCTGTCAGACTGAGTCTTGGAGTTATGCTTTATACAAATGAGACAGATTAAAAATTTAGACAAGTTTTACATAGTTTTTGCTTTGGTGTTTATGACACTAGCGTTTTTGGTAATTGTTATTGTAAAAGGAATTTTTAGTGCAGTATCGGTTGCCCGTGAGGTTGATTCAGAGCTGGTTGAGAGTTTGACACCTAGATTGAATGAGTCTGGTTTAGAAGAATCAGCCAGGTTATTAAGAGAGAAGAAAATTGATTCTCTTGACTTAGGTAGATAAAGTTATGTACAACTAAGTAAGAAGATATTTTTAATTAAGTATTTTTAAACAAGAAGGAGGTGAAGAAGAAATAAAAATGAAAACATTAAAAAGAGGTTTTACATTGATTGAGCTTTTAGTGGTAATTGGTATTATTGGTATTTTGGCTGCAATTGTACTTGTTGCTGTAAATCCAGGAAGGCAGTTTGCCCAAGCTAGAGATGCACAAAGAAAGAGTGATCTTTTAGAGTTGACAAATGCTATTTACCAATTTGCTGCTGAGCATAATGGTAATTTACCTGACACAGATAACGATGATACAGCGAGTAATTTCCCAACAGTCGCTACTTGTATTGGAAACGATACAGTTACTGCTGGTTGTTTCAATCTTGAAGTTGCTGGTGCTGAAGATGGTTCAGATGCAGACACAGATATTGATGATCCACTTGTGTCTACATATATGGCTGATATGCCAGCTGATCCCTCAACTGGTGATCAGGATGATACGGGTTACACTATTCATGTGAATGCTGACGGAAGAGTGGTTGTAGCTGCAGTTGGAGAACTTACCAATCCAATTTCAATTACAAGGTAAGCGATTGAGAGAAGTACCTGCTCAACTTGCGTGGACTTCTCTCTTTTGGTGGGTAAAGATTTTCTTCATGTTGTTTTTTGTTACAGGATTGTATTAATCTAATATGGGATGTTGAAACAGTACGTTTTTTTGATTTTTGCATTATTAGCTCTTGTGTTTCCAAAAAAACTTTACGCAGAAGAAAGTGTCATTCGTGTTACGGGATTTAATTTTCCGAGAAATCGATTTGCTTTAGTGCATCCACAAGGTTTACCTCCTCCATTAATGTATGGAACGAGAATTTTATATGGTTTATTAAAAGAGCCTGGGTATTTTGGGAATTCTGGTACGGTAACATGTAGTGTTGAATTTACACCTTTTGTTGACAAAGTGGTTTCTGGAGCGCTGGTTACGCAAGACGGGAAGTTGGTGGTTGATGTGTTTTTTGGGGGATTAAGTAACATTGAGTTATCAAGTGAGGAAGTAATTGAGTTGAAATCATTTTTAACATCGGGGGGTGTTCTATATATCAGTGGTTACGGTGGTGAGAATTCTGGACCACAATATAATACTTTGTTTGAGGGATTGGGTTTGTCGGATTATTTTAGCTATGATGTTATGAGTGTTGGGCCGTATGTACAGTCTGAAACACCCAGTGTGCAAACGCCAATTATAGATGGCCCTTTTGGATATGTTGAAGAGTTATTACACGGTAATTTTCGTCGATTGGTTGTGAACAGTATGTCTGGAGTAGCAAGAAGTAAGTTATTTAATGAATACATTTTGAGTGAAACAGCATATGGCAAAGGTTATTTGATTGTTACTGCGGATAGGATATATATCGACGATTATATTCGGAGAGATAATGATAATTATAATTATTTCCTTAATTTATTTGCTTTAGGGTGTAAACATCAGCCTGAGAAAGAGATTTCTGTTCCTTCATTTAAACAAGGTATTAGTCCATATGATGGGGTTGAACCATACTGGGAGAATTTTATATATGATCAAGGAGACAAACAGGATTTGTGGTGTGGGGAAACAATGAATGAATGTGGGTGTGTTGTAACTTCGGCGGCAATGATTCTGAAAAAGTATGGAGTTAATATGGGTCCGTATAATGAGGAGGTTAATCCAGATTCCTTAAATCGTTTTCTTGGTTTATTTGGAGCGTCACATAGCGCGACAAGAGATGAGATTCCACTTACTTACTACTCAAGTTTGGGGTATATGTATGGAAATGTGGTTTGGGATGCGGTGGGCTGGTATTCTTTGTTTGCCCGTGATCATTATCCATCTCAGACAATACTGGATCAACCGATTTATGAGAAGTATTCACTTTTTTCAGTGAAGGATCATATAGACAAAGGGATTCCGGTAATTTTAAAAGTTAAAACTTTGCGGGGCGGGTTTCATTGGGTTGTGGTGAAGGGCTATGATGGAGAGCGCTTGGTTATAAATGATCCGGCAACCCCCGATCCCAGTTTTGGCCGGTTTTCAACACTTGAGGACTTTGGTTATGTTCCGGCAAGTGGCAGGAGTGTTGTTTATTTTATTCCAGCAAATACTGATTACAGTAGTTTGATTGTTAAAACAATCAGCCCCATTCAGGTTTTGTTGGTTGATAATTTTGGCCGGAAAACTGGACAAGAAAATACAGAAGTGGTGGAGGAAATACCTGAGTCGGTTTATCTTTTTAATGAAGCACAAGAGAATCCTGGGAGAGTGGGCGTTTTATATACTTTGGGAGAGGGTACTTATGAGCTTAAGGTATATCGGCCTGGAAGTGGATGTTATGAACTTTTTGTAAACGAAACTGCTGGAAATACCGGAGGGGTGGTTGTTTATGGTGCAAATAGCCAGGGACAGGCTGAACTAAAGAGTTTAAATAAAAGTGATATTGTTTGTGTTGGTGGGAATGAGATTCTTGATTTTGGCATACCGGCCAATTTGGATGTGAAACCAGGAGTGGAAACAAACTTGTGGTATATGAATAATAAATGTGTAACGCCTGTGGGAATGATATTAAGAAATGGCTTTGATTACAGGAGACTTGATTTTAGTTCGTTTGAGTTTGGCCCTGGGAGAGCAAAGATGATACATGAAACACCTAAAATTATTGATCTTGATGGAGATAATAATCTTGACGTGCTTATGTATTTTGAGACAGAAAAGGTTGGTCTTGGAATTGGCAATACAAGGGCATGTTTAATTGGAAAAAGTAGGGGTGGGATTGATTTTGAGATATGTGATAACGTTCAAATTGTGCAGTAAATCGAAACGCGGTAGAATAGAGACCTAGAATGTTGAGAAAAAGTATTAATTTTTTAATAACAGAGTTTGTTTTAAATGGACATATGCAGTCATTGGGGGCTGTTGGGATTGTGTGTGTTTCATATTATTTTTTCTTTTCAAGTAGTGTGTTTAGGCTGGATTTAATTTTAATTTCTTATCTACTATTTGAATGTGTATATATTTTTGATCGCTTTGTTGATATTAACCATGATTTTCTGACAAACTTCAGAAGAAGCAGTCATATTAAAAAATATTTTAATTATGTTCCAATAATTCTTTTTGTGATGCTTTTATTATTGTTTTCTCTGCTTTTTATTTATGCAAACATGATTAGTGTTTTTACTGTTGCGGTAATCGTAGGTTTTGGTTTTTTGTACCCAATATTTTTCAAGAAATTAACTAAGAGGATTCCTCTTTTTAAAAATTTTTATGTATCTTCGGTTTTTGCACTAATGGTGTTTTTGCCGGCTATTTATTTTGAGAATTACGCGTTTGATTTGATAGAGTTGGTGGTGTTTTTCACCTGTGTATTTTTTGAAGCCTTTATTGGTCAAATTGTTCTTGACATGAAAGATTTGGAAAGTGATAAAAGGAGACAAATATTAACCTTACCAGTGATGGTTGGTATGAAGAAAAGTTTGTTTATTGTTAACCTCCTGAGCCTTCTTAATTTGTTGGTTTTTACTTTTTTGTTTTTATATCTGAATTTTGTTCTGGGAATATATTTACTACTGGTGATTTCATTTATGGTTAACTACTTATCAGTAGTGATGGTTAAAAAGAATCAAAAATCTGCGTATTTAGCGCAGGCTGGAAAGTTTTTCGTATGGTTTTTAGGTTACTTGATCGTTAATATGATTGTATGAGCCTTCTGCCTTATGCCCTGACTGAGTTGCCTCTTTTTAATAAGCTATCGATTGTGATGATTGATTTTGTTGTGTTTTTGCTTTTGTATGCTGTGACTAATCATAGAAGACTAAGGGATGATAAGAGTAAGATTTTTACCTTGATGGGTATATTTATGCTTCTTTGGGTGAATTTTTCGTATTTTGCCAGACTGGTTGGGGATGGGGATTTGATATTTGCGGAATTTGTGCTGCGAATTGCATGGATTGCGACACCGCCTTTGTTTTATTGTACTTATCTTACCTCAATCTATATTTTGGGATATGTTGGCAGACATTCTAAAGTCAGTCTTTATCTTTTTGGCCTAACAGTGCTTTTGAGTTTAATGGTTGGGGTGGGAGATCTTGTGATTAGCGGGATCACATTTGAGGACTCGGTTGTTGATATCCAGTATGGACTAGGCTTTTTCCCATTTTTGGGTGCAATCTTTGTAATTATGTTTTTTACAATTTTGCCTCTTCTTAAGACTAGGATAAATGCAAGTCAACGCGTTTTTTTGGCCGGAGTGGTTATTTTTTACGTTGCGAATCTAATCTTTAATATTGGACTTCCGGTATTTTTGGGGATTACACATCTTTACTATTTTGGAGACTATTCGACTGTTTTTCTTTTGGGATTTACGTCTTATGCGATTGTTCGCCATAGATTATTTGATATTAGAATAATTGCAACCGAGCTTTTGACCGTTGTTTTATGGGCGGTTTTATTTTTCAAAATTTTTACTGCCCAATCGAGTTCTGAGAGGGTGATTGATATGTTTGTGTTTGGCTTAACAATTGTTTTTGGGATATTTTTGATTAGAAGCGTGATGAAAGAGGTTAAAAATAGACAAGAATTGGAGGAACTTAATTACAAGCTTAATATTTTAGACCAGCGTAAAAATGAATTTATTTCTGTTGCGGCGCATGAGCTTCGCGCACCGTTGACTGTGATTAAAGGATATGCGTCGATGATTCTGGAAGGAGATACGGGAAAAATTTCAGAGAAGGCAGAAGAGTTTTTACAAGACTTAGCGTTGTCGACTGAGAGAATGATACGTCTTGTTAATAATATGCTTGATGTGTCCAGAATTGAAGAAGGAAGGATTGTTTATCAAGAAGAAGTAATTAGTTTGGGTCAGATTTTACAAAAGGTGTATAAGGAGTTTACCCCTGAAGCAAAGCGGAAAAATCTTCAGTTTAATTTAGAGATACCATATCATTTACAGGATAGTGTACTTGTTGATGCTGATCGTCTTCGTGAAGTAATTGTGAATTTTCTAAGTAATGCCCTAAAATACACAGAACAAGGAGGGGTAAGGCTTGCGATATCTAATCCAAGGTCAGGTTGGGTGAGGGTTGAGGTGATTGATACTGGTATGGGTATTACAAAGGAAGAACAGGAAAAACTATTTCGGAAATTTTATCGAGTTCGATCGAATGTGGGAAAGACAATTGGAAGTGGACTTGGGCTCTATATCTCAAAATTGTTGATTCAAAAATTCGGTGGGATAATTGGTCTTGTTTCTGAATATGGGAAGGGAAGTAATTTTTGGTTCGAGTTGCCTTTGAAATTTGAAAAACCAACTGATACCATTACTATGGATAAAATAAATGGATAATAAACAACAAGTAATAGTAAAAAGTATTTTGATTATTGAAGATGACCCAATGCTTCAGAAAATGTATAAAACAAAGTTTGAGTCTGAAGGCTTTTTGGTTTGGACTGCAAGTGATGGCGAGACAGGGCTTAATATGGCTCTTGCTCAGCGACCATCAATTGTTCTTCTTGATATTATGATGCCTAAATTGTCGGGTATGGATATGCTTATTAAATTAAGAGCTGATTTGACGGGAAAAACGATTCCGGTTGTGATGTTAACAAATCTTTCTCAGCAGGAAGAGGTTGATCTGGCGATGCAATTGGGGGTAAAAGAATATTTGGTTAAGGCAAATAATACACCAGGTGAGGTTGTTGAAAAGGTGAAAAAACATATACAATAAATTATGATTGGATTACTGCATTTGGACTTGGCTCATTTTTTTGTACCAAAAAGCTCAAATAATTATAAAGCTCGTATTCTTCATATTCCGTTTATTACTTTTTTCTTGCTTGTCATTATTGCTTTGCAAGCAGTGATTGGCGTGGTTTCATACCAGGGTCTTGGGGTTTTGGGGTATGCAGCTAATATTAAGCCGAGCGAAATTGTTCGATTAACAAATGAAGAGAGAGTGAAAGCAGGAGCTGGCCAACTAGTTGAAAATCCTTTGTTGACACAAGCAGCCCAAGCAAAAGGAAAAGACATGTTGGAAAAAGATTATTGGGCGCATGTGAGTCCGGATGGGGTAGAGCCATGGTTTTTCTTTAATAATGTTGGTTATAAATATAGGTATGCAGGGGAAAATTTGGCACGAGATTTTACTAATCCACAAGGAGCGATTCAAGCATGGTTGGCATCGCCATCACACAGGGACAATATGTTATCTGGGAAGTATAAAGAGATGGGAGTGGCTGTGGTTGAAGGAGATATGAATGGGGTGGATACAACAATTATTGTTCAGCTTTTTGGAACTGGGGTGGGAGAGACAAGCGACAATATCGTGCCAGTTGCACAGGCTGAAGAGGCGGAGAAATTGACTTTCGAGCCAGAGCAAACAGTGGTTGAAAAAGTTGTGGAGAAAAAGGCGGTTGTTACAAAAACAAATGAACTTTTGAGCAATAAATCTGTAATTTCCGGTGTTGATTTAGAAGGTGGGAAAATTTCACCGTTTAGTGTTACTAAAGTACTTTCAATTGGAATTATTTCATTGTTTTTGATTGTGCTGGTGATAGATGGTGTTTGGGTAGCAAGAAAAGGTATAGTGAGAATATCAGGAAGAACATTGGCTCACATATCATTTTTAGGGATGGTTCTGGCAATTATATTAATTGCTAAAGCTGGCCAAATATTTTAAATAAAATAATGAGTAGTAAAATCAAAAAACTTACTAAAGATATACCCCACTATATTCCTCTTTTAGGGATTTTGGGATTTGGGGTTTTTGGTTTTTGGTTTTTTTTCTACGACAAAGTGTTTCAAACAGGGATTGCCTTTTCAGTTTCACTTTCTTATGTTGTTTGGGGGGTCGTGCACCACAAGATTCACAAGGATTTGTATTTTGAAACATTTATTGAATATGTTGTGATTGCGGTTTTGGGCTTCTTGGCGGTACTTTCAGTCATATTCCGTAGTTAGAGTGATATAATTTTCCCATTATGGAGACAATTAATGATAAATTTGTTAGTCCAACCTTGGGAGAAATTACAGTGGGGCGAATGATTGAAGAGATATCTTCCTTTGTAGCGCTTGATTCGCATGGGTTTTATAGACTTGTGATTGGGACAGATTCACAGGCTAAGATAGTTAGTGGAAAAAAAGAATGTGATTTTGTGACGGCAATTGTTATTCATCGAAAAGGCAGAGGGGCAAGGTATTTCTGGAGAAAAGAAAAAGCAAGCCCGCCGACACTACGAGACAAAATTTATATGGAAACGACAAGGTCGCTTGATACGGCCAGAGAGTTGGTGCCATCACTAAGAAAGGCTGTATCACCAGCAAAATATGATCTTGAGATTCATATTGATGTTGGATCGCTTGGTCCAACAAGAGAGATGATTAAAGAAGTGGTTGGTATGGTAACTGGAAGTGGATATGTTGCCAAGACAAAACCTGAAAGCTGGGCAGCCAGTAGTGTGGCGGATAAACATACCTAAAGCTTTAGGAAAGAAGATCTGGGCGTTTGAGAGTTGTGTTCTTAATGGCATTTTTTTCCTGCCAGGATTTTATCTTGGCGTGATCTCCTGAGAGTAAAACTTTGGGTACTTTCCAGCCGTGGAATACTTCTGGGCGGGTATACTGGGGATGTTCAATGAGATTGGGATTGGTAAATGATTCGTCTTGAGTTGCCTCTTCTTTTTTGAGAGTTCCTGGGATAAGACGAACAACTGCTTCGGTAATGATCATGCTGGGCAGTTCTCCTCCAGATAGAACAAAGTCACCGATTGAGATTTCCTGATCAATTAAGTGTTTTCTGATTCTTTCATCAAAGCCTTCGTAGCGACCACAAACTAGAATGAGATGTTTTTTTTGAGAGAGGTTGGCTGCAAGAGATTGGTTGAAAGGTGTGCCTTGGGGTGAAAGCAGAATAACATGACTATTTTTGTTTTTTAGAGCCTTTAGGGCATTATAGACGGGTTTAATCATAAGAAGCATGCCTGGTCCTCCGCCATATGGCCGATCATCAACGCTTTTATGTTTATCTTCTGCCCAATCCCGCAGGTTATGGAGATTAATTTTAACCAATTTTTTTTGTTGGGCGATTTTTATTATAGAATGATCAAATGGGCCCTGAAATATTTCAGGAAAAAGTGTAATAATGTCGATGGTAATCATGGTGTGTAAATATATCATATAGTTAATTCAAACTAAAATGAATACTTGTTAACAATTTGTATAGAAAAATGAGAGTTTTAATAATGATTCCAACATATAATGAAATTGAGAATATTGATAAACTTCTTTCTGATCTTAGTTTAAGACAAAAAAAGAGTAAAAAACACAAAATTGAAGTTTTGATTGTGGATGATAATTCGCCTGATGGTACGGGAGAGGTGGTAAAACAATATCAGAATAAAAATAAAGGGATATATTTATTGACTGGAAAGAAAAAAGGATTGGGTAGTGCGATGATTAGGGGATATAAATATGCACTTGGGCAGTTGAAGCCTGATGTAATTGTGACTAATGAGGCAGACTTTGCCTTTGACTTTAAACATCTTAATTATATGCTTGGGAGCCTTGAAAAAGGAAATGATGTTGTGGTTGGTTCAAGACATGTGGGAGTGGGGAAGACAAGTGGTTGGACTGTGAGTCGGAGGTTGAATCACTGGGTGGCAAATACAATTTTTGCCACTTGGGTGGCGGGGGTAGGTGAAGTGTATGATCATAACGGGGCGTTTCGGGCAATTAGGGTAAAGGGAGTGCTTGATAAAATTAATTTTGATTTACTAAAGACGAAAGGGTTTGCTTTCTTTTTTTATTTTCTTTATGAGACGGCGAAAGTGACTAATAAGTTTGATGAGTTTCCGGTTATTTATCGATTTAGGCAGCGGGGTGAGTCAAAAGTATCTTTTAATATTAAATATATAAAAACTTATATACGTGATGTATTTGAATATATGAGTCTTGCAATAAAAATCCGATTTGAGAAAACGAAAAAATGGTTAACGTGAAAGTTAAAAAGCTAGTAGAGGTGATATTGGCTCCAAGGAATTTTGGTTATTTGTTGTTTTTATTTTTTTTGATTTTTATATTAAGGTTTAATAGTTTGGAGACATTTTTTGAGAGAGATGAGGGTGAGTATGCATATAGTGCGTGGATTATGAAGAATGGTGGAGTTTTGTATGGTGATGCTTTTTTACAAAAACCACCAATGATTGTATATACGTATTATTTTGCTCAGTTTATAAAGGATGGGATTGTTATGACTCGTGTTTTGGCCTTTGTTTTTGTGTTTCTTTCTTCACTTTTGGTTGGATATATTGCAAGATATGAATTCGGAAAAAGGTATTTCTGGTTGTCGGCTGTTATTTTTGGAGTGATAGTTAATTTTCCGGGATTTACGCCTTTTGCAGCAAATACTGAGATATTTATGTTACTACCAATGCTTGGAGTAATTGCAATTTATGAAAAATATCGTTTTAGCAACAAAAACTATTGGCATCTTATTGCAGGTAGCTTGGCAATGATTGCTTTGATGTACAAACCGATTTGTATTTTGGTGGTTGGTTTTGTTTTTTTAGTATGGGCAGTTGAGATTGTAAAAAAGAACAACGATATTAAAGATCTTTTTTACAGAGGCATGTTTTGGTTGTTTGGAATGTTAATAGCAGGCCTTTTGATTTTATTGCCAATTATTCTATCAGGTCAGCTTAGGCCTTTTTGGGAGGAAGTAGTTGTGTTTAACCGTAGTTATGCGATCTCGTGGGGTTGGGACTTGGGAGCGTTTGTTTTTCAAATGAAGAGAATTGCAAAATATTACTGGATATTAGTTATTATTACGCCTGTTTTTCTGCTTGCTAGACCAAAAAGATGGTGGTTTTTGATAGGTTGTTTTGTTTTTTCACTGCTGAGTGTTTATCAGAGTTATATTGGACATTATTATCTTCTTGTTGTACCGTTTTGGGCAATTCTGATTGGATGGATTATTTGTTATTTTTGTGATGCTGAAGTTTTTAAGAAAATTACTTATAGGCGTGAAATGTTTTTGGGTTTTTTTATGGTTTTTATGCTTTGGGGATACAAAGAGCAGTTTAGTTTGACAGGGGATCAGCTAGGTGTTTGGGTATATGGTAATTTGAATCCATTTTTTGAAGCACAAACCATTGCTCACGAGCTTGCTCGTTTTACTAGCTCAACAGACAGAGTTTTTATTGCAGGTAGTGAGCCTGAAATTCTTTATTATGCCAAAAGAAAAAGTATGTCGAGATTTGTGATTACTTATCCTTTGATTGTTGAGACACCGCTACGGCTCTCTTATCAAAAAGAAATTATTAGGGAATTTGAGACATCTTTTCCAAAAGCGATTGTTTATTCACAAAGAGAGTATAGTGGGCTTTGGAACGAGGAATCACCTAGATTATTTATTGATTATTTGAACAGTTTAATTGAAAATGAGTATGAACTTGCAGGAGGATATGTTTGGAAGAATGGTCGTGGATATTGGAGTAATCAACTTAGCGAAGAAGAAAAGAAAAACAGTAGTTTATTGTTGTATATACTAAGAGATGAAAAAAATAAGTCTTGAAGGTAATCGTGCCTATGTTTTTTTGCTTGGACTAATTATTCTTGTTTATGGGAAATCACTCTGGTTTGGTTATACATATCTTGACGATAATGTTTTGATCTTGGATAATCTTTTCTTTTTAAAGGATTTGGGAAATATTTTTCGAGCGTTTCAAATTGAGGTGTTTCATGTACTACATTCTTCAGCGGCTTATTATCGCCCAATTTTAACGCTTTCGTTTATGTTTGACGCGCAAATTAGCGGAGCGAATCTTTTTTTCTATCACCTTATGAATATTCTAATTCATATTGGTGTTGTTCTTTTTCTATATAGACTACTTCTGATGCTTGAAGTTGGGCAGAAGCTTGCACTTTTTTTATCTAGTGTAATGGCGATTCATCCGGGGATTAGTCAGACTGTGGCTTGGGTTCCAGGAAGAAACGATTCACTTTTAGCCCTATTTTTACTTTTAGGATTTATCTTCTTAATTAAATATTTTGAAAGTGAACAGACGGTTTATTTGGTTGCCCATTTTTTAACCTATTTTCTCATGGTTTTTACAAAAGAATCAGCAAATTTGTTTCCGGTTTTAATGATTAGTTTTTTGGTAATAAAGATGGGTAAGAAAATATTTGACGAGCGGGTAATTGTTTACATCTTAGTATCTGGAGGAATTAGTTTGTTTTGGTTTTATATGAGAAGCAGCGCAATTGTTAATCCTGTTGGGTATTCGCTTGGGAAGGTTGTGGAAACAGTTGTGGGTAACTCACCAGCTGTTTTTCTTTATTTGGGAAAAGCTATCTTTCCAGTTAATCTGTCAGTATTGCCGACACTTCAGGATTCTAATTTATTGTTTGGAGTGATTGGGTTGGTGTTGATTTTGGTTTTAGCTATATATTTGAAAAGCTATAAATATTTTTTGTTTTGGTTTGGAATATTTTGGTGGGGTATGTTTTTGTTGCCTTCGTTTGTAAGGCCGAATGAGTATTATGTGGCTGATTTTATTGAGCACAGAGGATATGTACCAATGATTGGATTTTTATTGGCATTGTCCACTTTTGATTTCGGATGGGAGTTTGAGAGAGAAAAAAAGGTTGTTGTAATAATACCCATTCTTATAATTTTTGTGTTATCTGCGGGGACATTCTTTTATATTGATAATTTTTCTAATTCAATTAAGTTTTGGAATAATGCTGTTACCCATTCACCCAGTCATCCTTTGGCTTATAAAAATCTTGGAGCAATGTATTACCTTGTGAATGATCTTAATAATGCTGAGAAATACTATCTTTTTTCGCTTAAGGTAAATCCGAGTGAGACAATGGTGCACAATAACCTATCTTTAATTTATCTTGATCAGGGAGATTTAGTGAGAGCACAAGCTGAGCTTGACAGTGAGCTTTTGATTAATCCTTTGTATGACAAAGCTCATTTTAACTATGGAATATTATATTGGCAGATGGGGGAAAAAGAAAAAGCAGCCAGGAGTTGGGAAAAGACTCTTGAGATTAACCCTGATCATTTTGAGGCAATGAGAAATTTGGCAGTGTATTTTCATGAAAAAGGGGAAATTGAGAAATCTAAGTATTTTGTTAATCAGTTGCGATTGAGAGGTTTGTAAAGATGGTCTATATAAAAAACTCAAAACAAGTTTTTGAGGTTTAGTATATAGGAATTCTGTGTTTGTTAATCAAAATGTTAGATGACATTTTGATTTAATATGACTATACTAATTTTATGTCGGTTGAGAAAAAGATAGTTGTAATAATGCCAACGTATAAGGAGGCTGATAATATTTCAAAAATGATTCCAGCTTTGGTGGGAGAGGAGTTTAAGAAGATTGATGCCGAGATGCATCTTTTGGTTATGAATGATCTTGACAGCGAAGGTAAAGACGATGGTACTGGTGATATTGTACGAAAGGAAATGAAAACACGAAAAACGCTTCACCTTTTGGAAGGGAAGAAACAAGGGTTGGGATGGGCATATATTAGAGGAATGAAATATGCAATGGATAAACTTCATGCTGATGCTGTTATGGAAATGGATGCTGATTTTCAGCACCCACCGCGATTTGTGAAGCCAATGGTTGAGGCTTATTTAAAGGGGGCTGAGTATGTAATTGGATCAAGATATATTAAAGGTGGTTCTGTGCCTAGTGAGTGGCCAATACAAAGAAAAGGGATTAGCTTTTTGGGGAATTTATTTATAAGGCTTGTGCTTCTTAAGCCAAAACTTCATGATTTGACAACTGGATTTAGACTAACTCAAGTAAGCGGAGTTCTGGATAAAATAGATCTTGATCATTTAATGGAACCAACTAGGTTTGCTTACAAGGTTGATTTGCTTTATCAGTCTATAAAGAATGCCAAAGTAGTGGAAGAAGTACCACTTGAATTTGCACCTCGAACACAGGAAACAAGTAAATTTAGTATGAAAGAGATGGTTTCAACATTTAAGGTTGCAATTATTTTAGGTATACGGGATAAGCAGAGATTTATTAAGTTTGGGACAGTTGGTTTTGTTGGATATGTTGTTAATGCTAGTTTTTTGTATTTGTTTAGTAAGTGGAGTTGGCCGGAATGGGCAAGTTGGGCTCTCTCAACGGAGTTTGCAATTATCAGTAATTTTACCTTAAATAATATTTGGACATTTAAGAAAGAGAAAATTCAAGGAGTGGTAAATTTGATCGCAAAGTTTATACAATTTAATTTCACTTCAACTGGTGCAATTGTGATTCAAACAGTGGCTGGGACAGTGGGAGTTTCCTTATTGGGTGTTGAATATAGGCAATTACTTTTGCCGTTTATTATTGGGTTTTTGGTTCTTCCATATAACTATTTTATGTATAACTTAGTTATTTGGAAAACGTGGAATTGGACAAAAAAGAAGAATTAACTTCAAAACTTGAGAGACTTTGGGAGATTTTATTGATTACTATTATATAATGCTGGAGCGAGAAATGAATTACAGTGAGCGAGAAGAACAATTAAACAAACGGATTATTAAAGACTACTTACGTTTTGGGTCGGTTGAAGAGGTATTTAGGCGAAGCAATTTTGATTTACCAATTTCGACTTCTGGAGTGCACCGTTTGATTGATAAATGGGGTGTGGTTAAAGCGGCTGGACCAAATACAGAGCTTGGCGAAGTGATTATGTTTTTGGAAAAGTTGGCAAGAGAAAAAATACCCCTAGAAACACTATATAGTAAGTTACCGCCTAGTTTTGAAACATCAAAAGTGACTTTGCATAGGGTATTGTCTTGTATTAAACATGGTCTTGTAAGGCGTGTCGGCGTAGGATTGGTAGTTACTCCAGAAGGAGATGAGTCACAAATGTTGATCGGTCGAGATATTTCAACGCCAAGGGCTGAGTTTGGCAAGTATTACGGTAATTTATCAATACCAGTTGGTTTTTCAAAGAAAGGTGAATCAAGACAAGATTCACTGACAAGGGTGCTTCAGCGTGAAGTTTTTTCTGCACTGACTGTTGAGCGTGAATTTCCATACGAGCTTCTTGATGGTGATTTGAGACCGTTTATGCAACTTTATTTAGCTGATACGGTGGTTTCGATTTATCATCTTGAAATACCCTATCAGTTGGCCCAGAGGGCTGAAAGTTGGGTGTTGTCAGATTTAAGATTTGAAGCAATTGAAAACGTTTTGGCTGAGTCTGAGACAAAAACATATCGTTCTGGTGTTTTTGAAGTGGCAAAACACTACATTGATTTTTCAAGCCGTGGTTTAGTTCAAGTTCCTCCATTATTGTCGATTTCAGACTTGAATCTTGCTTTTAATCCGGCGCTTGCCAGGATATATGTTTAGACTTTTTTCAAAGAGAATTAATCTTTTTTAATTGGAGGAAGGATGAAATTACCGTTTTCGTCGAGGCTATACTGTCTTAGGTCGTGATCTTGTACACTTTGGTGTTGCAGAATTATAGTTTCTCTTTCAATTACTTTTCCAGGATTTGCTGTTACTACTCTTTCTGACACTTTTGTTGCAAAAAGTTGTGCTCTTTGTAATTTCAATCTCCAGATATCTGGTCTTCCACTGCCTCTTTCACTCATGAAGAAGATTATAGCGTGGATTTTCTATCAAATACTGTCAGGTTTATTTAGAGAAGAGGAGACCAGTTGGAAATGGGCATTGTGTTTTGTGAAATGTAAGCAAGTGAAAACAGGTAGATAGGAAGGGCAAGAATACAAAGAATGATTTTAAATTCTTTCGATGTTAGTAAATCTCTTGTACCGATAATCAGGAATGGGGTGATCGGGAGAGCGTATCGTATGATGTCGCGATGAGAGACAAAGAAGATTGAGCTAAGAAAGATTGCAACAAACCAGGAAAGAACATTGTCTTTTTGTTTGATGAGTTGGGATAATCCAAGAAGGCAGATTAAGTAAAAGAGAATAATTTCTTCGAGCCAGTGGGTATTTACCCAAGGAGCTTGATAATTAAAGATTTGAAAAGGTGGGAAGAATAGATGGATATTGTCTCCAGAGTTAAAGTATGCAAAAAAGTTATTAAATGTCTGTTGGTAGAGTGCAAAGACGGCAATGAGTGACAGGGGAATTAAAAGAATGGGGTAAACACTAAAATTAATTTTTTGAAACCATTTGTTTAAATGTGTATTGGCAAGACGTTTAAATTCAGAGGAAAAAATAATACAAAGATAGGCAAGAAAAAGAAGAATGCCGGGTGACTTTGTTAGTTGTGCTAAGGCACCAAACAAACCTGCAAACCAATATTTTTCTTTTTTGAAAAAATAGACAGAGGCGATAATTGTTGCGATAAATAGAGGCTCAGGGGAGCCGACTGATCGAATGATGAGCCAGCGTGCGGGAAAAATCGAGAAAATTGTAGTGAGCCAGAGGGCGTTGTCTTTACTTGTGTATTCTTTGGCAAGCAGGTAAAAGAAAGAGAGTGCGATAAATGCAGAAAAACAGGTTACAGCGAGCATTGCGTAAGGAAAGACTGTGATTGTGGCGACTAAGCGTACTAAAAATGGATAGAGGGGGAAATGGGCTGCGTAGTATTCGACGGGTAAGTCAAAGGAGAAGTTTTGCTTGATGAGCTCTGGGTTATACAGAGTTTTTGCGATGGCAATATAGAGTGGCCCATCGTAGTTTGAAACAACGGTTGTCATTCCTCCTTCTGGAAGTGGGATTCCCCAGAATTTTTTTAAGCGTGCAAAAAAAGGTAACCAAACAAGAATGGTTGGTAGAAGTGAGAGAAGAAGTATTGGCAAATACTCTTTTGCCTTTTTAATCATTGTAGGTTCATATTATACTTTTTAGATTGAAGGATACAAGTGCGATTGGATTTATACTTAGAGCAAATTTTGAGTTATACTTTCTTTTATATGAATAGACTATCTGAATTGAGTGTTTTTTTTCCTGCGTATAACGAGGAAGCGAATCTTCGGATGGTAGTTGAGAAAGCGATTAACTATTTACCTAAAATAGCTCAAAAATGGGAGGTTTTAATTGTTGATGATGGATCGAAGGATAAGACAGGTGAAATTGCTGATAGTTTGGCAAAAGAATATAGGCAAATTAGAGTAATTCACCACAGGCCTAATAGGGGTTATGGTGCAGCATTTAAAAGCGGGTTTTACAATGCAAAGTACGAGTGGATTGCTTTTACAGATAGCGATGGTCAATTTGATTTTCGTGATATTGATAAATTCATTGAAAAACAAAAGGAGACGAGTGCTGATTTAGTTATTGGTTATTATTTGGGTAGAAAAGTGTCACTGCAGATCAAAATAACTTCCAAGATTTGGGAGATACTAGTCTTTTTACTTTTTGGTTTGAATGTACACGACATAGATTGTGGGTTTAAACTTGTGTCAAAAAAGGTGATCTCTTCGATTCCTAAGCTAGAAAGTGAAAGGGGTGCATTTATAAGTAGTGAGTTTTTAGTGAAAGCCAGAAGAGCGGGGTTTAAAATTGAGGAAGTGGGAGTAAGACACTATGTACGTGCTGGAGGAAAACCAACAGGAAGGAAATTAAATGTAATAATGCAGAGTTTTGTGGATCTTTTTCGTTTATGGCAGAGATTAAAATAAAAACAGTAAAAAAGTGGGTTTTGGAGCACAGACTGGAGAGTGTGCTTGTGTTTCTTATCATAGGATTGGGGGCATTTTTTCGTTTCTATCGGATTTCTGAATATATGACATTTTTGGGAGATGAGGGGAGAGATGCGATAATTGTACGAAGACTGCTTGTTAATTTTGATCCAATTTTGATTGGTCCTGGCACTTCAATTGGAAATATGTATTTGGGTCCTTGGTATTATTATTTGATTGCTCCGGCCTTGTTCTTTTCTAATTTTTCTCCGGTTGGCCCTTCGGCGCTTGTGGCTTTATTGGGTACTATAACAATAGGACTTGTTTGGTGGATATCCAGGGAATGGTTTTTGACAAAGACAAGGGACAGTCTGGCTGTGGGAGGGCTTGTGGCAGCATTTTTATATGCAATTTCACCAACGATGATTATTTTTGCAAAGTCGTCATGGAATCCGAATGTAATGCCGTTTTTTGCGCTTGTTTTTATCTATGGTATTTGGAAGGTGTGGAGAGGGGAGAACTATAAATGGTTGTTTGTTGTTGGAATTTCACTGGCAATGGCACTTAATTCTCATTATTTAGGACTTCTTCTTGTGCCGATAGGTGGACTATTTTGGTTGATGAGAATAATTAGTATTCGAAAAGAGAAAAAAGAGTTGAGGACGATTGTGTGGTATAGCCTTGTAAGTTTGGTTATTTTTTTGATTATGATGTCACCCCTTTTGATTTTTGATATGAGGCATGGCTGGATTAATTCACAAGCTATAGTTAAGTTTTTCTTGGAAAGACAAACAACTGTTTCGATAAAGCCTTGGAAGGCTCTTCCTTTTGTATGGCCACTCATAATTACTTTTTGTGAGAGATTAGTTGCTGGGCGTGATCATGTTTTGGGAGTGTGGACTGCGGTTGGAATTGCTGGAGGAGTTAGTTGGTTGTTTATTTTTCAAAAAAAACAAATGCAGCCTAAAGCGAAGAGGGCTTTTTATTTGCTTTTAGTTTGGCTTGGAGTTTCAGTTGTTGGGCTTGGAGTTTATAAGCAGCATATTTATGATCATTATTTCGGATTTTTCTTTCCTGTTTTATTTTTGATTATGGCAGGAATTTTTCAGTATCTTTATGATAATTTTCGTACTCGCGGAATGTGGATTATTTTAGTTGCAGGGATATTTTTGACTTATTTTAATTTAAAAAGTAGCCCCTTAATATATCCGCCAAATCGGCAAATGCAAAGGGCTGAGGCGGTTGCTCGAAAAATACGCGAGATTGCCGGGGAGAGTAAATTTAATTTAGCGGTTGTTGCAGAGCGGAATTATGAAGATGGGTATCAGTATTTTTTGGAAAAATGGGGTCTTAATATTTCTGACATTGACCCTTTAAATTTTGAGGCAACGATTGCAGATCAGTTGTTTGTGGTATGTGAGAAAATACCTAGTCAATGTGATCCGACACACAACCCCAAGGCGGAGGTTGCTAATTTTGGTTGGAGTAAGATTGATGACCAGTGGCAGGTAATGGGGATTACTGTTTATAGATTGGTGCATTTAAATGAAGAAAATAATAAATAAAATAAAAAAAGATTTGTTAAAAGAGGTTGGGAGGCATAAAGTTGTTTACTTTTGTTTGGGCATTATTTTGTTGGCAGGGCTTATTGCTAGGGTATATCGGGTAGGTACAGTACTTGGTTTTTATTATGACCAAGGAAGGGATGCTTTAGTAATTTGGGAATTAATCCATAAGGGTAAGTTGTTTTTAATTGGCCCGACAACTGGAATTGCAGGGATTTTTAGAGGCCCTTTTTACTATTATTTGATTGCACCTTTTTATTTTGTTGGGGGAGGGGATCCTGCGTGGCCGGCTGTGATGTTGGCTGTACTTTCGGTTTTGGCAATTGCCTTGATGTATTATCTTGCGCTTAAAATGCAAGATAGGATTAGTGGGTTGTTTGCGGCTTTGATTGCTTCGCTTTCGTTTTATATTGTAATGGCTGGAAGATGGTTAAGTAATCCAACACCAATGCTACTTTTGAGTATGATTCTTGTTTGGCTTATGGTTTTGGTGACTGAGGGTAAAAAATGGGCATGGGTTGGAATTGCGTTTGTAGCAGGTTCATCGCTTTTTCATTTTGGGAGCGCGGGTGAGGCTTTTTATTTTCCGGCTTTATTGTTATTTGCGATTTGGCAAAGAAAGAATTTACCTGGCAGAAAGATTTTTGTGTTGAGCTTAGTTGCTTTTTTAATAACCGCAATGCCGCAGATAGTATTTGATATTCGACATGATGGAATATTGAGAGAAAACATAAAAAAGTTTTTGATTGATGATGGAAGTTTTAAGCTTTCGTTTAGACAAGTTTTGGAAAAAAGACTTGATTTTTATTACGACGTATTTACTAACAAGATTTTTCATTGGAGAAGGAAAAAAGAGGTTGTAATGCTTGCGGTTGTCGGCTTAACTTTTTTGGTTTGTTTGCCAAAATTCATAAAGCAAAAGGGTGTTGTTATTCTTATGTTACTTTTAACAACCCTGATGGTTGGACTTTTATTTTTTCAAGGTAACTTTGGAAACATATATGATTATTATTTAACTGGATATTATCTTGTTTTTATTCTTTTATTTGGTTTGGTTTTAGGGAGAATATGGAGATTTTGGTTAGGAAAAATATTTGTTATCTTTTTCTTTTGGAATTTCTTTGCAATGAATATTAATATTATTCGATTTAAAATTACTGATAATGTTGATGGTCCTGGTTCAGTGGCATTAAAAAATGAACTTCAGGCAATTGATTGGGTGTATAGAGATGCTGCAGGAAGACCGTTTAATATTGATGTGTATGTTCCGCCTGTGATTCCGTATGCATATGATTATTTGATTAAATGGTATGGAATGAAAAACTTTGGATATCTTCCAGAGGAGAAGCAAATTAGTCTTCTTTATACAATATACGAGAATGACAATCCTCATCCTGAGCGGCTTGAAGCTTGGTTTGAGAGGCAGAAAGGAATTGGAGATGTTGTGGATGAGGTTAGATTTGGTGGGATTGGGGTACAAAGAAGAGTGAGGAAGGAGTAGTGTTTGTGATATGGATAAATTAACAGTTTTTTTAAATAGACAAGTGAGAAAGAATTATTTAGTGATTGGAATTGTTTTGATTGGGTTTTTGCTTAGAGTGTGGAATTTTCAAGAGCTATTTATGTATAGTCATGATCAGGATTTAAGTGCTTGGGCAGTTCTTGATATTTGGGAAAGAGGACATTTAAGATTAATTGGTCAGGAAACAAGTGTATCTGGTGTATTTATTGGGGCTGGGTATTATTATCTTTTAATTCCATTTTATCTTTTGTTTGGCATGAGTCCTCTTGGCGGAGTTTTTATGTCTATAGTCTTGGGAGTATTTGGTGTTTTTAGTTGTTATTTTGTGTTTAAATATATTACCAATGAGAGAATTGCTTTGGTGGGTTCGTTAATATATGCAACTAGTTTTTTGGTTGTAATGACTGAACGTGAGGTTGTTCCGACAATGCCAGTCTTTTTGTGGACAAGTTGGTATTTGTATTCCTTGGGCTTAATTCTAAAAGGTAAACAACAGGTGGGTTTTATTTTGTCAGCTTTTTTAATTGGATTGGCTTGGCATCTTAATTTAGCTCTAATCATACTTGCGCCATTAATTATTATGGCCTTTGTTTTTTCGAAAAAGAAACTCGATTTAAGGGCGGCATTTTGGGGTGGAATAGTGTTGTTTGTGACAAATATGCCACTTTTATTATTTGAAATGCGGCATGGTTTTTCCCAAACGAAAGCTATTGTTGGTGCACTTATGAAAAGTGAAAATGTATCAATAGATCGGCTGGCAAAATTTGATCGGGTTATGCAACTTGTGGTTACAAATGTTAATCGGATTTTTGGGATGAATTTACTGGACATTTCACATCTGGGAGTTTTTTATGTTGCGATTGGAATTGTTTTATTTGTGGGTTGGGCAGAGCTGCTTGGCAAAAAAATATGGGTATTGATGGCGACTTGGTTAGTTTTGATTCCTTTGTTTTTTACATTTAACTCAATTAATACTTCTGAATATTACTTAAACGCGATGACTATTGTTTGGATTCTTCTTGTGAGTACTTTTATTGTTAAACTAAGGGATTATAAGAAGGAAATTGCATGGATTGTTTTGGCTTTTATTGTGGGTCTTGGAATAAAGCAGTTTTGGGGAATGAATATTAATAGAAGTGGATATGTAGAAAAGAGGCAGCTGGTGAGAGAGATTAAAAAAGATGCCTTGGTACATGGTTTCCCTTGTGTATCGGTATCATATATTACTGATCCCGGGTATGATATGGGATATCGATATTTGTATAGGCTTGAGAAGATGCATGTGAATAGGCCGAGTTCTGAAAGCCCGGTTTATTCAATTGTTTTTCCGCACTCAAAGGTAGATCGGATTGACAAAAGCTTTGGGGCGCTTGGATTGATATTCCCTGATTATGGCCGGTATAATGAAGAAAAGGTAAAAGAAACCTGTAGTGGTGCAAACTCAAACCTAACAGATCCGCTTTTTGGTTTTCCTTATTAAATTATGAAAAAAACATTTTTGACGGTGATAATACCTTGTTATAACGAGGAGGCCAACTTACACAGAGGTGTTTTAAAAGAAGTCTATGATTATTTGAAAGGAAAAAGTTTTAAATGGGAAGTCTTAATTTCAGATGATGGTAGTTCTGATAAAAGTCGAGAGATAATTGAAGAGCAAGTAAAAAAATATGCAAAGTTTAAGTTGCTTGCAAATCCACATGGTGGTAAACCTGCAGCTTTAAATTCTGGGTTGAAAAGGGCAAAGGGAAAGTATGTGCTTTTCATTGATATGGATCAGTCAACTCCAATTAGGGAACTTGATAAATTGCTTCCTTACACAAAAAAGGATTATGGAGCGATTATTGGCTCTAGAGGTTTAACTCGGAAGGATTTTCCACTTTATCGTAAATTAGGAGCAGTAGTTTTTGCGGGGTTTAGAAAAGCTTTGATTTTACCTGAAATTACTGATACTCAATGTGGGTTTAAGTTGTTTGAACGACAGGTAGTGACACATGCTTTTCCGATGCTAGAATTTTTTAAAGTAAAAGAAAAAATAACAGGTTGGACAGTAACTTCATATGATGTTGAGCTTTTGTACTTAGTTAAAAAAATGGGAGTAAAGATTAAGGAGGTTGTGGTGAGGTGGGTAGATCGGGATACAAGTGATAGTAAAGGTGGAGGGGTGAGTCGATATATTAAGGAATCAAGAGGGATGTTTGCTCAGATTTTAAGGGTGAAGATGAACCAATACCGTGGGTTATATGATTGAATTTGTTGAGTGAATATTTGAGGATACGAGAATATATACCTATAGTTTGACAATTTATGATTTTTTGATATAATTTAGTTATCGAAGTGTTGAGTCAGGAGATATCAATATCATGGTAGAAATGTTTTCTCTTACGTTCGCCCAGCTTCAGATGGTTATTGAGGCGATGAAGGAAGGTGTTCCGCCCCATACGAGCGACCCTGTTGTTAATTGGGCAGTTGACTGTCTGACCATGCAAGAATATTTCCCATATGATTCTTCGCTTTACGAGGATGAAGTGGAAGCATTTAAGGCATTGGAGTAGTTTTTCTGTTTTTCTGAATGAAACCGTCAGGTTATATGCAAATACTTGACGGTTTTTTAATGGGAATAATTGATATGAATATAAACGTAGAACTTATTAGATGTTTGTTTGATATACTTTTTATATGAGAAAGATTTTTGAAAAGGAATGGAAATGGGTAGTATGTGGCCTTTTAATTTTGGGATTATCTTTTTATCTTCGGGTTTATCAGCTTACTATTTTGCCAGTTTTTGCAGATGAGGCAATATATATAAGGTGGAGCCAGATTATGGCAAATGAACCTACACTTCGTTTTTTACCACTTTCAGATGGGAAACAGCCCTTGTTTATGTGGGTTCTCATGTTTTTAGTGAGAAGATTTAATGATCCTTTGTTTATTGGTAGATTTGTTTCTGTTTTAGCAGGGATGGGTACGGTTGTAGGGATCTTTGTGTTGAGTTTTCTTTTGTTTAGGTCAAAAAAGGTTTCCTTGGTTTCTAGTTTTATCTGGGCAATTTCACCGTTTGCGATTTTTTTTGAGAGGATGGCACTGGTTGATTCGATGCTTGCGTTTTGGATATTGTGGGTATTAATTTTTGGTATTTTGACAGTAAGATACCGGCGGTTTGATTTGGCCATGGTAAATGGCTTTATTTTGGGGTGTGCGAGTCTGACTAAATCTCCGGCTATTTTTTCAGCACTACTTTTGCCAACGGTGGTACTGGTGTCGAGATTTCCCAAAAAAAAGCGAGAGTGGGGGAAACACATAATTTTCTCAAGTGTTTTGTTTATACCGACATATTTGATTGCTTTTGGAATGTATAACATTCAAAGACTTGGTCCTAATTTTCAGATGCTTAGTATGCGTACGAAAGATTATGTTTTTCCAATCTCGCATTTATGGGAAAATCCGAAAGATCCATTTATTCCGCATTTTGATCGTGCATTTGAATGGATTGAGATGATGGGTCCTGGGATCGTACTTCCTTTGGTGTTGGTTGGGGTTTTTGTTTTAGGAAGAAAACGATTGCGAGAAATCTTGCTTCTTTTGATTTGGTTTTTTGTACCACTTATTATTCAGGCGATGTTTGCCAAAACTTTTACGGCGAGATATGTCTTTTATACACTCCCACCTTTATTTGCCCTATCAGGGATATGGATGGCAAGAAAAGAAAGGGTAATTAGATCAGGAAGTTTTCTAATATTAGCCATACTTATTGTTCAGGCTGTAGGGTTTGATTTTTGGCTGTTAACAGATCCCCAGAGGGCAAATTTGCCCAGGAGTGAAAGATCGGGGTATTTGGAAGAATGGACAGCTGGGACAGGAATTCGGGAAGTGGCGCAGTTTTTGAAGGAAGAAGCATTGAGGGAGCCCAAAAAGCAAATTGTTGTTGGGACTGAAGGGTACTTTGGGACACTTCCTGATGGGCTTTGGATGTATGTAGATGGGGTACCTGGAATTACTGTAATTGGGGTGGGGCTTGGGATCAAGGAAATTCCAATAAGTTTATATGAGAGTGCAAAGGCTGGGAATAAAACATATCTTTTGGCTAATACTTCACGCCTTGCGTTTGAGGATGATCCTAAAAATTTAGGCTTATTTTTGGTAAAATCATATCAAAAGGCTAAGCGTCCTGAGGGACTAAGAGAATATGTGATTCATGGGGAGCGAGATGAGCTTCAATTATACGAGGTCAGACTAGACACCCTATAACTTGATTATTGGCTTATATTAATGTATAATTGCATTACTTGTTTCGTACGGTAAGTTTTTAGATTCATGAGGGTTTTTAAAATGGCGAATGACCCAAATAAAGATAAGAAGCCTGTTGAATACGTTCCTTCCGACACCCAGCCGCCGACTCCGCGTCCAAAAAATACGCCGGATCCGGTTGAGAAAGACCTGCGTTGGGATCGAGAGGATGTAAAATAGCTGGCTTCGAGGGTTTGAGATATAAATGAAAATGTCTCAGACCCTTTTTTTTGTTCTGAAAATTCTGGTATGATCAAGATACATGAAAAATTTGATTTGGATTATTAGAGTTCTTCGTTGGAAGCAGTTTCTTCCTGTTCTAGCAGTTATATTTTTTGGACTTCTTGCTGGGAAGGGTTTGATAGGTGAGGGGTATTTTAATATGCACGATGATCTTCAAATGATGAGACAGCTTGAAATGGAGAAGTGTTTTTTTGATCTTCAGATACCTTGTCGATGGGTGCCAGATATGGGATATGGCTTTGGTTATCCACTTTTCAATTTTTATCCACCTCTCCCCTATCTTGTTGGGCAGGGGATTCGTGCTATTGGATTTACTTTTGTGGATACAGTGAAGATTTTGTTTATTTTTTCATTTGTAGCAAGTGGATTAACAATGTATATGTTAGCAAGTGAATTTTTTGGGATTTTTGGTGGGGTTTTGGCAAGTGTGTTTTATATTTGGGCGCCTTATCATAGTGTTGATGTTTATGTAAGGGGAGCGATGAATGAAGCATGGGCACTAATTTGGTTTCCGTTTATTTTTTGGGCTTCCTATAAACTTATAACTGAGAAAAAAAAGGAGAAAAGTTTAATTTGGGTAATTGAATTGGCGTTAGCCTGGTTTGGTTTGTTCACGTCGCACAATTTGATGGTTTTGATATTCTCTCCCCTTTTTGCAGTTTGGTGTTTGATTTGGCTTTTTGCAAACAAAAGTTGGAAGAGAATTCCAAATCTTCTAATTGCAGGTGCTTGGTCATTTGGACTTTCTGCTTTTTTTACAATTCCAGTTCTTTTGGAAAAAGGAAAAGTAGCAACTGAGACTTTGGTTGTTGGATATTATGAATACACAGCTCATTTTGCAAACATCAGCCAGTTATTATTTAGCCGGTTTTGGGGTTACGGACCAAGTGTATGGTTGGCAGATGGAGACAGAATGAGTTTTCAAATTGGCTGGATCCATTGGATCCTAAGTTTAGCGGTACTTGCCTTTTTGATTGTAAGAATACTAAAGACCAGAAGAATTGAATTAGAAGTACTTTTAGTTGGTTTTTTTATTGCCTCAGGATGGTTTGCGGCTTTTATGGCACATTCACGTTCAACTCCAATTTGGGGACTTTTTAATGAGCTTAAATTTGTGCAGTTTCCGTGGAGATTTTTAACAATTGTAATTTTTTCATTTTCTTTCGTAAGTGGATGGGTTGGAAAGAGATTACCGAAAATAGTGGGTTTGGGTTTAATCATTGGTGTTTTGGTATATAGCTGGAATTATTTTTTGCCTGAGAGGGGAAAATTGGGGCCATTAACTGATGAGAAAAAATTTACTGGGGTTGCGTGGGATATGCAGCAGACTGCAGGGATTTACGATTACTTGCCTAAGGCCGCAAAGACGGCGCCAAAGGCGCCAAGAGGTCGTGCAATTGACGTTGTGAAAGGGGAGGGGGATATTCCAATGATTGAAGAAGGGACTGATTGGGCAAAGGCAGTTGTTTATATGAAGGAAGAAGGAACTATAAGAATCAATATTATTGATTTTGATGGTTGGAGAGTAATGTTGGATGGAGAGGTTGTTTCCCATTATATTCCCGAGAATGAGGAATGGGGAAGAATGTATCTTGATCTTTCCGGCGGTAGGCATGAAATTTCAGTGAAACTATATGACACAATGCCAAGAAAGATTGGGAATGTGATTTCTCTGCTTAGCTGGATTGGAATAATATATCTTCTTTTTAGGTTAAAAAAATCCCCTTTGAAAAATATAGAATCAAAGGGGTAATGACAAATTTATTTGAATAACTGTAGATAATGCGCTTGCAATGGTTTGGCTGTGTCGTAGTCTTTTAGATATTTGGATTCAGAATGTTCAACTTCTAAGGCAACATAGTCACCAAGTGGCAATCCGATAACCTGACAAACGGCTTGGATATGCCTGGCGTCTAGTGAAAGATACGTGATGTGTTCGCCCGGTTTAAGGCTGCTGAATTCTTCAACAGTAATTTGACGCATGTTGACGTACTCCTTTTTAGAATAAAAAAAGTTGTGTGCTTGGTATTTTAACAGTAATCGGTATGTTTCCGTAAATATCCGACACTATCTTTCTAAAGGTGGTCTCATTCCCAGACTTATGTGTGGTCTGTGGTAGTGATACCTGTCTAGGTAGTTTAACACCATATTATTTAGTT
>Ga0208958_1000559_pt1 | contig 43999 bp, 42 predicted proteins | sample RifOxyB1_FD_184032 | JGI IMG/M metagenome (GOLD analysis project Ga0208958, IMG submission 184032) | Soil microbial communities from Rifle, Colorado - Rifle Oxygen_injection B1 (SPAdes) | ecosystem: Environmental > Terrestrial > Deep subsurface > Rock core/Sediment | place: Rifle, Colorado...
GAATCAAAATCCGCTAGCTTACCGCTTGCCGACGCCCCAACAGTTCTCGGTTAACACAGCTCGGCCGCCCGAGCAATTGCCGAGATCGGAAGTGACTGTTTTTCAGGGAGTTTCGGAATCCTGGTCCGCAGCCGGGGCCGCTCCGACGCCTTTATTGATTTCCGCAAGGTAAGCGTCAAGAATACGCTTTTCCATGATCGCGCGCGTGTCCTGATTGAGAGGATGGGCAATGTCTTTGAAGGACCCATCCTTGCGGCGTTTGCTGGGCATCGCGACAAAAAGACCAGCGGTTCCGCTGATGATCTTCAGGTCTCGAACGACGAAGCAGTTATCGAGGACGATGGTGATGTAAGCTTTGAGCTTTTCCTCGTCCACAGGAAAGACTTTGACTTCAGTGATTTCCATGGCTGCTCCTCTCGTTGCCGGTGAAGCCTTGATCCTTATTAAGACATTGTAGAGGACTCGAAACCGGATTTCAAACAACTAGTGGGCTGAATCGAAGAAAATATTCCGATGCGATTACATCGTCTGGATAGAATTTCAAAGCGCGGCGGGGCCTTCGGCCGGTCGCGTCAACCAGCTGCCCGGGCTGCTTTTAACGGTGAAAACTGAAAGCTGCCCCGGTCCGTGTCTACCTGGATTTCCGTCCCGGGAGGGTACTTACCGGAAAGAATCTCGACCGCCAATGGATCTTGGATCTCACGCTGGAATACCCGTTTCATGGGGCGCGCTCCGAAATCCCGATCGAACCCGCGTTCCGCGAGCAGATCGAGCGCCTGCGGCGTGATTTCGAGTCGAAGCCCTCGGTCTCTTAGCATCTCGTTCAAACGAGCCTGATGTTGTTCGAGGATACGGCGGAGCTGAATGCGGTCCAGATGCGAAAATATGACGATATCGTCGATGCGGTTCAGGAACTCGGGGCGTAGATACTGACGAACCTCTTCCATCACGCCTTTTTCCATCCGGGCCGGGTCACTCTCTTCCAGAATAAAACGGCTCCCGATGTTCGAGGTCATGATGATGATCGTGTTGGAAAAATCAATGGTCCTTCCCTGACCGTCAGTAGCCCGGCCGTCATCCAGGATTTGAAGAAAAACATTGAAGACATCCGGGTGCGCTTTCTCGATTTCATCCAGGAGAATCACCGAATAGGGTCGCCGGCGCACGGCTTCAGTGAGCGCCCCTCCTTCCTCGTAGCCGACGTACCCGGGAGGGGAGCCGATCAGCCGCGCGACCGAGTGTCGTTCCATGTATTCGCTCATATCAATGCGGACCATGGCTTGCTCGTTGTCGAACAGAAATTCCGCGAGTGCTTTGGCTGTCTCGGTTTTGCCCACCCCGGTCGGGCCCAGGAACAGGAAAGATCCCATGGGACGATGGCTTTCTTTCAGGCCGATTCGGGAGCGTCTGACCGCGTTTGCGATCACCTGGAGCGCGCGCTCCTGGCCGATCACACGTCTGCCGAGTCGTTCTTCCATCTTTATCAGTTTTTCCTGTTCGCCTTCGAGCATTCTTGAAATCGGAATGCCGGTCCAGCGAGACACGATTTCCGCGATATCGTTTTCGGTGACTTCCTGACGCAGAAGCGCCTCGTGCTTGGGGGTGATCGTGGTGCCGGCGCTGCTGGGTTCCTTGCGGGAAAGTTCCTCGTGTTCCTTTTGAAGCGCGAGAAGTTTACCGTAGCGGAGCTCCGCCGCCTTTTCGAGATCGCCACGGCGTTCGGCCGCTTCTGAATCCAGGCGAACGCGCTCGATCTGTTCTTTGAGATCCTTGACCGTATTCACGTCCTTCTTTTCGCGTTCCCATTGCGCCCGGAGCACCGAGCTCTGGTTTTTGAGTTCCGTCAGCTCGAGTTCAAGCTGGCCAAGGCGGTCGCGGGAAGCGGAGTCCTTCTCTTTTTTGAGGGCCTGACGCTCGACTTCAAGCCGGAGGATCTTTCGCTCGAGCTGGTCGACTTCTTCGGGGCGGGAGTCAATTTCCATTCTCAGTTTCGACGCGGCTTCATCGACGAGGTCGATCGCCTTGTCCGGCAGGAAGCGATCGGTGATGTAACGATTGGAAAGGGTTGCGGCGGCGACGAGCGCGGAGTCGCGGATCGAAACGCCGTGATGCACTTCATAGCGTTCCCGGAGACCACGCAAAATGCTGATCGTATCTTCGACCGTGGGCTCCTGCACGTAAACCGGCTGGAAGCGCCGTTCAAGTGCGGCGTCCTTTTCGATGTGCTTGCGATATTCGTCTAGGGTTGTCGCTCCGATGCAGTGGAGCTCGCCGCGAGCGAGCGCGGGTTTGAGCATATTCGAAGCGTCCATCGCGCCCTCGGCCGCTCCGGCGCCGACCAGCGTGTGCAGCTCGTCGATGAAAAGAATGATCCGACCTTCAGAAGCCGAGATCTCCTTGAGAACGGCCTTCAGGCGATCTTCGAACTCTCCCCTGAACTTCGCCCCGGCAATCAAGGCTCCCAGGTCGAGTACGAGAAGTCGCTTGTGTTTCAAGCCTTCCGGAACGTCGCCGTTCACGATCCTTTGAGCGAGGCCTTCCGCGATTGCGGTCTTGCCAACCCCCGGCTCTCCGATCAGAACGGGATTATTCTTTGTTCTGCGCGAAAGAACCTGGACGACACGTCTGATTTCTTCATCCCGTCCGATCACCGGGTCGAGCTTTTGTTTCGTCGCGAGTTCGGTGAGATTACGGCAGTATTTTTCGAGCGCGCGGAATTTTCCTTCGGGTTCCGGGTCCTGAATCTTCGCGCCGCCGCGTACGTTCTTCACGGCCTCGAGCAGCGCGTCGCGCTTGAGGCCGCTTTCCGAAAGAAGCTGGTAAACATCGTTCGACTTGAGCTGGGAAGCAAAGAAGGCGAGCAGGAAATGCTCTCCGGACACGTACTCATCACCGAGCTTTTTCGCCTCGTCCTCGGCGAGGACGAGTACCCGATTCAGCGCGGTTGAGGCGTAGATCTGGCCGGTTCCGCCGGTCACCTTCGGCAAACGGCTCAATTCCGAGTCGGCGCGCGTTCGCACGGCTTTAAGATCCGCCCCGGCGGTTTGGAGAATATTTGGAATCAGCCCGGAGCTTTCATCGGCGTTCAGCAGTGCCCAAAACAGGTGAATCGGCTGAAGTTCCTGGTGATCCCGTCGCAGAGCTTCGGATTGGGCTTCCTGAAGAGCTGCTTGCGCGCTATTGGTGAATTTGGCCGCCATATCGGATGTCTCCCATGCATAAAATGGGAACGAATCCGGTGGCAGTCAAGGTCCGGGTCAGAATCAGGCGTTTGCGGCGCGTAAGCCGCTGTTAGTCCTTCAAATCCAGCACGATGACCAGGAATGCGTCATTGCCCTGAGGACCAACGCGCCTCACTCTTAACAAATAGCTCTTCTTCTGTTTGACGGCTGAATAAAACGCGTCAACGTTTTTAACCGGCTTGCGGTCGACTTCGATGATGAGGTCGCCTCGCATCAACCCGGCCTTGTCAGCGGGCCCGCCGTAAGCAGTTTCTGAAACGAGCACGCCGGAGGCCTTTTCGGGAAGCCCCAGCTCCCGTGCGGTGTCGGGAGTCAAATCCTCGAGGATCATGCCGGTTTCAACTCGAGGCGGCTGTTTACCCTTTTTCTTGCTTTTCGGCTTCTCGGCCAAGGTTTGGGCACCCGGACGTTGCGCGATTTTGATCGTGAAGGTCTTCTCTTCTCCGGCGCGGGATACCTTGATCGGCACCGAATCACCAACCGGAACCGCGGTCACCGCCGCGATCAGCTCGGAACCCGAACGAATAGGCTGTTTGTTGAATTCCTGGATGACATCGTACGGTTTGATGCCCGCCTGATCGGCAGGTTCACCGGGATAGACGTGGGTTACGAAGGGGCCTTGCGTTTCTTTCTTTACGCCCATTTTGGCCGCCAGTTCGGGGGTGAGCTCGTTGACGAGAATGCCGATGTAACCTCGGCTGACCGTCCCTTTCGACTTGAGTTGCGGGAGGACTTTTTTCACCAGCGTAATCGGAATCGCGAACCCGATGCCCTGGGCTCGCTGCTCGATCGCGTTGTTGATTCCGATGACTTCTCCCTTCAGGTTGACGAGAGGACCGCCGGAATTTCCGGGATTGATGGGAGCGTCCGTCTGAAGATAATTCGCGAGCGGAAAGTCGGGCGCCAACCGGCCTTTGGCGGAAATAATCCCGTGCGTGACGGAGTGGCCCTGGCCGAAGGGATTCCCGACGGCAATGACGTACTCTCCGACTTCGAGGTTATCGGAGTCGCCCAGCTGAACGGGTGCGAGCTCGCGTTTCGTCTTCACTTTGATCAGCGCGACATCGAGTTCGGGGTCGCGCCCCACGACTTCACCATCCGTTGGTTTCTCATCCGGAGCCTCGGTGAATGAAATCTTGATTTCATCCGCCTCGGCGACGACGTGATTGTTCGTCAGGATCAACCCGGAGTCGTCGATGATGAAGCCGGTTCCGAGGGACATGGCGCGAGGGCCACGCGGGTCGGGGCTGCCTCGTTCATCTTCTTCTTCAGGCCCGGGGCGCCCGCCTGGAGGCGTGCCGGGAGCTTCACCGCGACCGCCGCGGCGGAACATATCCTGGAAAAAGCGGTGGAGAAAATCGTCCGGCCCCCACGGCGAAAGCTGGCGCTTCACCGTGCTGAAAGTCGAGATATTCACGACTGACGGAACGATTTTTTTCGCAAGATTCACGAAGATGTTGGCTTCGATGGGGCCTTGAATCGACGCTGCAATGGCCGTCGAGCCGCCCTCGGCGGAGAAGCGTTGTGAGCCGGAATAAAACGCGGCTACTGTCATCATGGTTATGAGAATCGTGATCGGGGCTTTTTTCAGCATGGGTGAATTCCTTGCAGGTGTCAGGTTTTGCTGAGCTTGCGTTGCGTTTCGACGTAGCGAAGGCGGGTTTCAAAAAGAAGCTGTTCGAGCAGACGATCTTCGTCGGGTGTTCGGTTTCCCTTCGTTTTCTCGTGCATCAGTTCGAGGAGATCGATGTTCTGACGGGCGAGCTCGAGGTCGACCTTCGGCGTTTCGCCTTCATTCTGAAAGCCGGGTGGGACGATTCCAAGCCCGATGAACGCGGCTGAGGAAATCGACAGAAAAAAAGTCGTGAGGTCAATTTTCGGAAGTTCTGATTCATTCGATTGCGCCAAAATAGTGCTCTCCTGTTCGAAAAAAAAGATTTACCGCCGGAACACGAGATAGACAAGCGCTATGCGATAGGAAAGAGCGTCCGTTGGGACCAGGGCACAAGCACATGCAAGTAAGCAGCGCCCGGGTTTTCGGTTACGTTGCTGGTCGTCAAAGTCTGGGACATTCGTTGTAACGCACCGCTGCAAATACGACCCCAGTGATATGCCGGTTCAGCACCCGGTCCCTGCCGGGCGTTGACGAGAAGGACGGTAAAATGTGAGGACCTTCGGCTCAGGGCCAGGAAGGACCGTGCAGCGGGAAAAAGCAGGAGAAAGAGCATCGCCGAAAAAGGACCGAGCGAATTTTTCGAATTCGGTTTCGGAATCCTCCTGCCCGTGAGGATCGTCTCGACCCAGTTTCGGGGGGCGAGTTCCAAGACCCAAAGCGCGAGTACCGCGGACAGAGACCGGATTCGAATTCCAGGACTGCGCAGTTCGACGGCACAAAGGCGAAGAATGCTCCGGAGTTCGGGTTCGGAAAGCAGCGCGAGCAGGCCCTGGCTGAGGAGCAACGTGCCGGGGCTCCCCAGTTCCCGGACGACTACCGCGTTGGGTGCGGAGGAGGGAAATACGGCTAATTTCGGTCGCAATTCTTCCAGGTCGGCGAGACCGGCCATTCCGTATTCCAGGGATTTTGCGAGGCCCATCGGAAGCTCTCGTGTTCCCGAAAACTTACGAAGGATGACCCGTTCCGAGCAGAACGAAATCGTGAGGAGAGCTAAAAGCCCCGTCAACGTTCCAGCCGCGGCTCCGGGATTTTGGGCCACGGCAAATCCCACTCCCGCCAGCGGCGCACAAACCAGGAACACGAGTATCGGGAACCGGGACCAAATGGAAAGCATAGTTAACATTTTATGCATGTTCGCGGTCCTGCGGCAAGTCGTGAGAAGGTTAACTTGCTTTAGCGGCCGGCCGCTGATGGCTTGCGGCCAGTTCATAGCCCTCATCGCGCGTGACGCCGCTCAGGGCCAGTCTCAGGTTATCCGGAGAGTCGGAAGCTTTCAGGGCTTCGTCCAGGGTGATCATGCCGTCTTTTACGAGCTTCATCAGGGACTGGTTCATGGTCTGCATTTTATAATGATTATTGGAATTGGCGACCGCGTCCATGATCGCGTCGATCTCGTTTTTACGAATGTATTCCTCGATGATCGGCGATTTAACCATCACTTCGCAAGCTGGAACGCGGCCCGTCCCGTCCGAACGCATGAGCAGTTGCTGCGAGACGACCCCGATCAGATTGGAAGCCAGTTGGATCCTGATTTGATGCCTGAATTCGGGCGGGAAAACGTCGAAAATGCGGCTGATCGTGCTTTTGGTGTTGTTCGTATGAAGGGTGGACATGACGAGGTGCCCGGTTTCGGCCGCGGTCAGCGCGGTCTGGATCATCTCGCGATCCAGAAGCTCTCCGATGACAACAACGTCAGGGTCCTGTCTCAGGCCCGCCTGGAGCCCGTCTTGAAGTGAGAGGGTATCGGAACCGACTTCCCTCTGCGTGATCGACGCTTTCATGTCGCGATAGACGAATTCGATCGGATCTTCGATCGCGAGAACGTGAACATGGCTGTTTTCGTTGATGTGCTGAATCATCGCCGCGAGAGTCGTGGACTTTCCAGTTCCGCTGGCGCCGGTGATGAGGACGAGTCCGCGCGGCCGCTGGCAGAAATCCTTGAGGACCGGTGGAACGCCGAGTGTGTCCAAGTTCGGGACGACAAGGGGAATGGTCCGGATCGCCGCCGAAACCGTTCCGAGCTGGAAATAAACGTTGCAGCGAAATCTGCCCAGATCCTTGATGACGAAAGAGAGGTTGATCTGGCGCTTCTTATTCAGGTCCTCGATCTGGCTTTGCGTGAGCACTCCAAAAATGATGGATTCAATCTGATCCGCCGCGAGATCGGGAAGCTTGAGCGGGATCACGTTTCCGTTGATCCTGTAAAGCGGTGGACGCCCCGCTTTCAGGTGAAGATCCGACGCATTGTATTTCAGGAGTGCCCGAACCAGGTACTTCATGTCGATTTTCGCGATCGGAGCGGCCCCCGGACGAAAAGGCGGAACCGTGGACGGGGCGGAGAGTGTTTCGGGATTTGTCTTCTGTTTATCAGTGATGGACCTCACGCTGCTTCTCCCTGCGACTGCGACGTGGGTACGCCCGGGGCCTGTTTTGACCAGGCGATCATCATCCGGGCCTCGAAGGCTTTGGCCAGCATGTCTGAAAAATAATTCAGGAGCTCCGTGTCCGAGGAACTGAAGCTATCTTCGCCGACTCGGTTGAGAAGTTCGAGAACTCCATAAACCTGTCCGCGGATCAGAATCGGTACCGCCAGCAAATTGCGCGTTTCGAACCCGACGGCGTCCTGAATCGTCTTGAGGTGAACTTCGCTGGCCTTCAAATCGTTGACGGCGAGCGGTTGGCGAGATTCGGCGACATGCCCCGCTATTCCCTGTCCGAGCGGAATGATGAATTTCGGGAGGCTGTCTGAACTCTGTCCCACGCATGAGCGAAAGAACAACGTGTTTGCCTGGTAATCGATTTCAAATATGGATCCCGCTTCGCATTTGATCACGCGCATGATCGAGACCAGGGATTCGCGCACAAAGTCGTTGAAACTGCAGTCTCGCGTGATCAGGCGTATCAGCGATTCAAGAACGGACAGCTTTGCCATTGTCGCCGCGAGTGAGTCTTCGGATAGGAGGGTTCCCATGCCGCAGATCGGCGAATCCGGTGCCGGCGGCAGTTCGAGAACGGTGTCGATGGCAGGTTCGTTCAGTTCATCATTATCTGACACGTCAAAAGACTCCCATGTTCCTGATCGGAAATTCGTGGCAAAATCTAAAGCCCTCCGGCACTACCCGAGCGAGTCGCCCACGAGTCTCCAGGGGCCGTCCAAATTTTGACACTTGCGCCGGTTTTGCAGAGTGCGTAGAACCATCCGATGGATCTCGACGGGAAAAATGCTCTGATTCTCGGCGTCGCAAACGAACGCAGCCTTGCATGGGCCATTGCGCGTCACCTGCATCGAAGGGGGGCAAAACTGGCCTTCAATTATCTCGGTGCGACCCTGGAGAAAAGGGTGCGCCCGCTCGCCGAAAGTCTCGGCGCTGATCTGATCGAGCCCTGTAATGTCGCGAGCGACGTCGAGCTGGATTCCTTATTCTCCAAGATTCAGGAAAAATGGGGTTGTCTCGACATTCTCATTCATTCTGTCGCCTATGCGAATCCACGGGATCTGGAAGGCCGTTTCGTGGAAACGTCGCGCGAGGGGTTCCGGACGGCGCTCGATATCAGCGCTTACAGCCTGGTCGCGGCCGCGCGGCGAGCCGAGCCACTCATGAATGGGCGAAGTGGCTCGATCGTGACGTTATCCTATTACGGAGCCGAAAAGGTGATTCCCAATTACAACGTCATGGGTGTCGCGAAGGCCGCTCTCGAGGCGAGTGTCCGGTATCTGGCTTACGAGCTTGGACCCAAGAAAATCCGGGTCAATGCGATATCGGCGGGCCCGGTTAAGACGCTCGCTGCTTCGGGGGTTCGTGACTTTCGAAAGATGCTCGCGGCAGCCGGCGAGAAAACGCCGCTTCACGAGAACATCCCGGCCGATGCGGTTGGCGCGCTCTCCGCGTTCCTTTGTGGGAGTGGCGCCGCCCATATCACGGGGAGCACGATGTACGTTGACAGTGGCGCGCACATCATCGGCTAGATGTTATGAAGGATGCTATGAAGATGCGAACTGAATTGCACCGACACCTGGACATTTCCTTGAGAATGGAAACGCTCCTTGAGTTGGCACAGGAGCGGGGCCTGGAAGCCGAAAGTACATCGCTTCAGGAATTCCGGAAAAAAATTGTGATCTCGCGTCCGATGACGGACCTGAGTTCCGTTTTGGCTCGTTTCCAGATTTTTCAGCAGGTCCTCGATCGGCCCGAAGTCCTTGAACGGGTCGCGTTTGAAGCCATGCATGATTGCGCGGCTGAGGGTACGACGCAAGTCGAGCTTCGGTTTTCGCCGGGCTTCGTTTGCGAGCTCAGTCATCTCGCGTGGGAAGACGCTTTGGACGGTTTCGAGAGCGGGATGAGGCGCGCGCTTCGTTCTCTCCCGGAAATCCGGGCCGGGTTGATCTGCATCGCTTCGCGCGAGTATGGAATTGAAGGCGTCGAACGGACAATCGAATTTTTTTTGAAACATCGCGATCGTTTCATCGGGTTTGATCTGGCCGGAAACGAAGTGGAGTTTCCGTCTCGAAAGTTTGAGGGGGCTTTTCGGCAGCTGACGGCGGCCGACGCGAAGATCACGATCCATGCAGGTGAAGCCGCCGGACCGGAAAACATCTGGGAGGCGATCGAACTTCTCGGGGCGCGTAGAATTGGGCATGGCGTCTCCGCGATTCGGGATCCGAAGCTGGTGGAATTGCTGGTCGATCGGCAGATTTGTGTCGAGTGTTGCCCGACGAGCAATTGGATTACGGGTGCCGTGCGGAGTTTGGAAAACCACCCGCTCCCGCTGCTTTTGAAGGCGGGAGTTCCTGTCACAATCAATACCGATGATCCAACCGTTTTTGGCGTTGATTTGCCCTATGAACTCGATCTTTGCAGGAAGATCATGGGATTTTCTACTTCGGACATAGAAAAATGTAATGTTTTCGCGGCGCGGGCCAGTTTTCTATCCTGAATTGAATAATTTTTTTGTTGATTAGCACGAGGAATGTGGCTATTAAGGGAGCCGTTCACGGGCACCCCACTTCCCCCCCCACACACAGAAGCGGAGCCCGTGCCTATAAAGGACTCGGAGGTACTATCCTCCGGGTCCTTTATGCTTTTATGTACACGCCTTCCGGACGACCCGTCTTAAGAAAACGATTTCCAAAAAATGTGAACCATCGATAGGACGACTCGCGAATAGACTCGTCCGAAGAAAAATCCGGGAATCAAGAACATGGCCACGGCTAAATACGTGGCTCCGAGCCAGGTTCGATTCCAGAGGGCAAGAAGCCAGTGGGTCCGCTTTGAAGAATACCAGGCGCGCAGGAGAATCATCGCGATCAGCCACAGAATTTCAGCCGTGATGACTGCTTTTCGAGCGGGATGCTGGATAAGCGTTTTACTGTCCTGGAGCATTTCTGGCGTGGTGAGTGCTCTCGCGACCGTCTGAAATTTCGGGTTCTGCATCAGTTTCTGAATCTCTTGGACCTGTTGAAGCGTGGCGCCCGAGGCCTGTTGAATGTCGAGAGCGGCCGCTTCAGCCTCGTCGAGTGGCAGTTGAGAGGCAAGCGGAATGGGCAGAGACGGGGCGGAGCCCGGGTCCGCAATCGTCAGGCCTGTCCAGAGCATCCCGGCCAGGGCGAGTCCGAACCAGATTGTAGTCCTTGAGTGCATTTGGACCTCGAGGAACTGATCGCCGGAATGGGACGGATTCTTTAGCTTTTATGCGGCCCGGACCTGGTTTCTGCCATTCCGTTTTGCGACGTAGAGCGCTTCATCCGCGGCCTGCAGGAGCCGGTCGGAATCGAATCCGGCGGCCGCACCATCCGCGACGCCGATGCTGATCGTGCACTGCCACTCGCGGTTTCCGGTTTCGCCCCGGAGTTCTTCAGCCGCAGTTCGAATTTTTTCGGCCGTTTCGAGGGCATCGGGTCCCCGGATCGCGAGCACGAATTCCTCTCCCCCGAGGCGACCGGCAAAATTGTCCGGAGATTCAAATTGCTTCAATAAACCCGCGACCCTCCGGATCACCTCATCGCCAGTGGGGTGGCCGTAGGTATCGTTGATCCGCTTGAAGTGATCAATGTCGATCATTAAGATCCCGCAGGATTCTCCAACACGTTTGCATTCATTCAAGAGGGCCTGCCACTGGATGAAAAACGCGCGCCGACGGAGAATCCCGGTCAGCTCGTCGATGTTGCAGATTTTCTCGAAGCCTTGAAGGACCTCAAGCACCTGGGAATAACTCGCCTCGAGAACGGTGACTTCACCGTGGAGCTGTGAGAGTAGAGTTCGAATTTCGTCGAGGCTTTTTTCCATGTCGTTCCCAGAGTGCTCTTGGTTCATACGGCCCTCCTTTTTGAAGCGGGCTTTTTGCCTGCCTCCGTTGGGAGGTGATAGAGCACGGGCGGTGCCAGCCGTTATCAGCTGGATCCGGCTTTGGCACCTGAAGGAAATCGCGTACATGAAAAAATGGGGCAGGCGCGCTGGTCGCGCCCGCCCCAGGATCAATCCGGACACATGGGTATCGAAGACCCCAATAGGATCCGGTTAAGCGGCTTTCCGGAACACGTCGGCTCTCAGGCCATATCTTCTCAGGAGCCTGAGGAAGTTGCTTCGATCGAGCTTGGCTTCCCGGGCCGCGGCTGAAACGTTTCCGCCGTGTTTATTCAAGGTGGCCGTGAGGAACTCGCGTTCGAACGATTCAGACCAGCGTTTCTTCAGGGCGGTGTAGCTTTCAACGCCGATCTCGAGCAGGGGATTCGGCTTGACGAGTTCGAGCCTCGGACCATTGGCAGGGCCGATCGGCAACGAAGCGGACGGCAGAGAAAGCGCGCGCGCGGTCACGAGGCCCTCGCCGGTCCAAACGAGCGCGACTCGTTCGATCACGTTCAGGAGTTCGCGGACATTGCCCGGCCAGCCGTAGCTGCAGAGACTGCTTTCTCCGTCAGGCGAGAAGCCCTTGAACGCCTTGCCCCGTGCACGGAACGCGCGTTCGCAGAACTGCGCGGCCATGGGCACGATGTCCTCGGATCGTTCCCGGAGTGGCGGGACTTGGATGACCACCCGCGAGAGCCGATGAAACAGATCTTCGCGGAAGAACCCTTCACGGCTTCTTAATTCGAGATCCCAATTCGTGGCGGCGACCACGCGAACATCGGCGTGCAGGTCGAAGTTGCTTCCGACGCGACGGAAGACGCGTTCCTGCACCACTCGAAGAAGCTTGGCCTGGACCTTGATGTCCATTTCGCCGATTTCATCGAGAAACAGCGTGCCTCCTTTGGCAATCTCGAAAAGTCCCCGCTTCAGAGTCGTCGCGCCGGTGAAAGCTCCCCGTTCATGACCGAAGAGCTCCGATTCAAGGAGCTGCTCGTTGAAGTTGGCACAATTCACGGCGACCCAGGGGCCCTTGCCGCGGCGGGATGCCGCGTGGATCATCCTGGCGATGCCTTCTTTTCCGGTCCCGCTTTCGCCGGTGATCAAAACGGTGGGTTCTTCGGCGGTGCCGCGCATGCCTTCTCGCCTGAGCACCGTGAGCCAGTCATTGACTTTGTTCATGGCCGTCGCTTTTGAGACGTACCAGAACTGATCTTCGGCGGCGCCTTCGATTCTTTCCACCCGCGCTTCGAGACGGGAAATGAGATCGTGATTGTCCTTTCTGAGCTGTCCTTCGCGGATGCCCCGGGCGACCGTATGGCTGAGCTCGTCCATGTCGAAAGGTTTTTCGAGGTAGTCGCATGCGCCAAGACGGAGCGCTTTGATCGCCGCGTCCTTCTCGCCGTGCCCCGTGATAACGACGATGCAGATGTCCGGCTTCGCCTGTTTGGCCCAGCTCATCAGCGTGAATCCGTCTTTTCCAGGCATTTTGAGATCTGTTACGAGAACGTCGACCTCCGCGCCCGCTCCGAAGGCGGCCTGTGCCTCCTCGGTGTTGCAGGCCGTGATCACTTCATGACCTTCCCGTTCCAAGCGGCTCTTGAGAAGTTTTCGGATGGTTTCTTCATCATCGACTACCAGAATACGTGCTTTCATATCTCTCCTCGTTCTCCTTGTTATGCGAGTTCCCTGAAATCCACGGGAATCCGGACCACGAAAGCAGTCCCTTTTCCCAATTCACTTTCGACAACCATTGATCCGTGTAATTTGGACAGAATTCCGTAACTGAGGCTCAGCCCCAGCCCCATTCCCTTGCCGACCTCCTTCGTCGTGAAGAACGGGTTGAAGATTTTTGATTTGGTTTTTTCCGCCATTCCGATCCCGTCATCCCGGAAATGAACCTCGAGAAAGTTTCCTGATTTCTTCGTTTTGATCGAAATCGTTCCATGACCGCGGCCGGTTGTTTCGATGGCGTCGCGGGCGTTGGTCGCGAGATTGATGAAAACCTGTTCGAGTTGAAGCGGATTCGCGTAAAGCCTCGGAAGCGCCGGCGCGAAATCGCGCTGGACGGCTATGCCGCGCGACTTGAACTGCCGCGAAAGCATCTTGAGTGCTTCCTCAATCGCGTCGTGAATATCCGTGAACTCGTGTTTTTCGACGGACTTGCGCGTGAAGGTGCGCAGGTAATCAATGATGTTCGCCATTTTATCTGAATTCGAGATGATCTCCGCAAGCGAGGATTCTATCGCGGGCCGGGCCGGGGGCTCGGCGACAGAGGGGAGCGCGAGCGCCTGAAGCTCCTGGGCGTATCCCCGGATGCCTTGCAGTGGTTGATTGAGCTCATGGGCGATGCCGGCGGCAAGTTCGCCAAGGGCGGCCATTTTGCCCGCTTGAACGAGCGTTTCCTGCATCGCTTGAAGCTCGGCGTTCTTGCGCTCGAGCTGGAAGTAGGCGTTGCGGAGTTCGGCGTGTTTCGTGATGAGTTCACGTTCCATCCGCTTTTTCTCGGTCACGTCCCGGAAGAGGGCCAAAACAAGTGTTTCGGAATCGGGTCCGCTCGAGACAATTCGCACGCTCAGGTCGACGAATCGGACATAACCGTCCTTGCGCGCGACGGCGACGTCCTCATAGGTCCCGGGCGCCTCGAGCAATCCGGAGGAAAGGGGGCGCGCACGATGGCTCGTATGTCCCTGCGCTTCGCTCGGGGTGAGTACCCCGATTTTTTGCCCGAGCAGTTCGTGTTTGAGATACCCGCTCATTTCCTCGAAGGCCTGGTTGACGGCATCGATGCTTCCGTTTTGCGACAGTGTCATGACGGGGTCTGATGCCTGGTCAAAAAGTATCTGGTATTTGCTGCCCGCATCGCGCAACTCCATGTCCGGTGCCCTGGGACTTTCGTCGATCGCGAACAGGTGTGAGCGGTTGGCCCGTGGTTTAGCGGTAGGCATTGAGGAATGCACCCGCCCTTTCCATGTCCGTTTTCAGTTGCTCTTCGATTTGAGGGATTTCGTCGGAACTGAGCTTCAGCGGCTTCAGCATGTCGGGTGTAATCTCCCCTTTGGAGCAGTCTCCCGATTTCCCCACCTGTTGCTTCACGCAAAGCGTATTTGCGAGGCGAACGATCTGAATCGTGGGTTTCGCCGACGTAAGGACGCTCTCCATGGGGGCGACGTCGAAGTGGTGGTAACGAATGGCCAGCCGGATAACTTGAGGTAATCCCCATTTTGAGGCAATGACCTCGCCCAGGTAAGAATGTCCGGGCAAATCAAGCTTGCGCTCGACGTCGAGAAATGATGTTCCCTCTTTCGTCGTTTCTTTCACGATCGAGAGGAGTCGCGAAGGGTCGATTTCGTTGAGAACGAGCTTTCCGATGTCATGGAGAAGACCGCAGGTAAATGCCTCTTCCGGTCGCGGGAATTTCAGCCGCTTCGCGAGCAGCTCGCTGCAGACGGCTGTTCCGAGCGCGTGCCGCCAGAAGTTGAGCATTGAAAATTCCTCGGTATCGGTGCTCGAGAAAATGGAAAAAATCGAAAGGCTCAGGACAAGTTGTGCGAGCGTGTTAAAGCCCAGAAACGCGAGCGCGCGCTGAACGTCGGCAACTCCCCCGGGAATCGCGTAGTAACTCGAATTGACGAGCCGTAAAACTTTGGCCGTGAGGACCTGATCTTTCTTGAGAACTTCGGCGATATCGGAACTCGAGGAATTCGGGTCATTAATAAGTTCGTTCACCCGCATGGCCACGATCGGCAGTGTTCTGATGTCCTGTAATTTGGCCAGGAGATCCGAATAGTCGGCATTCGAATGCTTTATCTCTCTGGCCGCAGTGACGCGTGTCATGAATGAACTCCTCAAGGTCTTTTCGGACACAGCGCCGAAAATATTGAGGAAGGGTCAAGAGTTCTGAATTATTGACTAATTCAGGTCAGAATCTTCGGTTCCCGTCCACTTGACGGCGGTGCCTTGGGTGAGGATTTGGCCTTCTTCGCCGTCGTCGGCACATTCGGGAGTTGAATAGCTCTCCTGACGACCGTCTCCCAGGAAGACGACCGATTTGACGTTGATCACGGCATCGGCGCCGCTCTTCTTGGCCATTTTGACGAGGTCACGCACGGCTTTGTTGTAGTAGTTCCGGCAGAGAAAATTTTCGTCGCGATTGAAGTCCAAGGACGGGAAATTCACCTTCGACCGGACTGTCCCGACCTTCGTGTAAGGACGTTTGACGTTTTCCACGTAGGCGTCTTCGGGGAATTCGTGCTTCTGAAACTTTGGTTCAGGCAAGGTGGTACAGCTGACCGTTGCCGAAAAAAAGAGCGTACTTAGAAGAACCCGGGTCCTCACGGCTCGTTGTATTCGAATCTGTTCTTCTTGTAATTGCGCAGTGTCCAGGACTTGCCCTCGTGTTTGACGACGTATTCCGGAAGAATCGGGATCTTCCCGCCCCCGCCGGGCGCATCGATCACATAATGCGGGATGGCCATGCCGCTCGTCCAGCCGCGAAGATTCTCGATGATGTTGATTCCGGCTTCAACCGGTGTCCTGAAGTGACTGATGCCTTGGGACATGTCGCATTGAAAGATATAGTAGGGCCGAACGCGCATCATCAGGAGCTTATGGTTCAGTTCTTTCACGACCTTCGGGTCGTCATTGATGCCCTTCAGGAGCACCATTTGATTATTGATCACGCAGCCGGCGTCGGCGATCTTGGCGCAGGCATCGAAGGCTTCACGAGTGCATTCTTTCGGATGGTTGAAATGCGTATGGACGAAAACCGGGTGGTACTTGCGAAGCATGTTCGCGAAGCTGTCGGTAATCCGTTGTGGAAGCGTGACGAGATTTCTCGTCCCGAGCCGGAAGACCTCGACATGGTCGATCGCCCGGAGGCGGGCCATGATGTACTCGAGCCGGTCGTCAGAGTTTGAAAGCGGGTCGCCTCCCGAGATCACGACGTCGCGCACTTCTTTGTGCTTTTCGATGTAGGCCAGGCCGTCTTCAAGCTGTTTGTTGGCCGCGGAGGAGGACGGATCGGCGACTTTTCTCTTTCGAGTGCAATGACGGCAGTAAACCGGGCAATTGTGGGTCGTGTAGAAGAGCACGCGGTCCGGGTAACGATGCGTGATGCCAGGCACGGGCATGTCACGCTCTTCAGCGAGCGGATCTTCCATGTCCGCCTCCAGGATGGTGAGTTCATCTTTTTTGGGTACCGATTGAAGGCGTATCGGGCAATTGGGGTCGTCCTTGTCCATCAAGGAGGCGTAATAAGGAGTGATCCCCATGTTGAACTGTTCGTGAGTTTTCGCGAAGGCTTCACGCTCGTCCGCTGTGACGTGAATGATGTTTTCGAGCTGATCCATCGACTTGACCCGCTTCTGTTGCTGCCAAATCCAGCTGTTCCAGTCCTTTTCGGCAACATCTTTCCAAATTTCGGGTCGCGGGGCGGGTTCGAAACGTTCTCGGATTTTATTGACGGTCACAATATTGAAAGCCATAGCGCCTCTCCTGGAGAATCTTATTCGGTCGGTGAGAGAAGGTTGCCAGATTCCCACCTAATTGTAAATTCATAACGCGCCGCAAACTTCGGGCGGGCGGCTCTCTTTTGTCCGGTCAATCGCATTGAACTGGGTCAGTCAATCGGTGTAGCCTTTGAACTATGCTATCCCAACTTTTTCTTGGAATTTCTCTCATCGGTGCCGAGTGGGTCCTGTACTTCCTCGTGCTGCTTTCGATTTTTTCAGTGGCCGTGATTTTCGAACGGGCCTTGTTCTATCGTTCGGCCGCACGCGGATTGGCGGAATTTCGGGGGCAAATCCGGGTATTCGCGGCTGAACAGAAATGGGCTGACGCTATTCAGGTAGCCAAGAGCCGCGTGGCGGAGACGCAGAAGGACGGGCGCGCGAGGGATCTCGAATCAGAAATGGCTTTGGTCCTTCTCACGCATCCCAAGGCTTCGGTCGATATTCTCGGAGAGGTGGCGCACGACGCCGTTTCCCGTGCCCGACTGGGCTGGGAAAGCAGGCTCGCCGTTCTTGCCACGATCGGGAGCAATGCCCCGTTTATCGGGCTTTTTGGCACGGTACTCGGGATCATGAAGGCTTTTCATGATCTCTCGCAGCAGGTCGGGGCCGGCGCGCAGACGGTGACCGCGGGGATTTCAGAAGCGCTCGTCGCGACGGCCGTGGGGTTGTTTGTCGCGATACCGGCGGTCGTCGCGTTTAACCTCTTTCAACGCAGGGTGAAGGTGGCGCTCGGTGAGGCTGAAGCGTTGAAAAGTTTTCTCGTCGGCAAGTTGAGCCAGTAAGGGAAACGCATGGCAGGCGGATTCGGTTCTTCAGATGATGACGTGATTTCCGGAATTAACGTCACGCCCTTGGTGGACGTGGTTCTCGTCCTACTCATTATATTCCTGATCACCGCTCCCGTGATTTACCAATCCGCTATCAAGGTCCAGCTCCCGAAAGCGAAGACGGGTGAGGAAGCCCAGAAGTCGGCGGTGATGCTGACCCTGACCAAAGACGGGGAGTTGCTCTGGGATAAGGAGCGAATCGACTGGAAAGTGCTTGCGGACAGGCTCGGTGCGATGAGCGCGACGATTGCACAGGAAACGGCGATGATCAGCGCGGACGAGACGACGCCGCACGGGACGGTGATCAGGTTGATGGATGCCCTCCGACAGGCGGGATTAAGCCGGTTCGCCTTGAGCGTGGATTCATCTTTGAAGAAATAGCCAAATCACCGTCGTCCTGAAATCATCGATTCCAGAAAAGTCGAAACGCATCTGCCCCCGGGCGCTCTCGATTTCGCGAGCGCGAGAGCATTGATCCGCTCGGTTTCGATCGTGTGCTGTATTTCAGCCGCGAGTTCGGACACCCATCGATATCTCGGCTCTGTAGGAAACCAATGAATCCCTTTGGAATCTTCCGCGTATTCGGCGAATTCCTCAAAAAAATTGGCCCTTCCTCCGAACGTTTTTTTGCTCAGGAATGCGTTTCCGGCGTTATGGATGGATTTCTCGTCTCCAAGCGCGACGGTTCGCGATCGGTCCGTCCAATCCAACAGAACCCATTCTTTTCGTTCCTGGACATACACAAGCTGGTCTGAGTGAAAGTCGCCGATGGTTTCGAGGGGGGCGGTTTTGCGAGCGAACTCGACAAGAGCTTTTTTCATCTCTTTCCGGAGCGGCGGGGGTATTTCGTAATTTTCGAGAAATGCGGTGAACGTGAAGCGGGTCGGGATTCGTTCGGCGATGACATATTGGCCGGGATACGCGTCGATGATTTCCACCGAGGGGATCTTCCAGCGCTTCAGTGTCCGGTTTCCCATCAGAAAAGCGTTAACGAAGTCAGAGTAGGACGCCCCTTGCGTGCGGAATTCGCCCGAGGACTTCGGAATCCGAAGAACCTGCCCGGGATCCCCGGCGATTTCGAAAACGAGCGTCATATTCCCCGAGCCGAGAAGCTTCCCGATGGTGACTTTCTTTCCGTTGCTGAAGATGAGTTCATCGCCGGGTTCGAGAGAATTGACCTTGACGATATAATCCCCAACTTGGCGATGTAACCCGTCCATTTGGAAAAGCTGGACTTGACCGGCCCACGCGACATTGCCATTGCCGGAAACGGAGCCGTCGCCGCCAAATGAGAGCAGGGCAGTCAGGCAGACCAAAATGGGGAAGATTCGCGAGCGCAATCTCACTCAATCTTTTCGGTTGAAAGTTGAAAAAAGTTTAGCGGCGTCCCGGCGAATCGGAAGGTTCCGCTCGGCTGAGGGGATCGCGTCTGGGGCGGCCGTGCCGAATCCGAACGGCCAGCCTGATGTGGCCTTTTTTAAGAAGCCACTTTGCAAGGGAATCGCGGAAAAAACTTTTCCAGAGAATGCGAGCGGCGCGGAATAGAAGGAAGAATACGGCCGCCGAAACCACTAATGCCGTGAGGAGTTCCTGGATGGTGAATCGGGAGAACATCGCCTATCCTCCTCCGAGAGCGCGAACAAAGTGAAACGTCAGGAACGATCCCACGTACGCGAGCACGGTCATATAGACGAGCATCAGGACGGGCCAGCGCCAGGAGTTCGTTTCACGACGGGTAACCGCCAGAGTTGAAAAACACTGACACGAGAGAACGTACCAGACGAGGAGACTCAGGCCGGTTGCGACACTCCAATCCCTGGCGAGGTGTGTGCTCAACGCCCCGCCGGTTCCGAGGGTCGAGGCCTCAATCGAATAAACCGTTGCCAGTGCTCCGATCATCATTTCCCGGGCAGCGAACCCCGGGATCAACGCCACGACGATTTGCCAGTTAAAGCCGAGCGGACGGAAAATCGGCTCAAGCGCGCGGCCGATTTGTCCGGCATAACTCGAGGCGAGCGGCGGCAGCGCGACCGCCTGTGAGGCCGTGGTCGGATCAGGCTTTGGATAAGAAGCAAGAAACCAGAGAACGATTGCCAACGCCAGAATCACTGTCCCGGCGCGGCGGAGGAAGGTGCCGAGGCGTTCCATGAGGCCAAGGGCGAGGTTGCGGAAGGTGGGCCATTTGTAGCTTGGCAATTCCATGAGAAGTGGCGGGGGTGGGCCCTTGAGCAACGTTTTGCGAAAGAGAAAGGCCATCGCGAGGCTTGCGAGGACTCCGGCGAAATAGAGGCCGAGCATGACAAGGCCCTGCAGGCCCAATTCGAATCCAGCCAAGCTGATAAGACCGCGGTTCGGGATAAAGGCTGCTATGAGAAGCGCGTAGACGGGGAGCCGCGCTGAACAGGTGATCAAAGGCGCGACCAGAATGGTCGCAAGGCGATCACGTTTGTTTTCGAGGGTTCGTGTCGCCATGATCCCGGGAACCGCGCACGCGAAGGACGAAAGAAGCGGAATAAAAGCCCGCCCGTGCAGACCCACCCGGCCCATCAGCCGGTCCATCAGAAATGCCGCACGCGCCATGTAGCCGGAATCTTCGAGGACGAGGATAAACAGGAACAGAAGCAAAATCTGTGGAACGAAAACCAGAACCGATCCGACTCCCGCGATCACGCCGTGAACGAGAAGGCTTCGCAAAGGTCCTTCGCTTAAGGTCCTTTCGACCAGGATTCCGAGCGAATTCGTTCCGGCTCTGATCCATTCCATGGGCGCGTTCGCCCAATTGAAAATCGCTTGGAATAATAAGGCCAAGATGAAGAAGAGGAGAATGCTCCCGAAAAAGGGATGAAGAACGAATCGATCGATGCGTTCGGTCCAAAGGGCCGGACGGGGCGCATGCCGGAAAGCCGCCTTGAGTACGCGGTCGATTTCCGCGAAACGGGCCTGAGTGTCGGGCGCGGGTCCGACGGTTTCACGGGGCGGCGCCTCGTTTCGGAGCAGCTCTTCGGCGGCCTGGAGCAACTCGTTGACGCCTTTCGCCCGGGTCGCAACCGTGGCAACGACGGGAATTCCCAATTCCTCCGACAGGATTTTCAGGTCGAGCTCCGCTCCGCGTCCTCGGGCGATGTCAATCATGTTGAGCGCGAGTACCAAAGGTCGGCCCGTACTCTTCAGTTCCAAGGCGAATCCCAGGGACCGGCTGAGGTTGCTTGCATCGGCGACCGCAATGATCAGGTCGGGGGCGGCTTCGCTTTTATGCAAGCCCAGGATCACATCGCGCGTGATTTCTTCGTCCGGGGTTCGCGGGACAAGGCTGTATGTTCCCGGCAGATCAATCAGGCGAATTCGGTTTCCAGAGGGCGCGCGGGCTGAGCCCTCCCGCTTTTCGACGGTAACCCCCGGGTAATTGCCGACCTTTTCGCGGGAACCGGTCATGGCATTGAAGAGCGCGCTTTTGCCGCAATTCGGATTACCGGCAAGCGCGATCCGTATAGTAGGGGCACGTTGCTCTGCCACGCTACTCCTCCGGTGTTTCGGCCGGACTTCGTTTTTCCGTTACCGGAATGACGAGTATCTGATTCGCCTCGGCTCGGCGAAGCGCAACGACTGAACCGCGTACGCGAACCGCGATCGGATCTCCCGTGATCGGGGCTTCATGAACAATTTCGATCCTTGATCCTTCGATAATGCCGAGTTCCATGAGTCGCGCGCTGATGGCCGAGGGGCCGATTGCGAGCACATCAGCCAGCGTTCCTTTTGGGAGTGTCCCGAGCCCCGCTTCTCGGTTCGCGACAAGGAGTTTATTCGGCATCCAGAACATGCTTCATTCCTTCCCGAAGGAGCCGCTCAATGTGTTTGTCGTCGAGCGAATAATATGAGGTACGTCCGTCGCGTCGGACTTTTACCAATTGAAGTTGCCGAAGAGTGCGTAAATGATGGCTCACTGCGGGTTGGCTCATCGATAGTTCATCGGCAATTTCGCCGACGCAAAGCTCACGATGGGATAGGCTCCAGATGAGCTTGACGCGCGACGGATCTCCCAAAGCCTGAAACGTTTGTGCAAGAAGGAAGAACTCGTCGAGCGACGGGGTTCGTTGGGGATCAAGGTTTGTTGCTACCGTGGACATATAAACACCTACTTATATATTCATACATTTGTTGAAGCAGAAAATCAACCGGAAGGGGTGAGGCTTTATAACTTATGGGAATTACAATGAGTATTTCTGCGCGTTTGTTTTTTTATAAAACAATTTGGAATCGCCCGCTCGCTCATTCAAAATAGATAAACGGTGCTTTGATATGGCCGGACTCAGACCAGGATGGTCGTTAGGAAAACTGAATGAAACAAGGATTGTTTCGAGCCGGCATGCATGTCCTCCTTTTCTCCCTTTTTATCGTGAATGTTCCCGTAAATGCCTCCGAGCTTCGGCTTATTGAAACCGGGCCGGGACAAAGGGCGTGGATGACGGAGCAGGAGATCGATGCCTTGGCGACGGCACGACATTCGGGGCGCTCTGCCGGGTTCATGGATGTGACGGATTTCGCGGATGTGAGTGACGATATTCCCTATTTTCAGCTCAAAAATGTTTTCGAGAACAAAGCGCCGAGCCAGCAAAGGATTGTCGACGAACTTTTACCCGAGCTTTCGGGGCAAAATTTCTGGGAGTCGATTGAGGTCCTTTCGGCCTTTCACAACCGCTATTACAAATCTGAGTCGGGCCTGGCTGCGGCGAACTGGATCGCCGATCAGTTTACGCGCCTCGCTGAAGGACGCACTGATGTCACCGTCGAACTCGTCCAGCACGGGTTCCCGCAGCCGTCTGTCGTGGCCACGATTCAAGGGCGTGGCCCGAAAGCGAATGAGCGCATTGTTCTGGGCGGCCATTCGGATTCCACAAGCAGCGGCGGTGGGCTTCCGGCAACTCGGCGCGCGCCGGGTGCTGACGACAACGCTTCTGGAATCGCAACACTCCTCGAGGTTTTTCGCGTTCTCGCGCAATCCGGGTTCCAGCCCGACCGTACGATCGAATTCATCGCGTATGCGGCTGAAGAAGTCGGATTGTTGGGCAGTCAGGCAATCGTAAGGGCCCATAAGACCCAAAACATCCCGGTGATCGCGGTAATGCAGCTCGATATGACGTCCTATCCGGGATCGAACCCCCGGCTTACTTTGATCAGTGACTACGTCAATCCGGACCTGAACCGATTCACCGAAGCGTTGATCGATACGTACCTCAAAGTTCCTCGACAGCAGGCACCATGCGGTTACGGTTGCAGCGACCACGCGAGCTGGACTCGCTCGGGATACCCGGCGGTGTTTCCGTTTGAGGCGCCCCTCGGCCAGGATAACGCATACATTCACAGCGCCTATGACACCATTGACAAGCTTGACATGGCTTTTGGCATGCATTTCGTGAAGCTTGGTCTCGCTTTCGCGATTGAAACATCTCTGGGCGAAAAGTAACGCGGATCAGGGCCGGTAAAATCTGTTTCTGTAATAGATCTCGCCGGCGATCATCAGCGCAAGTGTCGAACCCCCGATGATGGATCGAAGGACGATGAGTTCTCCGAGATTCACCTGGAAGGCGAGATAAAGAAAAAGCAGCGCTTTCAGATAAAAATACACCGTCCATACGAGCGTTACGCGGCGAAGGTAGCTCTGACGAATGGTCGCGAGGTGAGGTCGAATCGTATTCGGAAGGGCGCTGGCGAACCACTCCGCGATCGGGATCTTCGCGAGCACGGTGATCAGGAATACCGTTCCGAGCACGAAGTTCTGAACGAAAGGTTCAAGGCGAAAGTAACGCGGATTTTGGATGAGTAAATCCGTGCCACCGAACAGGATTGTGAATCCTGATGCGACAATGAAAAATGGTGAAACGCTCGATTTGTAGTAACGGTGAATCATGACCTGAAGCAAAGTCACGATGACGGCGAGCGCAATGGCGGGCTTGGGTCCCGCTTCATGAAACGTGACGTAAAAGGCGATCGGCGTGGCGAAATTCTTCAGAATGAAGTTGCGCCAAGTCGTCGTCTCTTCTGGTGTTTCCACGCCAAGTCACTTTCTGAAAATGGCTGATTCTGGGTCTGGTCCTGATGGTTACCGGGTGCTTACCAGATGCTTACCAGATGCTTAAATGTGCAAATACGGTGCGAAGCTGGATTCCTGGCGAAAGAAGCTATAAAGTCAGGCGTTCCTGAAAGAGGGGGCGCATGAAACGATTGCTCTGGTTATTCCTGTTTTTTCAAATCACCGCGACAGCCCGGGCGGTTACGCCCGATGTTATGCTCTCGGACGATTCTGATCTCGCCCCTCCGGGGTTTATGGTCCGGAGCGGAGTTCCGCTCGATCTCGTACCTGATCAGCGGCGCATCGGACCCGCCGAAGAGGGTTTTATCCTGCTTCGCGTGTTTCTCAAGGACGGCGATCAAGACGCTTCCATTGGAATCGAGGGGCTTCCGTTCAGCATCGCCGGCGCCGAAAGCATTCAGACTGACTCGAACGGTAATACGACTTCGAAATGCGCTCCAGGTGCTCTCGTGCGCGGGACGAGTACTTTGAAAAATGACCGCTTCTCGATCAGGAATGGGAGGGACGCCTATCGGCTTTCATTTGAGGCATCCTGTGGAAGCGCCGTGGAGCTTGAGTTTCGTCCCGAGGGCAATGGCGGGCAGGCACTCGGGATCTGGCAAATCGCCAGAAGATCACAGCAGAAGCTCGAAGCCACGGTGGGTCTGGGGTTCTGGCGATTTCCGATCCAGTTTATTTGGCCTGATGAGCAGAATTATTACGGAATGGGATCCGTTCACATCGTTCGCGGTGATCATTGGGATATTGTCGGGCACGAACTCGGGCACGCGATTTACCAGCAGGCGGGCATCGGGGGGTTCGGTGGCGGCAGTCATAAGATCGACGAGTGCTACTCGCCTCAACTCGCGTTCTCCGAAGGCTGGGCGTCGTATTTTTCGGCATGGCTGAGTAATGATTTGGCTGATCCGGACGCGAAATTCGAATTCATGGTTCCGAGGCGCGCCCCAATCCGTTTTGAAAATATTCCTGAGGATGTTTGCAAGGGTCCTAATAATGAATGGCGAGTGCTCGGATTTTTTTGGGACCTCATCGATCTGCATGACGACGGTGAGCAGTCGGAAGAAGACTTCGTGAAGGTCTGGCGGGCGCTCCAGGGCAAGCGCATCGGGTCGGTCGACGCGAGCTGGAAATTACTTCGGGAAGCGGGGGTCGCGCCCGAATTGCTGAAACAGGCCTGGGATATGAATTTCAAGACGCCGCCCCCAGGAGCGTTGAGTGACTGAGCTCAGCCCTTCCGAAGCCCTTGAAAGCTGGAGAGAAGAAAAGAGATCGGCGTATCTCTACCGGCAGCTGGCCGAAACCGAAAGGGGCACGAATCGGGAAAAACTTTTCCTGGAGCTTGCGATCGCGGCTGAGCGGCAGGCGGAACATTGGGAAAAAAGTTTTTCAAAGTTTTTTTCGCCTGATCAGTTTCCCGGATATCGTCCTTCTCTTCGTATCCGATTTATTCTTTTGCTGGCGCGAAAGTTCGGACCATGGCGCATTAAACCCATTCTCGCCGGGCTGAAGGTCCGCGGCCTTTCAGTTTACAGTGATCGTCCGGCACTTCCCGCACACCAGACGCCTGCCATGGGGCAGGTCGAACCGCCTCATCGGTTCAAAGGTTCAAGCGGCAGTGTTCGAGCCGCCGTCTTTGGCATCAATGACGGGTTGGTTTCGAACGCGAGTTTGATCCTCGGCGTTGCCGCGGCTTCACGTGATCCAAAATTCGTTCTTATCTCCGGAACGGCCGGACTTCTCGCGGGGGCGCTCTCGATGGCGGCCGGCGAATATGTTTCGGTTCGCTCCCAGCGGGAGCTCCTGGAGTATCAACTTGGCCTCGAAAAGGCGGAACTCGAACAGTACCCCGAAGAGGAAGCTCAGGAGCTTGCCTTGATTTACGAGGCCCGCGGCTTTTCCCGCGAGCAGGCGGAAGCCATGGCGCGGCAGCTGATTTCAAATCCGGCGCGGGCCCTGGACACTCTGGCCCGTGAAGAACTCGGTCTCGACCCGAATGATCTCGGCTCACCCTGGGGTGCCGCGGTTTCGTCTTTTGTCGCATTCGCGATCGGTGGTTTAATACCGCTGATCCCGTTCGTGATTTCCAGGGATATGGATCAGCTGTCGGCTCTGCTGAGAATTTCGATGATCTCGACTGCTGTCGGACTCTTCAGCACGGGAGCCTTTGTCAGCTTGTTTTCCGGCAAGGGGCTCCTCTGGAGCGGGTTCAGGATGCTTCTGATCGGATCAACTGCCGGAACCATCGCTTATCTTATCGGAAGCTGGATGGGCGCCGCCCCGGTCTGAGGCCCGGTCTGAGGCGTTGTGCTCTAATTCTTGCAGAGGGCCTGCTTCTCCCGTATCTTGTGCCGGAATCAGTGCCGAAAACGGTGCTGAACGGAGGAGCCTCATGAATCAACTTTTTCCCGCCCGTTTTCTAACGGCCGTTCTCGAAAATTTCCCGAAAGACTTCATGAGTCGTGCACCGGAAGACCTTGAGGAATACGGAAAGGATTGGACCCGTGTTTATCCCCCGGCGCCCTCAGCGGTGGTTTTCCCGAGGACCACGGATGAGGTCGCGCGTTTCGTCCGGCTTTGCACCGAGCACAAAGTCGCGGTCGTGCCTTCGGGTGGTAGAACCGGTCTGGCGGGCGGGGCAGTTGCCGCTCGTGGCGAAATCGTCCTGAGTTTGAGCAAAATGAACCGGATGGACCCTGTTGACCCGGTTGCTCAAACCGTGCGCGTTCAAGCCGGAGCGGTTACCGAAGCGGTGCATCAGCATTGTGCGCCCCAAGGATTGATCTGGCCGGTGGATTTCGCGGCGAAGGGCTCAAGTCATATAGGCGGGAATATTTCGACGAACGCCGGCGGCGTGAGGGTGATCCAGTATGGTTCGACCCGCCAATGGGTCCTTGGTCTTCAGGTCGTCACGATGAGTGGAGACGTGCTCGAGCTCAACGGTGCACTTGAAAAAAACAACACCGGGATCGATCTTAAACACCTCTTTATTGGAAGCGAGGGGATTCTCGGGATCATCACGGAAGCGACATTGAAGCTGACGCGGATTCCGGGAGCGCTCGACCTATTTTTCTTCGCCGTCGAAGACATGGCAGCCGTGCTTCGCCTTTTTCATCATGTCAGAAAGGCGCCCTTCGGCATCATGGCTTTCGAAACAATGACTCATAACTGCCTTGAAGTCGTCACCCAGTCCCTTGGCTTGAAATTTCCGGTGGAGCAGCGTTCGGGCGCATATGTTCTTTTTGAAGCGATCCGGCCTGCTTCAACCGATGCGCAGCAGATCATGGATGCTTGGCTTGAGGAACTCTTCGAAAAGCAGCTGGTGCTTGACGGCACTTTGGCGCAGTCTCCACGCGAGGCGCGTGAACTCTGGATGATGCGCGAAGGTATCGCGGAGTCCCTCTTCAAAAAAGCTTTTCTTCATAAAAACGACGTCTCGGTGCCGATTTCGGAACAGGACGATTTCGTAAACAAAATGTTTCAGATGTTCTCTTCCCGACATTCGGACCTGGAAGTTTACATGTGGGGGCATATTGGCGATGGCAATCTCCATATCAATACGCTGATGCCCTCGGGGATGAGCCGTGATGAGTTCCTGAAGCGCTGCCATGATGCCGATCAGGATCTTTTTACGCTTGTTCAGGAATTCCATGGCAGTGTTTCGGCGGAACATGGAGTCGGGCTTCTCAAAAAGGATGCCCTTCATTTTTCACGAACTCCGCAGGAGATTGCCTTGTTCAAAGCCATCAAGAAGGCATTCGATCCTGACGGCCTGCTCAACCCCGGCAAGATATTTTAGTTCAGTACAAGATCCTCGTCCTGATCGAGGCCGTGAGCGATTCAATGGCCTTCTTTACTTCGGCCGAAACCGCTTTGTCCGTGTCAAAGATCAGGTAGCCGATGTCCGGGTCGGTCGCGAGGGTCTGGGCTTCAATATTGGCACCCAAATCCGAGATGATTCGGTTCACGTCTCGCAGAACGCCGGGGACATTCTGATGAACGTTCAGAATGCGATGGGTTTCGCTGGTCGGCGGAAGATCGACTTCAGGAAAGTTCACCGAACGCGTGGTCGAACCGGTCTTAACAAAGCGGATCAGCGAAGTCGGCACTTCTTCTCCGATGTTGGATTGTGCTTCCTCGGTCGCACCGCCGACGTGCGGCGTGAGGATCACGTTAGAGAGCCCTTGCAGCTCGATCTGAAAGTCCTCGGTATTGGTTTCGGGTTCGTCCGGGAATACGTCAATCGCGGCGCCGGAGAGGTGTTTCGACTTGAGTGCCTCGGCCAGGGCGGCTATGTCGACCACCGTTCCCCGGCTGGCGTTGATGAGATAAGAGCCTCTTTTCATCATCTTCAGTTGGGCGCGGTCGATCATCATATGGGTCAGCGTGGTTGCGGGAACGTGAAGCGTGACAAAATCGCTTTCCTGAAGAACGTGCTCAAGAGTGCTGCAGACTTTGGCATTTCCGCGGGGGAGCTTGGGGATGATGTCATAGAAGATGACTCGCATTCCCATGGCCTCGGCGAGAGTCGAGACTTGGGTCCCGATGTTTCCGTATCCGATGATCCCGAGCGTTTTGCCGCGCACTTCGTTGCACCCGGATGAGACTTTTTTCCAGATCTTCCGGTGCATTTCGCTCGTTCGATCGCCGAGCTGCCGAGACAACATGATGATTTCCGCTATCATCATTTCAGCGACGCTCCGGGTATTTCCAAAGGGAGCATTGAATACCGCGATCCCCAGGTTTTTGGCCGCATCGAGAGCGATGTGGTTCGTGCCGATGCAGAAGGCGCCGATCGCCAACAGGTTCTTCGCCTCGGCGAGGTCGTCCGCCTTGATCTGCGTCTTGCTTCTGATTCCGAGGATATGGATCTCCCGAATCATTTCCTTCAGCTGATTGCCCGAAAGAGCCGACGAGAGTGTTTCTACCTCAAAGCCTTCCGCCGCGAACATCGTTTTCGCGAGTGGATGAATGTTCTCGAGAAGGAGGACGCGGATCTTTTCTTTGGGATTTGTGGTATTTGCCATAGAGAACGTATTATAACGAAAAAAGCCAATATGGTTCCAAAATTTCGCGGCAATTCCGAAGACTGGCTGGATGACGAAAAGGCTGTTAGGCGAGGCGCCAAAAAGGCGTCCTCTGCCCGGCTTGTCACCCCATTGTCCCCTGAAGAGGCGAACGGGACCGTCGCCGAGGTTTTTCCCAATCAGTGCCGCGTCAGGTTGGACAAGAGTGGCGCCAAGCCTCTTTGTGCCTACCGGCGCGCTCTCGTTATCGGTGATACCCAAGACGGTATTCGTGATCGTACACCGGTGGCGGTCGGAGATCGTGTCAAAGTGGTTTCGAATTCGCGAGACTCAGGGATTATCGAAGGCGTCGCCTTGAGGCGCAATTTTCTTTCACGGCCGGCACCGGGCCGGGAAGTCCGTGATGGCAAGCAGGACGGCGAAGAGGCCACGAGGTTCAGGCACGTCATTGCCGCGAATATCGATCTTGTGGCTATCGTTGCTTCAATTGACGAGCCTGAATTCTCGCCAGGCCTTGTGGATCGCTTTTTGGTGGCGTCCGCGGCAGCCGGAATTGAAGTTTTGATCTGTGTTTCGAAGAGCGATCTCGTGGTTCGGGGGGCGTCTTCCGGACAGGAGCGGCCCTGGCGGTTATACTCGGATATCGGTTACGAGATTCTTGAGGTGAGTGCGAAATGCTTGCAGCACATCGACGAGCTTCGTTGCCGAATACAGGGCAAGCAGGTGGTTTTTTGTGGTCAATCGGGAGTGGGAAAAACCTCGCTGCTTCGCGCCCTCCTGGCGACCGATATCGGACGGGTGAATGAGATTAGCGCCTCGACGGGAAGGGGGCGGCACACTACGACGAGTGCGGTGTTGCTCGATTCAGGCTGGATCGATACTCCCGGGGTTCGGGAATTCGGCATTTTCGATGTTTCACCCGAAGAACTCACGACCTGTTTTCCGGAATTTGCGACTCTGAAATGCGCTGTTTCCGGTTGCCTGCATCGGGATGAGCCCGGGTGCGGTGCGACTTCGATGGCTCGTTACGCGAGCTATCGACGCATTCTGGAATCGGTGATTGCCGGCCAAGGCTGACCCGCGCCTGGTCCAGCGCCCCCGCGCCGGCGCAGGCTTCATATTTGCACCTCGTCATAACCATTTATGCCAGGTAGTTATGCGAAGTAGAGAGCGCAATTTCGAACATCTGGAATACCGGTACGCTTTTGGCGACTGCCATGTCTGCGTTCACGAGGATCATCCAGTCGAACTGCCGTCGAGCGGGCTGGCATTGTTTTTCGTTCATGGGCGCTATGGAAATTCCGAAACCTGGCGGCCGGTTATTGAGCGCATTTCCGATCGGTTCAGGTGCATCTCAATTGACCTGCCTGGTTTCGGCAGTTCGTTTTCGGCACGCGACCGGGGGCTCTCGCTTCTGGAATACGGAGCACTGGTCCGGGGCCTTGTCGTGGACCTTGCGAATCCTTCAGACACGATTCTCGTTGGACATGATTTGGGCGCCGCGATCAGCCAATTGAGTATCGTTCTCAGTTCAGACCCTCTTGGAGGGCTTGTGCTTCTCAATCCCGTGTCCCTCCTGGAGCCGCCTAAGGACTTTCGAACGGGCTGGAGGGGATGGTTGGCGCGAAAGAGACTGCACACAGCGTTACACCCGGGCGTTGCAGGCGTGGGTTTACAACAGAGCAGGGCGGAACAGAGCAGGGCGATGGCGGAACTTTGGAAAACAAGGCCATCACGATTGAGTATGGTCAAGGTGTTCGAAAGCCTGCGCCAGACATGGCCCGGTCCGTATGAACGAAAATTATGGAAGGAAAAGCTTCAGAACTCCAGGATACCCACACTTTTCCTTTGTGGTCGAAAGGATCCTTTTAATTCCATCGAAAACGGGATCGCGCTTGCCCTTTTGCTTAGGGAATCCTATTTCTACAGCGATACCGATTGCGGACACTGGCCGAGTCTGGAGAATCCCGACTGGGTGGTTTCCCGTCTTCAGGAATTCATTTTCAAACTGCGCGTTGCCCGGCGAGTCGCTTAGCTGCGGCTGAGCGCGCTTTAAATGGGCGCTGGGCTTTCCCGTTGCGATGCGGTAAACGAGGCACATGAAAAAGAGAAGTTCTGGCGTCAGACCCGCTCGCCGTGTTGGGCGCGCTGAAAAAGTCGTTATAAAACCGGCTGAAAAGCCTGCTCGCGCCAGACGGAGTTCCATCGCGAAGAGCCCGAAACGTGAACTGATCGTCCAGGCTGTCGAGAAGCTCTGGTCGAGCTTGTTCCTTTCACCGGTTCATCTCGATTCCGCGCTTTCCAAGCTTCCTCATACAGTGAAAAGCGCCCTGGCGACCATTGTGCCGACCCTTCTGCTTCGCCCCGTATCCACGATTGAGGCGCTGGGTGTCGGGGTTCCGTCGGGCGAGCCATGGTCCTTAAGTCTTGAGCAGCTCGCGGCCTGGCGCCCGATGACCATCGCGGCTCAAAGGCTGAATGAGTTGCGGACAGGGTCCTCTCCCGTTCGCGAGATGCGTCCCGTTCTGGAAGATTTTCCGCCTCGAATCCTTGAAGACTGGAAGCGGGACTGGGGAAGCGAGGTCATGAACGAACTGGTACTGGTGCTCGGAAAGGAAGCACCTCTCGGGTTGAGGGCTGCGCGAGGACTCGGCGCGGACGGACTTTTCAAGCGGCTGACCGAAGGCTCTCGACTTCCGGTTCGCGCGGAGCGATCGCATTTTGCTCCATTCGGAGTTCGACTCGCTAGTTATGCTCCCGTCCTGGGGCTCGAGGTTTATCAATCCGGCGGATTTGAAATCCAAGATGAAGGATCACAAATTATGGCGCTCTTCGCGCTCTGGCCGGACATTTTTGCCCCGCTGCTTCAGGCTAAACCCGGTCGAGTTCCCGCCGCGAACTTCTCAGTCACCCCGGACAGGCTTACGTTTAAAACGGTTCCCGCCAGTGTCATAGATGCATGTGCGGGCGCTGGCGGCAAAAGTCTTGCGATTGCTGATGCCCTCGGGGGCAAAGGACGGGTCTTCGCCTACGACACGGTCTCCACGAAACTTCAGGCGCTTAAACGACGAGCTTCGCGCGGAGGTCTCAGGAACATTCAGGTCCTCGAATTGAAAGAGGGCGAGGAACAGGCGACGGTGCAACGGTTCAAGAATTCCGCTGATATCGTCCTCGTCGATGCTCCATGTTCCGGCTGGGGGGTCCTGCGCCGCAATCCCGACATCAAGTGGCGTCAAAAGATCGACGTTCTGGACAGAATGCCGGCTATTCAGCAGAGACTTCTGAATGCTTATTCCGAACTCGTGGCACCAGGCGGCCGGCTGGTTTATGGCGTCTGCACTTTCAGGGTGGCCGAGACCGTTTCAGTGATCCGGAACTTCCTCGACCAGCATCCAGAATTTGAAGAAAAAGAAGGCGGATTCCTCGGTCCCGGGCCATGTGACGGATTTTATATGAAGTCGATGCAAAAGAAGGGAATTTGATGTTCTGGAGGCTTGCAAAAAAAGTCCTCTTTCGTTTCGATCCCGAAAACGTTCACTCGGCTTTTATTCGTCTGATCAGAATCGGGATTCGTTTGAACGGGGTGCCGCTCAGGATTACGAGTGGCGAAGGATTTCTACCCCCGCGCTTGGTTTCGAGTGCCTCCAAAACCGTTCTTGGCATGGAGTTTCGCTCACGGATCGGCCTTGCCGCGGGGTTTGACAAGGATGCGGAGGTCTTGCTCGGACTTCCCGACCTCGGTTTCGGATTCGCGGAGATCGGAACAGTGACTCCGCGTCCTCAGCCGGGAAATCCGAGACCTCGGCTATTCAGGGATCCAGCGCGAGGGGCACTATTTAATCGGATGGGATTCAACAACCTTGGGGCCGAAATCGTCGCTCGGAACGTCGCCGAAGCCCGCGGAAGGTTGCCATCGACGTTCCGCGTGGGCGTCAATATCGGAAAGAACAAAGATACTCCGCTCGAAGAGGCTCCATCGGACTATTCCAAGGCAGTCAGGCCCTTCGAAACACTTGTTGATTATGTCGTCATCAACGTGAGTTCGCCAAATACTCCAGGTTTGCGGTCGCTTCAGACGGTTGAGGCGCTTCGGTCCATTATCGGCGCCGTAATCGATGTCGTTTCACGATGGAAAAAGCCGGTTCCTCTCCTGCTCAAGCTCGCTCCGGAAATACAAGGACATGCTCTGAAGGAGCTGATGACGGCCTCCGAGAGTGCCGGAATCAATGGTTGGGTCCTGACCAATACCTTAGGGGGGGGCTTGGAAACACCTCGGGCGACGTTGTCCGGAGGATGGAGCGGCGGACCTCTGACGAACGAAGCCCGTCGTGCCCTCGTTGAAGCGCGCTCGCAAACCCGTCTCCCCATCATTTCGGTCGGCGGAATTCTGACGCCCCAAGAAGCGATCGCACGTTGTCGGTGCGGAGCTGAGCTGATTCAGATTTATTCGGGATGGATCTTTGGAGGTCCGGCTTTTCCAGGTCGCCTGCGGCGAGCCTTGTTGGAAGCGGATTTTTAAGGGCCGTTTTAGGCTGTTTTTTTAAAAAACGGATGCCAGAAACGCAAAAGCCCTAGGCCGAAGCCTAGGGCTTTCGAAAACTTAAAGAACCGAGAAGATTACTTCTTCTTTTTCTTCGCTGTTTTCTTCTTTGCGGTTTTCTTCTTGGTGGCTTTTTTCTTAGTCGCCATTTTTATTTTTCCTCCGTTAACCTGTTCGAGCATTCACTCGACCAGGGCTTACTCTGATAATTACCTTGAATTTTCTCTAGATCAAGAAGAGATCGCATGAAGTTGAATTTTTTTTTCGATTTTTCGCGAATCAGTTTCTCTCGTTCACGATCGATCTCTTCGCAAACTGTGATATGAGGCACTTCATGAACGTAAAACAGCGAAAGCTTCTTCTGTTTTCCTGCGATTCTGATTGTTCCGAGCGATATTCGGCGCTCATCAAAGAAAATCGTGACCCAGAACTGCCGCAAAGCCGGTTTTTTTGCACATCCTCTCTCGAGAAGGCGATGGGATTTCTGTCCGAGGGGCAAGAAGGACCTCTGACGCTGGGATGGTTTGATTTCGGAACTGGAAATTCGGCCGAAACGGTCCAGCTGCTGACGAAGTTGCACGAGAAGAACACTAAAATCCGCTGGACGGTCGTCGCTCGGGACGAGGAATCACTCACGAAAGAGCTCGAACGCCTGTTTGGGGCGTCTTCGCGCGCTCGCTGGGATTTTTTTGCCGCTCCCGTGACCCGGGCTGAGTTTCTTCTGAAGGCAAAACAGATGTTCAGGGAAGCTGAGGAGCGGCTGGAGCTCCAACGGCTCCATTTCGATGAGATCCGAAAGGAACGGCTTGCGGCTATTAGCCAGCTCGCGAGGGGAATGGGCCACGAACTCGGAAATGCCCTGCTGAAAATCATCGGACGGGCTGATCTCGCGCTCCTTGAACAAGAAGTGCCGAAAATAAGGGAGCATCTCGAAAGTTTAATGAGTGCTGCCGAACGTGCCGGGCTTCTGGTTAAGAATCTTCAGAGCTTTTCGAAAGGCGGGGCGGATTTTGAGCCATGCGCCGTGTTGGATCTGTTGGACGAGGCTCTTTGCTGCGTACTACCCGATCCCACCGCACGCTCAATACACGTCTCCAGGGGATTCGGCGAGCTGCCCCTTATTAATGTCGATCGCCGGGCGATGATTCAGGCCTTTGCCAATGTTATCTTGAACGCGATCCAGGCAATGCCCAACGGCGGTCATCTCAAAGTCATGGGCGAAGTCTCCCAAGTGGGCGGAAGAAAGCTCCTTCTTGCGCGGATTATCGATTCTGGTCAGGGAATTTCACCCGAAATTCTCCCCCGTATCTTTGATTTCGCTTTTTCGACCAGGGCGAGTGGGGGCGGACTGGGGCTCTCGATCGCCAAACAGATTATCATGAGCCATGGCGGTGAAATCGATGTCCAGAGTCAGGTGGGTGCCGGGACTGAGGTGATTGTCTCTCTTCCGCTCGCTTGACCTCGTCGGCTTCGTCGCTACTTGCTTGTGTCCGGCACCTCCGGCGTGGCAATAAGGAGAAATGGCTCAGTCGGGCAGTTTTGAACCGCTAGATACCCGGGAACGTCTCAAAAGGAAGCGGGAGGCCTTCGCAATCGGCTTTCTCGGGTTCCTCTTCATTATTCTGACGATCGCTGAGTTCAGGCTGACGAAAGTATCGAGTGCGCTTCCGTTCGTGAACTCGATATTCTTCTTCGGTCTGTTGAACGTCAACTTGATCATCCTGATTGCCCTCGTGTGGCTGGTTTTCAGGAATATCGGCAAAGTTTTTATTGAACGTCGGCGCAAAGTCCTGGGATCTCGGCTTAAAACGAAGCTTGTCATCGCCTTTTTGGCTTTTTCGATTATTCCAACGCTCGTTTTGTTCGTGATCTCGGCGATGTACATCAATTCCAGCTTCGATAAGTGGTTCTCGATCAAGATCCAGAATACGTTGCAGGCATCTCTTGAGATCACGGGGACGTACTATCGTAATACTGAACAGACCGCGATGCACTTCGCGGAGCACCTGTCGAACGGTCTGGGACGGCGACTTTCGATAGAACCGGGAGCAAAATCAAGAGTCAAAAACTCAGTTCCGGGTTGGGTGGAGGGTTATCTGAGGGGCCAGAGGGAGCTCCTGGCTCTCGACGCGGTCGAATATTACATTGACCCCCTTGAGGATCGTGTTCTTGCACAGCGGAGCGCGGGAGGTGATTTCCGCCACGTCTACCCACGGCTCTCGCTTGATCTGCTCGAAAAAGCGTTTTCCGGTGAACGAGTCCCCGCTGTTCAGCATATAGGAACGGGCGACCTGATTCGGTGCATTTTTCCGGTTCGCCAGGGGGCGACGCCCTCGGGTGCCGTTCTCGGGGTGATCGTGGTCAACGCCTATATCCCGGTGAGTCTGGTGAACAAGGTGGACGAGATCGCCAGCGTCTTTGATGATTATAAGGATACCAATCCCCTTAAGTACCCGATGAAGACGACCTACTTCGTGATCCTGGTCATGATCACGCTGGTGATTATCTTCGTCGCGATCTGGATCGGCTTGTATATGGCGCGGGAACTTACCGTACCCGTCGAACGTCTTGTCCATGGAGCGCAGGCCGTCGGTGCCGGAAATCTCGATGTACTGGTCGCGGCCGCGGGGCACGACGAGATTTCAGTTCTCGTGGAATCCTTTAACCGCATGACGCGGGATTTGCGCGATAATCGCGAACGATTGACCCAGGCGAGTGCCGACCTCGAACGCCGCCGTTTGCAGCTCGAGGCGGTCCTTGCGAACATCGGCGCGGGCGTGATTGCCATCGACAGCGCCGGGAGAATAACCACTTTCAATCCAGCGGCGGCAAAACTTCTTCAAATCGAGGCTCAGGATGCGCTGTCGCGCTCTTATTTGGACGTCCTTCAGGGTGAATCGGCTTCTTTGGCTGAGGCGATCGCGCGGGCGTTCACGGCTTCCCGCGAAGGTGTCGCCTATTTGCCGGACGTGACGCAATGGCATTTCAAGAAAGGCGAAGCTGCGAAAGTTCTTTCGGCAATCGCGACGCCCTTGCGAGAGAGCGAAGCCCATTGGGGAGTCGTTGCTGTTATCGATGACATGACGGATCTGATCAAAGGGCAGCGCGAGATGGCGTGGCGCGAAGTTGCACGCCGAATTGCCCACGAGATCAAGAATCCGCTGACTCCGATTAAACTTTCAGCTCAGCGATTGCAGCGGCGCCTTGCTCATGTTCGAGGGACCGATGGTGCTCTTCTTCAGGAATGTACCGAAACCATCGTGAAACATACGGACGAATTGAAGGAAATGGTGAATGAATTTTCTCACTTCGCCCGCTTTCCGGAAGCATCTCCTGCGCGTCACGATTTAAATGTCGCTTTGGGAGAGGTGATCGCGCTTTACCAGCAAGCTCATCCCCAGATTGCGTTCAAAGTGGAGCTTGAGAGCAAGCTTCCGATATTTGAATTTGATCGTGAACAGATCAAGCGTGTAGCGATCAACCTTCTCGATAACGCCGTTGCCGCCTTGATTTCCTTAACAGATTTAAAAAACCGGCAGATTCGAATCGCCACCCATTATAATGAACAGCTGAAGATGGCGGTGATTGAAGTGTCGGATAACGGGCCTGGCATGTCCGATGAGGTAAAAACCCGGGTTTTTGAGCCCTATTTCTCCACGAAGGCGGAAGGTACCGGCCTGGGGCTGGCCATTGCCAAGCGAATCGTGAATGATCATGATGGCTTTATTCGTGTTCATTCGGCTCCGGGACAAGGGACCGGCTTTCTCATCGAACTTCCAACATCGTTGCGAACCCAGCCCAAAAGAGGATAAGGATCTGCCATGTCGCGGTTGGTGCTGATCATAGATGACGAAGAGCCGATTCAAAGGTCGCTGACGGGCGTTTTGAAGGACGAGGGTTACCGTGTCGCGGTGGCAAGCTCCGGTGCTGCGGGAATTGAGGTACTGAGGTCTCTGCGCCCGGATGTCGTAATGCTGGATATCTGGATGCCCGAAATGGACGGGCTCGAAACCTTGCGGCGGATCAAGGTTGAGTGGCCGGAGCAGCTCGTTGTCATGATGTCTGGGCATGGCACGATCGATACCGCAGTTAAAGCGACCAAACTCGGGGCTTTCGATTTTATCGAGAAACCGCTTTCACTCGAAAGACTTCTTGTTCTGCTTCAGAACGCGTTCAGCGTTCAGGATCTGGCCAGGGAAAACCAGGCGCTCCGCCGTCAGGTGAATCGCAACCGTGTTCTTGTCGGCGAAAGCCCCGCCATGAAACACATCAAGGAGTTGATCGAACGTGTGGCTCCGACCACTGGATCGGTTCTGATAACCGGTGAGAATGGGACGGGTAAGGAGGTCGTTGCACATACGATTCACTCTCTCTCTCCCCGTTTCAATAAACCCTTCATCGAAGTGAACTGCGCGGCGATTCCTGAAGAACTGATTGAGAGCGAGCTCTTTGGCCACGAAAAGGGCGCTTTTACGGGAGCCACTCAGCTGAGGCGAGGAAAGTTCGACCTTGCGCACGGTGGCACGCTGTTCTTGGACGAGATCGGCGACATGTCTCTGAAGACCCAAGCCAAGATTCTCCGAATTCTTCAAGAACAGAAATTCGAGCGTGTCGGTGGATCACAGACGATATCCGTTGATGTTCGAGTGGTTGCGGCGACCAATAAGGATTTGAAAGCTGAGATCCAGCGCGGAAATTTCCGGGAAGACCTTTTCTACAGACTCAACGTCATCCCGTTCGTCGTGGCGCCGCTTCGGGATCGTAAGGAGGATATCCCTCTCCTTGCAAATCATTTCTTGAAAGAATTTTCAGCAACTCACGGACGTTCTCTCCAGGGGTTTTCAAAAGAGGCCCTTGCGGCCCTGACTTCGTATCCGTGGCTGGGCAATGTCCGCGAGCTTAAGAACCTGATAGAACGCATCGTAATTCTGACCGCGGCTTCCGAAGAAGTTCAGCCGGTTTCGGCGGCATGCGTTTTTAGGCATATGAAAGACGAGGTTTTTACCGTTCGCGCGGGTGAGGAAGCGGCTGTCGCGCTCGATAACGAAGAGTCTTCCGGCGGCGCCGGGAAGAACCTGCGCGATGCCCGTCATGAGTTTGAGAAAGACTTCATTATCAAAACCCTGAAGGAACACGACTGGAACATATCCCGAACCGCTCAGGTGCTTGGCATCGAGCGCAGTTATTTGCATCGGAAGATTAAGTCATACGGAATCGAAACTGAGTAAATTCAGCCCCGCTTGGCATGACTCCCGGGATGACGCATTCCGTTAATATTTGAACCAACACTTGCGCGCAGCCGCCGACCCGTCATATGGTCCGGAACATGGCAGAAAAAATCACACCTCGTTCGCAGGATTTTTCACAGTGGTATCAGGACATCGTGCTTCAGGCAAAGCTCGCCGATTACAGCCCGGTGAAGGGATGCATGGTCATCAGGCCGAATGGCTATTCGATATGGGAGCTGATGCAAAAGGATCTGGACCGGCGGATCAAGAAGTCCGGCGCCAGGAACGCGTATTTTCCGCTTTTCATTCCGGAAAGCTTTCTGAAGAAAGAAGCTGAACACGTCGAGGGTTTCGCGCCTCAGTGCGCGGTGGTGACGTATGCCGGGGGAAAGGAGCTTGAGGAGAAGCTGGTCGTCCGTCCGACCTCCGAAACAATCATTAACAGCATGTTCGCGAAATGGGTGCAGTCGTATCGCGATCTTCCGCTCATAATTAACCAATGGGCCAATGTCGTTCGCTGGGAAATGCGGACGCGACTTTTTCTCCGGACGACGGAATTCTTATGGCAGGAAGGGCATACCTGTCACGCGACTCCAGAGGAGGCGGAAGAGGAAACCCGCCGTATGCTCGGAGTTTATGCTGAATTTGCAGAAGAAATTCTCGCGATGCCTGTCATTCCGGGACTGAAATCGGAGAGCGAGAAATTCGCCGGCGCCCTTCGGACTTACTGCATCGAAGCGATGATGCAGGACAAGAAGGCTTTACAGGCCGGAACCTCACACAATCTTTCCACTAATTTTGCGCAAGCCTTCAACACATTGTTTCTCGACAAAGATGGAAAGCAGAAATTGGTTCACCAGACAAGCTGGGGCGTCTCGACACGTCTGATTGGCGGCATGATCATGACCCACTCAGACGATAAGGGGCTTGTTTTGCCCCCGCGGTTGGCAACAACCCACGTCGTGATTGTTCCGATTCTAGGTAACTCCCCGGCGAAAGCTCAGGTTCTTGAGAAGGCGGATGAGTTGCAGAAGGCCATTCGTGATCAGGCGCTTCACGCTCATCTTCCTTACGAAATCGGTGTGGAAGTGGATCGCGACGAAACTAAACAGCCTGGATGGAAGTTTCACGAACATGAACTCCTGGGGACGCCGATCAGGATCGAGATCGGTCCCCGTGACCTCGAAAAAGGTCAAGTTGTGATGACTCGACGGGACGAGGGGAAAAAGGAATTCATTTCGCTCCAGGCCGTGCCGGAACGGGTCATTCATCAGCTTGTTTCAATGCAGAAGGACCTTTTGGAGCGCGCGCGCGCGTTGCGCGACGCAAGCACTTACCGTGTTAGCAGCTACGCCGAGTTCAAGAAGCAGCTCGACGAAACCGGTGGTTTTTTCGTTGCTCCTTGGTGCCAGAGCAAAGATTGCGAGGCCAAGGTGAAAGACGAAACCAAAGCCACCATTCGGTGTTTGCCGCTCGACGAGCACCACAATCCGATTCGAGAGTCAGGCCCGTGTTTGGCATGCGGTCGTGGAGGGGAGACCCTGCGCGCGATTTTTGCTAGGGCGTACTGAGTGCGCGAACACCCCCTTTATGCTGTGACCAGAGATAAAGAGAAAGGAAGCCCGTGATTCGTAATCATTCCCCGACTGATCTGATAGTGGCCCTTGATTTTGCAAAACCGGAACAGGCGCTCAAGCTCGTGGAAAAGCTTGACGGTCTCCCGGTGGTTTACAAAGTCGGTTTCGAACTTTTCATGGCGGATGGTCCTTCTTTCGTGCGGGAACTCGTTCACCAAAAACGGCGTGTTTTCCTGGATCTGAAATTTCACGACATCCCGAACACCGTGGCACGCGCGGCCATTCAGGCCTCTTCCCTTCATGTAGAGATGTTCTCGGTACATCTTTCCGGCGGAAGCGCGATGGTGAAGGCGGTTGCTGATGCCCTCGCTGATATTTCGCTGATTCGCCCGAAAATTCTGGGTGTCAGCGTCCTGACGTCCTTCGATGATGTCCGCTGGGCCGAAGTGACGAAAGCTCTTACGGGCCACGCCGTAAACACGGATGATTCGGTCAACGGTATCGTCGAGCATGCTTTGGCATGGGGAGCCGATGGGGTGATCTGCTCGTCCTTGGAATTACCGGCTCTCCGCATGCAATATCCCACTCTTTACACCGTCGTTCCGGGAATACGGCCCCAAGGGTTTTCTGCCCATGATCAGGCTCGAGTGATGACTCCTGAACAGGCGCGCCTGGCGGGTGCGAGTGCGATCGTGATGGGGCGGCCGATTATCGAGTCGCAGGACCCGCGGGAGCTTGTCGAGAAAGTTCTCAAGGACCTTTCCTTCGTGCCTGCTTCCGAATTGACGAGTTGAGATCACGCCCATGCCAATCCTGATTCGAAATCCGCACAGTGTTCTCGCAGTGCTGGACGCTCGCCCTGAAGATGTCCTGCAGATCACGATTCCACGCTCCCTTGCTCGAGCCCCGTCCGCGGGGGGGCAGCAGGTCCAGCGAGATGCCTGGGAACAGGTCGTGAGAATCGCGCGTAAACATAAGGTTCAGATCGTCGAAGCTGCCTCGGGGGGATTGAATCAGCAACGTCGGGCAGCCGCAATGGGACCCTTGGATGGCGGTCGCGAGGGAGCGGCGGAAGCGAGTGTTCGCGAGCGGGAGGGGGTCTCCGTCGAGGAACTCTTTTCCGGAGCCAAGGAGCGGGCCGAAGGCCGGGGGCTCTGGCTGGCGCTTGATTCGTTGCAGGACCCTCGCAATGTCGGTGCGATTTTTCGTGTGGCTGCTTTTTTTGGTGTCGAGGGCATTCTCCTGACGCAAGAGCGTTCGGCGCCGCTTTCAGCGGCAGTTTACGATGTAGCTTCGGGGGGGATGGAATATGTTCCTTTTACCGTCCAGACAAATTTGCAACGAGCGTTCGAAGTTGCCAAAGAGAGCGGAGTCTGGGTCCTTGGCACCTCCGAGCATGCCCAGGATGATTTGAAATCAATAGAACGCGATCGACCGTGGCTTCTTGTGCTTGGAAATGAGGAAAAAGGCGTTCGTCGTTTGACAGCTGAGTCTTGTGATGTGCTTTGCAGGGTTTCTCCCCAAGGGCGCGAACCGAAAGTCACATCCTTGAACGTTTCGGTCGCCGCGGGAATCATGATCGCCCACCTGTCGAATCGTTAGTCACCTGCCAGTGACCTGGCGGACACAGGTCACGCAGTTCTGGGTCCATGTCTTCGTAATCATTCGATAAATTTGGGACAGATTCGCCGGACCGCCCTTTGCAAGGATCTTCTTGTTACGAAACAAGGAGTTGCTCTTGAGGTTCTTTTCTTCCGCCGCGGTTTGGGTTCTCATTCTGATTTCGGGAGCGTTTTTCCCGCTCAACGCTTTTGCGATCGATCGAGATGATCTGGATGAGCGTGGCCGCGAGATCAAGCGTGTGAATCTTGATTTGAGCGATGGAAGATGTCAGGTGAATAGTCCTTCGGCACTGAAGCTGATCGGAGCTGCGGCGCTGATCGCGCCCGCGGAATATTTCCTCACGGCTGCTTTGCATGAAGGTTCTCACGTCCTCGCCGTGAAGACATTCGGCGGGAAAGTCCAGAATTTCGAAATTACTCCGTCGAAAGACGGTGAGGGTTACGTCATCTTCAGCAAGACCGAGTACACCGGAGATTTCAGCAAGGCGCAGCTCGCGATCACCGACATAGCTCCGAAAATTTCCGATATTTTGATCGTAGGCTCATACGCAGCTCTTCAGGAATCTGAAAGTATTCCGCAAAATAAATATGCCCAGGTCGCGGCGGCGATGGTCGCAACCGGCGCGTGGGTTGACTTTTCGAAGGATATTATTTTTGTCGGCTCACAAAATGATCTGACGAAATTCATGTCGCGGCTGGGCGCTCAGGATGGAAGCGAACGTTTTTCGTACAAGCTCGGCTATGGAGCTTTGGCCTTGGCGGGGGGACTTGAGATCGGCAAAGGCTGGCATAGAGTGTTTCAAAAAAATAATTCCGGAAATCCCCAGGGAAAGGGCCAGGGAAAGGGAAGGATGAAGTCCGGCCTTGCGGTCACTCGAATGAGCACAGAGCTTGGACAAGGCTACGTGGGAATCGGAATTGGCGGAAGCTTTTAGCGGGAAAAGTGAATAAGAAGGCGGCCGGATCTCGGCCGCCCTCGAGAAAGAATCAGAAATAATAGAATACGCTCGCTCCTAACAGGGAGCCGAAAGCGCCGATCCCGAAATCATTCAAATTGCTCTGGATGTGCAGCGCCGGTCCGGCATCAAAGTGGATCATCATGTTCGAAACACCGGGGAAGGGTAAGTGAATTCCGGCAACGCCCATCAGCTGGAAGAAAAAGGCAGTGTCGCTGGTAGCGGGCGCCGCTACCCCACCCAGGGCTGCGGCTGCAGCAGCGGCCGCGTTGGCTGCGGCGACTCCTTCTGAGGTGGAGCCAAGTCCGAGTCCTCCGCCAATATGCAGGCCGACTGAGGAACTCCCCGCGACATTGTGCTTGTATAGTCCTGCCAGGGAGAACTGGAAGGGGCTCGTGGATGGCAGCGAAAAATAGCCGTGAATGAGGTTCTGGGAATCCAATTCAAGGATGCCTGCCAGCGATGTTGCCGACCCAGTCACCACGTCTGATGAGCTGATACCGACGGCCATGCGGCGAGGAGCCGGACGGCCGGATTCCGACCTGTCGGTGAGCGTGACAGGAGCGGACTCTGGTATTTTGGCCTTTTTGTCGCGCGCTTCGGCAATCGAAGCCGAACTGAAAACTGAAAGAAGTACAATCGTGAAAACGGTAGAAGTAGTTGATTTCATAGTGTCTAAATGTGATCTGACTTTTTTTGAAAGTCAATCCATAAGCAGTTCGGAGTCACTCCTGATTGCGCCCCTTCTCCCGAGATATGGTCATTGATGCGGGAAATGACGGCGGCAAATTGGGGATTTTAAAAAACGAGGGGCCAAACCGGATGATAGTTGACTTTTCGTTCAAACGATGGAATTTTCGCCAAGCACACGCTGGCATTTTTGTCGGTATGGGTTGGTTTGTCTTTGGAAAAGCTTCTTTTGAGCGTTTTTGAGTTATTACGACGCCCGATATGAAGTTTCACTTGGACAGGGCTCGACACAGATTGATCCGGGCTGGAGTAGCTCAGTTGGTAGAGCAGCGGTTTTGTAAACCGCAGGTCGTGGGTTCGAGTCCCTTCTCCAGCTCCATTCATTTTGTTAGCGGGTTGTTTTTAGTTCAGATTTCTTGTAGGGAGAGATACCCAAGCGGCCAAAGGGACCAGACTGTAAATCTGGCGGCGTACGCCTTCGAAGGTTCGAATCCTTCTCTCTCCACCATTTTTCGAGCATTCGTATGAATGCAAAAAAAATGGCTGAAGTGCCTGGAACATGGCACAAGGGACAAGAACTGAGGAATTAAAAACGGCGGCCGTGAGAAGTACGGGAAGTGAAAAGTGGTGCGGGAGTAGCTCAATTGGCTAGAGCATCGGCTTTCCAAGCCGAGGG
>Ga0208958_1000560_pt1 | contig 43930 bp, 38 predicted proteins | sample RifOxyB1_FD_184032 | JGI IMG/M metagenome (GOLD analysis project Ga0208958, IMG submission 184032) | Soil microbial communities from Rifle, Colorado - Rifle Oxygen_injection B1 (SPAdes) | ecosystem: Environmental > Terrestrial > Deep subsurface > Rock core/Sediment | place: Rifle, Colorado...
ACTGAAAAATTTTACTGAGAGAGTTGAACAATTGAAATGAAGATCGACACGGAAATCCTGAATTACTTCAAAAAAGAATCAGAGGAAGTTCTCGCCGAGTTGACCGTTTTGGTCGAAAAACTCGAAATCGTCCAGGGCGACTTTCCCTCGGCCCTCCTTGCCGAATTTTCCCAGAAAATCGACAGGATCATGGGAGCCGCCAAAACCATGTCCCTCGAAGCTCCTGAACACCCAGGCTTTCAAAGGATTGGACGCCTCGCGGAGCTCTGCAAAGTGATGGGATATAAGGCTGCGGAACGCAAATCAGCTCCCCTTCTCCCGATCTTCGCCGCCTTTTGGGGAGATACGATCGAGGTCACCCAGAATCTCGTGCGCGCGGTCGAAGATCTCCCGAAAACCGAGCAAATCGCCAAGTCTTTTTCTGCCGTCCTGCAGAAACGGCTGGAATGGCTTCTCCAGAAGACCGATCCCCAAGCTGCCGCCAAATCGCATGAAGTGAAAGCACAGGAAGCACAGGAGCTTCTGAAAAGTCTCGGTTTCTAGCCTAACCGCACGGTCTGCCCAGCGCATCGATGATCTTGAACTGATCGACATCCACCAGCCCTCGATCCGTCAACTTCAAATGCGGAATCACGGGAAGGCTCAGAAACGCCAGCTGCAAGAAGGGTTCTGGAAGTTCACAGCCCACCCATTGGCTCGCCTGTTTCAGTTCGCGGAGCTTCGGGATGAGCTCCTTCGAGGGGAGCATCGACATCAGGCCTCCGAACGGAAGTTCCAGACGCGTGAGAACAAAGCCATCCTGAACCACGCAAAACCCCCCGCCCACTTCGATCAGGGCCGAGAGTGCCGTTCTCATATCGTCGCATTTTTGGCCCACGACAATGAGATTATGGCTGTCGTGACCGACGCTCGTGGCGATCGCCCCCCGAAAATTCGCTCCGAACCCCAAGACATAACCGTTCGCCGGCTTTGATTTTTTCCCATGCCTTTCAAGAACCGAGAGCTTCGCCACGCCGGGCGCATCATGCGGCAAAATCAAATGCTGGGTGATGATCTTTCCAGGTTCAATGCCTATGACATGAACGGGGCCAGGTGGTTTCTCCAACTGAGCGGCACTCACGGCGTCAAGTTCGCGGCTCTCGGGCACGACCGCACGAAGAGCTTGAACCGGCCCGGCACTCCGACTGGGAGACTGAAATTTCATTTCCGAAACCAGGCGCCCCGACTTGAGCACGTGGGCGATCGCGCAAGTCGTGGGCTCGCTGAGCAGGACGAGGTCAGCCCGGTACCCCGGTGCCACCGCGCCAATGCGATCAGGGCCACGATTCAGCCCATAATGGTTCGCGGGACTCCAGGAAGCACTCTTGTAAACCAGTTCGGGAGCGATTCCGTGGCCGATCGCCATTCGAAGAAGGTGATCCAGATGTCCTTCGGTCGCGATGTCGAGTGGGTTCCGGTCGTCCGTACAAAATCCGATGCTCGATGAAGTCGCCGGGTTCAAAAGCGCAATCAACGCCGCGAGGTCTTTCGCGACACTTCCCTCACGGATCCAGATCGACATTCCCTTCGCGATTTTTTCCCGCGCTTCTTCGAGACACGAGGCCTCATGACAGCTTGAAATCCCCGCCGCGACATAAGTTGAAAGATCACGTCCCCGCAAAAGCGGGCTATGACCATCCATGAAACGATCGAAAATCCCGAGCTTGGCAACGACTTCGGGAGCCGCGCTCAGGACACCCGGGACATTCATCATTTCAGCCAATCCGAGGGCACGCGGATGCCGGGCGATCGAAGTCAGATCACTGGCCGAAATCACGCCTCGGCCGTTCGTTTCCATGTCGGTCGCGGGAACGCAGGAACTCAGCATGACCCAGAGATCCAGCACAAGCGATTCCGCGGCATCAAGAAAGTACCGGATCCCCTCCAGGCCCATGACATTCGCCAGCTCATGTGGATCACAAATCGCGGTGGTCGTCCCTTTGGGCAAAACAAGTTGCTGAAAATATTCTGGCAGGAGCAACGAGCTTTCGAGGTGAACGTGCGCGTCGACAAAGCCCGGGACAACCGAGTATGCGCCGCCCTCGATGGTCCTTTTCGCCCGAAGTCCGGGCTCGAGCGCCACGATCCTTCCGTCCAGAATGGAGATGTCTCCCTTCCTCCATTCGCAACTGAAAACATCCAGGTACTTCGCGCCCTCGATCACAAGATCGCAATCCAAACGCCCTTGAGCGGCGTTCAGCAGCCGAGAAAGCCGCTCAGATTTCTGATTCAGCGTCATGCAGATTCTCCGGAGATGTTCGAAATGCTAGCATACTTTACATCGGATGAGCACGCCCGTATCATTCATGAAATGACGTCCCGCTCCAGACTACTTATCGGTTTATTCACAATCGCCCTGGCGATGCAGGGAACTCCCCTGATCCCAGCCGCCGGCGCAAGCGAAGTCGAGAACCCGATTTTCGGCTACACGCACCTCCTGCCCAGCCCGTTTACGCTCCCCGCCGGGACGCTCGTTTACGGAACAAGCCTGGATTTAGGGGTAACCGACTTTCTGCAGATCGGGACCAATGTGCTTTCGAATTTCCATAAGATCTACAATGCGAACGCGAAAGTCTCACTCGTCGATTACCCTGAATTCGCCTTTGGCCTGACGCTCGGATATTCGACCTATAACTATCGCGACATTGATCGAAGCAACCCCGACCTGAGCGTCGCTTCCTGGCTGCCGGGAGCCGTGGCCGCTTTCGAGATTTTGCCTTCAGTCGCCTGGTTTATCGGCGGCAATTTGAATTACACCGAAGCCAATCTCATCTCCGACTCAGTAACGACCTCTGGCTACCTTCGCGGCGCGAATGTCGAATCAGACCTCTCGTGGGCCTATAATCCCCAAAAGAAGCGAAAAAACGGCGGACTCTCCGTCGGCAATGTGGTTTCAGCGGGGATCAGTTACGATCTGAGCTATAAAATGCTCGGACTTGGGATCAGTCATCACTGGCCGGGTTTTCATCTGGGGGTGCATTACTATCCGTCCGCGGCTGAGTATCCCCTCCAGCCGATCCTTGCGGGCGGAGGCTCTGTTCAGTTCTGAGCCTTGGGGGAAGGAATGCGCGGCTCCGGGCGAGGCGAATTCCCGGGTGCAGTCACTCTGACCTGGTGATTTTCGCAAAACGTCTTTCGATCATCGCAAAGATAGAGACTGACGTGAGCATCGGGGCGTAAATGACTGCGGCTGATCGAAAAGCGCACGCGAGCTTCGGTGGCTTGCGTCGGCTTCACACGTCCCCCCTCTTGAACGAGAAACATCGGCGCTTGTACATTAAAATGGTGGTGAGCCGGCGGATGGGCGACGATTTCGATCTGACCACCCTGAACCCGGGTCGAAATTGAAAAATCAGGAGCGCGAAAATCGCTACAGAAGCCTGAGATGGAGAAAAGAAGTCCTGCCGCGAACGCGAAGCCGGCGTACAGCCAATCATTGACAAAAGGGAAGGTCATTTAAAACGCGATATCCCTAATCGGGGCCGCGGGCCAGATTAAATTAAAAAACGTGGGTCAGATCTGACCTGTGTTGTTCCATGCCATTTTAGTCGGATAAATTAACAGTTTTAGAAAATAATTGCTGGTGTCGAAAGTCTTGCTATACTCAAAAAGTACCGAAATGGAGTTCCCGAGCCCGAGCAACAAAATTTTGTTCGTCCTGACGGCCGCCAGAAAGACAGCCCAAGGACAGATTGAAGAGGAAACGTATGCGAAAGACAGTATCCAAAGTTTCAGGTTTTACGTTGGTGGAATTGATGGTCGTCGTGGCGATCATCGGTATTTTGGCGGCTGTGGCAATTCCGCAGTATTCAAAGTATCAATCGCGAGCACGCCAATCAGAGGCGAAGATCGCGCTTTCTGCCATTTACACCGGCGAACAGAGCTATGTAATCGAAAATAACACCTACACTTCCTGCCTGAACCAGATCGGCGCTAGCAATGATGTTAACTCTCGCCGTCACTACACTTATGGATTTGCAGATGCGATCGCTAATGCGGCCTCCTGTGGTCCCTCAGGTGCATCAGCCTGCAGCTACTTTATTTATAACCCCGCTGGTACTGCGCAAACGAGCTGCGCTACTGGAGCAACTACGACTCACATGGCGGCGAACGTAAAAGTCGACGCCGGAGCCAGTTTGCAGCCTGATACCGCTCTCGCTGCATCTGCGATGACTTCGAGTGCTTTTACTGCCCAGGCGGTGGGAAATATCGCGTCAGGCGGGGTAAATACCTACGATAGCTGGACGATTGACCAGGGCAATCTCTTGCAGAATGGCGCACCCGGTTTCTAATTCGTTCAGTTTTTAAGTTCTCAACCGCCCGGGCTTCGGCCCGGGCGGTTTTTTTTTGCTTAGGCCTATGCTAAGGTCGCAGTGATGCGTCCTTATCTCGACCTCATGCAACACGTTCTGGAGCACGGGCCCCGAAAAGAAGACCGGACCGGGACAGGGACTTTGAGCACCTTTGGGTACCAGATGCACTTTGATCTCACGGCCGGGTTCCCTCTCATCACCACCAAAAAAGTGCACCTCAGATCGGTCATTCACGAGCTTCTTTGGTTCCTAAAGGGCGAAACGAATATTCGCTATTTGAAGGAAAACGGCGTTTCCATCTGGGACGAATGGGCCGATTCAAACGGTGACCTCGGCCCGGTTTACGGCAAACAGTGGCGCTCGTGGACGGCCCCGGATGGACGCTCCATCGATCAGATCGAACGCGTGCTCAAGGAAATCAAAACGAATCCCGATTCGCGCCGCCTCATCGTCAGCGCCTGGAATGTCGGGGAACTCGACAAAATGGCGCTTCAGCCCTGTCATTCCTTTTTTCAGTTCTACGTCGCGAACGGGAAGATTTCTTGCCAGCTCTACCAAAGAAGTGCGGATATTTTTCTCGGGGTGCCATTTAATATCGCGAGTTACTCGCTCCTGACGCTCATGATCGCACAGGTCTGTGATCTTAAGCCGGGCGAGTTCGTGCACACGCTCGGCGATGCCCATTTGTACGTGAATCATCTTGATCAAACCCGACTCCAGCTTACGCGAGAGCCCCGCGCTCTGCCTCGAATGCAGCTCAATCCCGCGATACGCTCCCTTTTTGATTTCAAGTATGAGGATTTCAAGCTCGAAGGCTACGATCCCCATCCCGCGATCAAGGCGCCCGTAGCCATATGAAAGTTTCGCTCATCGCCGCAGTCGCGAAAAACCAGGTTATTGGAAAAGAAGGGACTCTGCCCTGGCACCTTCCCGATGACCTGAAACGATTCAAACGAATCACGATGGGCCACCCGATCATCATGGGACGTAAGACGTTCGAATCGCTCGGACGCGCCCTGCCCGGGCGACTGAACATCATCATTTCACGAACTCCCGAGTTTCACGCCCCTGAGGGAACCGTTGTCGCCCGTTCTCTCGACGAAGCCCTCAAGGCGGCCGCAGACGCCGAAGAAGTTTTCGTCATCGGCGGCGCGCAAATTTACGATCTCGCGCTCTCACGCGCGGACCGGCTTTACTTGACGATGATTGACCAGGAGATCGCAGGAGATGCTTTTTTCCCGGAATGGTCCTTCAGCGAATTCCGCGAGATCTTCCGGGAAGAACACACCCATCCCGTTCCTTATACTTTTTTGATCTACCAGCGAGCTGTTTAGCAATTTTGTTCGATCGTCTGGATGAGAAGATCGATGTCGGTCGGCTTTCGCAAAACCGCGACGGCATGACCTTTATTCTGGTTCGAGCCAGCCGCCGAAAGAATCACGATCGGAATTTTTGAAAGAGCCGGATCGAGCTTGAGATGATCCATAAACTCCCAGCCATTCATGACCGGCATCATGAGATCGAGGAGGATCAGATTCGGCCGAGAGCCATTCTGCAATTTTTCGAGAGCCTCTTTGCCATGCGCGGCTGAAATCACAAGGTAGCCGTCGAGCTCCAAAATCTGCTGGAGTGTTTCTCGAATACTCGGCTCGTCTTCAACGACGAGAATGGTTTTTTGAACTGACGTCATAAGGTGTCCTAAAACCATATCATAAACCCTCAGAACCTTTTTGTATTCGTCAGTCAAAAATACTAAGAAAATCGAGTGCGTCATAACTGACACGGCAAATTGCGTTATCTTGCCATGGTGAGCCATTCCTGAGAGAATAAATTGTCCACGTAAAACACTCGGATGATTTTTCCGAGAGGAATTGGGAGTCACGCTATGAATGATGAAACCCAGGAGCCACTGTTGCCTCGGTTGCCCCGGCCAAGGAGACGAGCGATTCGCTCGAATAATCTGGAATCAACAGCCTCATCATTCATAAAATGTGAAAGACTTGCGAGCGCGCCGTTACGAGTTCTCCAGATCGCGGAGCTGGGCGCGAAAATCCAGGCGCTCGAAACCGCGGCATCGAAAGTGCCATCCGAAGAACTGGTGGATGCCTCTTTTGTGATGGGCAGCTCACTCCTCTTTTCGGTCAAGATTCGGATCGTCTATTTGCGAGATCAGTTTCTGGGAATAGAATTTATTCAACCTTCAAAAAGGCTTCGCGCGGCCATCCGGGCGTTTTTTGAACCCGAATTCCTGGGTTCCGCGCTCGAGGTCCTGGATGAGAACCGCGATGGGACCGTGCGCCGGCTTCAGTTAGGTGTCCCCAATGCGTGTTCGGTCGAGGTCGTCATCAAGAGGGATATCGTCGAAAGTTTCTCGATCACGAGCCGCCCTTATCGATTCGTTTTCAAGGCTTTTCCCGGACATGGAATTCACGAAGAAAAAAGAGCGGCGATGATCCGTCTCGTGCGAAACATCAACTGTCTCGGAGAAACTGAAAAAGCCGCGATCACCGAATTTCTAGTAGACCGGGCGGGGCTCCAACCGATGCATCTGCATTAAACTAGGGTTTGTCGCGAACCGTTGAAGCGAATGAAGCCGCGTACCACTCGTCGCCACGAAAGCAAGACGGGCTGATTTCAGCCATTAACCGGTGAAAATCCACGACAAAGGAATCATTTCCAGCATAAACCAGGGCCTCCGGGTGGTCCTCCACAAGCTGCCCGAAAAATGCACCCTTCGCGTTGTAAAACCGTCTTGTCCAATACCTCACATCCAGAACGTACCGAACCCCCGCCAAACGGAGCGTCCTCAACAACCGATTCGTTTCTCCCGACGAATGAAGTATTTGATCCAGTGCGGGGTCCGCATCAAGGGAACTCACGTTCAAATGCGAAATATAATAAAAAAGCTGATCCCCCGTGCTCACGATCAGATCTTCCGGCTGGGCGTTCATCCTGAGCCATGCCCTCGAGTCTCCCCCAAAATGAATATTCGAAGTCCTGATCACCAAGGTAGCCGAAGGCGAACGAAGAACATGCCCCAGCGCAGCGTGCAACTTCGTTACGAATGTTGCCGCTAAAAATACCGCGATAACGAGAGCGGTCAGGCCACTCAACGCTTTTCCGTATTTTCGGGAGGCATCCAGGAGGCGAACCCCGGCAACCAGGATCAATAAGGGCAAAAGCAGGAGCGTCGGACCGAGCCATCTCACAAAATAGGCCCTGTTGTCCCAGGACACAAACAGGATAGCAGCGGTCATGCACCCGGCGAATGTTACCAAAAACTCCCTCCGGTTTTCAGGAAAAACCCGCTTCCAAATCAATGCCACCGCGATAATCGGAGCAGTCCAGTACAGCGGCGTATCCCCGAGGAGTTCCCGTATCTTCTGCCCGGCTTTCGGGGCAAACGGCGTAAAATGGCCCCAAAGCGTATCGACGCTTCTTTGGAGTGTCGGACCTATCCAATGGCTTGGGAACAGACTCGTGGCCGCAGGAAAGAAGGGATTTCCGGTAAACCAGGCATTCCTCGAGAAGTGAAATACAAAAACAGGAGCAATTCCAACCGCCACAAAACCGAGTCTTCTGACAAGTTCCGGAATGCCCTCTTTTCGGAACAACAAGATCATCCAGAAAACAAAACAGGGTGCGGCTGTGAGGATAACCGTGGATTTCCCAATAATGCTCAGGCCAAGAAGCAAACCCGTCGCGGCGAGTTGAGCCTTCGTCGGAATAGGCACTGCAAGGAGGAAGAACCAGGCTGTCAGAAACCAGCTCATCACGCCGAGGTCATTCTTCGCGAGCCAGATCCAATTATTGAAAGAATATAGGCCGCAGATAAGCGTCCCCGAAAGAACCCACCACGGCCGTCTCAAACCGAAATATCGGGCGAGACCCATCGTTACGGCCATGACCGTGATCATCCCGTAGATGTGAACCCACTGACCCCAAAGCTGTCCCTCAATCAAGCCGCGCCCTTTATCGGCGCCGAGAAGAACATTTCCGAAGATATAAAGATGCTCCCAAAATCCTGAAAAGAAGAAGTAAGGATTTCTCGGCGAAAAGGTGATTACCCCGTGATCGGTCCAGTAGCGTGCCGCAGCGAGGTGATAAAGAAAAGGATCCGTCGTTCCATGGGCAAGGGCGGCTTTTGCCATGTAATAGAGTACCGCGAGAGCCAAAACGCCATAGCAAAGCCAATCAAGCCCTCGCTCCCAAGCAGCGCGACTATTTGTTTCAGTTATAAAAAAGCGAGGAGTTTCGGAATAGACAAAATCCAGCACGGGTCCCAACAAAAGGATTAAAAGAACAAGTGGCCAGGACGTGTATGAAATCAATCCGAGCACACCCATGACTCCCGATAAAATGGCGATCCATGCCGATCCAAGCGCCAAGCTTGCGATTCCGAAAGCCGGTCCGGTAAGCTCTAGTTTGTCGGCCAGCACACGCCCCCAACTCACGACGCAAATCAGCCACGCCATGAAGAGGAACCAAACGCCCAAAACCTGAGTTTGCGCGAAGAGAACATCGGGGTCCGCCGGGGGGCCTTTCACGGAAAAGCCAATTACCAAGAAAGAAAGCGCCAGAAGAATCCGGCTGGTGCGAACCAACATTTACAACCCCCGCTGAGTCTGAAAACGTTTCACGTGGCGAATGACATATTCGAGATCAGCATCCGGGAGCCCCGTCCAGAGCGGCAGACGAACTAGACAATCAGAAAAGCGCTCAGAATTACGCCGCTCAGGATAACCTGACGTCCACGCTCGAGCCACCGGTGACCGACTCAGAGCCTGATAGTGAAAGGGACAGCCAATGCCTGCCTGGCTCATCTCTTCGATGAAGCGGGTCCTTACCGCAGGGCTCGGCATAACGGCAAAAAACAAATGAGCTGAATGCGTACCATTAAACTCAGTTGTGGGAAGAAGAACACCTTCGGTACCCGCCCAACTCGAGAGTTCCTGTGCATAGGTCTCCCATATCTTTTGGCGGCCCCGGTTGACCATCTCAGCTTCTTCGAGGTTTCCGAGTAAAACAGCAGCAAGGAGATCCGAAAGCAGATAGCTTGAGCCAATATCAACCCAGCTGTATTTCGAAACCAGCTTTCGCGTGAACTGACTTCGATCCGTGCCTTTTTCCCTGATGATTTCAGCTCGGGCGATGTATTTCGGATCATTGATCAGGAGAGCGCCCCCCTCTCCGCAGCTGATGTTCTTAGAATGATGAAAACTCAAAGTGGAGAAGGCGCCAAAAGTCCCGAGCTGTTTCTTTTTAAAAGTTCCGAACGGACCGTGCGCAAAATCCTCGATCAGCGGAATGCCGCCCCGGTTCGCGATTTCGGTGATTCTGTCCATTCGGCAGGCCATTCCACCGTAATGAACAACCACGATAGCCCGCGTTCTGGGACTGATCAGATCTTCGAGCCCTGAATCGTCAACATTTGGATGACTCGCCTGTGAATCCCAGAATACAGGCCGCGCCCCCCTCAAAACCCAGGCGTTAGCGGTTGAAACAAAGGTATACGATGGAAGAATCACTTCATCTTCAGGCCCGATGTCCAGAAGAAGGGCACACATTTCCAAAGCGGCCGTGCAGGAAGGAGTCAGGAGTGCTGCCCGCGCATCAAGGGTTGTTTCAAGAAGCTGAGCGCATTTCTTCGAGAAAGGACCATCTCCCGCGTGATGATCGGACGAAAGCGCCTCTGAAAAATAGCGACAAGAACGTTCAGAAACATACGGCTTTGAAAACGGGACCTGTCTCACGCGTCCTCCTTCCGGGCTGCGGCCTCGAATTCCAAGCGCAGATACTTGCCACCAAGAACCCGCTCCGACCTGATGACATGAACGCCTGATTTCTCTACCGCATGCAGCAACGAACTTTCGTTGTAGCGAAAAGACGAACTGGTCCCGCCGATGAAGCTCAGGGCTTGTGCCGCAAAGCGGAGCAATGGCGAAGCATTGGAAGAAAAATTCTCTATGGGCTCCATCAGAATAGCCCTTTTCGCGGAAGCCATCAGCCGAAGCACCCGCGAAGCGTCCGCCCTAAAATGGTAAAAGGATCCCTGCATAACGCAATAATCGGCATCGATGTGATCGAGATCAAGAACGTTTCCGTTTTCTACGCTGATGCCCCTTCGTGCCAACCGATATGTCATTGTTTTGAGGAGATCGATGCCTTTATATGTGATCTGCTTTTTTCCGAGAAACCGCTCATAGAGAACTCCGCTTCCGCAGCAAAGTTCGACCACCTTGCACTTTTCCGGAAGCCACTCCGAAACCAGCCGATGGCGTTCATCCAGGAGATCCCGGTAGATACATTTCATCGTGAAATCATAAATAGCTGGGGAGAGGTAGATGGGTGAAAATACTCGCAAAGCGCCTCCCGATCCAATTAGGCCCGATTTCGCCTAAAAAGATAGTACGATTTAACTTTAGGCACAAACGGAATTCGTCCGGCAATCCACTCAATCATCCCCGCCAGGCGATACGGCATCCACGCATAAACATAAGGCGGCAGCAAGAAAGCCGGTAATTCACGAATCAGCTCGAAACCATACCGGCCGGCAACGGCTCTGATTTTCTTGCTTCCATGGATATATACTGGGCCGCCCCAGCGGGCCTGAAGTCGCCTAACCCAACTTCGCGGTGTCCAATGATAGGCATCAAAAATCAAATATCCTTGCTCTCGGATGATTCGCGCCGCTTCGTCAAAAAAGGGAGCGATGTCCTCAAAGTGAAATAGAAATCGGCTCATGACCCAGACATCGATCGTAGCAGGGGGAAGACCGGTTTTCCGGGCATCCAAACAAAAATATTGACCAGCTCCATATTCTCGAGCCTTGTCGAGCATCGGTTCAGAAATGTCCGCGGCAATAACCTGGAATCCTTTTTCCAACAAAAGGGGGATAAACCGACCGGTCCCGCACGGGCAATCGAGCGCTCTGCGGCCCGGTCGAACGCCCGTCTGCAAGAGAAGCGATGAAAGAAATCCCGACTCAAGCTCAGCAACGACTCGCCCCCCATTCCGTTGAAACCGTGCTGAATCGTATGTTTCGACGACCTCGGTCTTTTGATAATAAGCCGCTTTCGTCTCCGTCATATCAGACCAGGAACTCCCGTAATGCATCCTTGGTAGACTCCTCCAGAGACCGATATCTACTCCTGATCTCTTCTGAGTGAGCCAATTCGATTTCACCCCTGATGAATCGGGCAAGGACCGCCTTCAATTCAGCTCTGTTACCGGGAGAGATCCAGCAGGCCAGCCTACCCTCACCGGCAAAAAGATCCCGGGTCACGGGCAGGTCTGATGTAATAACGGGTACCCCAAATTCAAGACTCTCGAGAAGAATTTTGGGATAAACCTGAGTTCCCCAATCCGTCCAATAAGGAGCAACAAGGACGTCGATTGTCGAGAAAAAATCACGCACATCCACGATCTCGCAACAGGTGAAACCGCTTTGCACGATCTTTCGAGCAATCCCCCTGCGCCCGAGTCTGCTCAATGCGAAACGTGCCTCGAATGAAAACCCGTCCTTCTTCAATTCCGAAAGGACTCCAACGAGGTCTTCCAATCCTTTGTTGAGATAGGTATGTCCCAGGTGTCCGATAACAAGCCCGCCCCCATTTTTAAGCCGGGTTATCGGGAGATCTTTCGAAACCGCCACATTAGGCGCCACATTAGGAATGACTTTTACCTTTGAGTGCAGCCTGCAAGGAAGGTCCTTCGTTTGACATTCCGCTGCCACAACGCACCCATGAATGGCGGACGTCCGAATCAAACGCGGCCAGTATCGGTTGTTCAGAAGAATACGGCCCAAATGGAGAACTGGATTATCCAAAAACATCCGAACGGAAAATGAGACCGGGATGGGGTACCAGCAAAGGCCGTCTATCCAATAGATGATGCGTTTTCTGGAACCCAAGCAAAGTGCCTGAACAAAGGGAATCTGTGCCGCAGTAGGAACTTTTAGGACCAAGACCTCCGCCTGACCGTTTATGGCTGCTCTCCTTAGAAGAAACGGCCTCATCAGATTTGCCGCTATCAGCCGCCAATTGAATTGGCCAGGATGCGTCTCCTGGCCGAAAACCCGTGCGTCAAACCCCGCCTCCTCCAACAACTGCAGAACGGCTCGGGTCGACTTGTATTCTCCGGTAAAGGGCTGCTCGGACCGGAGCGAAAAGAGAAGAGCCGCGGGTTTCAGGGCAGCCGGTGCTTCGGATTGAAATTTAAGCCGCTGCCTAACCGCCAACCGACGTTTCAGACGGACGGTTGCCGTAAGATATCTCGCGACATCCCGGAACACCTTTACAGTCGTCGGTTTTTCAGGCCGCCGAATATAGATCGAGGGTACCTCGATTACGCTGAGGCCCGAAAGCCTGCTCAGCACCATTGTCTCGGTATCCCAAAACCAGTGTTTGTCCTGAACTTCGTCGAGAACTGGCGTGATCTTTTCTCGATCGAAAAATTTGAATCCGGTTTCGGTGTCCTGAAGCCCGTGCCTGAAAACCAGCCGCGAAAAAATACGATAACCGTATGACAGGATCAGTCGATGAAAAACGCGATGGATAATTCCGAATTCTATCTTGTAAGTCCGTTTGCATGTTGCGATATCCGCTTTTCCATTCAAAACCAGATCTGCAAGATAGGGGACATAAACCGGCTGCGTGCTCAGGTCGATATCAATGAATCCGACGACCTTGGCCCGGCTCTGCTGAATCCCTACCGAAACGGTCGCCCCCCGGCCGAGATTCCTTTCGTTTAAAATCACGCGAACTCGAGGATCCAGGTCGACCAAATCTTTCAGAATCGAACGGGTATTATCGGTCGAACAGTCATCAATAAGAAGAATCTCAAAATCACGAGCGTAATATTTCATCACCGAAAGGAGTTCGGCGAACGATTCCCGCAGATGTGACTCTTCATTATAGCAAGGGATAATCAGGGTCAGATCTTTGGCGGGACAAGGCATCGCACCAAGTATCAAGGTGCCTCAATCATTATTCAAGACTATTCAAGACGTAAATGGTGCTCCGGGGGAGACTCGAACTCCCATGCTTTTGGCGCACGACCCTGAATCGTGTGTGTCTACCAATTCCACCACCGGAGCACTTGGAGTGCTTATTCATAGCCCATTTTTTGAGGCAACGCAGCTTGAAAGTTTGAATTAGCGCGTTGCGATATTTCAGCCCGCGCCGAAAAGCCGGCTATGTTCTTTGAACATACAATGGTCTGAGACAACGATCATCCCCGCTTCGCGTGCTCGATTTTCAGCTTCCGGTGACGTGATACCTTCCTGAAGCCAAAGGACCTTGGGCCTTGCGGCCGGATTCAGAGCCAGTAATTCGTCCACGATTCCGGGTACGGCTTCGGGTTCGCGAAACACATCGACAATCTCCACCGAAACCGGGATTTCCCCGATCGTCGGATAGCAGGGCCGCTCAAGGACTTGGCCGCTTACTTTCGGGTTCACTCCGATAATGTCGTAGCCCTGCGAAATCAGATATTCGGCAATCTCATAACTCGGCCGCTCAGGGTTCGGGCTCAACCCGACCACCGCGACGCGATGGTATTTGGAAAGGATGGACCGCAACTCAGCATCTGTTGGACCGGGCGATGGACCGAGCTGGCTTTCACGCCCTTCATGTTCCTTCATCATGCGAAAAAGCTGCAAACGCCGAACCGCGCCGGCTATACCTTCCCGTTACTCTTCCCGTTACTTCGGCCGATCCCGTAATAAGTAAAGCCGAGTTTCCTCAGCTGTTCGGGATTGTAAACGTTCCGGCCGTCAAAAATAACCGGCTGCTTTAACGAACTCTTCATCTGCTCGAAATCGGGATGGCGAAATTCGTTCCATTCCGTCACCAGAAGAAGCGCGTCCGCGCTCTTCAGGGCCTCTTGAGCCGAATGGCAATATTGAATGCGGTCACCGATTACCGCCCGCGCCGTCTCGGTCGCGACGGGATCAAAGGCCTGGATCTTCGCTCCGGCCTTCAGCAACTCGTTAATGATGACGGTCGATGGAGCCTCGCGCATGTCGTCCGTATTGGGTTTGAAAGCAAGCCCCCAGATGGCGAACGTCTTCCCGGCGAGAGAAGCCCCGCCAAAATGAGCCTTCACCTTCGAAACCAAATGGCGCTTCTGCCGGTCATTCGCGTCCTCAACAGCGTTCACGATGCCCATCGGGATGTCTTCGCGTCGGGCGGTCGCCATCAGCGCCTGAACGTCCTTCGGAAAGCAAGACCCGCCATATCCGACACCGGCATAGAGAAAGTGCTTCCCGATTCTGGCGTCCGTGGTCATTCCACGTCGAACCTGCTCGATATCGCCACCGACCTTGTCGCAGAGAAGCGCGAGCTCATTCATAAAGCTGATCCGAGTCGCGAGAAATGCGTTGCATGCGTATTTCGTCATCTCCGCGGAAACCGGATCCATCCAGAGGATCGGGTTGCCCTGACGCACGAACGGGGCGTAAAGGTCAGCCATTTTTTTGTAAACCTCTTCCTTATCCGTCCCGATCACGACGCGATCAGGCTTCAGAAAATCATCGAGCGCCGAGCCTTCTTTCAAAAATTCCGGATTGCTAACGACATCGAAAGCGTGACGGGTATGAGGGCTCATCCAATCGGCGACCACGCGATGCGAGCCGATCGGTACGGTGGATTTATTCACGATCAGCCGGTAACCGGTCATCGATCTCGCGACTTCCTCGGCGGCGGCCTTCAAGTAACTCATGTCAGGCGCGCCGTTTTCGCCGGGAGGGGTGCCGACGGCCATGAAGATGATCTCGCTCGCCGCGACCGCTTCCCGGGTCGAGGTTGTGAAGGTCATCCTTCCCTCGGCGAAATTGCGCTTCACCAAGGTTTCCAGGCCCGGCTCGTAAATCGGGATCACTCCACGTTTGAGAGCGTCGATCTTCGACGGATCGTTATCAACGCAATAAACCGTATTGCCGGAATCGGCAAAACAAGCGCCCGCGACCAGTCCAACATATCCCGTCCCGATAACCGCGACTTTCATGAAACCTCCCGAAATGAAGGGTGTTGTGATGCCCTACTCTTCGCAAAAATCAGGGTCGTTGGCTAGGGATTTCTCCTGCTAAAGCTCATCTAAGAAGATCATTTTTCCACAACTTTTCGGCAAATAACCCATACGGCAGGATCGTGATCCCATCATCGGTTTGACGGGGCATCTTCTCGAGACAGACGAGGTATCGGCGTTTGATCTCCTGATGGTCCTTCTTCAACTCCCGAAGGCCTTTCAAATGATCCTGTGTGACTTTGGCCGAAGCCTTAGCCTCGATGGCAAATTCCATATTCCCGATGATAAAATCCACCTCGACCCCGGTCGAAAGGCGCCAATAACTGAGGTCGTAATAAGCCTCGGTATAGGCGCGGTGGGCGGTCAGCTCGTGAAACACCCAATTCTCAAACGCTTTCCCGAAAAGCTCGGATCCGGGCTTAAGTTCGGCTCGTTTAGCTAAAAAATTGACTACTCCGATATCTGAGAAATAGAGCTTCGGAACCTGCATAATCCTACGTTTTGGACGTTTGGTGAATGCGGGCAAAAAAGCCGCCATCAAAGTGTCCACAAGAACCTCGAAATAGCTTTTCACAGTCGGCGAGGACACGCCGCAATCGCGAGCTATCGTGGAATAATTGATCTGCTCGGTATCCCCAAGCGCGGCGACCTCCAGGAAATTCGAAAATGCGGGTAGATTTCGCACCAAACCTTCCGCGGCGATTTCTTCCTTCAAATAATCGGCACAATAAGACCTGATGGATCGCCCGGGAGTTTCAGAAAGAAAAATGCTCGGCAAATATCCGTAATTCAGAAACTTACCTAGATCGAAGGCTGGCCCGCACTCCTGCGAGACCAAGCCGAACAGCTCGAACCGGTCTGCCCTTCCCCCAAGCAAGTTCGCGTGCCCCCTCCTCAGCTTCCGGGCGCTCGATCCGCACAAACCGAAGGCAAATTTCCTGTTCTCGATTAGCCAGTGAATTTCATCCAGAAGCCCTGGAACTTTTTGGATCTCATCGACAATAATCAATCTTGGTTTTGAGACGTTTTGCTCGAACGAGAGCTCCTGCCGTAGAAAGGACGGATCGCGTTGATACTTCACGAATTGATCGGAGTGCAAGAGATCAATCCATAGTGCATCTGGGAAAGCCGCCCGTAATAGCGAAGTCTTACCCGTCTGGCGGGGGCCCCACAGAAAGAAGCTCCTTTTCGGCGGCTTAGAAATTAAACTGCTACTTCTTTTAAACATGTTTATTTAAAGTAGCATTTTATGTTTACAAAAGCAAATCAGACTACCCCGGCAACATCTCCGCGATCGCCCGACCTATTTCGATAGAACAGGTCGCCGCCGGAGAGGGGGCATTCAAGACATGAACGGCATTCACGTCTTTTTCGATCAGGAAGTCATCGACCAGTTGGCCATCCGGTAAAAGGGCCTGAGCACGGACCCCCGATTGACTGGTCACGACATCGGCGTCGGTCACCTCGGGGATCAGGCTTTGGAGATTCCTGACAAAAGCCTTTTTGCTGAGTGATCTCCACATTTCTTTCGAGCCCTCGCCCATGTTGCGCAACGCAAGCTTCCAGAAGCCTGGAAAGATCATGGTTTCCGTGAAGTCGCGGAGGCTGAATTCCGTCCAACCATACCCCTCCCGCTTGAGCGCCAATACGGCGTTGGGACCGGCGTGCACCGTTCCGTCAATCATCCGGGTAAAGTGAACACCGAGAAACGGGAAGTCGGGGTTCGGCACGGGGTAGATCAGGTGTTTCGCGAGATGCCGCTTTCCGGGACGAAGTTCGTAGTACTCCCCTCGAAACGGCACAATTCTGGCGGCTGGCTTCGCACCCGCAAGCCTCGCCACCCGATCACTTTGAAGACCGGCACAATTGATCAGCGCCCTCGTTTCGAACGTTTCGCGCGCAGTTTCGAGCCGGTAGCTTTCGGAGCGTCGCTCAACCCCCCTCACCTCGGTTTCAAGCCTGAGTTCCGCGCCCTTTTGCACCAGGACCTCAGCGATCTTTTCACTGACCTGCCGGTAATCGACAATGCCGGTTTCAGGCACCCGGATCGCGGCAAGACAACTCACATGGGGCTCGATTTCCGCGGCCTCCCGGGCGTTGAGTTTTGAAACGGAAAGTCCGTGCTGCAATCCGCGTTCGAATAACTTTTCCAGGCGTGGGAGCTCGCACTCAACGGTCGCCACGATCAACTTGCCGCAAAGCTCATGACGAAGTCCGTGCTCGCCGCAGAACTCCACGAGCGCCTGCCGTCCCCGGCGCGAAAACTCCGCTTTGTGACTCCCCGGTTTGTAATAAATCCCGCTGTGAATGACGCCGCTATTGCGTCCGGTCTGGTGCGCTGACCAGTGCTTTTCCTTTTCGAGAAGAAGAATTTTTGCCGCTGGGAAACGCTTCGCCAGAGCCATCCCCGTCGATAGCCCGACAATCCCTCCTCCAATTACCGTGAAATCATATCGCATGATCAGCACCCCCCCATCGCGCCGTTCAGGACCTCTTGGTAAAACCGGACATGCTCCTCGGCGATCCGGGCGGGGGCACATTTTTCGGCATAGCGCCGCGCGGCCGCTTTCAGAGTTTCGCGGGCGGGGTCGTTCGCGAGCAGTTCTTTGATTTTCCCGGCACAATCTTCGGGATCTTCACTCCTGAAAAATGCGAGACACCCCGGCTCTCTCTCGGTAATTTCCCGATTCAGCGGGAGATCCGACGCGAGAACCGGCATTCCGCGTGCGAACGCCTGCGCGAGAGTTCCCGAGCCGGACGTCTCACGAAACGGAGCCAGAACGAGATCAGCCATTCCGTAGAGTCCTTCGAGGTACTCCGGTTCCACGTACCCCGTCGTCCACACCCGATCCGCGATGCCAAGCTCCCGGGCCTGGGCGAGGCAACGCTCGTGAAACGCGCGATCCTGGGCTCGCCGAAGTCCTCCGGCAAGAATCAATGAAACGCCCGTGCGAAATGACTTACCGAGGGCCTGAAACGCGCGAAGCGCAATGTCCTGGCCTTTTTCAGGCGTAAAATAGCCAAAAACGACCACCTTTTTCGAACCCTGCGGAATCGATTTCAGGGACTCATGGATTTTATGTTCAGCATTTCGCGTGGTCGGGACAAAATGTGGAATTGCCGAGAAACGCGGAGCCCGCGATGCTTCGATGGTAGCGAGCTGATTCCGGGAGTGGACGATCACGCCGTCGACCTTGCCCCAGGTTTGGAAATTCCAGTAACGGGCGAAATGGCGGATAAAGAATGCGTTGGTCAGCGCGCGCATGGGCGTCTGCCAGCCGCGGGCTTGCAGCGGATACCGGTAGGAGAAATCAAAGACACTGTGCCCGGTCAGGATAACCCGCGCTTTCGGAAGCGCGGCGCGAACCTTTTTCAACCAGGCCGGAAACGAATAGCGGCCGGGGACTTTCGAACCGAAAAGGCCATACTCGTGCTGAATATGAATGAGCGAAGGCTCGAGGCGCACCAGTTTTTCGAGTGAATCGTTCAGCTCTCTCTCGCTCCTGAGCGGCGCATGGAGCGGTTCACAGACGGGAAAGCCCGCCTCAACCCATTTCCCGCGCACCTCGGGCCAGAGGACATCTGAATACGATTGAATGCCGCCCTGCTTTTCGGGGGCGATCCAAAGGAGTCGGGAGCGCATGAAGGTCATTCCTTCGGTTTAGCTTAGACCATGACCTCTTGGCAATATTGTCTCTCTGGGATACTTCTAAACGGATGACCGGACTCAAGCAGTGGCTGACGCAATCCAGCGCCGAAGAATCGCAGGCGCTCAAGCAGTCGTCCGTTCCCTCGGAACGCGCGACCTAGGGAGCGGCAAGAACATCACGCTTGAAGAGCGATTCGAGGGTGACGCGACGTGAACTTCTCTTGTCAAAAAACGATAGCCATCGCTGGAGCATTCATCTATTTTCCTGTTGAGACGTTATGCAGGGCTACTATTCCAATGATCGGCCAGAACTGGTTCCCTTTATACCCGAAAAACTCGTGCGCGCACTCGACGTCGGCTGCGGCGAAGGTGCTTTCGGCGCACACATCAAGGCATCACGCGGCTGCGAGGTCTGGGGAATCGAACCGGTCGCCTCGGCCGCGGATTCCGCGCGCGCCCGGCTCGACCGCGTCCTCGCCGAGCCAATCGAATCGGCCATGGCTAAGCTTCCCGACGGCCATTTCGACGGCGTCTTTTTCAATGACGTCCTGGAGCACCTCGCCGACCCCGAAGCCGCCCTTCGCGCGCTTCGCCCCAAGCTCGCTCCCGGCGCGACCCTGATCGTCTCAATTCCCAATGTTCGGTATTTCCCGAATCTTCGCGACCTCCTGGTCCGGCAGGACTGGAAATACACTGATGCCGGCGTACTCGATCGCACGCACGTGCGCTTCTTCACGGACAGGAGCGCGCGACGGATGATTGAGTCCTGCGGATACGAAATCGCCCGCGCCAAAGGGATCAACGGCCTTCCGCTTTGGAAGATCCTCCCCTGGATCGTGCTCTCGGGCGGAGCTCTACGTGATACGCGGTACTTGCAGTTCGCGTATGAGTTGCGCTTGGTGGCCGGCATCGGAGATGATCCTTTTCGCGAGGTAACCGCCAGATAGGCATTGCTTTTGCTTTCCTTTGAGAAGGTTCATCTTCTGGCCGTCGATTGGCAGGATTCGCAAAGCGATACTCAGCTGGCGGGGCGGGCCCCCCGCGTTTTCTGGTCTGGTTTGAAACCGTGGTTTGCACTTTCGACAGGACCCGGCTCCGGGCTGCGCAGCCCCCCCAGCAGCAGTGTTCCCAGAATCAGGGCGTGGTTAATGACAAACCATGGATGGTCCACCAGACCTAGCCCCAAAGTCGTCGCAATCCCGCCCAGGAGAGCCGAATCAGCCAGCCGCTTTCGGTTCCAGGTCGTCCAGAGCGCATAAACCCAAGCGCCGATGTGGAAAAGCCCCCAAAGCCATCCGCGCGACACGAATTGCTCCAGAAAAAGGTTATGGCTGTGCTGGGCTCCGTTGATGGCACCCCCCTGTTCGTATTCCTGGGGAGGGATACACCAACGTCCAAGCGGATGTTCGATGACGCTTTTGCCTGCGATCTTCCAGAGGCGCACCCTTCCGATAACGGCCAGGCGTGAGGCGTTTGCGTTTTCTTCTGAATTCTGACTGGGTTGCAAGAGTTCAAGAATTCTTGCCTGTAAGATTGGTTTGGGAACCAGGATTGGAAGCAACAGGATTCCGATTCCGGCGGTCACCGCGCCCCAATGAAACATCCGCAGATCCTTGACCTTGAACCTTCGATGCAGCAAGAAGCCGGCAAGCCCCACGATTAGCCCGAGCAGCGGACCGCGCTGAGTCGTCCCCAACACCAGCGCCATTGAGAGCACGATCCCGAACAGAAAAAGCCAGGGAACTGCGCGATGAACTTTGGTTTCGTCCCGACCCACAAAAAAGGTCCAAAAGGCAAGCCAAGGTAGCCAGGCCAGAAGCTTTCCTAATGAGGCGTTGTCATAAAAGCCCATCAGAAACTTGATGTTTCCTTCTCCCCAGATTGGGACTCGCCGGATGGGATCAAAGAAATGCATGTTCAGGAAATTCAGGCCTGCGGGCCAGAAGACGTTGAGTGCTACACTTGCGTAAACGATCGCGATCCAGGCCCAGATCGTCTTTCTGAAAATCCCCTCGGGGAAAAGCATCAGGGCGAGTGCGCTGCCGATTCCCAAGATGAAGATGGCTGACTCCCGCACCACCTCGGGGGGGAATCCGCAGCCCAGACCGCCGGTCAGGGTCCCGAAGAGCAGAAGGACCAGCCCGATCACCAGAGCTTTCTTCAGGCGCAGCGACAGGCGACTCCGGTTGTTCCAGAGAAAATAAAGCACCACGGGGAAGAGGAATTTCAGCGGCTGAATCGGGCCAAAATAACGTCCCATAAATGGCACGGCTGAGTAGAGGCTTCCGGAGAGCGCCGTCAGCGAAGGAAACATCGAAAGCATCAGGACGATCGCAATGAGAAGCACCATGATAGATGGCAAAATCCTCGTAAAAGTCGGCCGATGAGACGCGTGTAACGCGCTGCAACTTCACATCAATACGCTTGACGTTCCACAAGCAATCTGTGATTTATGGCCAACATATAATACATCGAAGGGGTAACCATGTCCACGCAGACACCTAAAGGGAATATCGTCGCTAACTGGGACGCGTCCTACAAAGGTTTAAACGTAACCTACAGCGATGCCTCCAACTCGCCTGCTGACATTTCCAATATTTTCCAGCACGAAGCAGTTTGCGAGGATCTTAAGAAGTATTTGGAATCCGCTACCGCGCCCAAAGTCGTTGAGATCGGCTGCGGCGGCGCTCGTACGGCGCTTTTCCTTTCGAAGCAGGGGTTTCAGGTCACCTGTTCCGACAACTCACCGGAAGCGTTGCGCCTGGCCCGCGATAACTTCGAAGCGGTTGGCGCCCAGGGAGAATTCGTTGCCGATGATCTCCTGAACACGAAGCTTGCTGCCAACTCTTTCGATGCCGTGATCAGCTTTGGTCTGCTTGAGCATTTCGAGGACGTCCAGAAAGTGATTCAGGTCGCCTCCGACGTAATCCGTCCGGGCGGCATTCACGCCCATGTGATCATTCCGAAAAAATTCTCCACTCAGACGGTCGCCAACGCGGCCATGTTCCCGCTTCGGCTGGGCAAAAACCTTATTGCCAACCGTAAGCCCTGGAATACCCTCGTTGCCAGAAGCTTCCGCGATTTTCCGCATTACGAGAACAGCTACAGCCACACCGAATATATGAAGTTTTTTGAGAACACCGGAAATGAAGTCCTGCGCTGCGAAGCCTGGGATTCGCTCTTCCCGCTGATCTCGCTCCCACGCCCGCTCGGCGGGATCGTGGCCCGCAACTTCGGAAAGCCGATCAAGAAGATGATGCATAAGCTTTATCGTCAGCAGTCGCCGGCGATGCACGCCATCTCTTCAGGAATTTATATTGTTGCCAGAAAGCGTTAACGCTTGTCTCGGAAGGGCATCCTCAGCGCCAGCCTGATCTACGTCCCCTCTCAGATCGTGGTAATGCTGACCGCCATTGTGCGCGGGTTTGTCCTACCCAAGATCCTCCTGCCGGAGAGCTATGGAATGCTCGCCATTGTATTTCTGGTCGTGAACTATTCCCGGATGGCGAATTTGGGCGTTCTGAACGAATACGATCGTGAATACCCGCGAGCGCTCTCGACCTCATCCCCGGACGAGCAGAAATCGTATCGGGACACTTGTTTCACTCTCTTTTTCTCACACAACCTGATCTACTCGCTCGCTCTTGGCGGGTATTACGCCTGGAAGCACCCGGGCCAGTCTTCCTGGCTATGGTCTATCTTCTTTGGTCTCTTGCTGCTCGATAACGTGAATGAATTTGTGGTCGATACATGTCGGGCACATCGCCAGTTTTTTGAGATCGCGAAGAACCGGATTATCCTGAATCTGCTGAGCGTAGGCCTGAGTGTTTGGGGAGCCTTGAAATTCGGCCTCCACGGCGCCATCGGCGGAATCGGCTTGGGCTATTTCCTGGGAATTTACTTCTTCCTCCGGATGGAGGATCGCCCACGGCTTCGGATTCAGAGGTCCCTTTTGCGCTCGATCTATTCCTCGAGCTTCAGCCTGCTTGCGGTTCTGGGGCTTTCCATGCTGCTGGATTCCTACGATCGGCTGATCGTTGCCCGGTTCTTCTCGGCTGCCGAAATGGGAGTCTACGCCCTGGCACACTCGATGGCCCGATTGGTTCTCTTCGTTTTCGTTTCGGTCAATTACGTTTTTTATCCGTTCCTGCTTTCCATGCACGCGCAGGAAAAGGATCTCCAGCGCCTCAGAAGTTTTTATTCAAAGGTGTGCGACCTGATCGCGGTGGCTGTCCCCCTGCTTCTGATGGCCATGTACTTTTTCCTGAACGCCGTCGTTCCGGCCTACCTGCCCAGGTACGAGGCCTCGCTGGTGATCCTTCCGGTGCTGCTCGGCGGGATGTTTTTCCTGATTTTGTCCCAAATGACGGAGACTTTTCTCCTGGTCCTCAACAAGCAGGGTGCCGTGATTCGCAACCAGGTGACCCAGGCCGTGCTGCTCGGAGCCTTGCTGGTCGGACTGTATTTCGCCGGACGGGACTTGCGTTGGGTGGCTTCCCTTTTTATCCTGGGCAATGCGACCTATTTTTTCATGATCCGACAGACCCTGGCGTATGAATTGGGCCGGGAGATCACCCGGGGAGCGGGGGCTTTACTGGGCAGCGCCCTTTTTGTAGTGTCCGCGGGCGTTTTTGCGATGTTCCTGAAGCCCTGGCAGGGTCACGAGATGCTCTGGAGCAATGTCATGGGACTCGGCGCCGTGGGCCTGGTCAGTTTCGTTGCGCTGTTCTGGATTGACGCCAGAACCGGACTGGTCAGGGAAGCGATCGGCGTCGTTCGATCAAAGTTTTCATAGAGACCTCAAGAGAGTTGATGGAGAGAGAGTCATGACGTCAGACGATCGCAAGAAGATGGAAGAGTTTTTGAACGGCCTGTTTTTGGAAAGCTTTCCGGTGGCAGGGAGGCCAGTCGTCGCCTCGTTTTTCAGAAAACATATTTTCGAACTGCAGCAGATTCTCAAGGTTGCGCGAACGAAATCCACGCCGCGTCCGAAATTTCTGGATATCGGCTGCGGCGTGGGTGTCAACGCCTGCGTCTTGAGCCAGGTTTTCGGGTTTGAGGTCTTTGTTGCGGATCGTCTGGATGAATTCGCCCCTGAGTTGAAACGCGAAGTGGGCGATGCCGACGGCGTGATCCGGCGTTGGGAGCAGTTCGGGGTAAAAGGGATCCGGCAGAACTTTATTCAGGACGGCTTTCCGAAGGAATGGCAGGGGACTTTCGATATCGTCACGACTTTTGATGTGATTGAGCACTTCACGTTTTCGCCGCTTCCGTTTCTGCGCTCCAGCAGGGAACTACTGAATTCAGGCGGCACCTTGATGGTGGGCACCCCGAATCAGGTGCACCTTTATAACCGCCTCAAATCGCTGGTCGGAAAAAACACCTGGGAGGACTTCCAGTACTTCATCGATTGCGACACGTTTTACGGCCATGTCCGCGAGTTCACGCCCCGTGAACTGCGGGAGATGATTCTGCGCACGAAACTGGACAATATCGACGTGGCGTTCTCTTCGTATCCGATCGCCGACCGGCAGGCCGCTCTGGCTTCAAAAATCGGCAAGCTGCCTGCCACCTTGGCCAGTTCGGCGCTCAACGCCCTGTTTTCGCTGAATCCGAACTGGCACTATTACATGATCGGATTCGGAACGAGGAAATAGCTGGTGTCGCAACCCACAGTCAACGTGATCATCCCCTGTCGCAATGAGGAAGCTCACATTGAATCGTGTATCCGCTCGCTCTGGAACCAGGACTATCCCAGGGAAAAACTCGAAGTTCTGATCCTCGACGGGAAAAGCGAGGATCGAACCCAGCAGATCATTCGAGCGCTTCTGCCGGAGGCGCCGGTTCCCACCCGGCTCGTCGTCAACGCCCGGCGCTCGATTCCCGCGGCTTTGAACAAGGGGATTGAGGAGGCCAAAGGCGAATACATCGTCCGGATGGACGCGCACACCCGATATGCGGACAACTACATTTTCGAATGCGTCCAGCACTCGATTCGCACCGGAGCGGAAAACGTGGGAGGCGCGATCATCACCTGCCCCGGCGCAGAAACCGCCGAGGCTTACGGCGTCGTCTGCGGTCTGACCAGTGTCATCGGGGTGGGGAATTCCCGGTTTCGCGTCGGGTCCAAAGACGCGATCTCCGTGGATACGATTCCGTTTGGCTGTTTTCGACGGGAGTTCCTGAAGCGGATCGGCGGGTACAATGAGGCCATGCTTCGGGCGGAGGACTACGAGTTGAATCTGCGGATTCGGAAGTCCGGAGGGAAGGTCCTGCTGATTCCTTCCATCATTTCCCATTATCAGGCGCGCGACACGATCCTGAAGGTTTACAAGACCTATTATCAGTACGGCCAGTACAAGGCCGCAATCGCCCTGAAGCACGGCTTTTTTTCGCTTCCCTGGCGCCAGTACGTGCCCTTGATCTTTGTGCTCGGGAATCTCGGTCTGGCCGGTTTGAGCTTCTTGTGCAGCTGTTTTCTCGGGATCTGGTTGACTCTTCTCGCCTTGTATCTTGGGCTTGCTGCGGCATTTTTGAGCCCGGCTGCGCGGAGCTCGGGCAAGCCGTATCTAGCGGTTCTCGAAAACGCGGTCCTGACCGTTGCCGCGATTCACTTTGGCAATGGGCTGGGAAATCTCGCGGGCCTTTTTTTCAAGGCAATGGAGCGAGTAAGCGGTCAACCGCGAGGCGATCTTTCGCTGACGCGCTGAGAAGAACTATTACCGCCGGATCTTCAGACCCCAGTTGATGAACTGGATAATCCCCAGAAGAGCGAATCCCGCATCCACCTGATACCTTTGATGCTCCTGCCAGAGCTGCCGCACTTCCTTCCAATCCAGATAATCCAATGCCGAGGAGGCCTGGCTCAGGTGTTCATCAAAGATCGACATCCAGGGTTTTGAAGTCCGGAACCACTCGTCGACCGGCGGCAGAAATCCCGCTTTTTTCCGCGCCAGGGCAGAAGGGGGAATGGAAGAGCGGAGTGTCTCGCGCAGAATCCATTTTCCTTTCCCCTGACGGCGTTTCACGTCGTCCGGCAGGGACATGCAGAATTCCACGAGCTTCTTACTGAGAATCGGGACCCGGACTTCCAGCCCATGGGTCATGCTCATCCGGTCGACCTTGGCCAGAATCGAAGGAAGATGGAACAGGAGATCGGCGTGTTGCCGGGCTGTGAGATAGGAGCGGGTTTCGGGAACCTCGCGTAGGTAATTGGCGTATTCCCCGATCGGGTCGGAACCCCGGACCGCGTTCTTCAACTCAGCGGAATAGAGCCGGTTCTTCAGTTCGTCTGGAAAAATTCGCCGAAAAGAAGCATGATCACGGCCGCGAGGTTCATCCGCCGCGCCAAGAAGTCGCTCGACGACCATTCGCATGCTGTAGCGGGCCCCGTCCGCTGGAATCCATTGGGAGGCGCTTCGTACTGCGGAACGCACCCCACCTGGGAGCCGGTGCAGATACGGCGTCACCTCTCCGGCTTTGTAGGTGTCGTACCCCGCCAAAAGCTCATCGCCGCCATCGCCGGCCAAAATCACCGTGGCATGTCGGCGAGCGAACTTCGCAAGCTGGTAGTAGGGAAAGCAGGAAGCGTCCGCCAAAAGCTCATTCATCGCACGGAGGGTTTCGCGGATGTGCTCTTCATCCCAGCGAAAGAGGATCGGCGTCTGGCTGATGTGAAGATAATCGGCATAAGCTTTCGCCGCTTCCGTTTCATCAAATCCGGGTTCGGTAAACGAAAGCGTGTAGGTTTCCGGGGATTGGTTGGACTTTACGGCAGAGCGCGCGACTGCGTACGAATCCAGACCTCCGGAGAGAAAGAGTCCCAGCGGCGCATCCGAAACCATCTGCGCCTTCACCGAGCTATCGAGAAGGTCCTGAAACTCCTCCAGCAAACTTGCGGAATTGGTCCGGACGGGAGTGTCGTACCCCAGCTTCCAGTACTGCGAGAGTTTGATCCCGGAGCGGGTGATCCGGGCAAAATAACCACCGGGCAGCTGCCGGATGTCCCGAAAACCAGTGCGAGGTGCGGGTAAATAGTTGAAGGTGAAAAACGTATCGAGATCTTCGGGCGCGAGCTCAGGGGTGATTTTCAGTCCTCGGATCAGCGCCAGGGGCTCCGAGGCAAAAAGAATCGAGTCTTTGGTCTGCCAATAAAAGAGGGGTTTCACCCCCAGGCGATCCCGCACGAGATAAAGCGCCTGATCTTTTCGATCGAAGATGCCAAACGCAAAAATCCCATCCAGCTGGGAAACACAATCGGGACCCCAGTGCTGCCAGGCAGCCAGGATGACTTCCGTATCGGAGTGGGTTCTGAAACGCGTCCCGGACTTCTCAAGCTCCTGCCTGAGCTCACGAAAGTTATAGATCTCGCCGTTGTAGGTGATGACCAACCGGCCTGAATCGTCTGACGAACGCATCGGCTGGTTCGCCGTGGCCGACAGATCAATAACCGATAGGCGCGCATGTCCCAGGAAAACGCCGGGAGCACTGAACGTGCCGGTCGCGTCAGGCCCCCGCTGGCGAATCCCCTGGATCAGCCTATCGATCTGCTCGGGACTCCAGGACGATTCCGCCCGACCTAGGGCATAAGCTCCGACAATTCCGCACATCGGTCAATTCCTGTAGAACCCACGGTACCAGGTCACGAATTCTGACAGTCCCTGTTCAACGGGCGTTTTGGAGACGAATCCGAAATCTCGGTGAGCGCGGGTCACGTCCGCGCAGGTTTCCAGCATCTCGCCGGGTTGAAGCGGCTTCATGATTCGGGTGGCCTTCTTTTCGGTGTAGCGCTCCAGAAGTTCCACAACCTTGAGAACCTTTTCCGGTCTCTGATTTCCGATGTTGTAGACGCTGTGAGGTGCGCCACTCGTGTCCGGCTGAGCCAGGCCGACGGCCGGCTTGTCGATCATCGCCAGCAGGCCGCTGACGGCGTCATCGATGTAAGTGAAATCGCGCGCAACATCTCCATGGTTGAAGATTTCAATCGGGTTCTCTTCCAAAATGGCTTTGGTGAACTTGAAAATGGCCATGTCCGGCCTGCCCCACGGGCCATAAACCGTGAAGAAGCGGATGCCCGTCGTCGGGAGCCCGAAAAGATGGCTGTAGGAATGGGCCATCAACTCGTTGGCTTTCTTCGTCGCCGCGTACAGCGAAATCGGGTGGTCGACGGGGTCCGCTTCAGAAAACGGAATTTTTCGGTTCGCGCCATAGACCGAGCTCGAGGAGGCATAAATCAGGTGCTTCACCTTGGCGTGTCGGCACTGCTCCAGGATATTTCCGAATCCCACGAGATTCGCCTGAATATAGGAGGACGGGTTCTCGAGCGAATAGCGGATCCCAGGCTGCGCGGCCAGATTGACCACCACTTCAAAGGAGTTGTTCTTAAAGACCGAGGTCAGCCCCTCGGTGTCTTCCAGGGACATGCGATGGAAGGTGAAATTCGGGAACCGGGTCAGGTGCTCCAGGCGCGCGGACTTGAGCTTGGGATCATAGTAGCTGTTGAGATTATCCAGCCCCACGACTTCGGTGCCACGTTCCAGGAGCTTCTTGCAAAGATGGAAGCCAATGAATCCGGCAGACCCAGTGACCAGGAGTTTGTGGGACATGGAATAAGTGCTCCAAATCAGCGCCGAGTATAGGGACGAAGTCCCCTGATTTCAAGCACATTTCCTTTTGCATCCGCGGGGTTTTTTGCTAACGAGAAGCTTTAAGCTATGCCAAATCGAACTGAAGCTGGTGTTGAATATCTGCAGGACCGCATCACGGGCGTTTCCGTGGTGATCCCGTGCAAGAACGAGGAAAAAGCGGTCGGGATGACGATATCAAACGTCATTCAGGCAATGGAACACACTCAGGTCGAATACGAAGTCATCATCGTCGATGACGGCTCAACGGACGGCACTCAACGCGAGGCGGTCGCCGCAGGAGCGCGTGTTCTCGTCCATAAGAAGAACATGGGCTATGGCAACTCGATCATGGACGGCATGACCATCGCGAAATACCCGGTGATCACGATCATGGATGCTGACGGAACCTACCCGGCCGAAATGCTGCCCGAAATGATTGAAGAGGCCAATTCCCATGACATGGTTATCGGGACGCGCATCTGGACCCGGAAGAACACGACTTTTCGCGGTCGGATGCTGCGCAAAGCGCTTTATTACGTCATATTATATCTCAGCAATGTAAAGGCGCCCGACTTCAACTCCGGCTTGCGGGTCTTCCGCAAGCTCAACACGCTGGATCATCGCGCGGTGTTGTGCCCGACGTTCTCGTTCACGACCTCCCAAACCTTGCTTTATCTGATGACAGGTCGGAGCGTGAAATTCATGCCCATGAAGTACGATGTTCGGATCGGCAAGTCGAAGGTAGCGCCGCTTCGAGACGCGCTGAAGACGTTCTCGTATGTGTTTTTGATGGCCAACCTCTTCCAGGCTTACCGGATGGCCTTGATCTTTATCTTCATCGCGATCATGGCGAACCTCGCGATCGCCGTCATGGCCAAGCTTTTTGACTTCTCGCTTGGCGTTCAGATCGGGATGTACAGCACGATCGTGATCGGAATTCTCTCGAGCCTTATTGCGCTGAATGTCCAGCCGACGACCAAGCTTTACGTCAACCGGATTCGCGGGAGTTCGCGCATCCTGCATAAGCCGCAGCAGACGATATAATCAGGTCTTCTGCCCGGATTTGCCGACCAGCGAGCCGACGTGCCGTCCCAACTTCTGAACGAGGTTGTAGGCCGTGTATTCCAAAAGAACCCGGTCGATCCCGTTTTTGAAACGGAAGCGAGCGATCGGGCCATAGAGGTGATCGAGCATCCGGATTCCGACTTCCGTCAAGCTCGAGCCTTTGGTGATTTTCTGGGCCTTCCGGTCCACGAAGTAAGAGCTGATGAGCATCATGTCGCAGAATTTCTTCATCTCGGGCGTCATCCAGGGGGCAGTGTAATCGCCCTCGACCTCGATGTTGGCCCAGTCCCGCAGGGTCTTCGGTTCCGCATAATTCCAGTCGCGAACCGCGACATTAAAAAGTTCCGTATCCGGAAGCGGGCGGAACTTGTTGGGCTGAAAAATAATGCAGTTGGGGTGGTCCTTCACGAGCTGCAGGATGAGATCGCGGGTCTGCTTGAGTTCTTCCAGGGTCTCCGTCGGGAGTCCCATGATAATATTGTAGCCCGCGATGATCTCGGGATGTCGGGCGAGCTTACGATTGCACTCGATGATGTCTTCGACCGTGCAGTTCTTGCGGATCATCTTGAGAATCCGGTCGCTGCCGCTTTCCGCGCCGATATGCATAATGTTCGTGCCGGCCGAGGCAAGCTTGGAGAGGAACTCGTCGGACATCCTCTTGATCTCGCTGATCCGCGCTCCCCGGAAGCCGAGTTTCACGTTGATATTTCGGCGCTGAATCTCGTCGATGATGCCCTCCACGTGATCCAGCTTCACGAAGGAGTCGTCATCGATGAAATAGATGAAATTGGCCCCGTATTTCTTCACGACGTGCTCGATATGATCGGCAACGTCTTTGACGGTCAGCGGCACCCATTTCTTTCCTTCGATGGAACGGTACTGGGCCGGGGAGCTGCAGAACGAACACTGATAAGGGCAGCCCAGGACACTGTACATCGAGAAGATCAGCCGGTCCTCGCCGATATGCCCGTACACACGATAATCGCTGATCAGATCATACGGAATGTCCTGATAAGGGATGACCTCGAACGCCTCGAGCTTTGGAACCGTGTGAATCGTCCCGTCTTTCCGGTACGAAACGCCCTGCACAGAGGAGGGTTCTTTGCCTTCGACCAGATGGTCCACCAGACATTTGAAAGGATACGAGCCGTAGCCGCTGACGACGTAATCGCAGTTGGCTTCGTACTCCATGATCGAACCTGGCTGGAACGTGGCGTGCGGGCCTCCCCAGACCACTTTCACGGCGGGGTCGGTTTGCTTGACGAAGTGACTGATCTCAGAGGCATAGAGGATCGGCTTGCCGGACATGACGCTGATCCCGACGAGCAGGGTCTCGTCGTCCATGAGCTCCGCGAGCTTTTTCTTCCAGGTGTTGGGGTGAAGGCGGGCATCGAGGATCTTGACCTCATAGCCGGCTTTCACGACATCAGCCGAGGCGTAGAGCAGGCTGATGGGCGCATGCTTGACGAAGGTGCCGGAAAACCCCTGCAGGGGGTACACCATGATGATTTTCTTGCGCATGAGGACCTCTCGGGGATCTTGTAGCATTTACACCCGATTTCCGCCTTTTTTTTTAACTGAAAACATGCAATTTTCTGGGGCATGCGCGCAATTCCCAGGATCAATATTCAGTTCACAAATGGGGAGCTGTTCGGCTTTCTTTTCTCGCTGCTGGGAAGAGCCAGGCCTGAGTCGGCCGCTGAGACCATTCGATTGTTCGAAGAGCGCTTTGCCGCGGTCGTAGGGCACTCCAGAGGCGTGACCTTTTCCAAGGCGAGAGTGGGGTTTTATTTACTGCTCAAGAACATGGGACTCAAGCCCGGCGGCGAAGTGGTCATCACGGCGCTTCATGTCGCTGATTTCGTGAACGTGATCCGGTGCGCGGGTTTCAAACCCGTGGTCGTGGATCTGTCGCCCGATACCTATTCCATAGACTGTGAGGACCTGAAACGGAAGATCGGTCCTCAGACGTCGCTGATCTACCTGACACATTACGCAGGATTTCCGGCGGATATGGATCGGGTGCTCGAAATCGCGCGCGAAGCCGGAAATATTCCCATCATCGAGGACTGCTCGCAGGCCGTGACGACGACCTACAAAGGCCACCCGGTCGGAAGTTTTGGAAGTGCGGCCATTTACAGCCTGAGCCTGATCAAGCCGGTTTGCACATTGTTCGGCGGGATTGTCCTATCGAAAGATCAGGCGCTTTTGTCTGCGCTGCGCAGGGAGCAGGAGAAACTCGCTCCCGCACCATCAGTCCCGCTCGCGGCGGAAGCGGTGAAAAACCTGATTTTAAAAATGGCTTCCAACCGATCTCTTTTCGGGGCGTTCGTACTGCCGCTTCTTCGGATGTTTGCAGCCCACTTTGATTGGCTTTCCAAGTATCAGCGTTCCAACAAGACGGTGACTTTGAGGGAGCGGCTCCCCGAAAGCTACTTCACCCGGTTCACCTGGCAGCAGGCGGCCCTCGGATTGAGCCAGCTCGCTTCGCTCAAGGAGCGTGAAGAGGCTCGGACCCGGAGCGCCTCTTACATTTACGAAAAGCTTTCATCGAACGGTAAATTCAAAAGGCCTCGGACTCTGGCTGGGGCTCGAAACACTTTCTGGCTCTTTCCGCTTTTCGTCGAAAAGCCTCTCCCGGCGAAGATCTCTCTGGCCAGTTCCGGCGTCGACAGTGCGGGGTATCTCCTTAGTGCCCTGCATCAGGAGGAGGCCTTCAAGAATTACGGATTCACCGCGCCCGGCGCAACCCGGATGAAGCAACACACGCTTTTTGTTCCGGTGCATGGCTATCTCAAGCAGCAGGAGCTGGACGCGATCGTGTCCTCAATCCAGAAATTAATGAAATCATGATCAAGAATTCGTCCTTCTCTCTGAAGGGAATGCTCTTCAGCGCCATCGCCACCTTCGCGGACAATTGTCTGTTCACCCGGGTTTTGAACCGGAAGGCCTCGCGCGGGCCGCTTTTCATCACCTGGCTTCCGACCTATGCCTGCAATGCTCGCTGCAGTTTCTGCAGCACGCACGAGCTGGCCAAAGCGAACCGGCATACCCTGACTCAGGAGGAAATCCAGCACATTGCCCACGAGATCGGGAAATCCAACGCCGTTGCCACGGGGTTCACCGGTGGAGAGGTCCTGCTCTGGCCGCATCTTTTTGACGCGATCAAAACCATCAAGTCTTACGGAAAGAACGTTTATATTGTTTCCAACGGGTTTACTCTTGGCAGCAAAGTCGATCAGCTTCTGGAAGCGGGAATCGACACGGTGGTCGTGAGCGTGGATTCCCTGAAGCCCGGTGAGCACGATCAAATGCGCGGACTGAACGGGCTGATGGAAAAGCTCCGATTCGCCATCTCGCTTCTAAAAGAAAAGCGCGGCGACTCGAACAAGCCATTGATCAAGACCACAACTGTCGTCTCGAAGAAGAACATTCGGGACATCGGCAACATCGTCACCGAGCTTCGGAAGATCGTGGATGTGGTCAGCATTCAGCCGATTTCGACCGGGTATGCGAACGGTCCCCACGACATGGACGAGCAGGCGGAATCGGAATTCATGTTCCGGCTTAAGGATGAAGTCGAGGTCCGGGAGCTTTGGGGGCGGTTCCTGAAAAACTATCCCGATTTCAACACGCACTATTTCAGGCTTTTTCCGGATTATTGGTTCAAGCCGCAGTCGCTTCACACGGTTCCGTGCTGGTCGCCCTCGGTTCGCCTTCAGATCTCGCCCAATGGAGAGATCATCCATTGCGCATCAAATCCGAAATACGGACCGGTCGGCAACCTGAAATTCACCACACTCCAGGAAGTCTGGAATAGCCCGGAAATGCGACGCCAGCGTGAGGAGATCCGAAAAGTTGAGAACCACTGCGTCTGCTGGTGTCAGGACGTTTCTTTTAACGCTTTCCTGGATTCGGTGCCGTTCGTAAACCGGCACCCCACATTCTGAAGACCTGGGGGATTATTGCTACGCGAAAAAATGGCAAAGGAATTTGATGATTTCGCTTTGGTTCACCCGCGGGATTATTTTGCTCCGTTGACGGCGCTGCTGCAGGCGGATGTAGATTTGACTGGAAAGGTTGTCCTCGAGTTCGGATGCGGCACCGGAGCTTGGATTCTATCTCTGGAAGAGCTTAGCGCAAAGTCCGTTGCGGGAATCGATATTTCCGCTGAAGCGATCAAGGCCGCACAGCAAGCAGCGAAAAAGAAGGGGCATTCAGCGGTCCGGTTTCTGAATGCCGACATTTCCCGGGAGAATGTCGACCTTCCCCCGCCCGATCTGATCATCAGTCACAGTGTTTTGCAGTATGTCGTAGATTTAGAACAGGTCGTACGGCGTCTTTTTTCGCTATTAGCGGCCGGCGGCCGAATTTTTGTCACTTTAGAGAAGAAGTCCAGAATGGATCCGCTGAATTGGGTCCAATGGTTCAATTTCTTGCTGGTGCCCGTCGCGATCCGCAGACGATTTCATTACATTATCCGCATCCTGCTTCCGGATGCGGCCCGGAAAAATCCCCCCGAGGTGCTCGAGGCGAAATCGCGTTACCTCGGAATTCCGGCAGTTCAATTCTTGACTGCAGGAAGACTCAAAAAAGTCTTCGAGGCAGCAGGATTTCAGGAAGTCTCAGTAAGTTTGGCTCCCGGCCTTGACCCTCATTCTGTTCCTCACTATTTGATTCGGGCATCGAAACCGTAGGTCGGCATGAGGATAGTCCTGCTTGTAAACGACAATCCCTATAACGCCCAGGCATTCAGAAAGCTGTGTCTGAGTCGGCACTCTGAGATTGTCGCCATTGTCTTCTCGACCCGAATCCTCGCAGGAAAAAATTTTAGCTTTCTGCAAGCCTTACGCTGGCTCTTGGATCTATCCGGCCCTCAGCTCTTTCTGTTCCGGGCGATCGAGGTGTATGCCTATAAGTGGCGTCGCCTCTGGAAGCATTTTGGATTTTACCGGAATCGCTTCGACATGATCGAGTTCGCGAAGGCCAATGGGATTCCGATCGTTTACTCAACCAACGTCAATGCTCCGGATTTTCTGGCGCGCTTCAGGGCGTTTGAACCGGATTTGGCAGTTTCTCGGATAAATCAGATCCTAAAGAAGAAGATCATCGAAATCCCCAAGATGGGGATGATCAACAGTCATAGTTCGCTGCTGCCTAAATATAAGGGAATTGACGGGGTATTTTGGGGAATGGTGAACGGCGATCGCGAATTCGGAACAACCTCCCATTTTATTGTCGAGAAGCTGGATAGCGGAGGCGTGATCGCGCAGGAGGCAGTCCATCTGGATTCGCTGACGTCAGGAATTTCGCTCCACGGACTGGAAGACGTTTTAAACGAACTTTCGGCGGAAATGCTCAATTCGGTGGTATCCGTTTTCGCTCGAGGTGAAAAGCCAGCCTCAGTGCCGATGTCCGAAGTGGGAGCGAGCTATTTTTCTTTTGCTACCCGGGAAGGCTATCGGCGTTTCAAAAGTCGGGGCCACAGGCTAATTGGAATACATGAGCTTCTCAAACTCTTTCTCTAAAATTTGCTTAGGATTTGCCGCGCTTTTCGCTTTTGGCGGAGCTGGTACGCCGGCCATGGGTGAAGCGCGTGCGGAGATCTGGCTCAACTCGCCTTCCGGAGCCGAGAAGCGCGTCTGTGTTGAACCGAAAGCTGCGGCGCAGGGTTCGCTTGCGGGTGAACTCTATCTGGCGATTGGAAACATCATCATGCCCGGGCAGCGAAATCCCGTAACGCCGTTTCTGGGCGGATACCGGCTTCCCCAGTTTGATTCGCTCAAGGATGGCCGTGAAAAAGGCGGTGGGCTGTGGATCGACTTCAACAAAGTGGCCCCGCAGGACGCGGAAATCCGGTTTGTGGAGGTCTGGAGCAAAAAAAACGATTGCCGACTTGAATTTTTCGTCGCCCAAGCGGATTCAGCGCTCAAAAGCTTCAGTATTCAAGCAGTAACGCCCACGATCCGTATCGAACAGGGCTTCAATCGGATTGCCTTGCCTTCACCGTTAAAGATCGGACAGGGACAGTTTCTGGGATTTCACGAAGATGGAAATTGCGTTGCCCAGAATCAGGTTTTCTGTGAGGAATCGGCGGCTGGGGCATGGAAACCGAACCTTCCGCAGCCTGCGTCGGGCGATACGATCACCCAAGCGTATCAGGTTCCCGTGAGCATGGCGTTTCGGGGACTGGTTCGCCTCGCCGTTCTCGAGCCGGAAGCCAATTCCGAAGCGCTCTCCTCTCAAAAATGTCTGCAAGTGCCCCCGCGTCCGCTCTCGAAATCCACATTGACGTATCGGCTTTTCGGTTTCGCCGAAAAAGATTTAGCCAAAAGCCTCCGGGCCTGGCTTATGAATGGCGATTCCAGAGTGCACCTGATTCCCGTATCGGATCGGAACATCTGGAATTCGGTGTCGGTTTCCTGGGCTGGGCCCCTGCTCCTGCTGGTCTGGTTCGGCTTCTTGCTGGGCGAACTTCGCTCACCGGAACGTTATTGGGGCGTTGTCCGCGTCCTTTTCGATGCAGCACTTCTTTTTTTCGCGCAGACCGGAAGAGTTCAGGGACTCACCGTGACTTTCGAAGGAGCTCTCCTCATCTTCCTTTGTGGATGGGATCTTGTTTTCTATGTCCCTGGGTCCTTGGTCCTGCGGAATATCAGGTTTGCCGAATCCCTGGACGGCGCGATGCTCTTCGTGCATGCGTTTGGAGTCAGCCTGCTGTTCTGGCTAATTCCCGCTCTTGTAGCCTACTTTGGCCATCGATCTTACTCGTTGGCCATTTTTTTGACGAGCTTGGCGGCATCGAGTTTTTTATTGAGTTCCCTCTCCAGAAAGAAGAAACCCTGGACCCCGTCGCAGTTTTATCCTGAAAACTGGATTTGGCCCCTCCTCTGGATATTGCTGGGCCTCTACACGGCGCTTGTCTCGCGCTTTCAGGGCTCCGATTACGACTTTTTCAATCATTGGGCGGCGATTCATAAATATGCCGCCGGCCTATTGAGCCCGGATCAGGTCATGAATGTCTTCAAGGCGACGGCAGCAGGCACGCAGCGCGTTTACGCCTACAACATCTGGGACTTTGTGCTGGGTCTCCTGATCCGAGTAACCGGACTCTCGAGTGTTACTGTTTATGCCGGGGTGCATCTTTCAATCGTCTTCTTGATTTACTGTCTCTCTCAGTGGTTGTTCTCGTTTCTGCTGAAGGAGCGAAGGCAACTCATTTTAGCCAACTTTTTGCTGCTCCTTCTGTGGCTCGGGAGATCGTTTGGCATTTACGATGTGATCTTCCAAAAACACGAGTTTGCGTTTGTGCACCACCCGGGAGCCATCGTCGAGTTCGTTTTGGGCAGTCTCATCCTGGTTCATATCGCGAAAGGGCTTTTTTCCGTTGAGCGGGGCTCTCTCTATTTGGGCCTGGTCTCGATGTTCCTGCTGCCATTTTTTCATTTTCAATTCTTCGCACTTGTTCCCATCTATCTCTGCTGCCTTTTGCTTTCTGCCGTACTCGTCAGTTGGCGGATGGGTCTGCCACTCTGGGACAAGAAGCGAAGCCTCACGTTCGGAGCAATGGTGGCCCTTCTCGCGCTCGGGGCCGTGATGGCTCGGGTGCTCCCGCCTCTAAAAACGGACGAGGCGACGCGCAGGGCTACCCAATATTTCTACATCATTCGATACGCCGAGATCCCTCTGTTCATACGGCAGTTTTACGTCTGGTGGGACGGTTTAGTCTTTTTTGCGGGAAACCTGTGGCATTGGGTAACCTTGATCGCCGCACTTTTCGTTTACAGGCGGCGCCGCGCTGAGCTTCCGGTTTTTATCTGGGTTCTCGTTTCCTTTGTTTGGTGTTTCTTCTTCTTTGGGGAATTCAACGCAGTAGCCGAGCATGTTCTTACGCCCATTCTTTCGAAATGGCCATTGATGCGTTTACATATTTATGTCGAGCCCATCGCCTATGTTGCGCTGATTGCCTTCGTAATTCTTGCCTTGGATACCCTGAATCCGCGCGTATATCCGAAAGTCCTGGGTATCTTTCTCACGGCTTTGGTCGCGCTTGGGATTTCAAAAAAAGACTTTTTAACCGAATCCCTTCGGACAATGACCTTCCGAAGGGGGACTTTGATTGATATCTCTACCTATGCTTATAGTGCTGATGTCGACGTTCTGGATCGATACGCGACAAACGGAATTTCCTGTTTTTGGGCGCCGGACCCGCATGGCTATATCCTCAGCGCTTTTTCGAGCTCCTTTGCGTACACCCACCAGCACCTTTATCCGCGTGATTTCGGCCGGGAGGCTTTGGTCAGCGAATGTTTGAAAAAATCCGGCGAAGTGAAGCAGGAATGTCCGATCGAAAATCACTGCGTTCGCCTGAAACCCTGTACGCAGTGCGTTTCGAATTCCTTCTTTGAGTTCAGATTTCCGTTTTCACGATAGGAGCCGAAACTTTATTGCGACTCACGACACGAATAGCTGGTATCCGAGCCATGGGAACGACGCTTTGAATGCGGCGTAGGTGAGCAAGGCGACCAGCTTCTGCTTTGGCCTGTACTTTTGTGAGGACAAAAATGCCTTGCACAGCACGTCCGGATTCAGGTTGATGGCGTGTTTGTAAAGGTTGAAAAAGGGAAAACCCCATCGTTGCGCGGTGATTACCTTGAGCCCGGACTCTTGCAAGGCGTCGGTGATTTCACGCGCGGAGAAGTGCTTGGTATGCCCGACCCTGCGATCGATTTCAAAAAGCGGCCCGCATGGTACCGTGATGAACAGCCACTTGCCCGTCATCTCCGCCAGTCGCTTGATCGCAGCCCGGTAATCCTGACAGTGTTCGACGACCTCCATGCAGGTAACCGCATCGAAGCGCCTGGGAAGGTGCTCTTGATCCAAATCGAGAGTGAAAAAGTCTACACCAGGAAGACGCCGCTTGTTTTCTTCAATTACAGAGTGCGAAATATCAGCGCCCGCGAGCTCAAAGCTGGGTATCTTCGCATGCACTTGCAACAGGAATTCGCTGTTTCCGCAGCCGATATCCAGTAGAGAATTCACCTTAGCTTCTGAGACCCAGGAAAGGATCTTCTCGCGTCGAATCCTCGGGCCGGGAGAATAGCGGATCATGTCGCCCCAGTCATTCCATGCGACGTGGTAAAACGCTTGTAGCGCGTTACTAGCTAAATGCACCGTTGCTCGAGAGCTTGTCATGAAACGGCAAGCCGGCTATCGGAATGCCGTTGCGGAGATTCTCCGCAATTATCCAAATGTGCAAGTATACTACCCTCTTCCGGTCTTTTGTAGCAGCACGGATGCCGAACTATTTCCGGGTCGCGGATGCTCTATCGAGATGACGATCACATGAGCAAACAGTCGGGAATTCTGCTGGCCAACGAGCTGATTTCAGCTTGGGCCACCTGACTTGGCGCATCATTTTTTTAGAATCCTATGCCCGCCAGTTGTGCTTTTACCAAAAAACAAGCATAGTCCGGGGTTATGAAAAAAACGCTCATCACTGGAATTACGGGCCAGGACGGCTCGTATTTGGCCGAGCTGTTGCTCGAAAAGGGATACCAGGTCCATGGGATCGTCCGTCGCTCCTCGAGCTTTAACACCAAGCGAGTCGATCACATCTTCGATCGCCTTCACATGCACTATGGCGACCTGATCGATTCCAGCAGCCTGAACCGCATTCTGGAATCGGTCGGCCCGGATGAAATCTACAATCTCGGCGCCCAATCCCACGTCCACATTTCTTTTCAGATCCCCGAATACACGGGCGAGACGACGGCCATCGGAACTTTGCGCCTGCTCGACGCGATCAAGGACGTCGGACTGAAAACCCGCTTTTATCAGGCTTCCTCTTCCGAGCTCTTCGGCAAAGTGGCCGAGGTTCCCCAGAAGGAAACCACTCCATTTTATCCCCGCTCACCCTATGGCGTGGCCAAGCTTTATGCCTACTGGATCACGGTGAATTACCGCGAGGCTTACAATCTGTACGCCTGTAACGGCATTCTCTTCAATCACGAGTCTCCTCGCCGCGGTGAAACGTTCATTTCCAAGAAGGTCACCCGCGCCGCTGCCCGGATCAAATTAGGGAAGCAGGAGAAGCTTTTGATCGGTAACCTCAATGCCAAGCGCGACTGGGGTTACGCCAAGGAGTATGTTTACGCGATGTGGCTCATGCTCCAGCAGGATCGTCCGGATGACTATGTCATCGGAACCAACGAGACCCACACGGTACGTGAGCTCTGCGAACATGCCTTCCACCACGTCGGCATTGAGCTTCGCTGGGAGGGCGAGGGCACGGATGAAAAGGGAATCGACCGCAAGACCGGAAAGGTCCTGGTCGCGGTGGATCCCAAGTACTTCCGTCCGGCGGAAGTCGACCTTCTGATCGGCGACGGCAGCAAAGCTTTCCGGCAGCTGAAATGGAAGCCGCAGACCACGTTTGCGGAACTTGTGAAACTCATGGTCGCGTACGACCTGGAAAACGAAGCTCGAGGTCTCTGATGTACCAGTCCATCACCCAATGCAGAATTTGCGGTAACAGGAATTTAAAAACCGTTCTGGACCTCGGTAACCAGGCGCTGACCGGGATTTTTCCGGAGACCAAGACACGCAACGTCGGGCTGATGCCGCTTGAGCTCGTGAAATGCATGGAGCAACCCGGGAAAGACCATTGCGGTCTTCTTCAACTGAAGCACACCGGCAATCTGAGCGAATTCTACGGCAAGGATTACGGCTACCGAAGCGGCCTCAACAAATCGATGGTCCTTCATCTTCAGGGCAAGGTGAAAAAGATCCTTGATCAGGTCAAGCTGGGACGCGGCGACCTAGTGATCGACATCGGGAGCAACGACAGCACGACTCTTCAGGCCTATCCGAAAGATGGTCCGACTCTGGTCGGAATTGATCCGACCGGCGTGAAGTTCAGCAAGTTTTATCCGCCGCACATCCGGCTCATTCCGGATTTCTTCTCGGCCGAAAACGTGACCAAGCACTTCGGAAGCCAGAGGGCCAAAATCATCACTTCGTTCTCGATGTTCTACGATCTTGAAGATCCTCTGGCCTTCATGCGCCAGATCTCCGAAGTCCTCGCGAACGATGGGATCTGGGTTTTCGAGCAAAGCTACATGCCCACTATGCTCGAGCGCAATTCCTACGACACGATCTGCCACGAGCATCTGGAGTACTACGCTCTTCACCAGATTCGCTGGATGACCGAACGCCTCGGTTTAATGATTCTCGATGTCGAGTTCAATGACATCAATGGCGGAAGTTTCTCGATTTCAGTCGCCAAAAAGGGCGCGCCCTTCAAGATCAACGAAAAGCAGGTGAATGAGATCCTGGCCCGCGAAAAGGAACTCGGTCTGCATACGCTTCGCCCGTACGAGGAATTCAAGGCGCGCGTTTACCATCATCGCGAGGAGCTCCTGGAATTCATCCGCAAGGCCAACGCCTCAGGCAAGAAGGTTTTCGGTTACGGGGCCTCGACCAAAGGCAACGTACTTCTGCAGTTCTGTGACATTCGCGAAAACGACGTACCCTGCATCGCTGAAGTGAATCCGGATAAGTTCGGATGCTTCACGCCGGGGACCCTGATCCCGATCGTCTCGGAAGCGGAAGCCAAGAAGATGAAACCCGAATATTTTCTGGTTCTGCCCTGGCACTTCCGGGAAAACATCCTTGGCCGCGAGCAGGATTATTTGAACTCGGGCGGAAAGTTCCTCTTTCCGCTTCCGAAGATTGACGTCGTTTAAGAGAGGGGTCTCCTTTGAAAACCGCGCTCGTCACTGGATGCAAAGGTCAGGATGGGGCGCTGCTTTCGGAATTGCTTCGCTCACGAGGCTATGCCGTCACGGGACTGGACGCCGGTCTTGGCCCAGACATCACCCGCGCCGAGCAGACGCTTGCGGTCATTGAGCAGGTTCGGCCCGATGAGATCTATCATCTGGCCGCAGTCCACCAGTCTTCCGAAGAAGAGGCCCGAGAGAATGTCTCGCTTTTCAGGCAATCGTACGAGGTGAATTTCTTTGCCTTCCTGAACCTGCTTGAGGCGGCCCGGTTAAAAGCACCCAAGGCGCGGCTGTTTTACGCCGCTTCTTCTCATGTTTTTGGAAACCCGCCGACGGAAGTGCAGAATGAGAGCACTCCCCTCGCCCCGGATTCGCCCTATGCGTTTTCCAAGGTGGACGGAATGGCCGCCTGCCGGCTTTATCGGGAGAGACACGGTGTCTTCGCGGCTTGCGGAATTCTCTATACGCACGAGTCGCCGCTCAGGAGCGAGCGCTTTCTTTCGAAAAAGATCATCGCTGCGGCCCACCGGTATGCCGCCGGAAAATCTCAGCCTGGCGAAAAGCTCACCGTGGGTGATCTTTCTGCGGTGATCGATTGGGGCTACGCTCCGGATTATGTCGAAGCGATGACGCGGATTCTGGCGCTTCCGTCTCCGGATGACTTTGTAATCGCGACAGGCGAACGGCACACCGTTCGCGAGTTTGTGGAAGAGGTTTTCCGTCTGGCCGGGCTTGATTGGACTCAGTATGTCGTTGAGAACCGGAGTATCCTGAAACGCGCCTCCCCGGTCAGGATCGGGAATGCCTCAAAGCTGAAGGCGGCTACCGGATGGAAACCCAGTTTGGGTTTTGGGGAGATGATTCGAGTTTTGTTCAAGGGATCGCGGTAACTTCGTACCACTGGGCTGTCGCGCTCAACCCTTGCTCGAGCGAATAAGGCGGCCTCCATCCCAGGGTCTCGCGGATTCGTGCGCTATTCACCTCAAGTGAGCCCAGAAGTTTGTCCAGGGCCCGAAGACCGGGAAGTTTTCCCGCGGCCAGGATCGGAGCAGCCGGAAAGGGCAGAAGCCGGCTGGGGACTTCCATCAGACGGGCCAGGCGTCTCATCAGCTCTGCGGTCGAGAGGTCCTCGCCATCGCTCACCAGAAAAAGCTGGTTTGCGGCTGCCGGACTGAGTGCGCAGCTTGAAATCGCGTCCACCAGGTTCTCGACATAGATCAAGCTTCGCCGGTTGGAGACGCTGGCAAACGGGAGTGGCAGCCCGAGCTTCACCAGCTTCAAAAGTCTCAAAAAATTTCCCGGGCAGCGCGGACCATAGACCAAAGGGGGGCGGAGAAACGTAAACTCAAGTCCGGTGGACGAGCTGATCTGGCGAATCGCGACTTCCGCCTCACGCTTGGAAATGGCGTACGGGCTCTCCGGTCGTGGCGGATCTTTTTCCGAAAACGCCGCGCCGGGAGCACTCGATTCCCCGTTCACCCCAATCGAGCTCATCAGGACAAATCGCCGCACTCCAGCCTTCGCGGCAAGCTCGGCCAGGCGCCGGGTGCCCTCCACATTCACCGCGCGAAACGCGATTAGCGGATCCGTTTCGGTTTCCTTCAGGACATGGGCGCGAGCCGCCAAATGGATCACGGCGTCCGCACCTTCTGCCCCGCGCTTCAAGACCTCGCAATCCTCGAGTGAACCCTCGAGTATCTCGAGCCCGGTGACCGGATATCCTGGAAAAGAGGGCTGAACCAGTCCGCGCACGCGGTGCCCCTGGGACAAGAGCCGGTTGCAAAGGGCGCTTCCGACGAATCCGTTTGAACCAGTGACGAAGAAAGTACTCACGAGCGCGAGATCTGCTGCATGAGCCGCTGCTTGTTGGTTTTGAAATAATCCACGCCCAGAACAACAAAGAACGAAATAAATCCCGACAAAACAAACGAGAAGAAAAGCTTCTTGAGAAGTTCTCCGGCTGAAAGCCCCAATGTGTATGCCCCGCCTGAGAGTGTTCCATTAAAATCCGTAGCTTTCAGCTGCTCCGGAGTGATCCCTGAGAACTTCACCGGATACTTAGCCGCAGCATAAACGAAGGTGTCGTCCTTATCGATGACCAGATCGGGCTGGAATCTCGTCCAGTTGGCGATCTTCTCGACAAGGATGGCGCGAACGATCATAAATTCGTTGAAGTCACTCAGTTCCTGGAGAAGTTGCTGCCCGGCAGTCGAAGGTGAGGCGCCCAGGACCGGCCTCAACGTCCCCATCACCTGGGCAACGCTGTAGCGAGTCACGGCTTCCAGCAGGGCCGGAACTGGCGGATTATTTTTTGCGATAATCAGCGAGACCCGGGCACGGAGCTCCGCCTCTTTTTCCTGCAAGCTGGCCAGGGAATGAATGCGGATTTTTTTTAGCGGCAGCAGGAGTTCTTCAAGACCGCTAAAA
>Ga0208958_1000566_pt1 | contig 43748 bp, 40 predicted proteins | sample RifOxyB1_FD_184032 | JGI IMG/M metagenome (GOLD analysis project Ga0208958, IMG submission 184032) | Soil microbial communities from Rifle, Colorado - Rifle Oxygen_injection B1 (SPAdes) | ecosystem: Environmental > Terrestrial > Deep subsurface > Rock core/Sediment | place: Rifle, Colorado...
GGTTTAGCAGATAGCACAACTTTCACCAGTTTTTTTGTGTGAGGGTATTTTTTTTGCTGTTCCCTGAGTTCATCGGGATAATACGGCCGAGGACCTACCAAACTCATATCACCTGCAAGGACATTTAGAAGCTGTGGAATTTCATCAATTGAGTGCTTCCGGATGAATCTACCGACATTTGTTACTCGTGGATCTTTTTTAAGTTTATAACTATTGTGCCGATACTCTTCATATAATTTTTTCATTGTCGGATCTTTTCGAAGCATCGTATGCGCATTGACGATCATTGAACGAAATTTATACAGTTTAAATAATTTTCCTCCTTTACCGACCCTTTCTGGAGTATCAGCAAAAATTGGTCCCGGACTATCAAGAATAATAGCAATTGCTGTTACAAGAGAGACCGGAAGAAATACCAGACTTATAGCCAGACCACCTATAATATCAACACATCTTTTTGTATACGTATACCACATAGGTTCAGGTAAGTTCTTCATGTTCTGTTCCATTAAAACTTTCAACAAGTTTTTTAATTTTTGGTACAGATGTTTTTTTCGCAACAAGGAGTACATCGTCCGTATTAACAATCAATAATTCGCTTCCGTCAATAGTCACAACAAGTTGTTTTCCGTAGTTATACACCAGTGAATCTTCGGTGTCTTGAAGCATGACTCTTCCCTGCGTCACATTTTTATCTTCTGACTCAACAAGCGCTTCTTTTAATGCTTCCCATGCACCGATATCACTCCATTCGATATTTGCTGGTACCACATATGCATTTGCGGGATTGAGTTTTTCGAGTATCGCATTATCAAAACTAATTTTCTCAAGTGTTGGATATATATCCTCAAGCGTCTTTTGAAACGGGTCTGTATGCCAGTCTTCGGCTATTTGTGATATTCCTTTATAGACATTCGGGACAAATGTTTCATATAAAGATAATAGAAACTTCGGGGTGGTCACAAAATATCCTAGATTCCATGCGTGGTGGCCGCTTTCGAAATATCTTTTCGCCGTTACGCCATCTGGACGATATTGAAAGTCTACAAATGAATAAAATGACACTCCGTCAGTTTTTTTTATCTCTTTTCCAAAGTTTATCCAACCTAAATTTTCACTCGCGAAACGGGCTTTTTGAGCAACAAATACAATTCTGTCTTGTTCCTTTTCAACAATTGCTCCAGCAGCAAGGAGAATTTTTCTAAAAAGCGCTTCTTTTTTGACCAAATGATCACTCCAGAGAATAACCATTGGTTCAAGAGGATTTTCCCTAGCCAGGAGGGCAGCAGCAAGACCTACAGCAGGACCAACATCACGCATGACAGGTTCTGCAATAACGTGATTAGCAGGAAGTTTTGGAAGTTGCTCATGCACAATATCCACGTACGTTGAATTTGTAGCTACATATATATCCTGCCATTTAAAATCAGGCTGAAGTCTACCTGCGGCTAGTTGAAGGGTTGACTTATCTCCAATGATCTTTTCAAATTGTTTCGGAGATTTCTTTCGGGAAAGTGGCCAAAGCCGTGATCCAACGCCTCCGGCGAATATGATTACTTTCATAAGGAACTATTATACACGGTTTTGATAAATGTTCGAAATTCCTTTTTAAAACGATGCTCATCAAAACGTATTCCTTGGGCGCGACACAGGGTGCTATCAAACGTCATTGTCCGTTCTTTTTCAATAGCCGACAAGAGCGACGAAACAGTTTGTTTATCAAACAATATCCCTGTTTTGCCGTCACTTACAATTTCAGACATTCCACTTGCCTTATATGTAATCACTGGTGTGCCGCAACTTTGCGCCTCAGCTGCAACAATTCCAAAATCCTCATCGCCTGCAAATACAAACGCACGACAATGTTGGTAAAACCCGAGAAGCTCGCTATCTGTGACTATTGCTCCGGCAAATGTTATATTACCTTTTGCTCGTTTGATCAGATTGTTCTTTTCACTGCCAGTTCCCACAACAACGAGCGGATACCCATTCTTATTAAATGCATCGATAACAATATCGGGTCTTTTATAGGGAACAAGGCGCGATACATACAGATAATAGTCATTTCGCGGTTGTAGAGCGGGTATAAAAAAATCTGTTTGGACAGGTGGATAAATAACCGCATCAACGGATCGTTTGTAATATTGTTTTACCCGTTTTGCAACTCGTTTTGAAATTGCAACCATATAATCAGGGCGAGTCGATGCAATAAAATCCCATTTCCGAAGCATTGGAGCAAAAAGTTTCAAAAAGAAAGAGGAAAAACCTACTTTATTCGAATAGACGTTAAAACCGCTCCACAAATACCTTGTGGGTGTCAGACAATAACAGATGTGTTTTGTTTTTGGCTTTGTGATAATGGATTTCGCCTCCGCACTGGTTACTGTTATCACAAGATCAAAATCATCAAAATCAATAGATTCAAACACAAATGGAGTAAGCCAGGGAAAAAGTTCATGATTGGTTTTAGCAAGTGGTATCAGATTCATCCAGGTTGTATTAACTTGAAAAACCTTTGCCCATGAAGCTCTTTTGGAGTCATACACAGCTGTATACAGAGGCGCATCTGGAAATAGTTCATGAAGACTAAGAAGCACCCGTTCCGCTCCGCCTATTTTATTTACCCGATCATACACAAGTGCAACGTTCATGCAGTTATATTATAACAACAAATGAAAAACTAGCTCGAAGCAATGAGAGGAAACGCATCTAGTTTCTTTTCTACTTTCTTGATTCGAGTTTCATGATCTGTCGTCACAGTGTCAAAATACTTTATTGTGGTATCGAGCGACTTCTGAACATTGTCCATCTTTTTCGATAGCTTTTTCTCTACATCATTAATCTTATTTGTAAGCCTTTTTTCTACAAAATCAATTTTTTCCTGAATCGGTTGAAGTTTTTCATCAAATTTCTGATCAAGTTTTTTATCTAAATCCGCTTTTGTTGCAAATACAGAGGATAATTTTTTTATATCGTCATTCGTTATCATACACAGTAACTCTACTATGTGAAAAAATGTGTGTCAAGATGACAAAGCATATTCATATATTGCAAGTGTTTGCGCGGCCATTTTTTTCCATGAATATTGTTTTAGTACGTTTATATCAGGAATTTCCCTTTTATTCGACATATTACGTAAAACAGATACAAGTGAATCTACAGACTTCGGATCAAAATATGTTGCGGAATTTCTTAATATCTCATGAAATATTGGGATATCGGAACAAATAACAGGGCATCCTAAGGATAAAGCTTCAAGAGCCGGAAGTCCAAAACCTTCAGAAAGCGACGGAAAAACCAGAGCGTGCGCATGCATATATGCATGGGTCAGTAATTCATCAGATATTAATCCAGTAAATTGAATTGCGTCTTTGGATGGAAGCGTTTCAACAAGTGCGTGTAATCGCTTGTAAAACATTGTATCTGATCCAATGAGAACCAGATGAAAATCCTTCCCCTGCGGCGTTTTTTTAAATGCATCAAATGCATGAATTAATACTTCAACATTTTTGTGAGGATATGCATTCCCAACATACATAATATATGGCTGACGTATTTTAAAAGAAGGTGATTTTGAAACAATTGATTGAAGCTTCTGATCGACTCCCTCATAGGTGACAGTAATTTTGTTTTTTGGTATTCCAAGACTTTGTTGCAAATCATCACGAACTGTTTTTGAAACAGCGATGATTTGTTTTGATCTTGCAAGCCCAATACGAAGAACCACATAATATCCTATCCATTTGAGAAAATATACTATATAGGGAAGTGTTGTTGCTTTTCCTGTTTGAAAATGCAAAACCGTCAAATCATGAATTGTGACTACAGCAGGAACAGAAGAAAAAACCGGAACATTGAAATATGGAATATGAACCAGATCAAGATGTGCTTTATTAAATAACATTGGCATAACGAGTTGTTCCTGAAATGTGTGCCAATGAACATTCGCTATGCGTTTTTCCCAATGATGATTCGGAAGTTGAAATTGTTCATACGAATCTTTGGTAAGAAAAACCACGAATGTATGAGAAGAATCCATTTTAGATATTTCATCAATAAGATTTCGGATATACCGACCTACGCCAGTTTCTTTTATTAGTCTTGCATCAATTCCAATTCTCATATGCCAAAAATTTTTAATAACAACAATTGCATATCAAATGCTCTGTAAACAAACCATGTAATGATAGGCGGATATTTCTTTTCATAATGTTTTGTATAAAACAATTTATTATAGGTAATAAATAGCGTTTGGGTTCTCATCCTACGATCACGATTTGCATGAGACCGTCCGCTTTGCTTTTTCTTATGCAAAACTGTAACTTCTGGAGTAAACCATATTTGCCACCCAGCTTTTTTAATCCTATATGCCCAATCGATATCTTCTCCATACATAAAATAGTCTTCATCAAGTAGACCAACCGTTTCAATGACTTCGCGGCGTACAAAAAAAAATGCGCCACTTATACAGTCAACTTCATGCATTGCTGAGAGATCTTTATAAAGCTGGTGATATCCGCTCAACAGCTTTACTTTGGGAAATAATTTTTCTAATTTGGCATAATACGTGCATGCGTTCCACGGTGTCGGAAGACCTCGATGACACGCTGGATCCATTGTTTTGTCCATAAGGAGAAGCTTGCATGTGGCTGCACCTGCTCTTGGATGAGCGTCCATAAATAGAATCATGGACCTCATGGTATTCGGTTCAACTTCCGTATCAGAGTTAAGGAGAACGACATATCTTCCCTTTGCTCGTTTTATTCCCGGATTATTCCCTGCTGCAAATCCGACATTTTTTCCATTTTGAATACGTATCACATCTGGAAATTCTTTTTTTACCATATCTAGTGTTCCATCAGTTGAGGCATTATCACAAACAATAATTTCCATGGTAAAAGATCCAAGTTTTGATCGTTTGAGACTCTCGAGGCAAAGTTTTGTTAAGGAAAGTGTATTAAAATTGAGAATAACGACAGATAGATCCATTGAACTCATACAGCGCTCCTCCATGCCATGTCTAAGGATAACGCGATAGTATCCCAATTATATTGTTTTTCTATTACTTTTCTTGCGTGTTTGGTCATTGTGACTACCTTTTCAGGGTATTTCAATAGTGTTTGTATTGCAGATACATATTCGTCTTTCGTGCGTACGTCAAACAGATCAACGTTTGGTTCCACTCTCAAACCCATTCTCCCTTCACGTGTTGTCATAACAACGAGTCCCGAAGCCATTGCCTCTAAGAGTTTGAATTTTGTGCCTCCTCCGATACCCATAGGAGCCAAAAGAATAGTATGTTTGTTATACACTGCTCGTATATCAGGTACGTGTTCCACCAGTATAATTGATTTATTTACATATGCATGTAATGCTTTTGGAAACTGTTTGCCAACAATTGTCAGTGTAGCTTTAGGGTATGCGTTAACAATTGAAGGCCATATGGATTTTAAAAGCATTGTCACAGCTTCTGTATTCGGCATCCATGCAAAATCTCCAATAAATAAACACTTGATATTATCTTTAGTAAGTGTTTTTTTTGAATATGTATAAAAATGACAATCAACACCATTTGGAATGACAGTAATTGGCTTTGATCGAATTTTGCTCATGATATCGCAATCAGCCTCTGATACAGCAAGCAATGTGTGTGTATTCTTCCACACGGTTTCTTCCCAAATGCGAGTTTTTATGACATCAAAAAAAAGAAACGGCCGAAGAAATGATACGGGAAATTTTCGTACGTATTGTTCATAAATTGAATATTCAATATTATGTTCACTCGTAATCAGTGGGATGGAAAGTTTAGGAATCGATGGATAGACATAGAATGGTTCTATATGAACGAGGTCAAAATTATGAGTTGATAATTGATCATTGATACTTTTTTTCATTTCTTGATTGTTGTATGTGGAAAGGAGCCATGAATAATTACCAAGTGCGCTGAAAAGATATTTAAATTGAAGCGCTTTTCCACGATAAATAGTTTCAACATGATTGAGAAATGACAATTCTTTTATGTATTCTTTTTCTTTCTCATTTCGAATAAAAGAAAGAAGGGTGATCGAATGTTTTTTTGATAATCGTTTCAGCAATTGATACATCCGGATTTGTCCTCCGGAATGTAAAGGGTATGGAAGTACTGCACTTACAAAAAGAATGTTCATTGTTTTTTGGTTAAATCAATAATTGCATATTTATCATTGCGAACCAGAACTGTGTACATTTTTGCTAAGTCTCTGGTTTCGAGATCTGCATCTGTCGGAGATACGGTGACATAATGTGTTGCACCCATTTGTATTTTTTTATCAATCTCAAATCCCAATGGCCATCCTTGACGACCTGTTTGATATAAAAATGTGGTGTCTCCGTTATACGGAGCAATGACTTTTGCATCTTTCGGTAGTAGTTTGTTTGCCATTTGACCCGCTTCAACAATCTCAGGCCTGTTAATCCAATAATACGTCCTAATCGTATACCAAGAAAACATGCACATAAAAATGACGCTTATCCCAAGAACTAGTTTTGAAGAAATTGTCTTTAACTTCCACATATGTTCTATACCGATACCGATTAAAATAGAAATAACTGGGAGAATAATAATTTGATAATAATCATGCTGGACATTGCCGGCTGCTAAAATAATCATGTACGCGAGAGATCCAACGATAAACCAAAAAAGTATTCCTTTATGTTCTTTTTTAATAGGTGCAACAAGACCAAATCCGAATAGAATCATTCCCCAATACCCCAACATAAGTTTCGCAATCCTTTCTGCAAACAGCCAATTGAACCAGGCACCTTTAAAACGGATATTATTTGCATTGAATAACCATGCGTATACAGCAATTCCTTCCGGATACTTCAAAATCCATTGTCTCCATAAGAGAAACGGAACAATTGCAATTGCTGCATAAAGAAGTAAAGTTCCAAACTTTTTTTTATCAGAAAGTACTAAACCGATTATTGGCAAAAGTAGAAAGCCTGCAACAGGTTTGATGAGTATCGCGAGCGATGCCATCAGTGCTCCCAACACAATGTATATCCATTTTCTTTTCATTACAGTCATTCCAATATCCATACACAACAAACTACCAACTGCCCACATAACTGCGTGGGGATCTGGCAAAATTGTTCTTCCGTAATACATGCTATATGGAAGAATTGCATACACAAAGGAAGTTGCAATTCCAGCTATTGTTCCAACTCTTCGAAGAATTAATATTCCTAGCGCAAGTCCTGTTAGCGTTGATGCAATGATAGTAAGAATTCGCAAAATTACTTCAATTGAAATTATAGGAAGTGCATTCCCAATATAAGCTCCTATAACTTGATACAAAGGAAATTCAACCATTCGATACCCTTGCGGATTATCAAACCCTGATTGAATATTGGATAAATCATCATATCGTGGATGTAATGGGTCAATACCAAATTGCATGTAATTTCTTGCAACAGCTGCAGTATCGGACTGTCGCCAGCTATGCCAATCAGCAACAGGCGCTGTTATTTTGTACAAGCGAAGAGCGATGCTCACTATCGCAATAAAGAAAAAAAACATACCTGTGATATATTTCCTACTCATATAATTATTTTTCAACAGGTGTATCAATTTTTACACCGCGCTTTAATACTAAGTTGTCAAAAATGAATATTTCTCTATCTCCTGTTTGAACTTGCATCGAATATCCTTCTTCAATAGAAGAGACCGGAGTTATTGAATAAGGATTTTGTCTATAAATATGCCACAAAGCATCGGTCATTCCGGTTGGAAATATCCATGCACGACCATACCGAATGGGAATGTCAACGATAAAGAATTGTTTTATAGAAGTTGCTGGAAATGCCTCTTTTTTAATAATACGAAGCGTTTGCTCAACGACGCTGCTTGCTTTTATCCAATCGTTCCCCACCCGCTGGGTATCAATAATATTTACATACAATAATCCCGCAGTCAGAACAATGACAATGCACTTACCTATCATCGGAAGAATTTTCCATAAACGATCGACAAGCAAAACGAGCCCGATCATAAAAAATATTGAAGGTATATACAGATATCGTTCAGCCATGCCTCCAAGCGGTGCATACGCAGCCATGGTTACCAGATAACAAATAAACCATACGATATGCTTTTTTCCGATCGTATATTTCTTTTCAATGTATCGATATAAAAAGAAGAATATTCCACTTAATATAATCCCAGCTGTTGTCATTTGAAATATGTACGGTCGGACAGACACTCGAAGAGCATTCCATTTCTCAACCATCCCAGGACCTGCAAAAATAGCTATCGTGTATCCCGATATATTACCTATGATATTGACAATAAATGTTGATAGTTTATATCCATAATCACCACTTGATGCAAGCGCTCCTGCATAGTTTCTCAAAAGCCAATAGAGTGGAATAAATAGAAGATACACAACGCTCAATTTCTTATTTTTTGCATATACTAAAGAAAGAAAGAAAAGAACAAGTGGAGCTATCACCATCCCGTCGTAAGACAACATTGAAAGTACAATGAGTACATAGGATAACGGCTGACCGAGAGTAACAACTGAAGCAAGGAGAAAAAAACCGGACAACATACTACTTTGTCCGGATATCCAGTAAATATTCTCATGGTGAACTGATAAAGATGCAAACAATAACGCTCCAATCCAAGCTATTGGTTTTCGAACGGAAATCTGATGAAATACAATATACATAAACCATGTGGTTCCAAGCAATAACGCTATCGACATAAGATGATATGCAAAAGGTTTAAGCCAAAATACGGAAAATAAAACAAAATACCATAACTTTGGTATCGGACGATAGAAAAATCCCTGTGAGTTGGAAAAAAATGTTCCAATGTCTGAAAAGCTACTTTGCGCAGCCCATTTAAGCCAAGTAAAATCATCACCTAAAAAGTATACTGAATATACTTTTCCCCAGATTAATGCTATTGCTAAGAAAAGATAGATAATATAGGCCCATTTATGGGTAAGTAATTTCCAAAGATAATGAGCATAATGAAGTGTAAATGGTCTTTTGGAAACAAGCATAGCTAAAACAAATCCTTGCAAAATCCAGAGGGTATATGCCACTTTTGATGCTTCAAATACATCAATTAATATGGCGTTTACCATAAGACCTACCATACCGGCATACACACCTATGACAAACGACCGTTCAAGTGTTGAAAGCGTTCCAACACGCTTGACAAATATAAGAAAAGAAGCAGCAAATATTCCAAGGAAAGCGATGGCACCAATAATACCGGTTTCTCCAAGCATACGATGATAATCCCCATCAGCTGCAACAGAGAGCGAAGAATATCCACTTCCAAGAAGAATATTCCGCTTAAAAGCCTCAATAGCTCTCGGCCATTGCCCCTGAAACCTTGTGGTAATAGAGATATCATAGACAAGAGCTTTTTGAATGAGAAAGCTACCAGAAATTGTTGCAATCTCTCCGGATGCACCGGAAACATTTCTTGCTTGATACAGAGAGACTGTTTTAATTTGATCAGTACTTACTGATCCGAGATTTATGTACTCACTCCCTATTGGTAAATTCTCTGTTGCCGGTGACTGACTTTGTGCAAGCGTTGCTTGTGTTCCATCTAATGAATCCAGAGTTCCGATTGGACGACCGGTAGATAAATCAATCACAACATCGCTTGTCCGAAACGTCTTATAAAATCGTTCGGATGCGCCGCTTACAAAACTCATTGCCACAAAACTCGCAATAATCATAGGAATTATCCAAATCTTTTTATGTTGCCACCAGAGCATGACAGACATAACAATAAGGTACACTCCAAATGAAATACGCGATGAAGTAAAAAGAAGCATAACCAGTCCCAAAAAAGTTAATATCAAAAATACGATTTTCTGCCAGTATTTCTTAAATGCAATAATCATACTCCCCATAATGGGAATGGTAAGAACAAGGTATGCTGCTAAATCATAATGTCCGCCAAATGTTGATGGAAATCTAGCTGTTGAAGGAAGCCTAAGAGGCACTCCTTTTGCAAACTCTTCATTCATGGTTAAAAACGCTGGGAATCCTAAAAATTTCTGTCCAAATCCGTACAAAATAACAAGGATAAAAGAACCTGCAAGGGTATACAAAATCGGAAGTAATGCTGGTTTTTTCCGAAACGCTTCAAACGCCAGAAAACACACAATCATATATTCAATACGTCTGACGAAATGAAGAATTCCTAAATGTGGGAATAAACTCGTCAAATGGGGAAATATAAAAAGAAGCGCATTTGCAAGAGATATCGCGCCAATAATCCAATATATAATAATGGGGATAATGAGAGGTGATTTAGATATTCGTTTCTCGCGAATAAAAATGACCCCAAGAATGAGAGCAGATACTGCAATCAAAAAGTCTTCTAGCCTGATATATACCCACGTTCGAATGATATTAATAAGAGGCAATTTTGGATACAAGGGAATAAACGCCAAAAGAAATAGCGTCAATATATATAAAATATTTTCATTACACCAATTTAAGAGCTTCTGCATAAGTTGTTTTGAGATATGTATTTCCTGTAATAGTACCTGCAATAGTTAACAAAATGGCTTTTAGGCGTAATAATGTTTTTAGCAATATTGTCGCTCGTTTAGAATTATGCTTGTTATACACATACAGAAGCCCTTTATATATATTTAGTACTGGTCCTGTTCGCCTATTTACTGAGCTTCCGCCTCCAAGGTGAATAATCGGACTTCCTGCATAGAAATATGTTCCATACCCTTTTTTCTTTGCCCGCATGAGTAAATCAATTTCTTCCATATACATAAAAATCTTTTCGTCAAAAAGTAAATCATCCATGAAAAGCTTCTTTGCTGCCATGATACATGCTCCTGATACCCAATCAACGCGCTTCGTGATTTTAGGCGATGAGCGGGTAAGTCCAATGACATCACCTTTAAGAAATAGCGCTGCAAACACAACAGGCAAGCTGAAAAATGGTCCGCACGATGTCTGAGGAGTCCTATCCATATTCAATAGCTTTGGTCCGACAAACGATCGTGGATGTTTTTTTGTAAATTCATACAATTTTCTAATTGCATGATTTGGAATTAAGGTATCAGAATTAAGAAGCAATATATAATCACCTTTAGCTTTTCGTATTCCCTGATTATTTGCCCTGCCAAAACCAACATTGTCACTATTTTTTATTGTTATTACTTTTGGATATTTTTTCGCTAGCATCTCCCGTGTCCCATCAGTCGAAACATTATCAACAACAATGATCTCTGTTTCCATTTGTTGACCTTGCATGCTTTTATATAGAGATGCTAAACAATCATCCAATAGCTTTTTTGTATTAAAACTCACAATAACAACAGAAAGATCCATATGAATAGGTATTACTGAAATAAACGGGCAAATTTTAAGGTATAAGTGAGATTTTTAGATCGGTTTTTAATAAACTGTGCTGGAACGCCACCAACAACTGCGTATGGCTCCACGTCCTTAGTTACCACGGCTCCTGACGCAATAACTGCTCCTTTTCCAATGGTAACTCCTGGAAGGATCGTAACGCGTGACCCAATAACGACATAATCTTCAATAACAACTGGAGCACCAATTTCTTTAAAATCAGGAGAGTCAATATCATGCTCCATCGTATATATGCGCACTTCTCCGGCAATCGAAACGTTGTTTCCAATTCGTAATGGTCTTGTTATAGGACTAATGAATTCCCTGCTATAGGACAATAGAGTCTTCTTCTTCCCTTTCCAATCACGAACATACCTTCCGTCTAAAAACGCATCATTGCCGATAATCGTATTATGTCCAATCTCAATTCCCGACGGCTGATTAAACTCAGCTCGCCAGTGAATAGAAGTATCTTTTCCAATATGCATCCGAAATAGGTATCTATATAAAAATAATCGTATGGTATGACTCGGGATATACCCTGTTAATGTTGCTAAATACACCCAAAAATCAATAAGTAGTCTCATAGCAACGTTCCTTTCCCAACGCGTTCAAGAAGATCAAGTGTTTCTTTCGCTGCTTTATCCCATGAGAACTTCGAAACTTGGTCAAGTCCTTTTTTAACACGGATTCTTCCTTGTATCAAATTTCTTTGCCTAACTGCTGTTAATAACCCGCTTGCAATGCTTTCAACATTTTTTGGATCAACATATACACCCGCTTTCCCAGCTATTTCAGGTAGACTCGAGCTATTGCTGACCACTACTGGACAGCCTTGAGCCATAGCCTCAAGAACCGGAAGCCCAAACCCCTCATAGAGGCTGGGAAGCGCAAAACACAAGGCGTTTTTGTAAAGAGTCGGTAAATCGCTATCAGGCACAAAATCCAAGAATTTTACTTGTTTTTCCACTCCGTATCGTTTTGGAGCATGGAGTATTTCATTGTACAACCACCCTTTTTTACCAACAATCACAAGATCAATTACGCCAAATTTTTGCTTATTCTTTTTCAAAAACAGTGCAAATGCTTCAATCAAGCGTTCGTAATTTTTTCGTGGCTGAATGGTGCCTACTGAGAGGATATAATGCTTTGCAATTGGGTATTTTTTGTCAACAAGTTGCATATGCTGTTTTTTAAAATTGAGCGTTACTAATCCCGGGTAGGTCACAACAACCCGCCTTGGATTTACCCGATATGCCTTAATTATAGCATTTCTACTAAATTCACTGATGGTAAAGATTAGTTTTGCATGACTAGCTGCATATTTCGTCCAGTGAACTAATTGGTGGAGGTCTTTTGATTTAAATAGCTCTGGATAGCTTAAATAAGAACAATCCATGATTGACATTACCCTAGAAGCACTCACAAAACGTGGTATGTAATGCGTTGGCGAAAATACCACGTCAGCTTTTGGTTTATCTCGGATCAAAGCGAAAGGAAATCCAATAAAGGTCCATAATTTTTTGGGTTTCACAATGTGGTATGTCCACCACGATGTTTCTCTTGGCATGTCAGATCGTGGAGCTTGGGGAAGATAGACTCGAAAGAAAATGTGGGAGTAAAATAGATCTTCTTTTCGAATAGCGTACATCCGAGTTAATATTTCATACGCATACCGACCGATGCCTACTCGATGTTCAACATTTGCCTCATACCCGTCAATTGAAATTATCATAGATTTATTAATTATACCCAGGATACACAACTAAAAGTTTGCGCTCTTGCACATGTAATAATTCAATAACATCCTTTTTCGTTGCTTCTGAGTCACATAATATAAGAGCATTCTCCTTGATAGCGTGTTTTAACCGTTGTTTCTGGGTTCGGATAATCACTTCTGGAAAACTATCTGGAAATCGAAGAAAACTCACATCGTGGATCGTTGTCATTCCCACAACTCCGCCAAGCGGTGGTTGAGTCCAATCACTTGACCAAAAAACATCTAAGGGGCCAGTAAACCAGGTAATTGGCACAATATGAAGTACATTCCATAAGAAAGTCAAAAGAGTTGGAGGAATTGGAACAATGATGGATCGGGTCTGGGGAGCGTGCTTTTGAACGAGATTAACAAATCGAGAAAGGGCCTTTTTTTGCCGTAGGGTTCCACCAAAAAAAACGTACTCATGCTCTGGAGCCAGGCGGGTCATGCTTAATACCATCTCTTTGACATACCGCCCAACACCAAATCCTTCATAGACAACCTGACTTATATCAATACCAATGCGCATACCATAAGTATAGCGTATTTAGGGTGCCTTAAGCACATAATACGTTGATCTTCCTTTTCCTTTACGTTCAATATATTCAAGATCAATAAGTTTCTGAAAATCCATATTTCTTGTTGCTTTAGCACGATTGGTCAAACGTGCATAATCACGATTAGTAATAAAATTATGCTTATGTATATAATCAAGAATACGCTGATGATATGCGTCAAGTCGTGTCTCAGGTGTTTTACTTGCCTCTGGCAAACGTTTGGTCAATCGAAGAAGCTCATCTATTATTCCTTCTGTAAAATACTCTAGCCACTTGGTAAAATCTATCTGCTTACTTAGTTCATTATAATCTCCATATTCACCTACCATCTGAAAATACTTCATCACATTTTGATTGTAGTAGTTCTCAAAACTAAACAAGTTAAACGTATCAAGACCCATCTGAGCAAGAAGAACTTTTGTAGCAATTCTTGTCGTTCTTCCGTTTCCATCCATAAAAGGGTGGATAATAACCATTTGTTTATGAAAAATACCGGCAATAATAAGCGGGTCAATATGACCATTATTCTTGGTTACAAAAAAAACAAGGTCTTTCATTAATTCTTCAATTTTTTCTACATCTGGTGGCAGATATACGACTTGGCCTATTCGCGGATCATTTACAACAACCGGCTTCTCGCGAAGCCTTCCTGATTCATAGGGCGGCAATAAACCATCGATAACCTGCCTATGAATATCTAAAATCAACTCGAGTGTCAAAGTAGCATCATTTGATTTAATTCGGGTATTTAAACGTATCAATGCCTGATTGTAGTTCAATACTTCCCTTTCACTGTTACGGATATTTTCTGGTTTGGATTTAAGGATCTTTTTAACTTCTGTTAACGGTAAAGGGTTACCTTCGATGCTTGTTGATGCATGAGCGGATATTGCCCGTGCGGTTTTTTCAAACTCTGCAAGAACAAGTTTGGGAAATCGACGACTATTCAAATTCAAAACCAGAGAATTAATACGCTTAATATTTGCCAGAAGCTGATCTGAAATAACATACTTGGGTAAGAACATATATAGACGAATAATAGACGATTATTGGGCGATTGTCAAGTTCGTATATTTACTATCAATGATAGTAAATCATATCTTACGGTATCGTGTCGTTGCGCCCTGACCAATCCGTTCTATCATTTTTAATTCTAATAATTTATTGATGACCTGATTTATCGTCGGCCTTGGAACACTTGTTTCTTTCGAAATTTCTCTCGGCGTTGTTTCAGAAACTTTTTCCACATAGTACCATACGATAAGTTGCTTTGGCGAAAGAATTGTTTCGATATTTGTTTGTGTCAGTAGTTGTATTGCCATCTGAGATTGCATTATGAGTATATCCAAAAAGAAATTGATCCAGGATGATATATCAGGTTTTTGAGTTCTCAAAGTCTTTTGACTTTTCCGAAGGGCCAAATAATAATCTGGTTTGTTATCTTCAATTAGCTTTTCGTGAGACACATAAGGTATATATGTATATCCCTGTTTCAGGAGCAACAGATTTGTCAATATTCTTGAAAGCCGACCGTTCCCATCTTCAAACGGATGAATATTAAGAAATTCGACAAGAAAATTAGCGATAACTAAAAGTGGGTGGTACTTATTTTGTTCAAGTGCTATTTTGGTCCAATCCACAAGATCAATCATTTCCTTTGGTGTTAAATAAGCTTTTGTTGTTTCAAAAAGAATTCCGATTGATTCACCCGCTTCGTTAATCATTTGTACAGCATTTTCCTTTTTCTTATACTCACCTCTATGCGTTACATCTTTTTCCACATATTTCAGTAATTCTTTATGAAAATGTTTGATAACACTCTCATTAAACAACAGTGACTCCCAGGAATTAAACAAATTTTGAAGTAGTTCATAATATCCACGAACTTCTTGTTCATCCCGATTGCTAAACTTTTGGATTGATATGCCTCGGAGCATTTTTTCAATATCTGCATCAGACAATTTCGATCCTTCAATACGGGTAGAAGCTCCTGTAGAAGTGACTAGTACGGACTGTTTTAATCGACCAAGAACTTGAGGGCTGAGCTTTGTACTTCCTTCCCATTTACCCTTGATAGCTTCAATCTGAGTAATCTTAAGCCAAATGTCTTGAGAGATGTGTTGTAGTCGAAAATCGAATATATCGTTCATATATATAAGATTATATAAGATTATATAAGATCTGTCAAATTTCGTGCTCGGAAGCCTTACTCTTTATACCCATTTGGGTGCTTGGAGTGCCATGCCCAGGCTGTTTCAATGATAGATTCAATAGTTTTGTATTGTGGTTCCCATCCAAGGATTGCCTTTGCTTTGGTATTATCTGCATATATCGCATCAGGATCACCCGCTCGTCGTTCTTTATATTGAATATTAAGCGTTTTTCCTGTTACTTTTTCAACTGCTTTAAGTACCTCTAAATTTGAATACCCTTTTCCTACTCCTAAATTGACCGTCAATGATTCTTTAGTTTTGAGTATTGAAGACACGGCTTTTAAATGCGCATCAGCAAGATCAAGTACATGAATATAATCCCGAATACACGTTCCATCTGGTGTATTGTAGTCTTTTCCAAAGACAGAAAATGGCTTTCCAACAATTGCTGCAAGGAGCGCCACTGGAATGATATGAGTTTCCGGCGCATGATCTTCTCCAAGTGACCCGTCCGGCATATCGCCACATGCATTAAAATACCGAAGTTTTGCACTTTTAATTCCATGTAATGTTTCATACCAGTCAATTATCTCTTCGCATGATCGTTTGGACTGAGCGTAAATTGACATCGGACTTATAGGTGACTCTTCTGTCACAGGAAGTGATCTGGGAAATCCATAGACTGCGCATGTTGAGGAGAATATGAGAGTTTTGCAATCATATTTACGCATGGATTCTAAAAGATTCAATGTTCCATTAATATTATTTCTCAAATAGTCATATGGCCGCTCCATGGACTCACCAGCAAGAGCAAATGCGGCAAAGTGAATAACTGCATCAAATCGCTCATCCTGAAATACCGCATCAATTTCGTCTTTGTTACATAAATCTCCAATTATTAAGGGAGTTTTACCCACTGATTCCCTATGACCATTAATCAGGCTATCAAAAACAATGGTTTCGTGACCCTGTGACTGAATATATACATTTGTTATTGATCCAATATATCCAGCACCACCGGTAATTAAGAACTTCATATATTTATTCTTTTCTGACTATATATAGTATTATACTCACAAACACAAAGGCTGCTCCATACCAAGTCATCCGTTCACCCGTAAAAAATATCCAACGAGCAAATAAAGGAATTGCGAGTGCAAAGCATAATAGTCCAGCGTATACAAACCAACTTTGTTTACGAACGATAAGAAGTACCGTTAACACAATAAGAAATCCGATATCTTGAGGCTTCATGCGTTTTTATAATACTCAATTGTTCTTTTGAGTCCCTCATCAACTGTTACGATAGGTTTCCATCCGAGGAGTGTTTGTGCTTTTGTAATATCCGGTTTTCTTTGTGTCGGATCATCTTTTGGAAGTTCAGCGTACACAATTTCTGATTTTGATCCGGTCATCGTTTTAATTTTGTTGGCCAAATCAATCATGGTATATTCCTCGGGATTGCCGATATTGACTACCTCCCCTTTTGTGTTATTTCCAAACATTAACGCCATAAGCCCAGCAACCTGGTCTGATACATAACAAAAAGAGCGGGTTTGTTTTCCATCTCCATACACCGTTAACGATTTTCCTTCTAATGCTTGGTTTATAAAGTTAGATATAACTCTTCCATCGTCTTTTCGCATATTTAGTCCGTACGTATTAAATATGCGTGCAATTCGACCATCAACTCCTTTGTTTCGAACATACAACATGGTCATCATTTCACCAAATCGTTTTGATTCATCGTAGCAAGCCCGTACACCATTAGGATTGACATTTCCCCAGTATGTTTCTTTTTGAGGGTGCTCTTTTGGATCTCCATATACTTCACTTGTAGACGTAAACAAAAACTTTGCCTTATATGCTTTTGTAAATTTCAGTAAATTTCTAGTTCCGATGGAATTAACAAGAGCCGTCTCCTCGTCATATTTTTGGTAATCAGGAACAGATGCGGGCGAAGCGAGGTGAAATACATAATCGACGTTGGGAAGAACGGGCATATCGTTTGTCACATCCCATTTAATGAAGGTAAAATCAGAATTTGTTTTAAATTCCTCTATGTTTTTTTCAGAACCCGTAAGAAGATTGTCTACACAAAAAACTTTATGGCCAATTCCTAAAAGCGCTTCACAAAGATTTGAACCAATAAACCCCGCTCCACCGGTCACAACACTGACTTGTTTTATTGTATCCATATATGTAATTGTAGCATAGCATAAGAATGATATAATAGAAGACGTTATGAACCAAACACAGGTATTAAAAAAGTTAAGCGGAGAAAAACGATTAGAACAGGCTTTTAAATTATCCGATTTTGTCAGGGAACTAACACTGCGCAACGTCCAACTCTTATATCCTCACCTTTCCAAAAAAGATCAACTCATGAAATTGCAGGAAAGAATCCAATATGGATAAGATATTCGGACAACGTGATCTTCTTCTGTATTTTTCACATATTTTATCAAAAAATAGTATTCCTTATTTATTAACCGGAAGTTTCGCTGTATCCTATTATGGGTATCCACGAGCCACCCATGATATTGATTTTATTATTGAAATTGTTAATGAAAAATCAGCAAAAATAATTCATGTCATTCATTCCCTTAAAAAAACCTTTACGTTTGCCTCAAGTGTTGATCAAAAATCAATAACTACTCCAACTTCTTTCAATCTTTATCATGGAGTGACAGGAATAAAAATTGATTTTTGGGTTGTTGATAAAAAAGAATTTTTTGAAAAATACTCTCGTCGGAAAATAATGACCATCAACAATCAGGACATATCACTGGTTTCTCCTGAAGATTTGATCCTTAATAAACTAAAATGGTGCAAAGAGGTATTCAGTGAAAGGCATCTTAGAGATTGTATCGGTATTTGGAAAATCCAAAATAAAAGATTAGATAAAAAATATCTTACAAAAAAAGTGAAAGAATACGATGTGTCAACATTGTACGAAAAAATAAAAATTTCCCCGTACGAATAATTCAAATCAATTTATTTTGTCTTGACTATTAAAAACCTTTCATCTTCATAGACAACCTGATAGAGTTGTCGTAATTTTATCTCATCAACAACGTATGGAAAATCGCTTTTTTGCCATTTGGGGACTAGGAGGTATGAAATACCAGATTCTTCAATTGCTTTCGTATCGCCGTTATAGAATTTTTGAACATCCTGAATGCTCCGTTTCTCCCATCCGACATTTCCAAAAAAGCCATAATAATTTTTTCGACCCGCAAGCACAACTGGATCAATCATATCTTTATACGAGATAAAGATTGCGTTTTTTAGCGTTTTCTTTTGAATCCAAGTGATAACAGAGATATTTTCAGAACTAATCATGGGATATGCAAATTCATTTTTCACAGCCAGCAAATCTACCACTCCTGATATGGTTAGTACAAAAAAAAGAACGCATGATAGAATTTTTACAATAAATGATTTTCTATTCCATATCCAGACAAGACCAATTGCAGCGAGTATATTTATCGGAATAATAAAAAGAGATAAAAACTTTTGATCAAATCCCCGTTGTTGATATCCAGCAAAAACACATAAGAGAACAAATACAACAACCATTGGAAAAAAGGCGCGTCTCTCTTTTCCGATCGTTATATATCCAACATATGAAACGAACGGTAATAACGTAAGATTCTCCCAAAGGTATTGCCAAACAGACCATGTTGCATGACCCGAAGTCATCGCACTTGCAACCATATAATTAATAAACTGTAAAGATGATTTAATTGTCGCTATATATGGAATGAGTAAAGAGGCACAGACTACACTAACTAATAGTAAAAAAACTATTCCAGCCTTCACTTGTTTATAGACAAAAAACAAAATGAAAATAGAAAGAGTAATGACTATAAATAACACCATGTTCCAGTAAAACATCGCTCCAACGAATGCCCCGATAATTACTATCATATGTAATGGAATTTTTTTTGCATTTTGTAAAATTTTCCAAACAATGACGTATAAAATTAATCCGAGAGCAATCCCAAAAGTCAAATGCCGTTGATTAATGTAGTTATTAAGCGTCATAAAAATGGAAATAGTTGATCCATCAAAGGGGCCGGCATAAGGGTATGTAGGAATTTGCCATAATTCTTTCATGGTGGCGAGCGATATTCCCTTTTCTCCGATATATTTCCAAAAGGTAATGGTCGGATGAGTCAGCGTCAACAATACAGCTATCCATCCGACACTTGACTTATTTCCAAATAGCTTTGGTATGCTGTAAATAACAACCAAAAGAGTTGTAAATGAAAGGATGCTCGGAATATTCATAGCAAATACAAGAGGGATGCCAAAATATTCCCAAATGCCCACATAAAAATTAAAAAAGAAATGATAAAAAAATGGTAAACCTGATTGAAAAGGCGACATAAAAGGAATATTATCCCCCCAGGAAAACGAACGAATAAGACCGAGAGCGTGTCCGAAATCGAATATGTTATTGCTGCCGACAAACAATAAGCCTGATGCATCTCCACGGAACGTTTTAAACATGAGCCAAGAACTGAAACTGCATGCGAAAAGCAAAAAAACTTCTTCCTCAAACGAAAATGATAGTCTTAAGCGTCGTCTATATCGAATACTTACAATAGCTAATAGTGCAGTTGTTGTTGTTGTTCCCCAAAACAATGGTTGGCCTGTAACTACAAACGCACAAGAAAGAATGTAGACAATGGGAATAGCAATAGCAGTACCGATAAGAAACGCTCCTGCCAACAAAAAAAGATTAAGAGATTTTGGACTAGTACGTTCCATCGCAAGATATCCGACATACCACGAAAGAAGAATAAAAATAATAAGTATCAAGGCCATACAACGAAAATAATAGCAACAATAAGAACGACCACACTGATAAACACTCCAATATTTGCATAAAACTGTTGCGTTTGGACTATATCAGGAATAGTTATTTTCATCTCTTGAAATTTCGGATTTTCAAATACAGCAAGATTGTAAAACCGCTCATCTCGTAAAAATCCTTTGTTTGATAGTTCTTCGATTATGTTGTTTCTCATCACGGAATCATATGTATAATCATTTAAGAAAATTCTTCTATTTACGTCCAGAGGCACTATAATGTATTTTATGCTTGAATCAATCGTCTCCGCATCGGTTGAAGTCACTATTGGATGAACATCAGAATAATATGCAAAATTTTCTTTTTGAGGAATCCATAGCGTTCGTGACGGAACTCCATCCGTTATGAGTTTATCTTTTAGTTGTATATATTCGTCCGGTAAACGGATTGGTCTGAAATTCCCTCTCACCTCACCGGTAAACACTGCCCGAAGTGTTATCAACCAGAATATACCAAATAACACGTATACAAAATATTTATGTATCTTTGAAAGAGTAAAGGGAATAAGAATCGAATATCCAATGGCAATCAACAGATAAAATTTTGTCGGATCGCGGAACATGATAAATCCGGGAATATGTTGAAAACACCAAAGAAATATTCCTCCAAACGGGGGCTGTGTCCCTTTTGCCAAAAAAGCTCCGATAAGAGCGAGCAAAGCGAAAAATACTATTTGTTTTTTATTCTTAGCTCGATGTATAAATAATAACGAAAGAAAAGCTACTAATGGAATGATAAGAAATTCAGCCTGCAAAAAATATACTTTTCCAAACAAATTCTCCGGCCAGTTCGGATGAAGAAACGAAATAGTATGGGAAAAGTCCGCAACGCTTAAAAATTTGAGCATTCCAGGATTTGTAAAATCCTCCCCCATAACTGAAGGACCGGTTCGCGTCACAATTGTTGGCAATATCCAAAATGAATGAATAAGAGCTGCAACAAGTAATGAAATACCAATTTTCAAAAAATGAAATGTTTTTGTAAATATCTGGTACAAAACAATCACTCCAAGCAATAGACATGTTAAACGAAGATCAAAAGCAATAAGAAGAGCCAAACACAATCCATTTGTTAACACTTTTTTTATTTTTGGATTTATTGTATCGGCAGACTCCATGAAACAAAACAATACAAACGGCGAAAACGCGTATGCAAAAGCAACGCCGAGTTGTCCCCCGCTAAACAGAAGCAAAAAATATGTGTTTGCAACATAGATGAAACTAGCTATCCAGGAAAAAAATCGCGATTGCAAAATATACTTAGCTAGATGGTAGGAGGAATATACAGCAATGAGAAACACCGACAACCACAAAATTTTTTCAATAAAAAACCACGATAACCCTATTGTTGACAGTAGTTTTAGAACGAGGCGGAAGGGATAATCAAGCCACAAGCTCATGATACCCGACCATCCGAATCCGATATCTGTTCTATAAATATTTGGAAGCCAAGATAGACGTAGGATTTGTTCTTTCCAAAAAAAATCCAAATCTCCTGATGCAAAATACCAATTCATAGTATTATGTACGCTTCTTTTGCTTAACCACTAATTCAAAAAAGGAAAGCGCTAGCGCTAATAGTGTTGTGTAAAATATTGCTAATGCAATCCTTGTTGATTCTAACACCTTGTTAAAACCAATGTTAATCAATAGATAGACGACTAACATAGCTGAAAGGCCATATAACCACGAGGGAGAAAACCGATAGATAGAAAAATATTTCTCAAAAAAATGAAAAAGGTGAGAAACAAATATAAAAAATCCAATCGTTAAAATATAAATAATGACGCTTGAATCCATCGCCATAGGAATAAATATATATACAAATAGCATATACAGGAAAATAACTATTTCTATGAAATAGAATAAAAAGTCATTTTTTATATACTTTGTAAGCACATAAAGAATGATGGGGATAAGAAAAATTACATAAAACAGTATAAAATAAAGATCGTTCATTAGGCTGGATAGTTTTTCATATAAAAACGAAGTCAATAACTTGTTGTTTATTGCAATAGTCTCCCTTGAATAAATATATTGTGTTGCTATTGAGTTATATCCACCATAAAAACCTACTGAATCAGTGGGCGTTCCCTTTTCAGATGTTATTTCAATTTCATATATTCGCCCTTTAGAATTTGGAATTATTGGGAAACCAAAAGGATAAAATAATTTATCTTCGAATCGATCTACGACATACGAGTTATTTATTTCCCATGTATCTTTCCCCTTTTCCCGTAATCGAAAATAAATGGTATCGTAGTTAATTCGATTGTATGTTTTCGGACGTAATTTCAAAACTCCCAGATTGTTATGTTTTGCTGTAATTGCAAAATATAGTGTTTTACCTTTTACCAAGGGTTCTTTCGTAAACGATGCGGGAATTGTTTCACTTTGTTGTTCTTGAATGGCAGTAATATACACTTCTTTATACCACCATAACGAAAGCAGTGTCCCCAACAAAAAAAGTAACACTATTATTGCAATCTCTTTGAACAGACGCATCATCTTGTTATACATAGTAATATCAACACAATAATAAAACTAACAATGCTTACGATAACTGCGGGTTTTGTAATTAAATCCGGCATAAATTGAATTTGAAGTCTCATGCTATAGGAACCGTCGTTCGCTTTTACAACATAACCCGGATATTGAACTTTTAATGCGATTGGATCAATATTCCAAGCATTTCCAAAACCATAAACCATTGTATTTTCAATGCGCGTATTTATCTTAGTATTCTTACCAAGAAGCTGAAGCTTCCATAGATGGTTATAGGGTTCCATCATAACTAATTTCGTTGATTTGGTTATTGCTGGTATTGAAATTTCAAATAGACCTGAACGTATTTTTTTAAAATGAATTGAGTTATCTGGTACTGGATATTCTCCAATAACTGTTGTCAGAAACACTGTGTTAGTATCGTACTTTGGATTTATACGATACAAACTATACCGAGCTCCAAAATCCTTAAGTTTTTCCCCCAAAATAAATTTCTTATACTCTTCATTCTGGTTACTCATAAATGAATATGCATCCAAAAAAATTAAAGCCTTTTCTGGTAATGTATCATTATTTACGATAACGTAACCGATATTTTGCTTTTGAAGAATCCTTCCGATAGCGTCAAATTCCTTTGCCTTGAAAAGTTTTGCTACTTTGGTATTGAGTTCCGGGTCAACAGATGTTTGGATACCGTAAAAACCTGCAATATCACTTGACCCTGACAGTACTTGCAAAGGCGATAATCCGGAATAGTAATGATTGCTAACGCCATCTTCTTTTATATACACGTATCCGGGATATGTCATAGGAAACCACACATAACGGGAGGAAGTGGGGTTACTTTTTAAAAAACCAGTGAGTTGAAAAAACTCTTTATTCAAAGAACCAGTTATTCTGGTTGAATACTCATGGTCATTAAATTTTGGAAATAGGTATGGGTACGCAGTAAAAAACATAACACTAACTACTATGAGAAGTCCGATGTACTTAAATAATGCTTTTGTTTTTGTTTTTTCCAGTACAATAAGTGATATATACAAAACAAACGAATAATGAAAAGCCATTGCTAATGCAAATTTATCATACGTATTGCGGAACATGCCAAATAACGGGACATAATTATTTAAGAATTGAAAAAGATGTAAATTCCATTCCCCAAAATTCGGAGTAAAAAATAACATCGCGAATAATAATCCGGACAAACTGACACAATAGTATTTATAAAGGCTACTACTTACTAAATGTATTCTGGTTCCAGCCAGTAGAATCACAAACAAATAAATAACCCCTATTGACTGAGCAAGCGTTGGACCTTCCCGATCAGACCACGACGTCCGTACAGTGCCTATTATTTGATAGACAGGGCTATTTAAATGAGTCAATGCTTCAATAAGATCGTTATTTGCCATTTTTGCTTGAAGAGTTGAATTCGTTGAAGCAACACTCATCTCTCCCGTTGGATATACAATTGGAATGATGTGATGAATGACCCAATAAAAATTAAGCAAAAATAAAGATATAAAAAGAACAATGCTTGCTTTCCATAAAAAATCTTTATACTGAAAGACGACAAAAATTAGTAATGGCATAAAAATAAACACCGTTGCAAGAAACCAGGGAATACTTAATAACGTTGCACTACATAATGAATAAAACAAAGAGGATAAGAGAATATATTTGTAACTTCTTTTTTTCATGCCTTTCACAAAAAAATATAAACAGCCAGGCAGAACCATAAGCATAAATATCGCTATCAACTGATGCTGCATAAACGTTTTAAGAATAAAAGGAGAAAAAACGTAATATAACGCTGCAATGATAGAAGAGATATACCCAATGACTGAAAAACTTGGTATGAGCTCCTGCAAGAGAAGATGCATAAACAAAAAACCAAGCATGAGAATTATTCCGTACATAAAAAACTGTATATGTAACCATGGGAATATATACTGAACTACAGTCGCTATCGCTAGTATTGGTGCTGAATAGCTAACGGGGAAATATCCCATATTTCCACCAAGCGTATTATTTGCAATGACTTTAAAAGAAAAGTTTTCCAGGTATTGCTTCGGGAACAAATAATAGAGTCTGGAGTCATCTCCGCCGACCATATACAGTTTTCCCCAGAAAAGTTGAGGAAGTAAAAACAAAGCAGCAAGAATAAATAATAGAAATGCGTGTCTCCATTTCATATACTTTTATTAGCACTGATTACAAATACGTCTCCAACTCCTAATGTATCTAAAACCCTCTCAAAAGGATAGAGTAGAAATAGCAGCATTGGGCGATTTATCAAATCGATATTCATTCGTAATTTGTCATGTAAGAAATACTGAATTGAACCTAATATTCCACCTGCAGAAGAAAACGATATGTTTATATTTGTAAATCCACTTTTCTTGAGAAGCACTATGAGGTGTTTTGGACTAAAGATATACAGATGTCTCGGGCAATCAAGATTATACCAATATTGTTTAAAAACCTTTGCTGCAAAACTCCTTACATTGGGTGTGCCGATAATTAATTCTCCTCCCTTTTTGAGTTTTTGATGCGCGAGTGTAAGTAATGCATCCGGATTATCTAAATGTTCTATGACGTGATACAGTCGTAGGGCATCAAAATAGTTATCTGGATAGAAATCCATTGTTTTATATGATCCGAACTTCACTTTGTTTAATCCCCGCTCGCAAGCTGTTTGTATAGCAAACCTATCGATATCTAATCCATATACATCCCAGCCGATATGTTTAAACAACACTAACGTATCCCCTGTTCCACACCCGATATCAAGAATTTTACCGTGTTTTACAAATGAAGGCAGTGCCGGAACTTTAATAATGAATCGCAACAAACGATGGATGGGCTTCATAGAACTACTTGTTTTTATCATGTAGGAGCGTAAACGCCAAAATATTCCGGGTTTGGTATTTTTTTGGTATGCGTAATACGTTTTGGGGTAGTACGTACGTACTGCACGTTCTTTTAAAAATGGATCTAGACTCCATAAACCGCACCTGTTGCAACGAATAGTATGAAATAAACCTGGAAAATGGTAAAGCCTGTCAATTGAAGGAAAAAGATTTTTCCATGTAGTATGAGAACAAATTGGACATTTCATACACGTGCTATGATAAGAGTCGTTGATATCCAACCCCAAAAAGGAATATACCAAGGCAGTACAATATTAAATTTTGGATGAATTCTCCAAAGATATGGAGGAAGGGACATGGGATACGTTTCTACAGTTTCAAAACCCTGAGCTAAGAATTCTTTTTTCCAATATTCAGGTTCGTGAACATGAATGTGCGTTGGCATATTGCGGTTATGATCATATGGATATGGCGTCGTTCCGACAAAATATCCTCCCTTTTTTAATAGTTTTTTAATAGTACGAATGGCCAATGATGGCGTGTGCACGTGTTCTAATACCTCAAAGGCTAATATCCTATCATACTGCATCTTGAGAGTTTGCTTATTCTCAAGGTCATAAAAAATATATGGAGTTCTAGGATGTTTTTCTAGATATGCCTCAATTGCTTTTTTTGATATGTCACTTCCGGTAATAGAAACCCCGCGCGCTGATAATTGAGTTAGTACTCCTCCCATTCCGCTTCCTATTTCAAAAATATGAAGTGACTTATTATAAATATCAATGTGTTTTTGTATATATGCAAGCCAATTACTGTACCACCTAGCATGTAAATCAAGTTGCGTATGTACCGAAATATTCCTGTTGTTTTCTATACGTTTCATGTAATAAGAATTCCAATCAGTCCTTTTATCTTGCTTTTGAGAGTCATGTATACTCCATGCTTCTTTTAAGTACTCGAGTATTCCAACAAGAAAAAACAAATAAAACCATTCTCCTAACCTTTCGGTAATGACACTCGTTCCAGTCTGAATATATGACAATCCCATGGTAATAAGGAAATATAACGAAATAACAATAGAAACCTTGCTTTTCCCACTTTGGATAAGCATAAACACAAAAAACACACTAAAAACTAAAACAAATGGGAGGTCAGAAAAAGAGAAGGTACCTGCAAGATCAAGTAGCACTATCCCCGCTATGATAAAAATCAGACACAGGGAACCGATAATGAGTAATTTAGGTCTTTGCATATCGTTTTTTAACGAGATATAAAATAAGAAGAACAGTAATAACAATACATGTCACCCCTGAAATCAAACTTCCAATATAAAAGTATTTTTGAAACGTTAAATATATTCTCCCATGAATGACTGAACTTGTTGTATTTGTTGGATCAATTATCCAGCTATTTGCGTAATTATTTATCATCTTGTGATCTTTTGTTATGTCTCCCTCATTTTGAAAATCTACTGTCCAACTTTTTTGATACGGCTCAGAAAATATGATAACAAATGGCGTCTTTCGATCATTCATTTGAACCCATATATCATAAACAACAGGCGATATCTTTTTGTAAGTTAAAGATCCGATCTTATCATCCTGGATATATATGAGCGGCTGAATCAGATCTTTATCAATTTCATACAGGGAATAAAACCCTTTTTCGTAGATCTTATGAATAGGAAGTGATTGAAGAAGGGTATCATACGATACTTTATCTTTGATCGATGGAATCCCCTCTTTGGGATATTCATAGGGAAAAGACGGAAAGTTTGTATGGATACGATCATCCGAGTTATAAAAAATATACCGAATGTTCAATAATGAAAAGTATTGAATTAACTTATTTATGTCATTTTTAATAAATGCATCCGTAATTTGCTGTTTATACGGACCGAACCTCCAAAAACCAGGATAATCAGATCTTCCAGCAATATCTGAAATTACCGATATGCCCATATACGCACCGCCCTCTTTACCATAAAACAACTGAAAATACGGAAATGTCAAAGGAAATATAATTACTTTACCATCCTGATGTAATGTTTTGATCAATGAAAGTGTTGAAATTAAGTCCGGATCTATCTTTAACACTGAAGTTACGTTATTTGATTGATATAAAGGGGCCTTAATGGCGTCTCCCCGTAAGAATGGGTATATTCGAAACAAAGATGAACATATAACTATGACTGCAACAACAATAACAGTCAATCGTTTCCAAGGCTTTATCAAAAGATAAAAAGAACATGCAAATAACAGTGCAAAAAAGAATGAGTAGACATAATACCATTTCTCCTGAAATGATCTAAACATCATGAAACCAGGCAGATAAAAAAAGTGTTTATATACATTAATTCCGATATGGGTAATGTTTGCGGATACTAAATAAAAGGTCATTGCAAAAAAGACGCTGAGAATAGCTAACAGTTTTGAGGGCTTTTTCAAAAAACCAAGCAACATAATCATTGGAATTATTAAAATCAGTATTGTTTTCTTTGACCACTCTGATGGTTGAAACAGCTCTAAACTGATTTTTCCAAGATCTTTATGGTTTGCTTCAAAATATTTGACCCCGGAATTTAGAATAGTTTCTTCATTAAATATATAGGAATGCGTAACACTGTCTTTACTAATAATTGATGCACCAATAGGTACAAGGTGAAACGAATGAACACCAATAAGCAATAGGAGGAGAACAAATAGTTTCTTCCATGGTATGGCTATGTTATAAACGGTTCGAAGGATAATAAATAGAAAAAGTATAGCGAGCGGATAAAACGATGCAACCTGCGGCATTCCGGTAAAACTGAAATTCACTGAATATATGAAAGAAATAATAACGATGCCCAATCCAAACAAAGGGTTTGAAGTTGTACAAAATCGCAATAGTAGATAAAAAATCAAAGGATTAAGAAATATTTGATTATGCGTATCAAGTTGAGCCAGCCATCCCAATTTTGTAATAAACGTTATATATACTATCCCACTGGTGATAGCAGCAAGAACAATACGGGTATTAAGTTTCTCGTTCACAGTCAATAATTGTTTAACAATTAAATAGATAGATAAAAAAGCAACTGATAATAATATTCCCCGATCCACTCCAATAGTCAGAGTTGAAGAACCTGTTATTCGTAATATCAAATAGTTGAATATATAGTATGGAAGAATTGCATATGTCGTTGCTCCATCGAAATTCCTTCTTTGAAACAAGTTTTGTGCAAGGGAAAGAGGATCGATAAAATATAATCTTCCGCTATCTCCTCCGATATCAACAAATCCCGGCTTTAACCAAAAAAAAGGAATGATAAATAATACAAGCGCGATTACAACGGGTAAAATAAACTTTTTCATATAGATCCTACTGCCATTTCATCAAAATTTTGCTTGATCCGTCGTAACTTGTAAGTATCGGATACAATCCAAAAAATCTTTTAATATAATGATACACAATCAAAAAACCTGTAAAAACAGACAACGGGAGATGAATCAAATAAGACACATTCTTTCTCGTAATGCACAGCCACAAAGCGTCTAAAAGAGGCAACAGTATTGACAAACTATAGGGAATAAACAAATATTTTTTAATCGTAGTATTTTTTCCTTCATACTGCTCACGTTTCAAAAAACCCGCTGACCCTGTTGTATCACAAAAATAGATATTATTCTTAATACGCCATTCTAGCTTTTTCAAGTATTTTGATACATTCTCAGCAGAATAATGGTAGAAAGGATCATTCTTCATTACTGCAATATACGGACTAAGAGAAAGGAGATGTATTAGGAGATTTGGTAAAAATAATATTTTATTTTTTGAAAGTACTTTAAAATTTTTCAAGAGATAACTTTTATCAACCATCCCGCCGGCAGCCAATACCTCCATCAGTGGAACTCGCCCTTCTCCTATCGAAGTGTTAATTAATAAATAATTTTTATCTTCGTATATGATAGTATATCTTTTTTTAAGCGTTGTTATAAAAAATCGAAAATCTTTGGTCAATCTATAGATAAAAAATGAAAATGGATCGCCAAATTCATTAATATAATAATTAATTGGATCAGAATGATCTGGAGTAATGTAACCACTGCTATGAAGGGCTTTCACCCTTTTATCTTGAAAAAAAATTGTTAGTCGTTCATCCAAACTTTTTCTATTGACAAAAACTTCATCATGATCAAGCCCTATTATATATTTTCCTTTAGCACTTAGAAATCCGAGATACTTTGCATGTATGGGTTCAACCATTGGATTTTTGATAACCCTACATTTATAGGCTTTTGCTATGATAAGCGTCTTATCTTTTGATCCACCATCTACTATAAGTATTTCGAGTTTGTTCTGTTGGATAGTTTGTTTCCTAATTGACCCTAGTGTACGTTCTAATGTTCTGCCAGAATTATATGTAGCAATGATAATACTTATCAAAGGTTTGTTCATGTTTGTTGATGCATCAAACAATCGACAATTATTGCAGAAGGCCGTACTGATGTTTTGACAGGTGCCTGAACATAAGTATAATAATTTTTGATAAATTTTCTAATGGTACTTTTATTATTTCTACTAAGAACAACGTTTTGGCTTAATCCTTCAATTCTTTCCGTATAGTTTCTTAAAAGCAAGCATGGCTTTCCCATATAATACAGCTCTTCCTGGTTGCTTCCTCCATCAGTAATGACAAATTTTGAACCTTGAAGTAACTTTATAAAATCACTATACGGTAATCGTCCAATCTTAATCATTTTCTTTTTTAGCCTTTTAGGAATAACCAAATCTAAAACAGTAATAAAATGCGTTGACTGATCGTACACTAAAAACACGCAAAACAAATTTTTTGGCAACACGGAAAATATATATGACAAACAAGTGAGCATTTTGGAAACAGCAAAAAAGATATGTTCTTGTCTGTGAACGATAAGCACATAATATGGTTTGTTTTTCTTCTGAATATTTTCAACTATCGGATTATTGGAATTCGTTTGAATAGCGGTCCAAAATGCCTCTATAAGAGTATTTTGCTTGGTATTAATTTTCTGTCCTGCTACTCTTTTTAAATTAGATACACACCACTCATTTGGACAAAAATGAATATCTGCTAAACGAGAAACTATATAACGACATAGTTCTTCTGGAAACGGTTCAAAAAAATTAAATGAGCGAAGTCCAGACTCTATATGAACAAGCGTAAGACCATATATTTTAGCTACCAATGATCCCATGAGCGATGAAACCGTATCCCCGTGTACCAAAAAATAAGAATTTTGTTTATCTAATTGCCTGAATCGAAAACGTAAACCAACAAGAAGTGAAAAAAATGTTCGTATCCCCCATACAATAAACTGTGGTATGGAAGGGTCTGCACTTTTTGGAGTAACAGCATAGGTAATATCTAATGGTCCGATCGTCGGAAGAAATTCATCAAACCGGATATCATTTTGTCGGGAAGCAATGACGGTAAATTTAATTTCCCGTTTATTGAATTCTTGAATCACTGGCGCTAGCTTAATAAGTTCTGCAGTCGTTCCAATAAAAATAAATATTTTTCTGTTCTGCATAATTTCTTTAAAAATCCATTACTTCATGCATAAAACTAGTATTGCCTTTTGAACATGAAGCCGATTTTCAGCCTGATCGAAAATAATTGACTGTGGTCCGTCAATAATATCATCAGTTATTTCTTCACCGCGATGAGCTGGTAAACAATGCATCACGAGCGCATGTTCTGGTGCTCTTTTCAACAAAGATGTATTTATTTGATAAGGAGAAAATTGCTTTCTACGATTCTTTGTATCTGTCCTCCCCATACTTATCCAGGTATCCGTGTGGATGACATCCGCTTTTTTGATTGCTTCAAAAGGGTCATTTGTTATTGATATGTTTGCGCCTGTTCTTCTTGCTTCTTTATTAGCCATGTCCAAAATATATTTTGAAGTCGTATATATTTTTGGTGCGGCAACGATAAAATTTATCCCAAGCCTAGCGGACAAGAGCATGAGAGAATTTGTGACGTTATTATCGCCATCTCCAATAAAACACATAGTAAGTTTTTTTAACGTTCCTCGTTTTTCAAAAACAGTAAAAATATCCGTCAATGCTTGGCATGGGTGGTACAAATCTGATAAACCGTTTATTATTGGCACTGTTGCATTTGCTGCCAATTCTTCAATTTCTTTTTGAGCAAATACGCGCGCCATGATACCGCTTATATATCGGGAAAGGACTCGTGCGGTGTCACCAATTGTTTCACCCCTGGAAAGTTGGAGATCGTTTGGACCAAGAAACAACGCATGACCTCCTAATTGCGTCATTCCAACCTCAAAGCTCACACGTGTTCTCGTTGAAGGTTTTGCAAATATCATTGCGAGTGACTTCCCTTTCAGAAGCTCATGCGGTATTCGATTCTGTAATTTACTTTTGAGGTTTTTAGCTAATTTGAAAATATCCCAAATCTCTTCAGCAGTACGATCAAAATCATATCGTAGATGACGAATCACACGGCCTTTTTTTTTCATGATTTTCATTTTAGCACAGACGGTTGACAAACCCCTAGTCTTTCAGGATAATGCGCACTATGTCTGGCGCAAAAAAAGATATTTATATTCTTGGTATTCATACCGGTCATAACGCAACAGCGGCACTACTCAAAAATGGTGAAATCATTGCATGTGTTAGTGAAGAACGGTTCACAGGAGTGAAAAATCAGATGGGACTACCCAAACAAAGCATTGCGTGGTGTCTTGAATACGCCCATATCAAAACTGAAAACTTAGATTTTGTTACCCTACCATCATTATTTGGTTCACCAGTTGGTCTTTCAGAAGGAACAAAAGAATCACCTACGGTATTTATGCTAAACATTATCTACGAATTAATTAGCAGCATAAGAACTTTATGGGGTCGTCTGGTTTATAGATGTCCCAAACTACGACCGATAGGAACTTTTTTTTATTGGGTAGCAAGTAAAACATATGGAGCATATCTATTAAAGAAAGAAAAACAATTTATCGCATCATATCTTCATGTGCCTGTTGATAAAATCACAACTACCGGACATCATCTTTCCCACGCTTCCGCTTCTTATTACAGCTCGCCATTTAATCAAGAAAAGGCAATCGTATTAACCCTTGATGCAGAAGGAGATGATGTGTGCTCAACGGTAAGCGTATTTCATAAAGGGAAAATTCAAAGACTTGCTTCAACATCTAGAGAAAACTCGCTTGGATGGATTTATCGCGATGTAACAATATTTTTAGGGATGAAAGGAGATGAACATGAATATAAAGTCATGGGTCTAGCTCCATATGCGAAGGAAAAAGATGTGGATGTTTTATACAACAAAATAATAAAAAATATCCTTACCTTGGATCCAAACAATAAATACCGTTTTTACGCAAAGTTCAATACTCAAGATACTCTCTATGTTCTTAAACGAAAACTAACAGGTGTTAGATTTGATATTTTAGCAGGAGCTTTTCAAAAATTAATTGAGGAAAGACTTGTTGAGTGGGTTACATATGTTACCAAACAAACACGTATTCACACCATTACGTGTGCGGGCGGTGTTTTCATGAATGTAAAAGCCAACTATAAAATTTCACATTTGCCGAGTGTGTCGAAAGCCTTTTTTATGCCAAGTGCGGGAGATGAATCATTAGTTATTGGATCGTGTTACCTCACATACTTAAAAGCCACTAAATCAAAAAAAGGTTATCCTTATGTGAAACCATTACAAGACCTTTATTTAGGCCCTTCGTATTCAGATAAAGAAATACTCATAAGACTTTCGGATACACAAATGAAAAAGAAATACATCATAACAAAACCAAATAATATTGAAAGACAAATTGCGCAGCTTCTTGCAAAAGGAAATGTTGTAGCAAGATGTTCTGGACGCATGGAATGGGGAGCGAGAGCTTTGGGCAATAGATCAATACTTGCAAATCCCCAAAATACGGATATCGTAAAATATATTAACGATCAAATGAAGCAACGAGATTTTTGGATGCCGTTTGCTCCTGCCATATTATGGGAACGTGCACACGATTACTGCATTATTCCAAAACATATTGAGGCTCCGTATATGATCATTTGTTTCGATTCGACAGAACTAGGGAAAAAGGAGTTACGTGCTGCTATGCATCCGTATGATTTTACTCTACGTCCACAATTAATAAAAGAATCATGGAACCCTTCATATTATAAAATTATTAAGGAATTTGAACATACCACAGGTATTGGAGGTGTACTTAATACATCCTTTAATCTCCATGGGTTTCCGATTGTCCTCGGACCGAAAGAGGCGCTGTACGCATTTGATCATTCAGGATTACAATATTTGGCTCTGGGCTCTTATTTAATACACAAAAAAGTCAATTAGTTAGATAAATAGTGCGAAAGCTTTCGTACTTACCTTGATAACCCGCTCAATTTGTTTCTTTGATAATCCGGGATAGATTGGTAATCGAACCAGGGTCTCAGCTACGCGTTCGACAACTGGCAACGGTCGATGCAATTTCCCACTCAATTCTCTTCCCATCGGCGAAGTGTGAATGGGAACGTAATGCCGAACAGCTGAAATATTATGTTCATTCATATACTGAGTAAACTGTTTTGCAATGGTAGGTTTATCAAACCGAATAGCATAAATATGCCAATTGGGTAAAGCTCCTCTAGGAACAGTTGGAACATGCACACCGGGATATGATAAAAAAGATTTTGTATAACGATGAGCAATCGCGGTTCGTTTCTTCGTAATGATGATAAGCTTTTTAAGCTGGGCAATGAGAAGTGCCGCTAATAAATCCGACAAAAGATAACTCGAACCAAGTCCCACCCATGTATAGAGAGCAACTCTATGGTCTAAAAATGCGCTTCTATTAGTTCCGTTTGCCCGAAAAATGTCCATTTTTTCAACGAGTTTTTTATTATTGGTTACCACCATTCCCCCCTCACCGCTACAGATATTTTTCGTTCCGTGAAACGAGTACACGCCAACATCACCAATCGTTCCCAACATCTTTCCTTTATAATATGCACCGATGCAATGAGCTGCATCCTCAATAATGAACAATTTATGCTGCTTTGCTATACTTTGTATCTCCTCCATCCGACACGGCATACCAGCATAATGAACCACGATAATTCCTTTTGTTTTTTTAGATATCAATTGAATGATAGATTTTGGATCAATACAATATGTATTCTCTTCTATATCTGCAAATACCGGACGAGCGCCCGTAAGAACAACACAATTTGCTGATGAAGAAAGCGTAAAACCCGGAACAATCACTTCATCTCCAATACCAATGCCCATTACTCGACATGCGAGTTCAAGCCCATGCGTGCACGATGGCACAGCAAACACGTACGAAGAATGCGTTAATCGTTTTATTACATCATCTAACCTTTTTGTATATAAACCATCGCCAACACCATTACTTTTCTTTAATGAATCCGCAACAATACGTGATTCTTCTTTTCCCCAATATGGTTTATGGAGTGATATCTTCATATTATTCATTGATATATAGCAATAATCTCAGTATTCGTCAATATTAATGCTTTTGTGCTAGAATAGCCATGACAAAAAAACTTTGGTCTATGAAACAAAAAACAGTAGCAATTTTACAATCAAACTATATCCCTTGGAAGGGTTACTTCAATATTATCAAAGAATCTGATCTCTTTATCTTTCATGATGATTTGCAATATACCAAACAAGATTGGAGAAATAGAAATAAGATAAAAACCTCTCATGGAATCCAATGGCTCACGATCCCTTGTGGCACTAATGAACATCGAAAGATTTGTGACGTTATGATTGTTGATGATGGTTGGCAAAAAACACATTGGAACAATATTTACAATGCGTATCACCAGGCACCATATTTTCGTAGCTATGCACCTTTTTTTGAACAAGTCTATCTTCATATCAGGTGGCATAATCTTTCTGCTTTAAACCAATATGTCATTCAATACCTGGCACGAGAATTTCTAGATATCACAACCCGTTTTGATGATTCCAGAATTTACAATTTAAAAGAAAATAAGGAAAAGCGTGTTTTAGAACTGCTTACTGCTGTCCATGCAACAAAATATATTTCCGGACCCGCTGCAAAATCGTATATTCATGAAGATCTCTTTACCAAACGGGGAATTACAATCCATTGGATGAATTATAGTCACTACAAACAATATCCACAATTCTATCCACCATTTGAACATGCAGTGAGCATTATCGACTTATTGTTTCATGTCGGACCGAAAGCAAAAGATTATATATGAAGCGGTGAGATATGTTTTGGAAAAAAATCGGAATTATAACTAAACCAAATCCGCATATTCCATGGCTCTATACATGGACAAGTGCCGCATGCCTTGCAAATCAAATAAACGGCACTGCAGTTCCCCTATATATAACCGGCAGAGAAAAAAGTGGTGCCTCCAGAATCGGTATAGGAATATTTCATCTTGATACATTTCGAGTTACTAATCTTAGTCCTTTACCATGTATTTCACTCGGAGACAGGGGTATGTTTGATGAACACGGAACATCCTATCCATCGGTACTTATCAATAATAATACGTATTTTCTTTATTACACAGGCTGGATACGGGGTACATCGGTCCCATGGTATAACGCAGTAGGACTGGCGAAATCAATAGATGGTATTCACTTTAAAAAAATTAGTGAATCACCGATTTTTGACCGTAATCCTCTTGACCCCATTGGAATGGGGTCATGCTGTGTCATTAAAGAAACAAACATGTGGAAAATGTGGTATACCAGTTTTTCCAGATGGAAAAAACTAAAAAATACAACGAAACACTTTTATTATATTAAACACGCACAATCAACAGACGGGGTACATTGGACCCCATCTAGGCATATTTGCATTGATTTTGCAAATACTCGTGAGTATGCTATAGCCAAACCATCGGTTATAAAAGTGAATTCGACATATTTCATGTGGTATTCCTATAGAGGTAGAACTTATCATATTGGGTGTGCAACGTCAAAAGACGGTATCGCATGGAAACGACGCGATCATGATTTAGGACTTTCTCCGTCAACAACCGGTTGGGATAGCGAAATGGTGTGTTACCCGTATGTATTTGCATATAAAGATGCACTTTTGATGTTCTATAATGGAAATGGATATGGAAAAAGCGGTTTAGGAATCGCAACCGTAAAAAAGAACGAATTACATAATTATTTATGATTCAAAAACCTATCACAGTCCTTATTACAGCCGCAGGAAGCCCGTTAGGACAAAGTATCTATAAGGCATTAACGATAAGTTCGATTCCTGTACGATTATTTCTTTCCGATATAAGCCCAATGGCAGCGGGATTTTTTCTCAATTCTCCAAAAAGGAATATAGTACTTCCACTTGTAAAGAATAAAAACTTCGATAGCAGAATAAAACATGCAATTCTCAAACACCGTATTGATTGTATTTTCCCTGTATTAGAAATTGAACACCAATATTTTCACAGTGAATCGCTGTGGTATCGTCAACATAATGTCCGCATAGTTACCTTAGACAAGACGCTACTTAATCGCTGTTATGATAAATTCGCATGCATGACATATCTAAAAAAAGCCGGTATCGCGGTACCTGATACGATCATCGGTGAACCAGGTCAGCTTCTTCAAACCTTTCTGAAAACACATCCATTTCCCCTTTTTCTTAAACCAAAGGTTGGTGCATCAAGTACGGACACATTTCTTGTTAAATCCTATAAACAATTACTTGCATTATTATCAACACAAAATAAACACTATTTTATTCTCCAGACATTTCTACCAACGCTTCCCGAATACACCATTGGTGTATACCGATCCCGCGATGGATCATTTGAACGAACGTGCGTTATAGAACGAGAGCTTAAATTTGGTTTATCGTATAAAGGAACTGTAATAAATAACCCAACCATCAGCTCATACGCACTGAATGTTGTAAGAGCATTAGAACTTTATTATTCATCCAATGTTCAACTTCGAATGGTCGATGGTATTCCGTTCGTCTTTGAGGTCAATCCGAGACTTTCTAGCACTACGACGGTCCGGGCGCATTTTGGATTTAATGAACCGGAAATGATACTTTTAGAACTTTTTGACACAGTACACACATACACAAAAGGTTTAACATACGGAACCTTTGCCAGGGCGTGGGAAGAATTTTATCTCCCAAAACCTACACATCTATGATACTAGGTATTTTATCTGACATTCATAGCAACTTGTGGACTCTTCAGGACGTCTTGAAGGAAAATTCAAGGGTTGATCAATGGATTTGTTTGGGAGATTTTACTGGATTGTTGCCAATGGTCAATGAAACAATCAATCTTCTCGTTAACCATAAAGTGATTTGTATCCGTGGAGATCATGAAACTTGTTTAATAACAAATACTGTACTCAAACAAAGCTTTTCAGGCACTGAGGCCCTAGTTTTACAACGACAGATTGTTCCAAAAGAAACAAAAAAGTGGATACAAGCCCTACCAATAAAACGAGTACTACGTTTCGACAAACGAACACTCCTCCTCACACATAATCTGACCGGTTCTTTAATTGCTAATAAATATATCATTAATCTTAAACATCTTGAACAAAAATACAACACAATGGATATTGTTATGTTTGGTCATACGCATCTCCCGTTTTATTGGGAAGGAAAACAAACACAACTTCTAAATCCGGGATCATTAGGGTTCCCTGTTTCTAAAACAAAACAAGGAACGTATGCTACTGTGGATACGGAAACGCTCCACACTGAGTTTCATTGGATAGATGTTCACCCGAACGATTGTATTCGTTCATTAGAAAACCATATATATCCAAAACGGATTATTGATATAATCCAACATAGAATGTTATGAAAAAGGTATTATATATTATCGGAACACGAACATTAGCTGACATGGTTATTGATATAGCTCAGCGTTCCGGGTATAGAGTTGCGGGATTTTTCGACGATACTTCGAAACAAAAAACATACATGGGAAAACCTCTGTATGGTCCAGTTTCCCTTTGTCTTAGAAAGACCCCCCATTATAAAAATGATGCGTTTGCTGTCGCAATTGGAGATAATACCGGACGAGCAACGATTTGTAAAAAATTGCTGAAAGAAGGATTCAATCTTCCTCCACTTATTGACCCGCAAGCAACCCTTATGCCATCATCAACAATCGGGTCCGGATCAATACTTTTCGCTCATTCATACGTCGGAACAAACATAATACTAGGAAATGGAAATATTCTTTTTCCAGGCGTTGTACTGACACATCATTCATCCATTAAGGATTACAATTTTTTTGCTCCTGGTGTCGTAATTGGTGGACATACCACAATTGAATCATATGCAAAATTTGGTATGAATAGTGTCATTGCACCTAATAGCATCATTCCAAATAACTATACCTGTCCACCACTAACATATGTCAACAAATAAACACCTTATTAATTTATATAACTCACACTACAAAACATACGGTGCGACACCTGAAGGCCTCGGTTGGGGTATAAAAGATAGAACCGCACTTCGATATCAAATTTTGGCATCCCGTTGGAATCTTGATGGTACTTCTATCTTAGATGTTGGGTGCGGATTTGGAGATTTCTATGGATTTCTAATACAAAAAAAAACGAAACGCTTACTATATACGGGCCTTGATATCAATCCAACCTTTATCCACATAGCCAAAGAACGATATCCCAAAGGAAAATTTATAGTTCACGACCTAGTTGAAGACACATCAATAAAAACATATGATTATGTCTTTGCATCAGGATTGTTCAATGATCGGATTCCCAAAGCAAAACAACGAATTATACAATTTTTAAAAGCTATCAATGCACATACGAACAAAGGGTTTGCTGTTAATTTTCTTTCCGATAAAGTTGACTATCAACTTCCACACGCAAATCACACAAATCCGGCATGGGCCCTAGATCTCTGTTATACATTTTCAAATAATATTGTTTTACGAAATGACTATATGCCGTTTGAATTTACCATTTTTGTCGATAGAGATGAACCATTTGATAAAACGCATGCGATATATAAACGGTTTCTCTAGAATTTTTAACATTGTATCACCAAAGTTTGCTTCAGAAAGTTTTTATGAAGGCCAGTCGTTTATTTATTAGCAGGATTCTCTTTTAAATACCACTCAATTGTTTTTCGAAGTCCAACCTCAAGAGGAGTCTTGGCCACAAATGCAATTTTTTCTTTTGCTTTCGTGTTGTCGCTATTTCTTCTTGGGCTTCCGTCTGGTTTTGTTGTATCGAATTGAACTGTTGCTTTCTTCCCGCTTGTCTCAATGATCATTTTTACTAAATTCCCGATTGATATTTCTTCATCCGTTCCAATATTAATTGGATCCGGAACGGGATATTTTTCAATAGCCTGTATTAAACCATCAGCAAAATCATCCACATAAAGAAACGCGCGCGTTTGTTTACCGCTTCCCCAAACCGTAAGCGGATTTTCTCCGTCCATCACCCGCTTGATGAGAGCCGGAATCACATGAGAAGAGTCTGGTGCAAAATGGTCACGAGGACCGTATGCATTGTACGGCCTCACAATTCCAACCTTCATGCCATACTCTTCGGAATATAACTTACCGAGTAATTCCGCATACCGTTTTGCCCAACCATACCCGCTATTCGTTGGTTCGGGTTCATCACGAGTCCCTTCTGATTCAGGCGTTGGTACTATTGCATCATGGGGATATACACAGGCTGAAGAAACAACCAGAAACCTCTCAACCTGCGCTTTTCTTGCGGCTTCCATCATCGATGTTGCTATCACCATATTGTCATGCAACATGGTTGCCTGGTGCGTCCTGTTGTATTCAATCCCTCCAACATGAGCCGCCAGATTCATGACAACATCCATTGAGGTACACGCTTTTACTGCTGTATCCGGATCTGCACATTCCCCGCGGATTATTTCGATGTCTTTTTTCAGATATCCAATATATTTCAATTTACCATTTGAGATTCTATCCAATATCCTCACTCTTGCTTCCATTCCTACCAATTTTTCCACGACATGGCTTCCGATAAATCCGGATCCGCCGGTAACAAGCACTTTTTTATTCTTCCAGAAAGAATTCATACTTTAATAGCTTATCACAATCTTCCGCAAAACATTCATGACTGACACTCTAAATTTCCAAGGAATTTTTTTCACTGTGTTAAACATTAATTTTTGCAGTTCACTTTTGACAAAATGCGTACTCATAATGACTTCACGTTTTGACGTATCAAGCGGTATGGTATGCTTTTTGCAATATTCATAGGCATCGTTAAATATTTTTCCTTTCTCAACGACATTCATCTTCAAAAAAACAGGCTTCATAGTACAATAAAATCCGTCCATATATGAAGTTCTGTATGATCCCAAAATTTCAAAATTCCACGGGTTTTCGCCGGGAATAAGAAGTTTTTTTAATGCTGACACATCCCAAAAACCCATTGCAATTGCCCGATACGGTGCTCCTTTTTCATATTCACCAAATTCGCCTCCCGAAAGAACCTTATCAGGTTTTGGTGCCGGTTCTAAATGCACATGAACTGCTTTGTGATTTTTCATGAATGTTAAAGCATTATTGACATGAGAAATTTTGATCTTTTTTATCGGAAACATATCATCCAGCCATAACAATATATATTGAGTATGTATTTGATCTAAAATAGCAAGAAAACTAGTTGACCAATCCTTATCCGGTCCTGAAAGTAACGTTGTTACACTTTTATCTTTATAGACCTCGGTATTGCTTCCTAAATACATTGGATATTTACTTTGGCTGAAATATTTATGGACACAGTGAAATAGCGGCTTCCATAGATCCTGATATTTATCGCAGGAAAGAAAAAGGATTGATAGTTCTTTTGATTGAGTAGCTTTATTCATATATCCGACCTCGCACTAGACCTATATAATACGATAGAGAAGGTTTATGTACAATGCTTTTTGTTAAACCGCTATCGCTCACTTTCCGTATCCTTGTTTGAATAATATTCCTCAATTTCATTGTTTGTCCGAAATTGACTATATTCCACCACAATGCTTTTTGCATAGCCCAGGATAACTGGAATTGACCTTTTATAAAAGAATACGCTGAGAAGCCTTCACAGAACAACAAATGAACAGGCAAGGTCAACATGAGATTGACAATTCCAAAATTCTTTATATAGGTCCGAATTCTGTTTTTAAACGAATGATACTGGATAAATGCATTATTCATACCTGCACTTGTTGCACCCATTTTGTGATAAATAACCGATTTGTACGCATACACAATTCTGTATCCTGCCAACCATACTCTATGGCACAAATCGGATTCCTCAAAATATGCAAAATAATCAGAATCGAAAATATCACCACATATCGCAACTGCATCTAGTACGTCTTTTCGAAACATCATACAGGCACCTTTTGCTGTATACAGTTCTATTTCCTTGTTATATTTCGCAATATTCTTCCGTCCAAACCCATAATGATATAAAAATCCGGTTGGGGTCAAAAATGCTCCGACGCTGTCATGAATATCCGGATGATCCATAAGGAGAATCTTACTCTGAACACCGCCAATGGTGTTATCTTTTTCCAAAACGTTAACTAACTCAGTCAGAAACGTTTTCGTTACCTTCGTATCGTTATTTAAAAATAATATATACTTCCCTTTAGCTTTTTTATAACCAATATTATTCGCATCAGCAAAACCTAGATTTTCTTTATTAATAATAATTTTCGTTTTTGGATAATTTTCTTTCACCCATGCTACGGATTTATCTTTGGAAGCGTTATCAACAAAAATTACTTCAAAATCTTTGTAATCTTGCGCGTAGATGGTCCTAAAACAATCAGAAAGCCATTTTAAGCCGTTCCAATTAACGATTATTATCGAAATAAGCTTCATGAAAATATTGAAATTAATTTCTGGATTTCATTTTCTGTAAGTTCTGGATTATTGCCAAAATATAAACCCTGATCATGAGCTATGCTTGCGTTAGTCACGCTGTGTCGATGAATTCCATTGACATATTTTGAATAAAACGGCTGTTTCGTCATATCTCCGCCTACAATCGGCCTGATCTCAACAACATCATTGCATTTTTTCACAAGTTCATCACGAATTGTTTGGCTGCGGCAAATAATAGGAACTGCAAAATTTGACACGACATCAATATGGTCATAACGGATTGGATAGTATTTGTCGGTATTGGCATAAATAGATTTTGCAAGCTGTTTAAAATTTTTCTCCCTTTTTCTGATTATTTCCGGCAAATACGGTATCTGCGTATTTCCAATGAATCCTTGAATTTCCGTAGTACGAAGGTTATATCCCAAATCATAAAATGTATACCGGTTATAAAAAGTTTCGTTGACATTGTGTTTTATTCGAATTTTTAATTGTTTATCCTCAGTAAGATTTCTATCCCACCCGTGCGCACGTACAAACTGAAGCATGGTTTCAAGTTTTGTATCATTTGTCAACACTGCTCCACCTTCAATTGTCGACATATGGTGACCGACATAAAAAGAAAATGTACTTGCCAAACCAAAATTACCTAATTTTTTTCCTTTATACACCGTTCCCAAGGATTCACAAT
>Ga0208958_1000570_pt1 | contig 43638 bp, 55 predicted proteins | sample RifOxyB1_FD_184032 | JGI IMG/M metagenome (GOLD analysis project Ga0208958, IMG submission 184032) | Soil microbial communities from Rifle, Colorado - Rifle Oxygen_injection B1 (SPAdes) | ecosystem: Environmental > Terrestrial > Deep subsurface > Rock core/Sediment | place: Rifle, Colorado...
ACCTAATCCAGCCACTAATCCTCTAGGTATGGAGCAGCTAGAGATGCCGAAGGAGCGTCACCTTACCGAGGAGGAGATGAATCAGGCGATGAATGACGCGGACCGCCAGTTCGACGAGTGGCAGGACGAACAGCTGATGAATGGTCACTAAACATTTTCTCCGTATGATCGAACAAAAGAACGCGGGACACGAACCCGATTCGATTCCCGTTTTATCTACCCCCGTGGATTCGTTCCTGTCTCAGGACAGGTTCACCAAGGAGACATATCAGGCGCTGCTAGCGGCGGTCGAGGCCCTACCGAAGGAAGCCGTGGAGAAGGCCGAGGCCGAAGTCACGCGCAAGGGCTACAACACCACGGGCTACCAGTACCAGTTCCTCGTGAACGTGCTGAACGACGTGGTCGGTCCGGCCGGTTGGTCGTTCGATTTTGAGAAGCTGATGGAGAAGGAGGGCACATTCAGGAACGGCAAGACGTACTACGAGATCACGGTCAGGATCGACATGGACGTTCTAGGCGTAAGGAGGTCATGCGTCGGCGGACACAGGTCGGAGATGCATGCCGACGCGCTGAAGGGAGCCATCACCAACGGCTTCAAGAAGACCGTCTCGCTGTATGGTGTCGGAAAGAAGGCTTACGAGGGGACCCTGGACGAGGACTACATGCCCGTTCCTGAGATGACAACTGGCCACAAATGCGACAGCAGGACCGGCTGCGACTCGATCGACACGAGACCGGTTCCGGGGACGAACCTATGGGCCTGTCCGACTCATCTGCCTACTAAATAACCGTTTATGAAGACCAAAGACGAAATAACGATAGACGGAGAGACCTACGTCAGGAAGGAAAATATGATTATAAAATCTTTAAGAGAAGAAAGAAATAGACTAGTAAAAGAAATTTACAAGATAGATGAAATAATATGGACTTCGTTAAAAAAACATCGTGTCCAATTAGATAAGAGAAGTTATCTAATTCTTAAAGGACGACTCTATGAAAAGAAAGGCTATGAAAAGATGGGTCAAGAATTTGATGTCACTAGAGAAAGAATAAGACAGTTAGAAGAAAAAGCAGTAGATCATCTAGACGACATGATCGAGGATAATGAAGAAGAAATAAAAAATATATTCAGTAAACTAGAATCTGATTAGTTACCAGAACATGCTGAGGAGGCATTACGTCTTAGGAAGCATAACTAGTTGGTATGAAGAACGAAAAGATCAAAGAGATTATGGAAAGAGTGGACAGTCATCATGACTTCTGGCTGAACCCAACTGCCTTACTTGAAAAATGGGCCGAATTTGGAATGGAGATAGCAATAGCCTATAAAGAGGAGAAGAAAAGTGCCGAAACCAAATGAGGTAAACTGGACCATGAAGGAGGTAACTAAACGAATCTGACGAAAAATAATATGGACAACGACGACATAGGCGCGATCTGGCAGAAGTTAACAGCAAATGGAGCCACGATGTTAAGCGGCACAGTCGATCTGGGAGTCGTGAAGCTTGACCTACTGGCCTTCTACCACCCAGAGAACGCCGGGACCAACAGGCCGGTCCTCACGATTAAGCGCAAGCAGGGACACAGGAAGGATAGGCCCGACACTCAGCAGGTAAATACGAACCCAGCACCGCAGGAGACGATCAAGACCAAAGACATACCGTTCTAGTATGTTTTTCTATGGCACGGTAGAGGGCGGAACGCTGAAACTGGCGAACAGTGGTCTTTTCTCTGCATATTTCAGCAGATTGACGGACGGCACCAGAGTTCAGATTGAGGTAAAAAAGGACCGCAAATATCGCACGCTACCGCAAAACGCCCTCTACTGGGTCTGGCTGGAGATCATCGGGGACGATCTCGGCTACGACAAGGAGGAGGTACATGCGACATTCAAGTCTATGTTCCTGACTGACAGGAGCCAGAAGATACCTCTCGTAAGGTCGACCACCAAGCTGGATACGCAGCAGTTCACGGCCTACTTGGAGAAACTGAGGATGTTCTGCCTCAACGACTTAAACATTAACTTGCCTGACCCCGAGCAGGTGTACGGCTAGAGTATGAAGGACGATGAACCATTTTGGACGACCGTGGACGGGACGGAAATACCTTACTCAAAGATAAAGGACGATCACCTTCTAAACATAATAAAGTTCATAGAGAGACGCGCCGAAACGGGAATAACCGTATCCGAGGCATCCGGATTTGATGTAGATGATATGTTCATAACGGATAGAGAAATAAGCGGCGAAGAGGCACTTGAATACATGGACTACGAAGGAATCGTACATGAGGCCGAAAGCAGAAAGCTAATATGAAAATGCTGGAAAAGGCACTTAAGGTCGAGTCCCGCAGGGGACGGGGCAGCAGGAGGTTGAGTTTGGAGCGGGTAAACATGGCGGCCCTGTACGCAAATGACGAGATCACGCAGAGGCAGTACAAGATCGGAGCGAACCTGACCAATCCTGCCAGCCTAAAGCACGAGTTCTGCAAGGCGATAAGGCAGGGGATAGACGACGGGATATTTCCGAAATTGCCGGTCCAAAACTAAGTGTCGTTAACTAACGCAAAGCTAACTAGGTGAACATGTCATTTCCAGAAGGGAATAAATATATAAAAAAGATTGTGAAGGTTTTAGAGATTCTAACCCCCTAACCCAACAGCCATGAGCAACTGCACGTTCAGCGAAGAGGAAATGGCGAACCGCTGGATCTCGGCGCTGAGGGCAAAGGCGGCGGAGTACGAGCATGAGGCCAGAAAAGAAGGCACGGCCGTTACCTCTCCTGACATAGACGACATCTGCAACGAGATGATCGCGTATTTTACGGCGATGATTAACTGACCTACGGCCTACGGCCTGTAGTTCAACGGACAGAACGGGCCTCTCCTAAAGGCCAGATGCTGGTTCGATTCCCGCTGGGCCGACCAACTAATTGAAGTATTGAACAAAATAACTATCCCCCTAACAGGGAGTAATAGATAAATGTATGGAAGAATTTAATCTAACTCAATCATTTAATGGAAATTATACAAGCGGAGGCACAAGTAATCCTTATTGGGATATAAATAATTATCAACCATTAGTCAAAGAATACTACTATAATTATTATCCTTATTGGACAAGTGAAGACAAAACCTCAAAAGCATTTAAACTTGTTCAAATTTTAATAGAAAAAAAGATTATTGTAGAGCCAAAAAAAGTAAAGGATTTTATAGAATTGGTAAATAGTATTGTAGAATTTATTTAATTAAATAACCCCCTAACAGGGAGTAAATATATAAAAAAGATTACGAAAAGATAGGTTGATCTTACACTCACAAGAGATCGGAGATGATCGCGTATTTTACGGCGATGATTAACTGACTTATGACCACGCTGACAATAAAAACAAAAAGAAAAACCAACATCCTGACGGTCCTTGCGGTACTGCTGACGACCACCACATTGACCCCCATAAATGCGTCAGGACTGTCTGAAATGGCCGAACCGGTGAGGTATATCGAAACGGCAGTTAGGGCCAATTCTGGGGCAGTTATGGGGCAATGGCGGGCGTATGAGGTGGGAGTGCTTTCGGACGGCACGGAGACGGTAGACCTTACCGACTCAATCGAGGATCAAATCCGGTCTTCCGCCTTGGCTCACGGTGTCGATCCGGCCACGGCCCTGAGGATCGCCACGTGCGAGTCGTCCTTGAATCCGCTGGCCGTAAATCCAAACTCGACGGCGCAGGGTCTCTATCAGTTCACGTCTCCGACTTGGGAGTGGATCGGGTCTCCGGGCGACAGGCTCGACGCCGACGACTCGATCGCCGCGTTCGTCGGGTGGTATCCGATTCATCCCGAATGGTGGGAGTGCAGATAAGATAAGAGCCAGAAACGTTATGCGTAAGACAATAGAGGTGCAGAGGGAGGAGCAGATCAGTGTGTGCGACTTCTGCGGAAGCGAAAAATCTACGAAAATCAGGATAAGGATGGGCGACATGTACTCCAATGAGCCGGATCTCGAATACGCGCTCTTTTACGACTTCTGTAATATGGATTGCTTGATCGGACGGATCGATAAGTACGGCTCGTTCTCCGATGGGGAGGGCGACTACCTTAACTGTAAGCTGGGTCAAGACACCGAAACCAATATCCAAGTCTATGGATTAGATTCGGCACTGATGATCGACATCATTAAGGATGGAGTAATGTCGATATTATCCAGGAGAAAAAAAAAGATATGAAAAAATTAAAAGCAAAACTAATGGAGTTACAAAAGAAAGGTTTTGAAACTATTACGATTGAACAGGTGTTAATTTTTATCCGTTTATATTCAAACAAATGACCTACTGCGACAAATCAATTCTAGCCCCATATTGTGCGTCTAAAACTTGCCAGCAATGCAGGATAATGGAACGAAAAAACAACCACGACTGCTGCATGTGGGAAAGGGTGATGGAGCTGGAGAAAAAAACGAATCCGACGTTGGCCAAGAGGGCCGTTGATGCGGTGATGACGCTGGTCCTGATATTGTTCGCCGCTCTGGTAATCACCCTATAGCCATGAAGCTCGACGACCCTGAAGTGGTGCTGATGGCGTTCGGAGGCAGCCAGTGCGACGAGATGCTTGACCTGCTTATCAGGTACCAGAACATGCTAAGGAGGCATTACGTCTGAGGAAACATAACTAGTTGGTATGAAGAAAAAATGAGGCACTACATGATGCCGTCCGACGACTCGATAGTCGAGTTCGACGACGAGACAAAGGAGTTTGCCTTCTTCTTCAGGATCGACGAGGCCGAGGAAAGGGTGAAGCTGAAGGTCGAGGAACGTGAGGAGGCCGAGAGCCGAAGTGAGGGCAGGGAACTAAGAAAATGCGGCCGGTGCAAGGCGATAGGCCATTACAAAAACACCTGCACGGAGCCTCCTCCGAGTGAGATCGTCCCGGAATGGAAAGGAAGATGCCTTGACTGCGACATGTGGGAAGGAACGTTCAGGGTTCCGGTTTCCGAGGCGCGCTGCCTTAGGGGTCATTCAAGCATAGAGAAGGTCGAAGTCCGTCCAGACTTCGACATTCCGGACGGACTGATGAAAAAACGGACAAAGGAGCACTACTTCCCCGACGACCTGTATGACCTTCCGGTCCAGTGTGAAGAGTGCGGAAGTCACGGCAACATGCACCGTAGAAACTGCCAGAAGCCAGAAGCCGTAAGGCAGCGTCAGGACCAAAGCGAGTTCATGAAGAGGAGATGGAAGGAGAAGAAAAGTGCCGAAACCAAATAATGACCTGAAACCTGCTCAGTTTCTCAAAACCTATGATAACTAGCCGCATACTATCACTTAAAAGAAAGAAGGTAGAGAGCTGTATCCTCTAGCTGATATGACTATTCTAATCGTAATCGCAGCCATCAACCTGACGACACTGATACTGATATTGGTGACGTTCAGGCTGCAGGGAGAGATCAATAATCTGCAGAAAAGGATGAACAACCTCCTTTCCTTGGAGACCGACTGCATTAAAGAACGGATCGAGAGGTTGGAGGGCCGTAACGCCGAATAGGTATGGGCTGTCTTATTCTATTGGCAATCCCCGTAGCCGCGGGGATGATCTGGGGCTTCTGGGGAGTGGTACTGGCGCTGGCGATATTCGGGGCGCTGGCGATCGGCGCGTTGGAGAACTAGAATCAAAAAAGGACGGTTGGAGCCGTCCTTTTTTGGTTGGTTATTTTTTGTTCGCCTTATTCCAGATGTCGGTTAGCTGGGATTTGATTTTTATTTGGTCTGCATTTCTATACATTATTAATTGGTCGCCACCAAGATTTAAATCTCCATCAGTTTTAAGAATTACTCCATCGTAACCATCGTTAAGTATTTGTTTTTTTAAATCATTGCCTCTAGGAAATTTATTAAATTCTTTTGGCTCCATCGCGTCCCACCCTATGTCTATTTCTTTTATTTTTAACCTTGAAGGTATTATATATTCATCCACAGTTCCTCCTGTTGACTTTCTAGAATGTGGTGACATTGTCATTTCTTTTACTTGATTTTTATCTATACCAAAATATTTACCGTCTCCCCATACTGATTTTCCCTTATATACTATATCTGCTTTTTCAGTTCTATAAACAGGTGTTCCTTGTGCCTTCACAAACTCATCCGCACTCTTATATTTTCTGGCTTCCTGAATAAGCGGATCGACGACGGCCTCCTTGGCCGCCGTCTTTCCTGCCGTTAGGTCAGCCGCATCAGCGGCTAGGGCTTTTGGGAGTGTAGGGGCCACAAGGCTTTCTGCGCCTTCGACTACAGTTTCATCACCCATCTGAAGTAGTTTCTTGATAAGTCTCTTCTGCTCCTCCTTGCTCTTTCCGGCTATGTTTGTGACTACCTTTCCGAGCATCTGAGAAAGACCCCTGACGCTTCCTGTTCCGACGGAGGCGGCCATGTCGGCTACACCCTCCACAACTCCCTTACCAACAAGTTTCTCAAATACTCTCTCCGGCTGCACTCCCCACAGGCTTTCGATCATGTTAGCCGTAAGAATCTGGTTTATCAGGTTATCCGTTCCTTTGTATCCGGCCATTCCTGCCAGAGCGTCCATTCTTTCAGCAAGGTCGATCCACTTGGAGCCGTTCTGGTTCATCACCGTCTTCATCAGTTCGCTGACTCTCCTGTTCAGAGTCTCCTCACCCTTGTTTATGAATCCCTTACCGATGGCCGTTTCCCATTCCGTTCTAAACTTGGCAAACGGCGCATATTCTCTGGCCAACTGGGTATATCCGTTTATATTTTCGTCAAGAGTCGTGCCGAGCATACGCCTGAAGTTCTCCGCTATGGACTCTCCACCCTCCGATATGGCCTTGTTTGCCTTGAAGACCCCAGTCTGTCTCGCTATCTTCTGTCTCCATTTCCATAGGTCGATGGCATCCTCAGCCTCTCCTGACTGAAGTCTGTTGAAGATGTCGTTGACTATCTCTTCGTCTCCCTTGACCAAGGTGGACTTTCCGAAGTCTAGGGACTTGTTACCTTCCTTGTCGACGACAGTCTTTATCCCGTACTCCTTTTTGATTGACTCCATCCAGTCTTCCGCCTTATCAGACAGGTCAATTGTCTTGTTGTTTCCTGAGATAAGATCATCTATCTGCTTTCCCTTGCTTTCCATGAACGTCTCTATCGTGTCCATCTTCTTTACGGCGGTCTCTCCTGTCACGATCATCGGCCTTGTCAGGTGCTTGTCTCTCAGGCTATCAGCACCTTTATCGGCTACGTTGACCATCTTCTTGGCTGCTGACATGTCATCTGGACCGAGTTCAGCTATGAGCTTGGCCTGTGGAACCGTAACGCCGGATCTTATGGCCTGTTCGGTGACTGACTGTCCCTCTTCACCCAGAGTCTGCCCTATCTTTTCTGTAATGTCTTTCGTGGCTTCCTTCTGTATCACCGACTCCAGCTTCTTTGCATTTCTGCCTGAACCAAGAAATCTATCAAACGAGTCCTGAACGACGTTCTTTACGCCTGAAGTAAGTGGACTTGCAGTTTCTGCAATAGCTCCGGCGGCTCTTGAGCCTGTATTTACTCCAGCCTCTACAGCCCCAACCGCACCTTCGGCAATGGCCTTCGGTACTTTAGCTGCACCATAAATTTCAGCAATTCCAGCCCCGACCTCAAGAAGAGCCAGAAGATCCCTGGTTTTTCTTGGTTCGTTTATACTCATGTCATTAAGGAACTTGGACCATTCTCCGACTATATTCTGAACGTCTTTAGATCCCGCAACCTTCTCCACTCCTTTATCTGCAAGATCCTCCAGCCATTTTGGGGCTATGGCCTTCGCCAGCTCGAAACCGAGGCCGCCGACCGCCTTTGACATGCCGGTGACCAAGGCACCGCCGGTCTGCAACACCTGTTCGGCGACTCCCTGTTCTCCGTTCTCCGTCTTTTCCGCGAATCCCTCTATTCTCTTCCTGAACTCTGCACCAGCCTCCTCGGCAGGTCTACTCAGCCTGTCAATGAGTCCAGGCTTCCTGTACCTGTCCTTCCCGACGACCTCTTCCACAGCCTTACCCGAATCGATCATCTCCATCTCATCCTGCGTGATCGTCAGGGGCATGCCGGAAGACGACACGCCGCCCTGCGCTATGCCGTACCTGGACAGTATCTCGTTATCCTTCTGCGACAGTGCCATATCGGATTAACCTATTAGCTGCCATACCCCGTTTATTAGCTCGTACTTCTTCCCGTTGACGGTCTTGACCTTGTCGCCGGATTCGTAACCGACGATGCCAAGGCCCTTTGTCTCCAGACTGGTGTCGAGTGATGACGTAATGTTCTTGATAAAGTTATTGATTCTCACTTGTGAATCGGCACCAAGGAACAGCATCTCGTCGAAACGGCTCGGCAGCATGCTCGAATACCTCTTTTCCTCGTTCGTGGTCAGCGCCGCTCCGGATCTGGCGCGGGCCAGAAGATCGACTATCTCATTCCTGAGCGCGATATAGGCAGCCTGGTCTTCAGACCCTAATACCTTGCCGACCACTCCGGAGACGAGACCTCCCCAGCGTTCCTTGTCCAGTTCCAGCAGCTCCTGTGCCTTCTTCTGCACGTCCCTCAACGCCGATATGCCGTCAATCTGCGTCGAGCTTACGCTGTCCGGCTTCACCCCGGTTATCACCGAATAGACCATCCCGTCCGGCTTGCTCATGCTCCTAGCCGCCTCGATCACCTTGGCGATCCCGGACTGCGACAGTCCAGTCGGCAGCTTCCCGCTGTCGATGTACTCCCTTGCGTAAGTCTCCACATCGAGACTGTATTCCGGGGAGCTTCCGGGCTGTACAGCCCCACCGACCAGCTCTCCGCTGCCGCCCTCCTTCCTGTACATGTCTATGACCACCGCTCTCCTACCCTCGTCGCTGAGCGACTCCCAGTCCTTGTCGGTCATCGCCGTGTGCGTCCACCTCTGCTTTCCGGACTGCGTATAGAACGCGGATCTGTCGCCGGCTGCCGCCGACGCGTTGAGGGCCTTCAGCGTGACCTCTATCGGGTCGCCGATGAGCCTGGCCGTGACTCCGCCGTCGAACGGGTCGCCTGCCGTGTAGTCCACCCCTTCGGTAAGGCCAAGCGTCCTGGCCACGTCTACGGTCATGGCCGTCGGGTTGTTGTGCCTGTCCGTCCTCATTCCGGTGGCCGACGTGACGAAACCAACCGGTACGGTATATCCGCCGCCTAGGGTTGACCTCGCGTCGTTCATGGCATCGCTGAAGGAATCGTACCTTCCCCCGAGGCTCTTCTGGTCGTCCTGATACAGCGACTCGGCCAGTGACCTGACCTGCGCATCGGACACTCCGCCGGTGTCGGACAGTCCGAGGTCCTTTATAGTGTCCCCGGTGGCAGAGTTTATCAGCAGCTTCTTTCCGCCCACGTCCACCACCTGAGTCTCCACGTCTTCGTCCGGAAGGCTCGACGCGGCTTCGGCTATCCTCTTTATGAAGTCGTCGCTCACATTACCGTTCTTCAAGTCATCAAGGTCTGTTCCTTTTAGGTAGGAGAGCAACTCCGGCTTCTGGACGACCATGTTCAGAAACCCGGATGCAAAGGAAAAATCCATCTTCTGCCTCTCCTTCAGCTTCTCCTCCTGCTGCAAGATCAGGTCACCTATCTGGTCGAATGCGCTCTTGACCACAGACTGCCTACTCATCGTTCCGGCCTGCACAGCGGCTGATATGGCAGCAGGAGAGGCCATCTTTAGTCCCGCCTTCCTTAAACCACCAAGCTCATCTTCCATGCTTGGGGTCAGTGTGGCGTGGGCGACCTGTCCTATCTGATTTATTACGTTTTTAAAGTTGCCGATGTTGTCTTGCTTTGGCAGCGTCCTTTGTTCAGAAGATGTACCGGAAAGCGTCCCCTCTAGGGTACGGTCGTCCTTGATTGTCGGGAATTGTTCTAGAGCCATATTCTAATAGGTACTAATTGACTGAGGCTTCATCTTGGCCATCAGGTCGGCCTGTAGCTTCAACAGGTCCATGTCGCGCTGATTCTGTAGGTCTCCGACCATTCCACCTAGTTTTGGTACCGCAACACCACCCAAATCCGACGGTAAGTTCTCGCTTCCAACCCTTGCCTCCGTCTGTCTTGCATACGATGTGGCCTGCTCCTGAGCTTGCCTCTGCGTCGTCTGCTCTCCCCTCGCTATCTCCTCAAGGCCCCTCTCTGCACTGAGTTGAAGCTCCCTCTGATTCCTCTGGTACTTTCTGGCCGTGGACTCCCCCACGTCGGTCCTTGCCGTCACGAGCTCCCGTTCTGCCTGCTCCCTCGGGCTGGAGAACACGAGTCCGGCCTCCTGCGCATTAGTCTGCAATGTTCTCAGGTTCTGGTCGTACTCCCTCGACAGGCGGGCCATGTCCGCCTGCTCCTCGATCGATAGCTGGTCCCTGTTGAAGGCCAAGTCCTGGTCGATCTGCTTCTTCTTGGCAGCCATATCCGCCATCTGGTCGCTTAGGTCGGCCTGCGTCGTTCCGATGGCCCGCGATAGCTCGTCCTGTGCAAAAGTGATTAGACTCTTGTGATATGGGTCACTCTGCTGTTTGGCCTGCTCTAGGGCGATCTCAGCATCCTTTCTGGCGGTTTCTGTTTCACCCATCACCTTCGACCAAGTGTACAGGGCCAGCGTCTTCTGCTCGTCCGTCAGGTCATTGAATCCGTCGATGTCCGTCAGCTCCTTCGGATACTCCCTCTCCTTTGCCGCATCCTCGACCGACTCCCCGCCAACTAAGGCCCACTGGTCCGACATGAACGGCACCTGATCCGCCGGTATGGTCAGCACCTGCCCGGTCTTCCCGTTCTTCACCTGAACGGTATCGCCTGCCTTCTGCTCTGTGGGCTTCTCCGTCGTCGCTGCGCCTTCCGGCGTTACGGCAGTTCCCGAAGGGGATTTGCCAAAAAGTTCAGGTTTCGTCCTCTGGAGGTAGTTCTGTACGTCCAATGCGTTCTGGTATCCGCCCGTGTCGGAGTAGCTGCCTTGATAACTGCCGAGCTGCTGGGCTCTTTCGGTAGCTGCGGTCTCGTTATCGAACGAGCTGATCACCTGTCCGTTTGCTATGACTATATATACTGTCCCATTCTTCAGAACTGCCGACCATCCCGTCTGTACCGACTGCTGACCCGGCACCGGTGCGGCCTGCGCCGTAGGAGACACTGGACTGTAGATGTTGTTCGGCACCTGCGTCTGGTCCAGCCATCCCTGACTCCTCCAGTAGGCCACGTCCGACCCGAGCACCGGCATCGTACTGTACGAGCCATCGGAGTTCCTCATGTAGACGTTCACCTTCTCGGTCGGTGCCGGAGAGTACGACGAAGCCGGAGCCTGCGGAGCCGCTGCCGTGGCCGGCCTCGATGTGGACCATCCGTTGCTCGGATCGGTCCAGTATCCTACGTCGCCAGCGGGGACCGTCATGGTGTCCGATCCCCTGTACAGGGTCACGTTGCCGCCGGTCCCCGAAGCCGGAGCCGCCGGTGCCGCCGCCTGCTGGGCCACGGTGCCTCCGGCCTTGGCCGCGTCGTAGGTGGCCTGATCGACCTTGACCAGCCCGTTTGATTCGTTCAGCAGCCACCCGTTCGGGGCGGATGCGCTGTATCTCAATGTCGCCATATTGCCTCCTTGCGGCCTACGTCCTTGTCCGTGAGGCCCTTAATAGCCTTAACTTTGCTGTCTTTCATTGAAATCGAGAAGCCGTCATGTCCGTCCTCAGCCGTCTCCTCATGCTGATGAACAAATACCTGTACCCTCTCGGTTCCTGTGCCGTCGTCGACGACCATGGCTGAATATTTTCCGCAGTTGGGGCAGATCATACTGTTAGCTGAATCAACTTTCCCGCTGAACCGGCCGAACCATCCACTCCATTCGGTCCGGTTGATCCACCAAAAGAGTTAGGCGCACCACCGATACCTTTTACTCCAGCCGCTCCGGCGGCGGCTGAAATGATTCCGCCGTTCGTTAACGATGAATATACCAGCGAAACTATACCGCCGTGTCCTCCTGAACCGCCTCCACCACCGGCACCTCCGTTCGCTAAATCTGGACCTCCGGTTCCGTCACCGCCGTCACCGCCGTCACCGCCGTCACCGCCATCCGCACTGATTATTCCGGTGGCTGTATTGTCTATGATTCTGAAGAAAATACTGACTATTCCTCCGGGTGCTCCAGACCCTCCACCACCGCCGCCGCCTCCGCCTCTTCCTGTTGCGCCAGTTACGTTTCCGTAACCGCCGCCGCCTCCGCCGCCGCTCCCTGGAGAGCATCCACCTTTCAAGAAGGAAGAACTGCCAGCCTCCTGCATCAGTGATAGAAACGCTATCATGCGTGGATTGTTTCGCACGGCAGCCGTCGAGGTGGCTCCAGCTCCACCGGTTCCTCCGTTTCCGAACTGCGGCTGAGTTCCTCCACCGTTTCCACCAGCCGAACTGGCCGTCGAAACCAACGATTCAGTCTGGACGGTTCCGGCCGTGCCTGCCGTGCCGTTCCCTGAACCAAGGTATCCGCCAAGTCCTCCTTGACCGCCGGCCTTTCCAGCCAACGATCCATAGACTGTCGCCGTCACGCTGGCCCCACCGGCCGTTCCTCCCGCCGCATTTGTGGCGCTGCCGTTCAGTCCGTCCGCACCGTCTCCGCCATCCTTCAAAGAAGGATCGTAATCGACGATCGTTCCGTTGTTGGTCAGTGTTCCTGTGCCGAAAAGTAGAAAACCGCGCGTCTCCAGCCTAACTCCGGCATTTACTGTCAGGTTTGTGTAATAGGTGTCTTTGGTGAGAACTGTGTTAACCGCAATTGTGGCTGACCCGTCCGAACCGTCACCGAACGTGTCCTGGTTCGACAGCGGAGTTCCGTTGACGACAGCACCCGTGCAGGTGAGGACTCCGGCCTGCGTGATGGTTACGGTTGGACTCCCAGTCGGACCGGCCGAAAATGCGGTCACACCGGAGCTGATCGTCGTCGTGTTTCCGCCCGCCGTGGCCGTGAGCGTCGAAGCGGCCATTGTGAGGCCCCCGATCGTGCCGGTGTCGAAGGTCGCGTTCTTGCCCGATATGTTCAGGGTAAGGATGTTAGCCCCCGTTATGGTATTCGCCGCTATCTCGTTCGCCGTGATGCTCGAGGCGACGATGCTCGACGCGTCGATGTTCAGCGACTGGTCGTTCAGGACCATGAACGTCGGCTCGACCGCCCCGTTCTGGGCTATGGCCACGAGCACCTTGCCGTTGCCTACGGCAGTTGCGGCGGTTGTCGTGGTCTGGTAGGCGACCGTGGAGACCGCAATATCCAAATATATGTACGTTTTCGCCGCCATGTTGCCGGTGTTTCCGGCTCCTATGGCGTAGGTCGTGCCGTCCGAGGCCACGAACGAACCAGCACCCCATGAGACGGTATCGAGGTCCGTGGCGGTGAAGGCGCAGGTCTGGTCCCAGCCCCTCATGGCTAGGTTCACGGCGGCGGAGGCGACCGATGCCGCACCCAAATACTGCCCGTCGAGGGACGATCCGGCTGTGGTCGTTATCCCGCCGGAGACGGTGGCCCCCGTGCACGAGAGGACTCCCGCTTGGGTGACGGTAAAGGTAGGCGCACCCGTGGGTCCGCAGGTGAAGGCCGTGGCTCCCGAGGACACGATCGTCGTGTTCCCGGCGTTCGTGGCGGTCATCGTCGTGGCTCCCAAGGTGAAGCCGCCGATCGATCCCGTGGGAGCCGACAAAGCACCGGCGAAGGTGGCCGCTCCTGTGGTTGCGTCTATGGAGAACGTAGTCACTCCGGCGTTCACGCCCAAGATGCCGCTCCTGTACAGCAGGACTCCCGAGCCGCCCGTGATCGCCCCCGTGGTCGTGTTCCACGTCACGGTGCCGGAGTTCACCGCACCCGCATAGTTGGTGGACCCGAAATTGAAGTCCGAGAGGAAAGCCTTTGAGGACGTGTCCAGCCTGACGTTGATCAGGTCCGTGACGAGGTTGCCCGAGGAGTTGATCGCCGAGGCCAAAGTAGATCCCAGCCTGCCCCCCAAGGTCGATGTGCCGTCAATGACCGCTGCGGTACAGGAAAGCACTCCCGCCTGAGTGACGGAAAAGGTCGGGGAACCTGTCGGACCCGACGAGAAGGCGGTGACTCCCGAACTCACCGTCGTCGTGTTGCCGCCGGAGACTACGGACAGGCTCGATACCCCTATCGTGAACCCTCCGATAGTGCCGGTCGGAGCGGATAATGCTCCGGCGAAGGTGGCGGCCCCAGTAGCCGCATCTATCGAAAACGTGGCCACACCGGCGTTGGCTCCGACGATGCCGCCCCTGTAGAGGACCACGCCGGATCCTCCGGTGATCGCTCCGGTGGTCGTGTTCCACGCGATCGTACCTGCCTTCACGGCTCCGGCGTAGTCAACGGCCCCGAAACTGAAGTCCGACAGGACGGTCTTGGCGGAAGTGCTGATCCTCGCGTTGATGAGGTCCGTGACGAGGTTTGACGACGCGTCGATGGCGGTCGCCAACGCCGATCCGGTCCTGCCGCCTACGGTCGAGGTGCCGTCCACGATGGCTCCGGTGCACGACATCACCCCTGCCTGCGTCACCGTGAAGGTGGGCGTGGCTGTCGGCCCTGCCGAGAACGCCGTCACGCCCGAGCTGACCGTAGTCGTGTTGCCTCCGGCCGTGACCGAAAGCGAGCTGGCCCCGATCGTGAACCCGCCGATCGTGCCGCTGGAGGCGGTTATGCTCCCAGAAATCGACGCTCCGGTGCAGGTCAGGACTCCGGCCTGCGTGACGTAGAAGGTCGGCGCACCTGTCGGACCGGCAGTGAAGGCGGTCGCTCCCGAGCTGACTATCGTGGTGTTGCCGCCCGTCGTGGCCGTCATGGTCGTGGCTCCGAGCGTAAAGCCGCCGATGTTGCCCGTAGGAGCCGAAAGCGCACCGGCGAAGGTCGCGGCTCCCGTGGCCGCGTCTATCGAAAACGTGGCGACTCCCGTATTGACCCCGACGATGCCGCCCCTATATACCAAAACTCCCGATCCGCCGGTTATCGCGCCTGTCGTGGCGTTCCACGTGACTGTCCCGGCGTTCACGGCCCCGGCGTAGTCCGTCGATCCGAAGTCGAAGTCGGAGAGTATGGTCTTGGCCGCCGTGTCTATCCGGGCGTTGATGAGGTCCGTTATCAGGTTGCCGGACACGTTTATCGCCGAGGCCAAGGTCGAGCCGAGGCGACCGCCCAGAGTCGAGGTGCCGTCGATTATCGCCCCCGTACAGGCCAGAATACCTGCCTGCGTGACGGTAAAGGTAGGCGCTCCGGTCGGCCCACTGGAGAATGCGGTGATGCCCGAGGATACGATCGTCGTGTTGCCCCCGGCCGTGGCGGAGAGGCTGGTCGCGCCTATCGTGAACCCTCCGATCGTGCCAGCCGCCGCGACTATCGCCCCCGTCACGGAGAAGGTGTCCGGCGCGCTGACGTTCCAGTCCGCGCCTGACGATCCGCTCCCTATGCTCCACTTGAACTGCCCGTCGGTGTCGATGCCCTGTATCCAGCCGACCGAGGTGTCCGAAAATGACTTTTTGGCCTGAGCGACGATCGACGCAAGCTCCGTACCGGCTGCCGCCCTGTCGAAGCTGAACGTCGCGTCCAGAAGTGACTCCGGCTGGTCGGTCGAGAGCTGCGGCAGGGTAGCCGAATCGGCGAGTCCGGGCCTGTTCATGTAGGCATCGAACCCGACCTCAGAAGAGAAAATGTTTAGACTATCTAGCGGCATGTCCCATCGGTTCAAGTTCCGGTATCTCGAATCCCCTGAACGTGAGCCGTCCGCTGGCCCTCACCCCGGCGATCCTGAACCTAAGCCTGCTGCCCCTCACTCCGTTGGCCTGCATCTGCGCCACCTCTCCGTTCAGGTGTCCTATCTCCCGCCAGTCGCCGCCGTTCTCCATTACCTGCACCGACTCCCCGGAGAACCCGTCCCCGAAGGCGTACATGAGGCGATTGATCGTCTTTTCTATTGCTGGTGATCCAGCGTCCTGATCGTGCGTCTCCAGCTCGTAGGCTATCTGGTCACCGTCGTCGTCGTAGCCGCTGTCGAGCTGGAGGACGCGCGCCGTGGTATCCCCTGCGACGGCAAGTACCGACCCCGACGACTGGTACCTGACGATGTTCCTGAACTCCCTAGAGTAGGACAGCACGGCCCACTCCTTGCTCTTGAGCGAATACCTGAGGACGACGTTCGTATAGTCGATCCCGTCCACCGTGCAGTCGCCTATCGACACCCACAGGTGGCGGTTGTCCGAGTGCGCCGCGACGTTTTCATAGTTTGAGGCAGACATCCCCTCGATCCACGGCCTCACCTTGTCTGAAATTAAAACGGGGAACGATCCTTTTGTCGCCCAAACACCCTCCTCGTTGAAGAAGAACATCATGTCTCCGCCGACACATACTGACTCTTGTGACGAACATCCGACTCCGCAAAGCTGGTCCGGCTCGGTGGCACGGTTGTTCCACGTGTAGAAGCCAAATCTTTTGAGTACCACCAAGACTCCCGCTATCTCCCCTAAGGCAGTGATGTTCGAGCTGTCTTCTGGGTTAACCGTTATTTCACGATTGTTGGTGGTCCACGATACAGCCCCTCCGGTTGGGATAGAGCTGATGTAGAGGGTGTCCGGCGCGCCGGAGACCCCAGCGACGATCACCTGGTCCTTGTAGACCCTCACAAGCGATCCGACGGGCATGTTGTCCAGATCGAACGGCCCGCCCGAAACCAGCCAACCGGAGCCTGGATTGCCGTTCCACGACCTGCATGAGTTGCCGTTCACGGCCACGACCGAATCGAGGAAGGTGTCGAACCTGACCTTGGCACCGGCGAGGAGTCCCGTCGAGTTGGCCACCCCTCCGGTCCATGCCGCACCGTCGAGGTAGTAGAGCGAGGCGGACCCGTCGGCAGGCTCGTTGACGGCGGCGATGAGCCTCGAATGCGGACCGGCTTCCGAATCGACGAAATTATACAGTCCAAGCACTTCATTATCCTCGGCCACGATCCTGCCCCCGCCCAGAATGTCCATGCCGAGCCTCGTGGTCGCGCTCCCGATCTCGTCGTCGAACGTGAAGTTGACCGCCTTCCTGACCGAATCGGGCGGCGCCACCCTGTAGGAGACTCCGCCTATCACCCCGTTGACCATGCTCGGCACTATCTGGACCCTCGGCATACTAGGTGCGTCCGGTATACTGGGTTATCTTCGGGTACATCTTCCACTTCTGGCTCCCCAGCTCCGCCGAGACCATGTCGTTCAGAACGTCCCTGAACATCAGCCAGTCGCCGTCCTGCATGTCCAGCTTTCCGACACCGGACAGCTTGGCCCGTACCTTCCATGCCAGCCAGTGCTTCACCGCGTCGTAGCGCCTCTGCTCCATGAGGTCGCCGTAGGAGTCGACCGCCGTCCTCGTGCTGTAGTAGTCCATGAGGACGTTGGTGTTTTCCGAGGTCGATCCGACCATAGGCCAGACGTGCAGCCTGTCGTCAAAAATCGTGTACCACTTCGGGTCCCCTTCGCTCTGCCCGTACCATACGTCAGCATCGACCGGTACCGTGACCGTGATCGACCCCGTACCTGTGGCCGGAACGCCCGTGAGCACGCCAGCGGTAGCAGACCTCGTAACTCCGGTATAGGTCAGGGTATGTTTGGTGCCGGAGACGTACACGTCCACCGACCCCGAGTCGGGGAAGTCGTAGGAGTTGTCGATCTCCAGCGTCACGTCAGTCGCGACCGCCTGAGTCCTGACCTGCGTATGGGCCACCCCTTCGAGCAGTCCGACCCACTCCCTCTTGTCCTGCCACGTGAGCCTGTCCCCGGTGCCGACCCTGACCGAAAGGACCGACCGCTCGAAGTCCGGCTCCTCGATGTCCGACGGCAGGCTCCAGCTCCAGCTTCCGAGGGTAGCCTGACCGACGACGGAGTCGTTGGCCTGAAGCGCCGCCCAGCGCTTGAGCTTTCCGCCGACGTACCGTAGGCAGTCGTTGATCTCCGAGAACAGCCACTCCTCGGTTATCCGGTCGTCCATGCGTGCGTCCGTGGCCCACAGCGCCTTTCTGATGACGTTGCCGACCGACAGCTCTGCGGCTCCCGTGGCGGCTATTCCGTCGGAGTAGGAGTCGCCCGTGACCGCGTTCACCGAGTCGTACGGCAGCGCGAAGTAGTAGGCGAACTCGGTGCCCGAGTTGACGTAGGTGGTGAACGGCGCGTCCGGGGTCTGGTAGACCGTGGCGATCAGCGTCGCCCCGACGGCAGTGTTCGTTGCGTTGCCGTAGACATTCCACTGGTCGAACAGCACCTTGCCGACTTCAGTCCCGACCGGATGCCCCAACGACACCGCCGTGCAGGTCATCGCCGTTCCCCTCGTGACCGCACCGTTGACCGAGACGATCTCGGTCCCCTTCTCCCCCAGCCTGCCTATCCTCAGCAGGTTAGTGTTCTCGAACGCCGAGTTGTCCACGACGGTCAATGAGGTACCCGAAGCCGAGACCGCGGCGGTCAGGTACGAGCTGGGCTGTCCCGGGCTGCTCTGGTGCTCGATCCTCAGCGTCCGTCCCGTGACGGACAGGATGTTCGGCTTCTGGTATGACATAGGCTATCTACCCTTTGGTGGGCATATCACTTTACGGACAGCTGCCTCACCACGTTCACGAGCACGGACAGCACGGCCACGACTATCGGGGTCAGCTCGCCGAGCTCCATGCCGGGCACTATCGAGAGCAGGTAAGTGAGGACCGCACCGGCGGCGGCGATACCGGCACCTTTGGCGACCTTGATCCACTTTTCCCTGTTTAGCATATTATTGGCTGGGTTAAGCATAGAAATCAGACAGGCTCGTTCTTGAAATTGACCTTGGGCACCTTGGCCACGTCCGCCGAGGTGACGTGCACGACCGGGATCGTCCCGGTGGCCGTGTGCGGTACGTACCGGCCCGGCCTGCAGTGCGGGCAGGTGTCGATCGGGCAGGGCTTCGAGTTCCTCGCCTGAAGCTCAAGATCGACCTTGCCAGCGTCGTCGAAATAGAGACGGGTGTTGTCCACGTTCATGTACCTCTCGCCGTGGCCGTCGGTGACGACGACGAGGCAGTTCTCCGGATAGTCCATAGGCTTTCGGTAAGGCTTGTCCTTAGGGGTCATCGGCGCGAGGTAGGCCGCGTACATGTGCTCGACGTAGCCGAGGTCGAACGACTTCCTGCCGCTGCCGTAGGTGTCGAACGCCCTGATCCGGTCGTCGATGGCGTAGATGGCCATGGCGTGGTTCGAGTTGCAGAACCAGACCGGACCGCGCTTCAGCGCCTCGCGCAGGTCGTCTATCCTCAATGGGACGTTGTGCAGCATGCCGAAGTCCCATTCGTCAAGGAGCCTCAGTGCCTCGGCCTTCACCTCCTCCGGCGGCTCGGCGACGTACTGGCTCCAAGTGAGCGGCACCAGCCACGGCCACCTGCCCTCGCCGCAGCAGCCCCTGTTCTTCAGGCCCCAGTCGCAGTTCGAGAACGTGTTGCCGTACTCCATGCAGCCGCTGGCCCATGCGAGGAACCTGTCCGAGAGGTCCAGCATCCGCCCGTAGAACTTGGCCAGCATCTCGCAGACGTTCAGGCGAGAAAACTGAACGCAGTTGTAGGATTCCATTTCGAACTTGCGCTGCCCCTCCGTGTCGGGCAGGTAGGGCTCCCAGTTGCCGTCCTCGAGTAGTACCGGCAGCGGGGACGATATCCCGCCGAAGAACCCGTGGTCGGGCCTCGGCGGCTCGTGAAGCACGCCTCCGTTCTTCATATCATTTGCTCCTTAGGCTCATGCCGCATATCCGGCAGAACCCGCCGTCGAGCAGCATGTCCTCGATCTTCGAGAGCTTGGCGACGTTCGAGTCCACCTTGGCGTTCAGTATCCCGAGCGAGAACGCCAGCGAGCAGGCCAGCGTCAGCACGGTCATTATCAGCCCGATCACCGTCGCGGCCAGCTTCCATCCGTCGAACCTCATACCTTCTCGATCTCCCCGCGGAGCTTAGCGGTCAGGAACCTGACCTCAGCGTCGGTTATCCCGAAGTCCCCCACGGCCGCATACAGTACGTGCGTGCCGCCGACGCACGCCGTCGTCGCCCCGTCCCCGCGCGAGAACGCGGACAGCCTCGACAGCGAGGTCACGTCCGGGACTATGGGGACCGGAGCGTTCGTCCCCTTCTCGCCGTTCACCCACATGGTCGTCCTCGTGCCGTCGTAGGTGCCGATCACGATCGCCGTGGCCGGCTCCTGACTCCCGGGCCTGATGTAGACCGACCTCTGGTTGGAGTTCAGCGAGCCGCAGAAGAACCTGAACGCGCGTCCGGTGATGTAGTAGAAGACCCCCCCCACGTGGTCCATCGTCGGCGTCTCGAAGGAGCAGAACGCCTTGGTCAGGGTCGTGTTCGGCTTCCTGATCACCGCGACCGCCGTGTACCTCGTCATGGACGACTTCAGGTTCGGGGACAGGATCGTGTCGCCGCCGTCCGTCGAGTAGCCCCTCTCCGTGAGCTTGGTCGGGGCGGCCCCGCCGGTCCCCAACGTCAGCGCATTGCCGTTGCCGCTGGAGTCGGCGGTCGGGTCGGCCGCGAGCATCCGGTACTCGCCGGACCACGGGAACCTGAACATGGTCCCGGCGTACAGCTTCGAGGCCTCGAGCGCCGTGAAGGTGTGCATGCCTATGGCGAACGAGTGGATGCTGCCCAGAAACCCGTTGGCCGGAGTCGCCGACGACCCGACGTGCACCTGCGTCTGCGTGGTGTGGGTCCACGCCGCACCTCCGGCGGACAGGATCGCGACCCCGTTGAGCCAGACGGTCGTCGTGTTCTCGGAAGAGACCAGTATCTCGTTCCTCTCCCCGACCCTCCAGTACGGGGAGTAGGTGGCCGAGGCTATCGTGGCGACGAGGTTGCCTCCGAGGGTCAGCGTGAGCGCATTGCTCCCGGCGTTGTCCTGCTTGATGATCGAATATCCGGTCCCTGCGGCGAAAAGGTACCTCTTGGCGTTCTCGTCGTAGGCGAAGTCCGGCGTGAACTCGACCCTCATCGAGAGCTTGGGCACCTTGCCGACCTGAAAGGCGGTCGTGCCGACGAGCGCGTGCTGGTCGGTGCCGTCGAGCAGTAGGCCGTTGCCCCGTATCGTCGCGCCCCTTCTCAGCCTCGTTCCGGCGTTCATCGCCTTCAGTGCGGTATCAAAGGTCTCGTAGGTGACGAAACCGAGGGCCGAGGCCATCTGCCCCGTGGCCCTCGTGCCCCTCACGAACGTCCCGCTGTGCAGGTCCTGCCCGGTGGCCGCCTGCCAGTCGGCGAGGGTCGTCCGGGCCGTCCCGTTGTTCCCGGCGACCGCCGTCCCGTTGAGGCTGAAGTAGTTCCAGTCCGAGACGAGGCCCGAGCCTGAGGTGTCGGTGTAGGAGATCCCCCGTCCGCTGTCGATGTCGAACACGTTGTTGACTACGACGGAGTTCACCGAGGGGGCCACCCCGTCGTTGTTCGTGAGGAGCACCCCGTATGAGTTCGTGCCGTCGTAGGACTCGAACCGGTTGCCCGTCACGACGCTGCCCGGCGCGCCCTTGGCCCTGAAGCCGGTCGCCGAGTTCCTGACGATGTTGTCGCTCGCGTCGTAGGACGAGTAGTCCGGCCCGTTGTTCTTCTGTATGAGGCCTATGCCCGCACCGTGCACCTCGTTGCCGCGGATGAAGCAGCGGTTGTAGGCCGCCATGATCGCGTGGTTCGTCCCCGCGGACAGCCCGAAGTATCCGGCGGCGTAGACCCTGTTGTTGGACAGGGTCGATCCGTCGTACGCGTCCTCCGCCGACACCCCGCCCTCGTCGCCTACGATCAGCGTGTGGTTGTTGGAGTTCTTGGTCCTGACCACGTTGTCGCTCACCGAGGCGACCGAAGTCCCCCCGAGCGACTGCTGGAGGATCACGGCCTGCGAGGACGTTAGTATGGAGTCTATGTATATGTCGTTGCCCGTCACGGACTCGCCCGTGTGGTTGTCGAGGGCGATGACGTTGGTGTTGAAGGCCGACGTGAGCCTGAAGGTGTTGTCCGTGATTGCCGGTGCGGAGTATACGCCCGACCCGAGGCTCAGCACCTCCTCGTTCACGTCGCAGTAGACCGTGTTCCCGTCCACCGTGACCGTGCCGTCCGAGGCGGCTACGGCCTGCGAGAGCACGCCGTTCGCGGCCCCCGTAGGCACGTTTATCGTGCAGTCCCTGAGCGTGTACCCGCCGAGCCCGTAGGCCAATGTCGGGGTGAAGCTGATGTCGAATATGCAGGTGTCGAACACCAGTCCGGTCGATCCGAGTCTCGAGTAGAAGCTCGCCAGCCGCCCGTCGATGAGTCGGCAGTTGGTGAGCGTCGTGGCGCAGTCCCCGGCCCCGGACTCGACGAGGTACTTGGTCCCCGCCGCCGGGTTGGTCCACTGGAGCGTCATGGCGGTAAAGGTCTTGGCGTTCGCGCCGCTGACGTAGAGGTGCCGGTTGGCCCCGGGGAACTCGATGACCGTGGTGTCCCTGTCGGCCCCAACCCACGCGATTTGCTTCACCGCAAGCAGCTGCGTGTCCACCGCATAGGTGCCCGCGGCGAGATAGGCGGTGTCGCCGTCGCTGGCCGCCCCCTCGGTGTAGGTGAGGGTCAGAAAAGGCGTGCCCGGGTCGGTGCCGTTGCCCGGAGCGTCCACTCCCGTTATCGGGTCCACATACCAGTCGGCCATAGCGTTGCGGTTACTTCCTTACCGGCTTCGACGCCGTCTCCCTCTCCAGAACGGCGTCGTCCCTCTCGATCCTGCTGGTCTCTCTCCTGTTCGCGACAGATAACTTGTCTACGGCGCATCTTCTGGCTATGTAGGAGTCTCCCCTGCCTATGAACTCCTCGTTGCCTGCGGTCTCGCCGACGCAGCCGTCCTGCCACGCGACGTACCTGTCAAGATCGTCCATATCAGTAGGCCGATACGGTCGCCGACATCTCAAGCGGCTGGTAGACCAGGAATTGGTACCACTCGCCGGTGGTGCTGCCGACCCCTATCTCGAGGTCTATGGTGCCCGGCGGGACTATGGCCGTGCCGCTGCCCTCGGCCCCGCCCCCGTCCGCGTATATCGTCAGCGCGGTCGACAGCGGCGTGCCCATCCAGACGACGACCGTCCCTACCGTCGCGCTCGCGAGCGAGGCCGACGCGGCGGACAGGTCGAACGGCGCGCCGACGGTCGGCGTGGCTACGTACTTCAGGGTCGAGGCGGTCGCGTCGTTCGCGGTGTTGCAGAGCGCGTAGAGGGCAATGAGCCTCACCCTCCCGTTGCTGACCGTGAAGACCGGACTGCCGTCCACCATCACGGCCTTGGCGGTGCTCACTCCCTGCTCGATGAAGTTGACCTCCGCCGAGACGGCCTGCGCCGCCGAGGCCGCCGTGCCCGCGTCGATCGCCGCGTTGGCCGCGTCGGTCGCGACGTACTTCAGGAGGGCCATGAGGCTAGTGCCTCCCGACGTGTCGCTCTTGTTGCCGATCACGTCACTGATGTAGCTGTTGTCCGCCGAGTCGACCGACGGGACGACCAGCTTCGCTTCTGATGATCTCATAGGTCAGTAGCTGAATCTCGGGTTAACGGTCAGGTCCTGGTCGCTGCCCCCCGTGTCCGAGGTGACGTACTTCAGGCGCATGAACCGGTGGACGATCGGCCTGTCGAGGATCCAGAAGAACGTGGCCAGTCCCGTGACCGCATCCACGTCCACGACGCTCGCCACGCCGAGGTAGTCGAGCGACACGTCGTGGTAGGTGCAGCTCTCCATGGCGGTCGTCGGCTCGTTCGCCGCCTCCATGGTCAGCGTTATCGTGTCGGTCAGTCCCGTGCCGCCGGTCGTGATCTGGAGCGACCCGTACCTGTAGGTGCCCGTGTCGAAGTAGACGTAGCCGGTGGTGTTCGCCGCTATGTTCGAGAGGGCCGTCGGGGTGTCCGAGAGCGAGTGGTTGCTAATCGGGTCCTGCTCCGTGACCTTGTCCGAGTCCGTCGAGAGGTCGTAGGAGTTCGAGACCACCGGCAGCGACCCGCCGGACGGGCTGACGTTCTGGAGCCTGACCTCGGCCGCGCTCTGTATCTGCACGCTGAGGCGGTCCCCCGAGACCGAGGCCGCCGAACCGTCCGGTCCCACGACTTGGGCCTTCTGCCCTCCCGAGGTCTGGTTGGCCGACGTTGCGGCTCCCGTGGGGAGGGCAGAAGAGACTACCGCGACGTCGCCGTCGGCGACACCGTCCGTCAGTCCCCCGCCTCCCGATGTGTATTGGGCCATAGCTGTTCAGTTAGCGTTCGTAGGTGTATTCGACCCCCTCACCGCCCACCGTCGCGTCGATCCATATCCTGTACGGGTCGTTGATCTGGTAGGAGATCGCGGCCCCCGGCGACAGCGAAAAGAAGCCGGTGCCGCTCGAGAGCGCATCGTCCGAGGAGTTTCCGAGGGTAATCAGTCCCGTGTTCGAGTTCTTGGCCTTGACCGTGACCGGGACTCCGGCCGCCAGCGTCACCGAGGACGCGATCAGGTGCTCGGGAGTTCCGGACACGGCGACGACCTTCTGGCCGGTCACGATGTCCGTGAGGTTGCTCATCCTGCTCATATTTTGAGCCACCGCCTCCCCTACTCTCGCGTTGTGAGGTTGAGGGGAGGGGCAGGTGGCAGTTCAAGTCCGCCGCCCCAGCCGTCGTTACATCGCAGTCCAGCCTGTGCCAGTTGTCGAGCAGTAGTATGCCTTCCCGGAGTCTCCGCCGAAGCAGATGTCCCCGGCGACTCCGGTCAGCGAGCCGTTCGGCGAGGTGCCGTCCGACCTGAAGACCGTGGTGCCGGACAGCTCCAGCACTATGTAGAAGTGCGAGGAGATGACCGCATCGTTCTGTACGGCGATAGGTGCCGTGCCCACGGCCGCCGCGTTGTCGTTCTTGACGTAGACGAGCGAGCGGGTCGAGACGTCGGCGCTGTTGCTCACGAGGTAGATGCCGTAGCCGGTCGTCAGCGCATCGAGGTTCGACGCGTCGATCAGCTTGCCGGACGTGAGGGCCGCGGCGTTCAGGTCGACGATCACGCCCGAGGTCGCCGAGTTGGCGGTCAGGTGCAGCACGCCGTTCGTGCCGGTGTACGCGCCTGTGGTGACGATCTCGACTCCCGAGCCGGCCGTTGCCGCGCCCATTGCGGCGCTGATCACGGCTCCGCCAGAGGCCAATGTCGCCCCGCCGCCGGTCACGAGCAGGCCGTTGCCCGAGGTCTGGCCGGTCATCGATACCGAGACGGCGTTGCCGGTCGTCGCCGAGTTGGCGGTAACTAGGACCACACCGGTACCGGTGTAGACACCGGTCGTGGCGATCTTGAGGGCGTTGCCGTCCGTGGCCGCGCCTGCGGCTACGTTGAGCACGCCTCCCGAGCTGGTGGCGTTCGCGCCGCCGCCGGTCAGCTCGGCCGCGAACCCGTCGGTGAGGCCCGTGCCGCTGACCCTGACCAGTCCGGTGCAGGTGGTGGCCGAGTTGCCCACTACCGACAGCAGCTCGCCTGTCGTGACGACGGTGCCGGTCGACTCGAGGGCCAGCGCGGTGCCGGTCGTCAGGCCGTCGGCCGAGACGTACAGGGCGACACCGGTGGTTACCGAGTCGGCGACGAAGTTGGCCGCGACACCGGAACCGTTAGTGCCGGAACTGATGATTGAAAGTGCCTTGCCCGTGGCCGCGCCGTGGGTGATCTGAACGCCGGCGCCGGTGCCGAGGGCATCCATGACCACCTCGACGCCGATTGCCGTGTCAGTAACCGTACCCGAGGTGTTGGTGACTGCGTTCTCGACGTAGACCACCGATCCGGCCGCGGCGAACGATCCGGCCCCGTTGATGACGGAGGTCCTGATCGCCGAGACCATGTCGAAGTCGTCGGAGACCGTGCCGGTCGTCACGGTCCTTGTGGAGGCCGTGTTGATCAGGCTCTGGCTCTTGTTGAGCGTGCCCGTGATGTTGCCGCTGACGTGCGTCAGGCTGGCCAGCTTGCCGGACGTGAGGCCGATTGAGGTGCAGGTGACGTCGATGCCTACGCCGGTCGTGAGTCCGTCGGCGCTCATCCTGACCAGTCCCGTGGAGGTCGTCGCCGAGTCGGCCGTCAGGTTGACGAGCGAGCCGGTGGTGACGATCGTGCCCGAGCTGACGATCGAGAGGCCGACTCCGGTGGTCTGGGTCGCACCGACGGCGACGTCGATGCCTACGCCGGTCGTGATCGCCGCAAGGGGCAGGTAGACCGCGGTACCCGTGGTGAGGCCGGACGGCGTGACCGTCATCCAGCTGGTGGTGGTCGATCCGGTGAACGCGCCGGATCCCGCAAGCACGACGACGCTCGCCGTGGTGGCGGTGTCGTTCGTGACGGTGAACGAGGCCGCGTTGTCGGCGTCGGTGATGGCCACCGATGCGTCGGACAGGACCACGTCGCCCGCGGTCACGGTGAGCGCCGCGGATCCGGCCGCTCCGCCGATGACGGTGACTCCGGCCTCGCCTACCGAGAAGACGGCCCCTGCGCCGGTTGCGTCCCATGCGCGCAGGTAGTACCCGCCCGCGAGGGTGCCCTCCGTCAGCTCAAGGTTGAGGAGCACGCCGGTGACCAGCGAGGTGCTGACAAGGTTGACGACTCCGGTGCTGGTCGCGGCTCCCGTGGAGTCGGCGGTGTTGTTGGTGACCTCGAACGACGGTTCGTCGTTCTTGTCGTCGGCCATGATCAGCGAGCCCAGCGTGATGGCCAGGTCTCCTGCGGCCACCACAAGCGCGTCGTTGGCCGTGGTGGTGCCGGAGACGACTAGGCTTCCCGTGCCGTTCATGGCGCAGGTGATGTTGCCGTTGGCCGCGTCCGTGATCGTGAGCGTGCTGGAGTTCGTGCCGTCGTTGGTCTCGAGCACGAGGTCATAGGCCCCGTTAGAGGAGACCGTGCCCGCAGCGCCGGACCCGACGTTCAGGATGCCGGATACCACCGTGCCGGTCGTGAACAGGGCCGCGCCCGCGGCGGTCACGTACCATGTCGAGCTGGTGCCGTCGATGTCGTACCCTGAGCCCGAGTTGGTGATGTCTATGACCGCTCCCGCCCCGACGTTGCTCTTGGAGAGGGTCAGGATCGGGTTGGCCGAGCTCTGGGTGATCGTGAGCGTGCTGGCCGAGATCGCCAGCGTCTTGTCCACCGAGTAGATGGCGTCCCACGTGGTGGCCGCGGCTCCGGGGGCCCCGACGATGGTGTCCACGCCAGCCGAGGTGAAGACCAGGTTTCCGCCCGAGGTGACGTAGAGCCCGTAGACCCCAGAGGCCGCCGTCGGAGCGGAGCTTACCGTGTCGAAGAAGACCACTGCGTCCCGGAACGAGTCACGCTTGGTGACCTTGAGTCCCGGCACGTCGGTGACCTTCTTTTTGGCTACAATTGACATAGGTTATGGGCCGCCCCTGCCCCGCGGGGGACATACGGGGAAGGACGGCGAAATTGGATTGGTCCCCCTGGGCATCTTATCTCTCGCCGCCCTCTAGCGATGCGTGTCTCCTTGAATGCGCAGCCAGTCCGGCCGCGCTCTTGGCGACGAAGCCGCACTCGGAGCAGGCCTGCTCCGGTACGGATACGTCCTCCGGTTCCTCCGGTTCGACGGGGACTTCCTCTCGGACCTTCTCGTCGGATTCCGGCGATTCCTGGGCAAGACGTATGGACGAGATCAGCGATCCGTGCTCCATGCCGTCCCTGAACAGGGCCCCCACCTTTCCGGCGAGATGGGCCAGCTCCGGGTATGACATCTTGATCAGCGGGACTCCGCCCTCAGCCTCCACGGACTCCACGTCAGCGGTGGCGGCGGCTAGGTCCTCGAGCGTAAGGATGCCCTTGCGGACCATGTCCGGCGGGATGCCGAGCTCGAACACCGCCCGGTGCTCGGAGTCGGACCACGGCTCGGTCATGGACTTGGCCCTGTCCTGCCTGTACAGCGCGATTAGGTTGTTGTCTGACATAGTCTTTCGGCCTTTAGGCCCATGTCACCGCGGACTATGGGCGTGCTGCCTGATTCAGCCGAGTTATGCCGACGTGCCGTTGCTGCCCCAGATGAAGCAGGGCCATGCGCGGCCGATCGAGTAGTAGAAGAACAGCCGGTAGTTCCAGTCGGCGTTCTCCTGCACGTCGGTCGGGGCCTCGAGCGAGGGGCGCTTGCCGAAGAAGGCCTTGAGGGACTTCTTCACGTTCCTGCTGTCGGCCATGTACCAGAAGGCGGACCCGTTGGTGGTGTCGGCTGCGGTCGTCAGCTTCGACCACTGCATCACCCTGACGTTGCCCTTGAGCGGGTTGATGTCGTTCTCGAACGAGCCGGAGATCTTGTCGCTGCCGGTGTGACGCAGTCCCTCATCGTACTTGGACGGCGGGACGATCAGCAGGTCGAGGACGATCGGCCGGTTGAGGCCGTTCGGGTCCTTGTAGTTGAGCGCGTCCACGCGGGCCTGCACTATCGCCTCACGCGAGAGCGGTGGGTTGACGGTGCCGACCGGATATTGGATGAGGTTGCTGAACGTGGCGCTGGTGGCGCCGTTGGTGTGCGACGCGCTGAAGACCGCGACCGCGTCCGGGCAGGTGGCCCCGACGGTCTCGTTGTAGACGTCGACGTAGTTGGCGGCGCTGAAGCCGTGGATCAGCACGTCCGCGAGCGACTGGTCGATCTTATGGAACGACTCGTCGGTGATGGTCCTGACCTGCTCCTCGAGGCTCGGCTGGTTCTCCAGCCAGAACCGGCGGATGCGGTCGGTCACCTGGATGGCCGCGCCGTACTCGACCTGCGTCCATGTCGCCGAGTCGCCCTGGAGTCCCGACACGATCGGGAAGTCCGCGCCCTCGGCCACCTTGCGGATGCCGGCCACGCCGTGCAGGACCCTGTAGATGTAGTCCTCGCGGTCGGTGTCCTGGATGTCGAAGAGCTCCTTGGAGCCCATCTGCTCGACGGACTGGGACGACGCGTCAAGGAACACCTCGTCCAGGTACGCCGTGAGTCCCGAGAAATCTGTTGTCGATAATGCCATATCAGGTCAGTTAGGCGATCGCCGGTTTGTTGAATCTTCCCCTGACCAGGTAGTCCGCAGCGTTCACGATGCTGTCGATGTGGAACACCTTGTCGGTGGTCGCGGACAGCTTGACCGTGTAGGCGTCGTCTAGGTCGTAGTCGTTGCCGACGTGCGTGGCCTGCACCGGAGTCGTGGAGCAGAGAGCCTCGAACTCCGTCACGTCGTCGATCTTCAGCACGCGGCAATTGGCTGCGCCACTCGACCCGCTGTTCGTCTTCGTCTCGAGGGCGAGGTACTCGACCTCGTTGTCGCCGTCGGCGGCCGCCACAAGGTAGCCGGACGACATCTTGCACAGGTTGTACTTGGTGAGGGTCGTGGCGGTGGTCATCGGAAGGTCCTCGACCTTCGCGCTCCGCCAGCCCGTAATCGGCTTGAAAGCCATATTGTCTCTCCGTTTCCCGCTGCCCCTATTTCTTGAACCAGTCGTCGATGCTGGTCCTCTTCTGGATCGGGACTCCCTTCGGTTTCGGCTTGGCCGACTCCCCGGACGGAGACTGCGTGCCGGACATGGCCGCCGCATCGGCGGCTGACTTGTTCGGCTCTACGGCCCTGCGTCCGGTGTCGAGCTTCCACATCTCCGTGGCCAGCCTGAGCGCCTTCCTGATCCCCATCCTCGTGGACTTGTCCGCCCCGGAGGGGACGTATCCGACGATCTGCCTCCAGCTGTCCGCGTCCACGCACTCCGGTATGTGGTGCGGGGAGGTCGGGTCGAGTATTTCGGCTATGGCCTCCCTCTCGGCCGCCTTGGCCAGTGCCCTCTCCACCGCAGCCTCCGTAGGCGCGACCCTCTTCGGCTCGTCCTTGGCCGACAGGGAGCGGTCCCTGGACTTCTCGGCCAGCAGCCCCTTCCTGTAGTTGTCGCGCTCCTCGGTGAGCTTCGCGATCAGCTGGTCCTTGGTCTCGCCGTCCTCGGATCCGCCGTCTCCCACGACAGGCACATCCTCGGTCGGCTTGACCTCGGTTTCGCCCGTTTCCAGGCTCCTTTGGTCATCCATAACTTAACCCGTTTGTTTCAAGCGGTGCGGGCTACCGCCTTATGGATAAATCCGGCCATAGCCGGCCTGAAGGCCTACCGGTCGGGAGGGGGCAGCAGTGCCTTACGGCAAAGTTATGCTCCTTTCCGGTGGGCCTTCGGGCCGTCCGTGGCCCTACTTCTTGCCCTTCTTCTTCTCAAGGGTCAGGTATATCGCCTTGGCCTGCGACTGCAGGTGCTTCAGCTCCTCCATCCTCCCGTACAGCGTCCAGTAGCGGCTGCCCTCCACTCCGGCGGCCATCTCGTCCTTCAGCTGGCGTTCACGAAGGATGTAGTAGTGCATGAAGCCATGTCGTGCGTTCTCGTACAGCCTAGCGAGCCACTCCAGCGCGCGTTCCGGCTCGTAGTCCGGCTGCCGTTCCGCCTTTGGCGACAGTCTCTCGATGATTCTCTTTAGGCTCATACGGAGGTGGTGGACAGGTTAGGCAGTGATTGGGTCGGCGACATTATCTGCTGCGCCAGCTGCGACTGTCCTCCCTGCGCCCCCGGCATGGCCTGCGGCACGGTCTGGGACGGCTGCGACCCACTGTACTTGTCCGGGTTGTCGTTGTACTGGCGCATGAAGTCGGCGAAGAACACGTCCGAGTTCTCCTGGAACTTCTGTGGGAACAGCTTGGCGACGTTCAGCATCTTCTCCTCGGCCATGGCCATGTCGAGCGCACGTCCCGAGCGGGCCAGCGAGGCGGTCATGATGTCGATGTCGTAGGTGAAGTCGTCGAGGTAGTCGGGCGGCACGTAGAGTATCTCGGTCCTGTTGCCGGTCTCCATCCTTGCGCGCTCCTCCTCTACGTCGATCCGGTTGAACTCGCGGCCGCTCTCATCCACTCCTGCCCTCTGGCGCTTGCGGTCTATGGTGGCGCGGTCGGAAATTCTTATCTCAAGCGTGCCGGTCTCTCCGGTCGATAGTTTGGCCTTGGGTATCGTGTGGGACGGGTAGGCCCTCTTCTTGCCCTCCATGTGCGGCATGGCGTAGGTCATGAGCGTCGAAACCGACCTGATCCTGACCATCTGGAGCCACAGGTCCTTGATCATGGTGTAGAACAGGCCCATCATCCGGTCCGAGTTCTCGTTGGCGATCACGATCTCACGTGCCGTCGATCCGGAGCCGGACACGCCCTGCTTGAGTGCGTCGGAAGACGACAAGGAGAGCTCCTGACCTACATAGTCGAGCATCCGAACCTCCCCGTCCGTTATCTGGCCGACCGGCATCGGCTTCACGCCGTTGATGTCGTCAACGTAGATGCGGCGGTCCTGCGTCACCCACTCGTCCGACAGCTCGAACGACTGCATATTGGACTTGTTCACCAGCAGCGGCTGCTCGACCGACCTGAAGGTCTTGTTGAGCATCGAGTTGACGAGCGCGTTCTGGATGTCCTGAAAGTCCATCATCACGTTCGCCAGCGAGTTGCCCCTGAAGAACGGGACGGAGAACGGCTCGAAATACGCCTTGGCGAAGGGGTAGATCTTCTTCTTCCTGCCCCACAGCATCGGGGAATCGAAAACAAGGACTCCGTTCGCAACAATGCGGTACGTGTCCTCGGGTACGCTGTAGTCCATCAGAAGCTCGACCCTGTCTTTGCCGATCCTTTTGGTGGCCGCCTCGGTGAAGAAGCTGTCCGTCTCACCCTCTCTCAGCATCGAGGCGGTCTTGACGTGCTTGGCGTTCTTGTACCTGCCGAACCGGCGCATGAAGACGGAACGGTCCATGTACTCGACCGTCTGGATGCGCGGCTGGTCCTGTATCCTCGGGCAGAACGGGTCCTTCTCCAGTACCCTCATCGGATCCAGTATCTCAAAGACCTGCCTGTCCTCGATCACCCCCTCCTTTTCCTCGAACTTCACCTTCGAGGTTACGGGGTCCCATTCGGTGATCTCCCTGTACTTGCCCTGATTGACTATTCTGGTGTCCCTGACGATCACCGTGCCGTCCGACAGGCAGGCCCAGACCATGTTGAACAGGTCCACCTCGGGGTTGCCGTAGCGGATGAAGCTGTGCCTCACGAGCTCCTTCAGCACCTCGGCCCTGACCACCGCGTCGCGGTCCATCCGGTCCCTAGGCTCGATCACGATGTCCGGCACGTTCCTCGACACGGAGCTGGCGAACGCCCGTGCCTTGTTCCTAGTGGTTCCGGTGAAGACGTTGGCCTCCCACGGCTCCTTCTTCGGTGTCTGGCTCTCCCTCGGCAGGATGTAGCTGTTCAGCCTCTGCCTCGACTGGTCGATCATCTCCTTCGGCGTCCGGTCGTTGAGCACCGGAAAGGACCGCTGGAGGGAATCCTCGAGCATCCCGTCGAACTCCACATAGACGGACGAAATCGCCTCAGCGTCTTCCCTGCCGGGCGAGTACCTGTCCGTTCCGCCGCTCGAACTTGGCATCGCAGTCAACGATACCGCCGCCCCCTACTTTTACCTACGCATTATACCATGCCGTCGGTCTGACGACAAATGAAACAGACCCGGGAACCTGCGACCGACGAGAGGCGGTCTTCCGTGTTTCATGTGAAGCGCGTCACGCCATCCTCAGCGGCCCTTCATGTGGCCTGTTCTTGGCCTGTATCATGCGCCTGAACTCCAGCCTGCGCCTCTCGTCGTCCTTGGGCTTCAGCAGGAACTCGGGCTGGTAGGTGGCGAATATGTACCTCGTGCAGTCCATCTCGTGGTCCTCGACCTTCTCCGGCCTCTCCTCTCCCTCGTCCCTGTCGCCCCGGCGCTCCGGGTAATGGTAGCCCTCGATCTCCTCGATGAAGTGCCTGCATTCCGCGCTTACCCTGATCCGGTCGTCCCTGATGAGCGCCCTGAACCGGTCCACGCCCCTGACGATGTCCTTCTCGCCCTCAAGTACGCTGAAGCCATGATCTCTGAACTCCCGTATCCTGTCCGGTTCCGCGCCGTCGGCGTAGAACCTGTTTATGCCCCACCTTTCGGCCATGTTCTTGGCCTTCTCCGCCAGCTCCCTCGTCACGAGTCCGCTCCGCTTGAACTCGTCCACGAGCCAAAACCTGCCGTCGTACTGTCCCCAGACGGTTATGGCCGCCGGTGCCGTGAATCCCCAGTCTATCCCCCCGAGCACGATCTCGAACTTCTCCGGCAGCTTCGAGACGACCATCCTGCCCTGATCAAAGTCCTCGTAGACCAGTCCCTCCATCTTGGCGAACAGGCCGCAGTACCGCCGCTGGAATGTCCTCGGGTCCATCGTCCTCTGCGCCCGCTCGAACTCCTCCTTGGGAAAGTACGGGGAGTCTATCGACCTGTACTGCACCACCCTGTAGTCCGGGTCGTTCTTCTTGAACAGCTCGTAGAAGTCGAAGAACAGCCAGTTGAAGGCGTAGGGCGTGGTCGTCAGGAGGCACCGGCCCTGAAGTATCGAAAGCCTGCCCTGTAGGTTTATCCACGCCTCATATTTCCACTGTCCGGCCTCGTCTCCCCACGCCCAGCCGAGGGTCATGCCCTCGATGACGTTCGGGTTCTCGACAGAGCGGACGTATATCCTGCCCTTGCGTCCCGGCACCTCGATCACGCCCTCCTGCTTGCGGTAGAACCTCAAAAAGTCCGGGTTGACCTCGAAGAACTTCGGCAGCGTGGACTGCGTGCCGATATTGTAGGTCGGAAACAGGATCGCCCCGTCCATGTCTGGGTTCGCGTCGAACTGCACCCGCGACCAGAGGCAGCCGGCCAAGGTTTTTCCACTCTGAAGCCCGCTGATTATGGCGACAAAACGCTCCTTGGCGAAGATCGCCTCATCCTGATATTTGTGCAGGTCCCACTCCTTCGTCTCCACCTTCATCTTGGTCCGGCGTGAAGCGATTTATGACGGTCTGCCTGATGACCTGCTCGCCAGAGTTCTCCACACGGTCGGTGTACCCGTGCTTGGTGAGTATGAGCTTCGTGATGGTCGAGTTGTAGGAGTTGGACAGCCCTCCGTCGAGCAGCTTCTCCTCCTGACGAGCCTGAAGATCGTCAAAAATGTTGCAAAACTCAACCCATCTCTCCTTCTTCGCCTTCAGCTCGTCCTCGGTCATGCCGCAGCCGTTTTCGTCTCCGCTCGCGTTCGTATAGTCGGCCCTCCAGTTGTGGAGCGTCGTCCTGTTCACCTTCACGGCGACGGAAAGCCCGGCGACGGACGGAGGCATGGAGTCCATGCCTGACCTGGACTCGACATACTTCCTGCATTCCTCGATCAGTTCGTCCGTAAGTTTCGTCGGCCTTGTAGCGTACATGTCAGTCCAGCTTTACGCCCATGCCCCTCAGCCAGCACCTGTAGCAGACCGTGTAGCGTCCGTGGGAGAAGTTGCCTTTGGTCTTGGCCTCGTCGGTCAGCAGGAACTCGAGGCACGGCTCATCCTCATAGCTAACCTTACACCCGTCGCAGGTGTAGGTCTCCTTGGCCCTGTTGTTCACCTTGGCCTGCTCCCTCATGCTAGACGGGTTCGGCTGAGTCCAGCGCGTCCACTATCTCCACCAGCACCCTCTTGTCCTTGAACATCCTGACTCCCTCCTTCTCGACCATCTTCCTGACCAGCTCGAAGCGGTCGTCGCTGCCGACCGTGACCTCGACCTCCTCCTCCTTCTTGGCGGCGAAGCCCAGCCTCTCCGATATCTCCCTGTCCTTCTCGGTCAGCACCTTCACGGCGCGGCGGCCGATCTCGCCCTCCTTGCGCTTCTTCAGGTCCTCGTCGTCCGAGGACAGCATGTTGTCGTCCATCTCCTTCTGGAACGGCCTGCGTTCCTCCTCCAGCGCGTCGATCACCTGCTGCCGGAGGTCGGTGAAGTCTTTTATCGAGTCGGCGATCTCGTCGGTCGCCTTCAGCACGTTCTTGAGCGAGCGCACGTCGTTGGTGCCGCAGGCATCCAGCGTCTTCTGCGGGTCCAGCAGGTCGATCATCGTCTTCAGGTCAAGCGCCTTCTGGTTGGTTATCCTGAATTTCTTGGCCATACGTTATCGGTTAGCCTTGTTAATCTCTAAAATCAATTTGCTTAGCGGCAGCTTGCAGACGCAGCACTGCCCCATCGATACGCTGTGTCCGAACACGTCGCAGTACCTCACCTCACGCTTCAGTTTCGTCCTCTCCGCCTTCTTCATTCAGGTTTACGGCTAAGGCCCACATCTGCATGTGGCAGTCGAAGCAGAACAGGTGCGAACCCTCGACGAATTGTCCGATCCTTTCCCTTATGCCTACGGGCAGGTTGCCCGTCCTCAAACCGGAAATACCCAGATCGACGCATCTGAGGTTCTCGGATTCCCTGCCGCAGGCTTCGCATTTTCTGGTGTCCGTCATGTCCGTAGCTGCCTTCCGCCGCGGCGTAGGGTGTCGCCTCGCCCATGCCGCAGCGGACAGGACTCACGCTTCCTTTTGCCCCGAAAGGCGGGGGGACTCGGAAGGTACAGCCGAATCTGTATGAAAAACTCGTGGGCCTCCTCCGGTCCGGCGGGGATCCGGGGCGACGGTCCGGTGCGCGCATCCCAGCCTCAGCCGGTCTGCCGTGCGTGATCGCCTCCCCTTTGTCGGATCGCCGCCGCACCAGACGATGCGGATGCTTTCGCTACTCGGCCTTCTCCCCTACCGCCTCCTCGACCGGAGCGGCTTCAACCTCTTCCGCTGCGGCCTCGACCGCAGTGGCCTCTTCGATAGCCTCGGCCTCCCCGACGGCCTCGACCGCCCCCTCAACCTTGATCTCCTCGTCCATAGTGCCTGTGGATTACTTGCTTATCTGTCGGGATTATACCACAAAAACCGAAGTCAAACCAGACTTTGCTGCTTTCCCGTATTTTCAATCCTAGCCTTGGCAGTCTCAAAGTAGTCAGGATCGAGTTCCATTCCGATGAAGTCCCTTTTGAGGTTGGCGCAGGCAACCCCGGTAGTACCGCTGCCCATGAACGGATCGAGAACGGTGTCTCCTTCCCTTGAGCCCAACGTAATCAAATATGCCATTAACTTGAGGGGTTTTACAGTGCTGTGTATATTCTTCTGTTCGCCCTCCAACCCCTCGTTCTTCTCCCGCTTGCTGGCTTTGGGTGTTATCAGGAAGGGGAGGGTGGAAGCCCATGAGTCCAGAGAGAAGTATCGGGAGTAGGAGCCGGAGTCGGCATGACCACGCGACACATGACCCAGATTATCACCACTCATGCTGTTATTCTTTGACGCTTTATTGTGACGAACATTAGCTGAGCCTTTTGTTATTCGTCCGTCATTCAGCACATTATTGCTCACTAAGAGGTTGGCTGGAAATCTACGTTGCAAGTCTTGTCCGTTACTTGTATCATTGTAGGGTAATTCTTCATTACCATAATATGAACGAACCACGCGGAGAAAATCATCACAACTGGAAAGGAGGCACTTACATTTCAAATGGCTATCACTGTGTGCTTCTAGAAGACGGACGATATGAGCGAGAGCATCGGGTCGTAATGTCGAAACATCTTGGCCGTCCTCTTGAGAAGGGCGAGATTGTTCATCACATAAACGGCGACAAGCTGGACAATCACATCGAGAATCTGGAACTGATGACCCAGCAAACGCACACTTCACATCATCACAAGGGAAAGAAGACAGCCATTGGTTTAATTCTTTGTCCAGACTGCAATCGAGAACGTCCTCACGGAGGTCACGGCCTTTGCAAATCGTGTTACACGGTTTGGTGGTGCAAGGAACATCCCGAAGAAGCTCGCAAACTCGCAGCAGAGAGTTCACGTCGCTGGCGACAACGGAACCCAGAGAAAGTGCGGGAACAGAAGCGACGCTATCGCCAGAAGAAACGGGAATCCCGCAATCAGGCATCAACCAACTAATCCCCTTCCCGTTCTTCAACGCCTGATCGACGTAGGTCTTCTCGCTTAGAGGCTTCATGCAAACGAGGATTACCTCTACCGCTGGTTTGGGCTGGTAGCCAGCGTATGAGCCGTCTAGGGCTTTGGCTTCATCACACATTTCACCAGTACGAATCATTTGGTTCTTTGTGGTGTTATAACCGTCATCTGACTCGTTCATAAAACCGACACCGCTTGCTGGCTTTATTTCAAATTCAGTACCCAACCGCTTATCAACCATTTTCCCGATGTTCCCTGCCTTCGGAAATCCGCTGGCATACGTCCAGTACAGGCTAGTGAAGTCCGTCTTGAACCCCGCTTCGGTCAGGTTCACTATCATCTTACCCAGCACATCCTGCCTCGGAGCCGACATCACGAAAGCGAACGCCCCCGGCTTCAGCACCCGCAGGCACTCCGCCCACGTCTCGGTGGGGACAACGGCCCTGTCCCAGTCCTTTGACATGAAGGAATATCCGTTCAGTATGGGGGGTCTGTGACCAAGCAATCAACGGAATCGGATTCCATTTGCTTGAGCACTTCAAGACAATCGCCTTGAATGACCCCCCGAATGTTTCGGTTATTTGACATAAAAAGTCTTAATTATTTTTCCTAGCATTTTCATTTGTTCAACCTGTTTTAGGTCGATCATATCCAAATCATCCTCCGCCTTATCCCCACCTCAACCCTCTCTCTCCACTCGGGATTTTTTCTGACGTTTCTTATCCAGTCTCCAACCGTACTCCTATCGACCTTATACCTGTTCGCCAGCTCAATTATTTTTATCTTCAGTTTCTCCTTCGCCAGATAGGAGACGGCTGACCTCAGCTCCGTGAGGTGCTGCCTGAAGGGTAGGGAGTGCATCGTCTTCGTGTCCTTCAGCTCCTTAACCGAAACCTGACCGCAGTCGGCCACGGTCTCCTCGATCAGCCCCAGCATCCACTCGGCCTCATTTTCAGATTCCATTAGATTCGTTGGTTTCACCTATTGATTCTGTTTTCTTCACTTCATCGGCAAAACTTACGGTAAAGCCGTTATCTAAAATGTCATTACATTCTTTGTCCCTTAACGGACAGGGATCTTCTGTGCAGATGTGCAGTTTCATATTATGTATGTTTGGTCATATCGAATCCCTTATCGCCCTCATCACCTGCTCCGCCACCTGCGGGACTATGGCGTTGCCGTATGCCTTCAGCGCCTCCCTGCGGTACTTGGCCGGGGTCAGCGTGGTTCCGTCGGGAAGTATAACCATCCTTTTGGGTAGCCCATCATCCACTCCGTCATGGCAGGTTGCAGCCGCAACTTCCCGCCAGTCTCTCGACCAATTTTGTCGTTCATTGTTATCTGATGTCCGTTCTGATTTACTCTCGCACCCCTGTTCCCATCGTTGCTGTCTGGTGTCGGGAGCATCGCCACCTTTTCCCCGATCCCCTGCTGACTGCTCGCCGGACCTCGCTTCTTCCAGTCCTGTGCCGTCGGTGTCGATACGATGTCCGACAATCCAGACCCGCTCCCTCCTGTGGGGTGCGTTGACACCGCAAGCTGGCAGAACGAACGGCCAGACCTCGTAGCCTTCATCCTCCAGGTCAGTGACAATCTCGTCGAATGCCATCCCTCCATTGAGACTAAGGAGTCCACGAACGTTCTCGCCAATGACCCACTTGGGGCGAAACTCTCCAACAACCCTAAGCATTTCGGGCCAAAGCCAGCGGGAGTCGTCCTTTCCCTTTCGCTTCCCGGCAGAGGAGGCTGGCTGACAGGGAAAACCTCCTGTGAGGATGTCAAAGCCTGCTCCAGTGTCGGACTGAACCCCTTGCTGCTCTTTCCGTCTATCTTGTTCGCTCTCGGTGTTGGTAAGAGTTCTGATGTCCACATAGATTTTCGAGTCAGGCCAATGCTTCTTAAGAACGTTCTGGCAAAACGGGTCTATCTCGCAGAAGACGTGTTCAATGCCCGGCCAGACAGAATCGGCGGCAAGGGCGAACCCACCGATTCCCGAAAAAAGGTCCAAATGCCTCATATCGGAATCGTCAGCAGCCAGAAGCCGAGGAGCGGCAGCATGAACGCTCCGACCGCCATCATCACCGAGTCCACGGTCCAGTCCCTCTCCAGCCCGACGGCCCTCCCGTTCGAGGCCTTGAATACGATCAGGTACCAGAACGGCAGCGAGGCGAGCACGAGCATCAGTCCGGCGAGTCTGGTCATATCTCATGGCACGCACATTCGCAGTCCTTTTCACATCCGGGACAGCAAGTACGATCTTTAAGTAAGACTTCGGTGATAAAGCACTTATCGCAAAATGCTCCCTTCAGCTGACCCTCGCACCCATGGGCAAATCCTATCTCAAGTTCTCCGCAGCGTTCACAATGAAAGGTCATAATCCGTCGTTTAACAGTCTATGATTTTCCTCGTAATTATGGTCATAGCTTTTCGTTTATCTCCTTAAGTAGGTTCTCCATCTCTGGGATGGTCCATTTCTTGGCCATGTGGGCCTCCACGTTGAGCTGTGCTGCGTTCTGGGGTCCGAGACGGGTCTTTGCCCATTCGGTAGCGTCCATCGGGTTTTTATGCCACCAAAATTCGTGACAGCCCGCACAGAAACAGAACGCATTTATTTCGCTCCAGCGGACCGACCTGTTGGCCCGTGAGTAGATGTGGCTGCACTGTAGCCTTTTCGTCGTACCGCACCGCTCGCACCGGCCCCGCTTTCTGATCAGCAGCGAGAATGCAATGTCCAACTTATTGGTCAGTGCCTTATTGGTGGGCTTCCTCATGCCTATATTATACCAAAAAAGAGCCGTCCTGTCTGGATGATGTGGATAAAACCTGCTATCATTCTCCCTATCCCTCCGCATGAATCGGCGGGATAAGTCGCGTCTCTCCTTCGGACGGCTCCTGTGGGCCGTCTTTGTTTCTATTGAAACCTGAACAAACGTAAGTCAGGCATAACGAAAACGACGCCACCGAGGGTGACGCCGCCAAACAGTCCTAACAGGGGCTGCCAGAGACAGGGAGAGATCCCTGCTTTCTGGTTTTTCTAGGACTAACGACATTTTACCATAAATTTCTGAACCCGTCCTCTCCCCTACGGGACGATGTTAGAACTCCGTTTTCGATACGTTCTGTCGCGTCAGCACATCCCTCCGCTTACAGTCCGCTTACAGCCACTTACGGACCGCTTACAGCAAAACTTCATTTAAACTTAAAAACTTCAGGCAAACTTCATTTTCGGGGCGTGCCGAAATTGATCTGTCAATCCCCAAAACCTCCCTTTCCTCCACTTTTTCTACCCTCTTGACCTATTCTTTGGATGGTGGTATTATATGGGTGCTGTTATATGGTCACTGGCAGCATTACAACCAACTTCTCATAGAAAGCACACAAATGGTCGGGTGTAGGGAAACCAACGCCCGAACGTAAGTCTCTGTTCCGTGAGAAGTCGGAGACTTATTAACCTGGCCAGTTGTGTGCTTTTTGTAACCAATTTCTATGAAAACAACGAACAAATGCGAATGGTGCGGCCGACGCTATAGGCTGCACGACTGGAACGAGGGGATAGAACTTGAGATCTGCTTTACCTGTAGGAGCCAGAGGAACTACGTTAAGAGCCTGTCCGAGAGGGAACTGGTTGATATCGTCAATCTCTATCTCCATCTCAAACTTACTTACCTGCCTACCAAGCTTGCTGACCAGAACAATCCGACACCTGTTTAGGTGTCGGCCTTTCTGTTCCTCCGAAGCTAGGACGTAATCGTTACGTCCCTGCTCTGGCGGGTCAGGTGGGCGAACCTACGAGCCTCCGCTGGTTGCCTTTAAATCGTAGGACTTATGCAAGCCGGTGCGGTCCCGACACTTTTCGGGATTCCCCTCGGTAGAGATCATGCAATCGGGAACAGCCGCCCGTACGGGCTTCCCCGAATGAGCGCCAATCCCCTCCAAGGAGCGGGCGAGGACAGCAGACGGTGAGGAGACGCTAGAGACAAGGCTATAAGCTCCAAAATAAACAGTTGGCTAACAGCGGGCTTTTGCTTCGCCGTATCTCCCCCCGGTAGAGTTACTGCTACTTTCCGCATATGACAACAGGCAACAACCCGCGCAAAATCCTAATTTCCGGCATTCAGCCCTCGGGCCAAGTCCACCTCGGCAACTGGGTCGGTGCGCTCAAGAATTGGGTCCAACTGCAGAATGACCCGGCCTACGAGTGCTCGTTCTTCGTGGCCGACTATCACTCGCTCTCGGGCGACTACGACCCTCGGAACAAGCGCCGTCAGGTCATGGAAACCATGACCGAACTGCTGGCCGCAGGCCTCGACCCGGACAGATGCACGCTCTTTCTTCAGTCCGACCTACCGGAGCACACCGAGCTGTGCTGGATCTTCAATACGCTCACCCCACTGTCGTTCCTGGAGCGCATGACGCAGTTCAAGGACAAGTCCGGCCAACAGGACAGAAACGTCAACATGGGCCTGCTGGACTATCCGGTGCTGCAGGCGGCAGACATCCTCATCCATCATGGTCAGGCTGTACCGGTTGGCCGCGATCAGGTCCAGCATGTTGAGCTGACTCGCGACGTGGCGCGCTTCTACAACCGCAAGTATGGTGTCGATTACTTCCCCGAACCGGAACCGTACCTGACCGACACGCCCAAACTGCATTCACTGTCCGATCCGCTCAAGAAGATGTCCAAGTCGCTGGGCGAGAAGTCCTGTGTGACGCTCTCGGACGGTCCCGAAACCATACTAAAAAAGATCAAGGGTGCGGTCAGTGAAACCGAGGGGCGACTGACGATCATAGAGGCCGAGCTCGACGAGCTGCTAACCAAACCGCCGGAAAAGCGGAGCCTAGACGAGGAGACGCTGCGCGGACAGGCCGGTGCCTGGAATTTGATCAACCTGCTGCGGCTGTTCGGACACGAAGGCGAGGCCCAAGCTATCCTCGACAGCCAGCCGATCCGCTATGGCGAGCTCAAGCCGCTTCTGGCCGAACGGATCGCCGAACGGTTCGCCGATTTTCGCGAACGCAAGCGCGAGCTGGAAGCCGATCCGGATCGAGTACTAAAGATTTTTGCTGCCGGAGCCGAACGGGCCCGGGAGACGGCCCGAAAGACCATGAGGGAAGTGCGTCGGACGATCGGCATCGGCTGAACGGACCGCCGAGCCGCCGGGACGACAATATTTTTTTGTATCCATGGGTCTAAAAGTTGTTGTTATCGTCCCAAGTAAAGCTGGAAGGGACTAGTTCGGCCCTTGCGTAGGTTTCAAAAAACTGCCTAGGTCTCAGCCTATGCAGAACGGCACCACGCTGCCGACGAGCCATGCGACGATCGCGATGGCGATGGCCGTCACGATCCCGCCCAGTACCATGAAGAAAGTCTCCGGATTCATGTCCCATAAAGAAATGGGGGAGAAGCCTCCCCCTTTTTCGGCTACCTCGATCCTGCCGAGACGATCTTGCCGCAGTCACGGCACCTGAAGACCCAGCCGTGGCTCACCTGCTGGAGCGAGCGGGCGTGCGACGTGAGCCGCATGCAGTCCGAGCAGACGCGCATGACGTACCACTGGCCGAAGTCCGGCACCACGTCGTTCGGCCCGTACAGGTCGAGCTCGACCTGCCTAGGCTCCCCCGCCGGAAGGTCGCGACGGTCGTTCGGTATCTCGTGGACGGTCATCCCGACCGTCTCGGACGGGAACGGCCTCGCGTCGGTCCGCTTCGACCTCATCTCCCCGCACCCCGTGCAGAGCCTCATCTTCCTGCCGCAGAAGTCCGAGACGGTGTGCTCCGTCTCCCTTTCGCAGAAGCGGCAGAAGGCCGTCTCGTTCGGGAGGGGCGGCGGCACCGGCGGAAGGTCCGGCATCTCCCTCGGCTTGGGCCATGCGGCCCGGCTGAAGTCGTCCCGCATCCCGCTAAGCCTCTCCCTACCCCGTCTTCTTCCCATTGCCCTCCTCCCTCCTGTGGCCGCACTCGCGGCACATGACGAACCTGACTCCCTTGGAATGCCCGACCGAGTGGCCGACCCAGCCGCAGTTCGGGCAGATCGACTTCTCGACGTGGGTCCACGTTATGTCCGGCCTGTCCATGTCTCCGCCTCCGGCACCATTGTAGCATGTTTTCGGCTTTAGCAGAAGTTATACACAACTTGACAGTGTTATACTTCTATGGTACTGTCTGAATAGTCGCAAGGGAGGGCGGGTCGGCCGCGGCGGACCCCACCCTCACCGAACGCATTGCCTGACGCGCCCTAGGGCCAACGTCCGGCCAATATGTCTAGCCCCAACCTAAGCGCGGATAACCTACATCTTAAAAAGAACAATATGAAATGCTCGATGCAACCGATAATGATTAGATTACAAAACGGTTCGGTCGTGTTTCAGGTGTTCCCAATGAGCAATGACGGCATCAAGTTCTTGTTTGACGAGTCAGAAAGCATTCATCTGGATGTCGACATGAAAAAGGCCGGAGCTACCGACAACATGAATATCGACAAGATAATAGAGACGTGCAAGTCGTATCTCATGGCGGAGATGGGGCTGGTCGAGGAGACTTTAGTCTTCTGAGTATGCGGAACTTTCTATTGAGCGTCATAGCCCTCTCGCTCTTCGTCTCGCTGATCGCGTTGGCTGACCTAATCCAGCCACTAATCCTCTAGGTATGGAGCAGCTAGAGATGCCGAAGGAGCGTCACCTTACCGAGGAGGAGATGAATCAGGCGATGAATGACGCGGACCGCCA